>Ga0055524_1001320_pt1 | contig 14472 bp, 10 predicted proteins | sample AraplaCol_mCL_r2_2_FD_55011 | JGI IMG/M metagenome (GOLD analysis project Ga0055524, IMG submission 55011) | Arabidopsis root microbial communities from North Carolina, USA - plate scrape MF_Col_mCL_r2 | ecosystem: Host-associated > Plants > Roots > Endosphere | place: USA: North Carolina...
GGCGTCAGATCACGCCGACTGGAATCGTTGGTGGCTCAGGCCGACAGTGCCTTGAACGCGGCGAGGATGGCGTCGCCCATTTCCGTCGTGCCGACCTTCTTCGCCCCTCGGCCATGATGTCGCCGGTGCGGATGCCCTGGTCGAGCACGGTGGCGATCGCCTTCTCCAGATTGTCGGCGTCCTTCACCAGGTTGAAGGAGTAGCGCAGGCACATGGCAAACGAGGCGATCATGGCGATCGGGTTGGCAATGCCCTTGCCGGCAATGTCGGGTGCCGAGCCATGCACTGGCTCATAGAGCGCCTTGCGCTTGCCGCTGACACCATCCGGCGCGCCGAGCGAGGCCGAGGGCAGCATGCCGAGCGAACCGGTCAGCATGGCGGCCACGTCCGACAGCATGTCGCCGAACAGGTTGTCGGTGACGATGACGTCGAACTGCTTGGGCTGGCGCACCAGCTGCATGCCGCCGGCGTCCGCCAGCATGTGCTCGAGCTGGACGTCGGAGTACTTCGCCTTGTGCGTCTCGGTCACCACCTGGTTCCACAACACGCCCGACTTCATGACGTTGCGCTTTTCCATCGAGCAGACGCGGTTGTTGCGGGTGCGGGCCAGCTCGAAGGCGACGCCGGCGATGCGCTCGATCTCGTAGGTGTCGTAGACCTGGGTGTCGATGCCACGCTTCTGGCCGTTGCCGAGATCGACGATCTCCTTCGGTTCGCCGAAATAGACGCCACCGGTCAATTCGCGCACGATCAGGATGTCGAGGCCTTCGACCAGTTCGGGCTTCAGCGACGAGGCGGCGGAAAGCGCCGGATAGCAGATCGCCGGGCGCAGGTTGGCGAAGAGTTCGAGATCCTTGCGCAGGCGCAGCAGACCGGCTTCCGGGCGAACCTCGTAGGGCACCGCATCCCACTTCGGACCGCCGACGGCGCCGAACAGCACCGCATCGGCGGCAAGCGCCTTTGCCATGTCCTCTTCCGAGATCGCCTGACCGTGGGCGTCATAGGCCGAACCGCCGACCAGGCCCTCGTCCGTCACGAAGCCGGCACCAAGCTCGGCATTCATGTAGGCGATGATTTTGCGGACTTCCGCCATGGCTTCCGGGCCGATGCCGTCGCCGGGCAGAAGGAAGAGGTTGCGCACAGTCATGGATAGTCCTTCTCGCGGGGGGAAAACTCGGCCGCGTTCTAGCGCAACTTCGTATCGAGGGAAATCGGCGAAACGAAAGATTTGTGCGCGCCCGCGAGCGGAACGTTCCCTACGGAACAGCTGATCGGTCGAGGCACTGCGATCATGGCCCAGAAGCCGCGTACCTGCCTGGCCGTCGATCCCTCGAGGAGAAAAAGATGCGCAATTTTGTTCACGCCGTCGCCGCCCATATCCGCGCCACGACCAAGAACCTAACCTTTACTGGCCGGCCTTCCGGCAAGCGCTCACCTGCGTCGTCCTATAGTTGGCTTAGCTTTCCTCTTGACTGAAACGGTGCCTCCGGATCGAATGCGGGTAACACAACTGGGAACCCGCCATGTCCGAGACGCTGCTGATTGGAGCCTTTCTCGCCGCCCTCTCCTACGTCCTTATTCCCGGACCGGCGTTTCTGGCGCTGCTCGGCATCGGCGCCGGCCAGGGGCGCAAGGCAGGCGCCTTGTTCATGGGCGGACACCTTGCCGGTGACGTTCTCTGGTCGACCCTGGCGCTGGTCGCAATCGTCGGCGCGCGCTCCGTCGGCACGACGATTTTCGATATCCTCGGTCTCTTCTGCGGCGCCTATCTCGGCTGGATCGGCTGGACGGCATTGCGCGCACGCCCCGCCGGCGAGAACCGCGCGCTCGTGACAGTCGAGCGTCCTTTGAGGCGCGGACTGATTTTTGGACTCACCAATCCCAAGGGCTATCCGGTAGCGCTCGCAACCTTCACGGCGCTGCTTGCCAGCTCGGCCAACGCGCTCGAGTTCGATGCGCTGCCGGCGCTGCTCGGCGTCTCGCTGATCGGATTTCTCGTGGCCGATCTGATCCTGATCGTCATCATCGGCACCTCCGTCGTGCGGCGTTTCTACCGACGCCACGAACTCGCGATCGTCCGGCTCTCCGGTCTCCTGTTCATCGGCTTTGCCGTTCAGGCGGTCTGGCACGCTGCCCCCGGGCTTCTCGGTTTGCGTAGGCCTTGACGGCAAGCCCCCTCACGACCACCTCCATTGCCTCCGCGTCCTGATGTCATAGATCAGCGACGCCCCTCCCCGGCCCCGCGTCGGACCGCATGCGAAAGGATTTCTGATGACCACCAGCACCCCGCTCAATCCCGCGCTCACCGCATGGACCGGCCACGAAGGCCTGCCGCGTTTCGACCTGGTGAAGGACGAGGATTTTGCTCCGGCGTTCGACGCGGCTTTCAGGGAACATGAGGCGGAGATCGACGCGATTGCCGAAAACCCGGCGGCGCCGACCTTCGAAAACACGATCATTGCGCTGGAGATCGCCGGTGACGGACTGTCGCGCGTATCCTCGATCTTCTGGAACAAGGCCGGCGCCGACACCAACGAGACGATCCAGGCGCTGGAGCGCGATATCGCGCCGAAGATGTCCCGGCACTATTCGAAAATTGGCATGAATGCGGCGCTGTTCAAGCGCATCGACACGCTGTGGGAAGGGCGCGCAGGGCTTGGCCTCGATCTTGAAGCGACGCGCGTACTCGAGCGCCACTGGAAGGGTTTCGTCAAATCCGGCGCCAAGCTCGTAAAGCCGGAGCAGGAGCGGCTGGCAGCGATCAACGAGAACCTCGCCGGTCTCGGCGCCAGGTTCGGGCAGAACGTGCTCGCCGATGAGAAGAGCTGGGTATTGTTCCTGGAGAGCGAGGAACAGCTCGCCGGCCTGCCGGACTTCCTGCGCGACGCCATGGCGGCGGTTGCCGAAGACCGCGGCCAGAAGGGCAAGTATGCCGTCACCCTGTCGCGCTCGATCATCGAACCGTTCCTGACCTTCTCCGACAATCGCGAGCTTCGCGAGCAGGCCTTCCGCGCCTGGATCGCGCGCGGTGAAAATGGCGGCGACACCGACAATCGCGGGCTGATCGCCGAGATGCTGGCGCTGCGGGCCGAAAAGGCGAAGCTGCTCGGCTATGACAACTTCGCGTCGCTGAAGCTCGACGATACCATGGCGAAGACGCCCACTGCCGTGAACGGCCTGCTGATGCAAGTCTGGGAAAAGGCGGTTGCCCGCGCCCGCGAGGAAGAGGCCGAGCTTGCCCGGCTCGTTGCCGACGAGGGCCGCAATCACGACGTCATGCCCTGGGACTGGCGCCATTACGCCGAGAAGCTCCGCGCCGAAAAGTTCAATTTCTCCGAAGGCGAACTCAAGCCTTACCTGCAGCTCGAAAAGATCATCGAGGCCTGCTTCGATGTCGCCAAGCGTCTGTTCGGCATTACCGCGACGGAGAAGAAGGGCATTGCCGCCTACCATCCCGACGTGCGCGTCTTCGAGGTCAAGGATGCATCCGGCAAGCTGGTGGCATTGTTCCTTGGCGACTACTTCGCCCGGTCTTCGAAGCGCTCCGGTGCGTGGATGAGTTCGTTCCAGTCGCAGCACAAGCTCAAGCTGAAGAACGGCGCCGAAGGCGAGCTGCCGATCATCTACAACGTCTGCAATTTCGCCAAGCCCGCCGAGGGCAAGCCCGCGCTGCTGTCGCTCGATGATGCCCGAACGCTCTTCCACGAGTTCGGGCACGCCTTGCATGGCATGCTATCCAACGTCACCTACCCTTCGGTGTCCGGCACGGGTGTGTCGCGTGACTTCGTCGAGCTGCCGTCGCAGCTTTACGAACATTGGCTGACGGTGCCGGAGATCCTGAAGCGTTATGCGGTGCACTACCAGACCGGCGAGCCGATGCCGCAGGCGCTGCTCGACAAGGTGCTGGCGGCGCGAACCTTCAACTCGGGCTTCGCCACGGTCGAGTTCACCTCCTCCGCACTGGTCGATATGGCCTATCATACGGCCGCGGTGACGGCGGAACCGATGGCGCTCGAAGCCAAGAAGCTCGATGAGATCGGCATGCCGAAATCCATCGTCATGCGCCATCGCAGCCCGCACTTCCTGCACGTCTTCTCGGGCGACGGCTACTCGGCCGGCTACTATTCCTACATGTGGTCGGAAGTGCTCGACGCCGATGCCTTCGCCGCCTTCGAGGAAACCGGCAACGCCTTCGATCCGGCCATGGCCGCCCGCCTCAAGGACAACATCTATTCGGTCGGCGGCTCGATCGATCCGGAGGATGCCTACAAGGCCTTTCGCGGCAAACTGCCGAGCCCGGATGCGATGCTCGCGAAAAAGGGCCTGGCTGCCTGAGCCACGCCAATTGCCGATCACGCCATCCGGCGTGATCGGTTGTTCCAAAGTCCCCGCACTGTCTCGCAAGCAGCCTCGAAGTCGTCGTGATTGCGCAGACTGACAAGGGCGGCAGCCGCCGTCGTAATGATGGTGGTTTCCGCGCGCTCGTCGCGGGCAGCACCAGTCCAAACCGCCTGCCAGTATTCGCGGCTGCTCAAGCCGGTGCGCGGTTCGGCCGGCGGCGCGATTTTCGCGGGAATGATGACGTCGGAAGCTTCGCCGCCGACAAGGCGGAAAAGGGGCGTCTGGCGGTAGGGCGTGAACTCAGCGTGGTCGCGGGTATTGCCGAGGATCGTCAACTCTCTCGTGCCGAGCAGCATGGCGATGTCGCGGCTGAGCGTACGGCTCGAGGGATTGGCGACTCCGAGCAGGCTTGTCCGTCCGCCCATCGGATTGATGAGGTGAATGGCGGCGTTCAGCGGCATGCGCATCTCCATCAGCCGATAGAGCCCCAGCAAGCGATAGACCTGCGGCGCAAAGGCCGAGAGCGGCAGATAGGCGATGCCTGCCGACCGAAGCGCTGTCTTGGCGGCCGTGATCGACGTGCAGATCGGGATGCCGGCTGCGGAAGCGGCCACCTCCAGCTTGTGCCGATCCGTACCCTCTTCACCGTAGCTTCCATGCAGCACGACGCGATGCCCGGCATCGACGACAAGCCGTGCCGCATGCAGGAACCAGGGCGCAGTCTTCAATTTGGGCGAGAGGTAGCAGGGCCAATCGAGGTCGGCGATGCCGTTTCCCGGTTCAATTGCGCCGATATGGCGGCGCATGGCGCGCACGAAACCGGCCACCTCCACCGCCGTCGGTCCGCGATAATGCAGCACCGTCATCAGCGCACCGATCTGCACCGGGTCCGCTTCGCCGGCAAGGATGATCGCCAGCGCGTCCTCGGCCTCCTCTTCGCTCAAGGGGCGGCTGCGGCCGGCGCCGGTTCCGACAGTCGCGATGCAGCGAGCCAATCGTCGTTCAGGGGCGGCATCGTCCCCGATTTCGGCCAGCTTTGCGGCGAACTGTTCCGGTGCCGGCTCCCCCTCAAGCAGGCGGCTTGGCCGGGCCGCCAGCGGTGGTGCGTCGGTCAGTGCCTGCCCTCCCCAGCCGGCGTGACCTGTCTGTGTGGGTGCGGACGCAGAGCCAGCGGAGCGTGCGTCAAGCAGGGCTTCGGTCTCTGCGGCAAGAGCGCGCACGCGTAGCCGCAGAGACTCGGCAAGCGGGGTCGGGCGCAGGCCATGACCTGTGCGCAGGAACAGCGGATCGGCATAGTCCTCACGCAATTGACCGAGCAAGCGGCTCATTGCCGAGGGCTGCAGACCGACGCTTGAAGCGGCACGGCTGACGCTGTTTTCGCGTAGCAGTGCGTCCAGCGCCAGGAGCAGGCGCAGCTTGCTCAGATCCGTCTGACGTTCGTTGGAGGCCGACGCGCCTCCTGTCACGCTCGCCGTTGCTTTCGCCATGGTTCCGTCCCGCCTTTCTGTCTCATCCGGCATATTCGCGGGCGCTGTTTTGCGTCGTTTCGTATTTGGAACGGTTCCAAAACAGCGTCGTTGACCGTCTCCCTCGCCAATAACTAAGTGGAGTTCATTACTCAAGATATATGCGGGGCGAAGATGATGAAGCGGATGGGGCCTGAGACCGAAACCGAGGGGCAGCGGCAAGGGGTCCGCTGGAACCGGTGCGGCTCGGCCGGATGGCCACGTCGTTTCGTCTGCGCCTGCCTCGCCGGCACGGCGCTGACGGTGCCGACGGAAGCCTTGGCACAGAAGGCCAAGGAAAAGGAGAAGGCGACCGAACTCGAGCAGATTGTGGTGACGGCGACCGGGTTCGAGCAAAACGTCAAGGATGCGCCGGCGAGCATCACGGTGATCTCGGGCGAAGACCTGCAAAAGCGGTCGTTCCGCGATCTCACCGATGCGCTTCGCGACGCGCAAGGGGTTGCGGTGACCGGTGTCGCCAACGAGCGCGACATCTTCATCCGCGGCCTGCCCGGCTCCTACACGCTGATTCTTGTCGACGGAAAGCGCCAGAGCACGCGTGACGCGCGCACCAATGGCAACTCCGGTTTCGAGCAGAGCTTCATTCCGCCGGCCGCCGCCATTGAGCGTATCGAGATCGTCCGTGGGCCGATGTCGTCGCTCTACGGTTCCGATGCCATGGGTGGGGTCATCAACATCATCACCCGCAAGGTCGCCGACAGCTGGACCGGCTCGTTCACCACCGACGGCACGATGCAGCAGCACAAGCAGTTCGGCAATTCGGGCCAAATGTCGTTCTACACCAGCGGGCCGATCCTGAAAGACACGCTCGGCGTACAGATCTGGGGCCGCGGCCTGAAGCGCAGTGAGGACAGGTTCCTTTCCGGCATCACCGGTTCGAAGGAACACGATCTGACGGCGCGGCTTTCCTATACGCCGAACGAGGATCATGACTTCTTCCTCGAAGGCGGGACCGCACGGCTTCGCCGCGATGCCAATGTCGGCAAGACGATCGAGCCTGGACCGCGCGCGGTCAGCACCTACAACGACAACGACCGCAATCACTGGTCGTTCTCCCATACGGGGCGCTGGGGACCGACGACGTCTGACTTCTCCATCCTGCAGGAATGGGCGGAGCGCCGGACCTACAACTACAGCCAGGCAGACGGTCGCTTCGTCAAGCAGCCGCGCGCGCCCGAGGTGCGCAACACCGTCATCGACGGCAAGTTCACCACCCCCTTCGATCTCGGCGGCAGCCACACGCTGGTGACTGGCGGGCAATATTTCGAGGCGCGGCTTTCCGACCAGAACCCGGGTCGACGCACGGGCTTGAACGAGACCTTCTCGGCGACGCAATGGGCGCTGTTTGCCGAAGACGAATGGCGCATGGTCGATGACTTCGCACTGACCACGGGCCTGCGTCTCGATCATCATGAGGAATATGGCTACCACTTGAGCCCGCGCATCTACGGCGTCTGGAACGCGACCGACATGCTGACGGTAAAGGGCGGCATTTCCACCGGCTTCCGTGCGCCCGATATCCGCAGCATCGCGCCGGGTTATGCCTATACGACCGGCGGTGGCGGTTGCTCCTATGGTCCGACCGGCACCTGCGGCGTGATCATCGCCGACCCGAACCTGAAGGCCGAATCGAGCACGAGCTATGAAATCGGCGCGGTTTGGGACAATGGCGACGTCATTTTCGGCGGTACCTATTTCTATACGGATTTCCGGGACAAGATCTCCAACTCGATGGTGCTGGATTCGGCCGGCAATCCGGTGCGCTGGAGCGAGGACCCGAACTACCGCCTCTGGTACAACTACAATATCGACGACGCGATCATTCAGGGCGTCGAGCTGACCGCGACCTGGAATGCGACGCCGGATCTGACACTTCGCGCGAGCTACACTTACACGCAGTCCGAACAGAAGACCGGCACCTTTGCCGGCTTCCCGCTGGCGCGAACGCCGGAACACATGGCCAATCTCAGGGCTGATTGGTACACGCCGGTCGAAGGGCTAGAAGCCTGGGCTTCCGTCAACTATCACGGCGAAGAGATCGCCGCCGGCCCGCGCATCGGCACCAACGGCAAGCCGGTGACGATCAACGGCCAGCAGGGCCGCAAGTACGACGCCTATACGACGGTCGATATCGGCACGAAATATGATGTCGGCGAGGGCCTGACGCTGAACGCCGCGGTCTACAATCTCTTCGACAAGGAAGTCGAGCAGACCGATTTCAACACGGTTATGGAAGGCCGCCGCTTCTGGATGAGCCTAACGGCAACATTCTGATCATCCGGCCGGTCCCTGCCCGGCTCCCGATCGAAAACAGACGGCGCCCGGAAGGCGCCGTCTGTCATTTCTCAAGCGCCGCTCTTTCTCAGGCGCTTTGGTCCACGCCGAGGGTCGATAGCAGGCTTTTCATTCTCTGGAGCGCCAGTTCCGGCCGGTCGAGCACATTGGCGCGGTCGGCGAGGCGGAAGATATCGGCGTAGTGCAGCACCCCGCGGGCGGACTGCATGCCGGCGGGCATGGTGAAGTGGCGCTGGTGGCCATTCAGCCAGGCGAGGAGAACGACGCCGGCCTTGTAATACTGTGTCGGCGCCTCGAAGATCTTGCGGGACAGGGGCACGGTCGGCTCGATCACGCCGCGGAAGGTGGCGAGATCGTCCTTCGCCAGCGCCGCAAGTGCCTTGGAGGCGGAGGGCGCCACCGCATCGAAGATGCCGAGCAGCGCGTGGCTGTACTTCGTGCCATCGCCCTCGATCAGTTCGGCATAGTTGAAGTCGTCGCCGGTAAAGCAGAGCACGCCTTCGGGCAGGCGATTGCGCAGTGCCACTTCCTTGGCGTTTTCGAGCAGCGAAATCTTGATGCCTTCGACCTTGTCGCGGTTGGCTTCGATGATCGAGAGCACCGTATCGAGCGCCTGGTCGAAATTCTCCGAACCCCAATAGCCCCGAAGTTGCGGATCGAACATGTCGCCGAGCCAATGCAACACCACCTTGTGCCTGGTCTGGCCGAGGATGCGGCCATAGACGAGGCGATAGTCGTCGGCCGATCGCGCGACGCGGGCGAGCGCCCGGCTCGCCATCATGATCGCCCTGCCCCCCTCGCCTTCGACGAAGCCGACCTGTTCCTCATAGGCGGCAATCACATCGTCAAGCGAGCGTGCATCGGTGGGCGCAAGATGGTCGGTGCCGGCGCCACAGGCAAGATCGGCGCCCGCTACCTGCCGCGCATCGCTGAGCGATCGGCGGATCAGCTCCTGCGCGCCCGGCCAGGCAAGGCCCATGCCGCGTTGGGCGGTGTCCATCGCCTCGGCGATTTTGAAACCCAGGCTCCAGAGGTGATGGCGAAACGCCATCGTCGCGTCCCAGTCGATCGCCGGGTTGCCCCAGGGATCGAGATCCTTGAGCGGATCCGAGACCACATGGGCGGCCGCATAGGCGATGCGGTTGAAGGTCGGCGGCGTGTTGGGCCGTTCGATCGGCGTTCCGGTCAGGCGATACTGTTCAAGCGAGCCGTCTTGGCGCGGCAGCGTCAGGCTTGTCATTGGGGTTAGTCTCCTCCGCGGACGTTTGTCTTGGAATACTTTGGATCGTTCCAAATGGCAAGCGGCAATGTTTTTCAGGCGAGGCGATCCTCCTCCAGACGATTGCGGATCTCCGATAATATCATTGAAATTCAATTAAATAATCCGTCAAACCGCAGATCTCTACGCTTCTCAAGGTGCCTTTTGTCTAGACCGAGCGCGGCTGGACGTGAAAAAATGATCAGCCAACTCTTGACGAAATTGGAACGTTCCAATTATGAAAGAAGAAAGCAGGCAGAAGAATTCGGGAGGATGCTGTGGTCAAGGAGAGGGTAACGGTCATCGATATTGCGCACGCTGCCGGCGTGTCGAAGTCGACCGTGTCGCTCGTTCTTCAGGGCAGCTCGCTCGTCAATGAGGCGACGCGCGCCAAGGTGAATGCCGCCATCCGCGATCTCGGCTATGTCTATAATCGCGGCGCTGCCAATCTTCGGCAATCGAAGTCCAAGATCATCGGCATCGTCGTCAACGATCTCACCAACAGCTTCTTTGCGGAACTCGCCGTCGGCGTCGATGCGGTCGTGCAATCGGCAGGCTTCGTGCAGTTTCTTGCCAATACCGGCGAAAAGATCGAGCGCCAGCGCGAAGTGGTCGCGTCGATGCGCGAGCATGGCGTTTCCGGCCTGATCATCTCGCCGGCGCGTGGCACCGAAGCGGCCGATCTTGCGCCTTTGGTCGAGAGCGGCATTCCCGTCGTGCTCGTCGTCCGCGATATTGCCGGTGCAAATGTCTCTTCGCTGATCTCCGACAACCACGCTGGTGCCGTGGCCGCGGTGCGTCATCTGATCGAACGTGGTCACCAGCGCATCGCCTTCCTCGGCGGTTTTTCCGACACCGCCGTCTTCGAGGCGCGCATGCGCGGCTACCGCGATGCGCTCGTCGAGGCCGGCATGCCGGTTTCGGAATCGCTGATCATCGGTTCGGCGCCGTCGCGTGCCGGCGGGGTGACGGCGGTGGAGCAGGCGATGATGCTCGCCGACCGGCCGACGGCTGCACTCTGCTTCAATGATGCGGTCGCTTTCGGCGTCTGCGATGGCCTGAGGGCCCGGCGGCTTGAGCCGGGTGCCGATTTCGCCGTTATCGGTTTCGACGACGTGATCGAGGCGAAGACAGCAGTTCCGGCGCTGACGACGGTGTCCGTCGATCCACAAGGCATGGGCCAACGGGCGGCCGAGCTGCTGTTGAAGCAGATCAAGGCCGGTAAGGCGGAGCCGGAAGCGATCGTCGGTTCGGTTCGTCTCGTCGTTCGCCAGAGCTGCGGCGCAGCAGTCGAGAGAAAAAGGGAGGCACTGGCATGACACGGTGGGGTCTGATCGGCGCAAGCACGATTGCGCGCGAATGGGTGATCGGCGCAATCCGCGCCGCCGGAGGCGAGGTCGTCTCCGTCATGAGCACGAGCGCGGAGCGCGGCGCGGCTTACGCCGAGGAGAACGGCATCGCCAAGTCGGTGACCACTGTTGCCGAACTCGTCGGCGATCCCGATGTCGACGCCGTCTATGTCTCCACCACCAATGAACTGCATCGCGAGCAGACGCTGGCGGCGATCGCTGCCGGCAAGCATGTGCTCTGCGAGAAGCCGCTGGCGATGACGCTGGAGGATGCGCGTGACATGGTGAGCGCAGCGCAGGAGGCGGGTGTCGTTCTTGCTACCAACCACCACCTGCGCAATGCCGCCAGCCACCGCGCAATGCGCGATGCGATCGCCGAGGGCAGGATCGGCCGGCCGATTGCAGCCCGCGTCTTCCACGCCGTCTATCTGCCGCCGCATCTCCAGGGCTGGCGACTGGAGAGGCCGGACGCCGGCGGCGGCGTCATTCTCGACATCACCGTGCATGACGCCGATACGCTGCGCTTCATCCTCAACGACGATCCGATCGAGGCCGTTGCCATCAGTCACAGTGCCGGCATGGGCAAGGAAGGCCTGGAGGATGGTGTCATGGGTGTCATCCACTTCCGCTCCGGCGTCATCGCACAGTTCCACGATGCCTTCACCACCAAATACGCAGAGACCGGTCTTGAGGTGCATGGCACCGAAGGATCGCTGATCGGCCGCAACGTGATGACGCAGAAGCCGACAGGCACGGTGACGCTGCGCAACGCCGATGGCGAGAGCGAGCTGACGCTCGACCACCGCAATCTCTACGAAACAGCGCTTTCCGCTTTCCATGCCGCTGCCCAGGGCAACGGCCGTCCATCTGCGACGGGCGAGGATGGCGTCTGGTCGCTGGCAACGGGCCTTGCCGTCGTCAAGGCGGCGGCCACCGGCCAGGCCGTGGCGATCGAAACGGGACTTTGAACTCATGTCGATGAAAAAGCACATCTCGCCGGCCGAGGCGGCTGCCCTGATCCCGGATGGCGCGGTGGTTTCGGTCTCCTCGTCCAGCGGCCTCGGCTGCCCGGATCTGATGCTCAAGGCGATCGGCGAGCGGTTCGAGACGACCGGCCACCCACGCGACCTGACGACGCTGCATCCGATTGCCGCCGGCGACATGAGCGGCATCAAGGGCGTCGACTATATCGCCAAGAAGGGTCTGCTGAAGAAGATCATCGGCGGCTCCTATCCCTCGGGTCCGTCGAGTGCGGAACCGCCGTTGATCTGGCAGATGATCGGCGCTGACCAAGTGGCAGCCTACAACGTGCCCTCCGGCATCCTCTTCGACATGCACCGCGAGGCGGCGGCCAAGCGCCCGGGCGTGATGACCAAGATCGGCCTCGACACCTTCGTCGATCCGTCGCGCGAAGGCTGCGCCATGAATGCTTCGGCCGCGGCTGAGCCCTTGGTTAAGAAGGTCTCGTTCGAAGGCGAGGACTGGCTCTATTTCAAGGCGATCGCGCCGCAAGTGGCGATCATCCGCGCGACGACGGCGGACGAGCGCGGCAATCTCACCTATGAGCACGAGGGCGCCTATCTCGGTGGTCTCGACCAGGCGCTCGCTGCCCGCAACAATGGCGGCATCGTCATTGCCCAGGTCAAGCGCATCACCAAGGAAGGCTCACTGAAACCCCACGACGTGCGCGTGCCGGGCGTGCTGGTGGATTATGTCATCGTCGATCCCGACCAGAAACAGACGACCCAGACGCTTTACGATCCGGCGATTTCCGGCGAGATCTTCCGGCCGCTCGACAGTTTCCGGGTGCCGGAATTCAACATCCAGAAGGTCATTGCCCGCCGCGTGGCGCAGGAGCTTGAAGCCGGCAGCGCCGTCAATCTCGGCTTCGGCATTTCGGCCAATGTGCCGCGCATCCTGCTCGAAGAGGGGCTGCACGGTGCGGTCACCTGGGTGATCGAGCAGGGCGCTGTCGGCGGCGTGCCGCTGCTCGACTTCGCCTTCGGCTGCGCGTCCAATGCCGATGCCTTCATGCCCTCGCCCTACCAGTTCACCTATTTCCAGGGCGCCGGCTTCGATGCCTCGCTGCTCTCCTTCCTTGAGATCGATCGCAACGGCTCGGTCAACGTGTCGAAACTCTCTTTCCGCCCTCATGTGACGGCCGGCGCCGGCGGTTTCGTCGACATAACGGCACGGGCGAAGAAGATCGTCTTCTCCGGCATGTTCAATGCCGGCGCCAAGCTCGCGGTCGCCGACGGCAAACTGGTGATCGAAAAGGAAGGCAAGCTGAAGAAGCTGGTCAACGAGGTCGAACACGTCACCTTCTCAGGCCGTCGCGGTATCGAGCAGGGCCAGGACATCACCTATGTCACCGAGCGCTGCGTGATGAAGCTGACGCCCGAGGGCGTGATGCTGACCGAGATCGCGCCGGGGGTCGACCTGCAGGCGCATATTCTCGACCAGTCGGAATTCCCACTGATCGTTTCCGACAGACTGAAGACCATGGATGCGGGTCTGTTCCAGGATGCATTGCTTGGTCTTGAACTGCCGAAGAAGCCGGCGCGCCGGCTTCAGGGAGGCGACCGTGGCTGAGGGCCGTATCCGCATCGGCGTCGACGGTGCTGTCGCGATCATGACGATCGCCCGTCCGGAAAAGCTCAACGCTTTCGATATCGACATGCTGAAGGCGTTGGCATCGGCTTGCGACGAGATTGAAGCCGACCGCAATGTGCGTGTCGTCATCCTCACCGGCGAGGGCAAGGCATTTTCGGCCGGCGGTGACATCAAGGCCTGGGGCGGCATGGATGCGCCTGCCTTCGGGCATGACTGGGTACGGTTCGGCCACCGCGTGTTCGAGCGGCTGGCGACGCTGCGCATGCCCGTCATCGCCGCTCTTAACGGCCATGCGCTTGGCGGCGGGCTGGAACTGGCGGCGGCGGCCGATATCCGGCTGGCCGAAGCGCAGATCAAGATCGGCCTGCCGGAAACGAGCCTCGGCATGGTTCCCGGCTGGTCGGGCACGCAGCGCCTCGTCTCTCGCTTTGGCGCCCAGATCGTCAGGCGCATGGTGCTTGGCGGCGAGATGTTCACCGCCGAGGCTGCTCTGCGCGAAGGTCTGGTCGATGCCGTCGTCGAGACGGGCACGGTGCTTTCAGCTGCCCGCGATTACGCGGCGCGTGTCGCCAAGCGCGGGCCTGCGGCGCTTGAGATTTCGAAACTGATGCTCGCTTCGGCGAATGGCGAAGACAACGGATCCGCAGTCGAAGCGCTCGGCTCGATCCTTGTGGCCAAGACCGGCGACCTCAAGGAAGGTGTCGCCGCCTTCTCCGAAAAGCGTGAAGCCCAATTCAAGGGAGAATGGTAATGACCGTGCTCGTGAAACCCAAGTCGATCGACGGCCAAAAGGTTCGCGCCTTCCAGATGCTGATCGACGGCAAATGGGTGGACAGCGCCGAGGGCCGTACGATCGAGCGCGTGGCGCCGGGCCACGGCGTCGTCGTCAGCCGCTATCAGGCGGGCACCAAGGCCGACGCCGAAAAAGCGATTGCTGCCGCACGCCGTGCCTTCGACGAGGGCACCTGGCCGCGCATGACCGCTTCACAGCGTTCGCTGGTGCTTTTGCGCGCAGCCGATATCATTGCCGAGCGCGCCGATGAGCTTGCCTATCTCGATGCAATCGAATCCGGCAAGCCGATCAGCCAAG
>Ga0055524_1001323_pt1 | contig 14462 bp, 11 predicted proteins | sample AraplaCol_mCL_r2_2_FD_55011 | JGI IMG/M metagenome (GOLD analysis project Ga0055524, IMG submission 55011) | Arabidopsis root microbial communities from North Carolina, USA - plate scrape MF_Col_mCL_r2 | ecosystem: Host-associated > Plants > Roots > Endosphere | place: USA: North Carolina...
ACCGCGATCGGGTCCGTGCTGAAGTACTGGGGGAAGGGAGAAGAATCGGCCAGGCGCGACGAGGCGCTGCCATGGTTCACGGCCGGCGTGCGGGACATCTATACCGCGGCTTTCGCCACGCCATTGTTCGGTGCTGGCGACAAGTTCATGGCTTCGCTCACGCTGTCCGGCCCGGCATCGCGCCTGCTGCAGGCCGCCGATCGCACCGAGATCGCGCGCGTGCAACTGGTGGCGGCCACGAAACTATCGAGGCTGCTCGGCGCGAGTTCGGGATGGTGCGAGAAGGTCTACAGCACAGGCAACCACATCCACGACTGAAGCCAGTCGTACGCGGCAACGACGTTGCCAATTTACCTGTGATGGGAAACAGGAACCCGCCCTACACGATTCGAACGTGTGACCGCTCGCTTAGAAGGCGAGTGCTCTATCCAACTGAGCTAAGGGCGGCCTGAAGAAGAGGACGAGATTCTATCAAATATGTCCCCGGAACCCCACCCAAATACGCACCGCTGACCACTCGGCTGGCGCGGGGATACGCCGCCCAGCCGAGCCAGGCGACGCAATCAGGACGATTCACGCTCGCGTACGCGGGGCCGGCGCGGCATGCCGACGCCTTCCGCAGCGTCGTGCGACGAGACGCAGTTTCGCCCCATCTGCTTGGCATCGTAGAGCGCCCGATCGGCGCGGCGCATCACATCGTCGGCATTCTCGCCGGGCTGGCGCTCGGCCATGCCGATACTGACCGTATAGGCAATCGCATCGGGCTCGGACGGGCACGGCGTGGAGCGCACGAGCGCACTCAGGCGCAGGCTGATGGCCCGGCCCGTTTCCAGCGTCATGTCCGGCATCACGATCGCGAATTCCTCGCCGCCCAGGCGGCCCAGCAGCGCGCGCGCCGGCGCGGCCTTGCGCAGCTGGCCCGCGAAATGGCGCAGCACGCTGTCGCCGGCCAGATGTCCGTAGAGATCGTTGATGGCCTTGAAGTGATCGAGGTCGATGAACGCCACCGTGAATGGCGCGCGCTGCCGCTCGGCCTGCTTGCAGGCCAGTTCGAGTTCTTCCCAGAAGGCGCCGCGCGAGAGCACGTCGGTCAGGTCATCATGGCGCGCGCGGCGCTCGATGATCCGGCGCAAGCGGTCATGCGCCATCAGCGCAAAGCTGACCGACAGGCCGACCACCCCAAACACAAACGCGATGGTGACGCTGCCGCGCTCCTCGGGCATGGCCAATCGATGGCCATCCACCAGCGTAGCTAACGGCTCCCACGCCTGGGCGCCCGCCAGCACGGTGCAGGCCAGCGCCACCAGGGTCAGCGACAGCGCGGCCAGGCGCCCCGTGCCGCGTTTGGCCGGCACGAGCGGCGCGGCAACGCGAATCACCTCCAGCAGCAACAGCACCTGCACCGCCGCCGCCAGCAGCGCCAGCCCGGCCACCGCCTCGGATGACGCCAGCAACGCCGCCTGGGGCGCGTGGCCTGCCAGTTGCCCACCCGCGTGCATGGCGAGTATGACCAGCATGGCCAGACCCGGCAGGTTCAGGACGAACAACACCACCGCGCGGCCCGGCTTGCCCACGAAATGCCGCGTGCCATGCACCATCATCGACAGACCGGCCGTCAATGCCAGCTCCGGCAAGGCCGCCAGCGGCCACTCGGGACGATACAAATGTGCGGCCAGCAGTACCACGGCCAGTGCCACCGCCACATCGCCGAGCGCCCACGAGGTGAGCCCGCTGCGCTCCATACCAGCCGAGCGCCGCAACACGGCACAGACGATCGCCATCTGCAGCGCGAACAAGCCTGCGATCAGCACCACCACCTGCGACTGAAACATCTTCATTCCCGTTCACAAAGGCGTTGCCAGTGCTCCGCACGGCACCGGCACGCCTTCTGATTGCGGCTTGCGAACAGCCGTCCTGTATTGTTTTCCGCAGGTCCGGCCGCCCTCGGTGCCAGCGGTGCGTGAAGCACCGGGCGGGCATGGCTCAGGCATCGCGCAGGCAACCCACGTCGCAAAGCGGGGCTGGCGTGCCATAGTTGTGATAGTCGGGACCAGGTCCGGGGGGTAATGCAATGCGGCGCGAGGCGCCGGTTCGGACCGTTGCGGTGTGCGGATTATGTCAGCGCGACGCATCAAGTCAAGCCAAATCCGCCCCCGCCTGAAGCAGGGGGGCGTCTCCGGCCCGTGGCTGCACGGCAGCGTGCCGAGGCCCTCCCGATGCCATGTTGGTTCGCCACATTTGACCTCGGCACTCTGCTCGGGATAGAATCGCCGGCTTCGGAGCGTAGCGCAGCCTGGTAGCGCATCTGATTTGGGATCAGAGGGTCGTAGGTTCGAATCCTATCGCTCCGACCATATTTGCAAGCTGTTTTAGGTAGAAGGATCAAGGGCCTGCGTCCGGCGACGCAGGCCCTTTTTTCATTGGCAATCCGCTCCGAGCGGCTGTCATGCCTCCAAATGGAGGAACACTGATGCTGCAACTGCGAAGGCAGTGCGGGCGTGCTACAATCGCGCGTCAGTTCGGGGTATCTGAGCATGCCCTGTAACCGGGTGCGCGCCGCCAGGCGCACTGGAAAAACCGCCGATTTGCCCCATATCGGAAAGATCGAAAGCATTTCCTGCCCCGGAAACACCTTGCCCGCCTGTCCCCGTGACGTACACGGACGCGCCATCAACTTGCGCGGCCACAAGTGGCAAGGCAATCGTCAGGGTCATCCGCGCCCCTCCCCGATTTCCTGACCCGCCCGGCTTTTCTTTGGCCAGGCCCGTCAGCTTGCTATCCGGATTGTCTCGCGCGGCTGCCGCCAAGGCGGCGAAGCCTGTGCCGACGGCAACGCCGGAGCGTTTCACAGGATCCCTACTAACCATGCAGCCATCGGGGCTGCCACAAAGGAAAACAGATTGGCTAAGGAAGAACTCATTGAATTTGGCGGCGTGGTGTCGGAAGCCCTGCCCGATAACCGTTATCGCGTCACGCTGGAAAACGGCGTGGAAATCTGGGCATACGCTTCGGGCAAGATGCAAAAGCACCGCATCCGCATNTTGGCCGGCGATCGCGTCACCCTGGAAATGTCGCCCTACGACCTGACCAAGGGCCGCATCAACTTCCGCCACAAGTCCTGAGTTCGCTGCGTTCGCGCGCTGCTGGCGGTGCGCCGCTGTCACGCGGCTGACATCGCTGCTGCCGACACTGACGGGCTATCCGTGGGCCTCGCCCCACTGGATGGCCCGTTTTGTTTTTGGCGCCTGAACCGGATCACTTGCGTGCGGGCGTAGTGCATCACCATACTCAAGGCTCGACGAAGCCCCTGCCCGATATGAACCTGATCCTGTGGCGCCATGCCGAAGCCGAAGACCTGCCTGATGCGCTCAGCATCTCGCGCAGCGCGGATTTGCAGCGCCCGCTGACGCGCCGCGGCCGCAAGCAGGCCGAAGCCTCCGCGGCCTGGCTGCGCGCGCGCCTGCCCGCCGATTACCGGGTGGTGTGCAGCCCCGCCCTGCGCACCCGTGAAACCGCGGCCGCACTCTCCGGCAAGCCCGAAGTCCTGGACGAGCTGGCGCCCGGCGCCGACGTCGGCGCGATCCTCGCCGCGATCGACTGGCCGCAGGGCCACGAGCACACCGTGGTGGTGGGCCATCAGCCGTGGATTGGGTTGCTCGCCAGCCTGCTGATGGCTGGCGAGGAAATGCCATGGAGCGTAAAGAAAAGCGGCATCTGGTGGCTAGCCGGCCGCACGCGCGAGAGTGAAGCCCAGGTAGTGCTGCGCGCCGTCATCCAGCCCGACCTCCTTTAGAAAACTGATGGCGGTTTATTGAAATACACCGCAGCTTTCAGCGTTTCGCAGTCTTTTCGTCACTTTTGGACGATCCGCCATGTGCACGCTTGACGACCTGTCCTATGGTTCAGGTTTGCGATAGCGACACCGATGTGTCGGTCACGGAACCGTCATCATCAATTCATGGCGCTGTCACCCGGCCTCTCTACATTGTTTCGAAGCCGTTTCGTCACCGAAAGGACACACTGATGCGAGATCTACCGACGCCTACCCAGCCGCTGTTCGACTCCTTGCCCACTGGCCTGACTGGCCAGTCGGCGCGGAGGCGTCTTCCTCGTCAGCCAGCACAACACCAAACCCAGATTCAAGCTCCGGCGCCTGCTTTCAGCGTGGCGTGGGCACGTCACCAGGACGAAGTAGCCGAGGCGCAGCGCCTGCGCTACAAGGTATTCGCCGAGGAAATGGGCGCGCGCCTGCCCTCGTCGGTCAACGAGACCGATGTCGACATGTTCGACGCCTACTGCGACCACCTGATCGTGCGCGACCAGGAAACGCTGAAGGTGGTTGGCACCTACCGCGTGCTGCCGCCGCACCAGGCCAAGCGCCTGGGCTGCCTGTACGCGGAATCCGAATTCGACCTCGTCCGCCTGGCGCACCTGCGCCCGAAGATGCTGGAACTGGGCCGTTCGTGCGTGCACCGCGACTATCGTTCGGGCAGCGTCATCATGGCGCTGTGGGGCGGGCTGGGTGAATACCTGCAGCGCTACAACCTCGAAACGATGCTGGGCTGCGCCAGCGTGCCGATGAGCGACGGCGGCCACTTCGCCGCCAGCCTCTACCGTCAGTTCGCTGAAAAGTCGCTGGCCCCCATCGAATATCACGCGTTCCCGCGCGTGCCGCTGCCCGTCGACGATCTGAACCAGACGCTCGACGTGGAACCGCCGGCGCTGATCAAGGGCTACCTGCGCCTCGGCGCGAAGATTTGCGGCCTGCCCGCCTGGGACCCCGATTTCAACGTGGCCGATTTCCTGACGCTGCTGCGCGTGCGCGACATGAACCCGCGCTACGCCCGGCACTTCCTTGGCCTGAACCGCTGATCGGCAGCTTCTTCCCACCGGACGAAACGGCTTTCGATCCGGCACCACAAGTAAAAACGGCGACTCCATACGAGTCGCCGTTTTTATTGGATGAGCGCGCGTTCAGACGTACACCACCTTGTAGCGCTTGCCAACGCGCTCCCACTCGTCGGCCTCCTGCGCCAGGCTATATTCGACCAGCGGATTGGCGTCGATCCAGGCCTTGGGCAGACGCACTTCGAACCCTTCGTCNAGTTCGTCAGAGCGCTGCCTGACACGAATCTCCGGCANCTTCATGTCGCCNCGCCGGCGGCATAGCACAAAGGCCAGCCGCAGGCTGAACAGCATGCGCCAGTCCAGGAACCGGTTGCTGCCCGACAGCTTGCCGAGCTTGCCCGCGTGGCCCAGCAGCAGCGTGGCCAGCCGCGCCTGGTCGGTCTTCGAGAAGCCCGGCATATCGGCGTGCGTGGCGATATAGGCCGAGTGCTTGTGGTAACCGCTGTGAGAAATCGACATGCCGATCTCGTGCAGGCTNGCGGCCCAGCCCAGCAGCGCGAGGTTGTCTTCGCGGCGTTCGTTNCGCGGCTCGGGGAACTGGGCCAGCAATTCNCGCGCGGCNTGCCCTACCCGGATGGCCTGNGCGCGATCCACCGCATAGCGGCGCATGAACTGGTCTACCGTCACCGTGCGCATATCCTCGTGGTGGCTGCGGCCGAGCAGGTCGTACAGCACGCCGAGCCGCAGCGCGCCGTCGGTCACGTCCATGCGGTCGATATCGAGTTCGGCAAACACGCCTAGCATGATCGACAAGCCACCGGGCAGCACCGGAATGCGGTCGGCCTTGAGGCCGGTCAGCTTCACGCGATTGGTGTTCTCGGCCTTGACCAGCGCCCGCTTCAGGCGCTCCAGCCCTTCGCGCGTGATGCCGTGCTCCGAGGTGCTGTCGTTCATGCCGTTGAGCTCGATCAGTTCGGCCAGCGCGCGGGCCGTGCCGGACGACCCAACGGCCTGCTGCCAGCCGGCGGCCTTGTATTGCCGCACCAGCACCTGGATCTCGCGGCGCGCNGCCAGTTCGGCCTGCTTGAACGCGTATTCGTCCACGTTGCCGCTCGGGAAGAACTGGCGGCTATGCGACACNCAGCCGATGTAAAGGCTTTCCATCANCTTGGACTGATAGCCATTGCCAATGATGAACTCGGTGGAACCGCCGCCGATGTCGACCACGAGCCGGTTGCCCTGGCAGGCCGGCGCGTCGTGCGAGGCGCCCAGGTAGATCAGGCGCGCTTCTTCGCGGCCGGCAATCACTTCGATCGGGAAACCCAGGGCGGCCTCTGCCTCGATCAGGAAGTCCGAGGCGTTCTTGGCCACCCGCAAGGTGTTGGTGGCGACGGCGCGGACCTGCTCGGGCGCGAAATCACGCAGGCGGTCGCCAAAGCGGCGCAGCGCGTCCACGCCGCGGCGGCGCGCGGGCTGGTCCAGGTATTTGTCCGGCGTCAGGCCGGCGGCCAGCCGCACGGGCTCACGCAGCGCATCGACCTGGAAGATCTGGCTGGCNGGACCCGACGCCGTGGGCGTCTCATCCACTCGNCCGATCATCAGGCGGAAGCTGTTGGAGCCCATGTCGACGGCGGCCAGCAAGCGGGGATTCTGTGTCATTGCGTCAGTATTACGCGGGATGGACCCGAGCGGGCCAAACCTCAAAGATTATGTCTCTGTCATGTCCACATCATGACAAAATCAAAGTGTCATCAAAGTGACACGATTCTATGAAAAAGTCGCCTCATCGCCAAAACAAGGTTATAGACATGTCGACGACGCCGCCCGGCACGCTGTGGAATCGCGAGCTGGGCATTCTGGAATTCAATTCGCGCGTCCTCGCGCAAGCCGCCGACCCCAATGTCCCGCTGCTTGAAAGGCTGAAGTTCATCTGCATCGTGTCCAGCAACCTGGACGAATTCTTCGAAATCCGGATGGCCGGCCTGAAGGAACAGATACGGAACAACGCGTCGGGCGTGACACCCGATGGCCTCTCGTTCCAGCAGACCTACCAGCTCGTCACCGAGCGCACGCAGCGGCTCGTGGCCTCGCAGTATGACATGCTGCAGAACACGATCTTTCCGGCGCTGGAAAAAGAAGGCGTCTTCTTCCACCTGACCGGAACCTGGACCGACGCCCAGCGCGACTGGGCCCGCGACTTCTTCGTCCGCGAGCTGGGGCCGGTGCTTACCCCCATCGCGCTTGACCCGGCACATCCGTTCCCGCGCGTGCTGAACAAGAGCCTGAATTTCGTGGTGGAGCTGTCCGGCAAGGACGCCTTCGGCCGCGACGCGGACCTCGCCATCGTGCAGGCGCCCCGCGCGTTGCCGCGCGTGGTGCGCATGCCCGAGAAACTGTCGGGCTACCCGTTCGGGTTCGTGATGCTGTCGTCGTTCATGCAGGCCTTCGTGCATGAACTGTTTCCGGCCATCGAGGTACAAGGCTGCTACCAGTTCCGCGTCACGCGCAACTCCGACCTGTTCGTGTCCGAAGACGACATCACCGACCTGCGCGAAGCGCTGCAGGGCGAGCTGCCGACCCGGCATTTTGGCGACATGGTGCGNCTCGAGGTNTCGTCCGACATCCCGCCCGCGCTGTCGCGCCGCCTGCTGNTGGAATCGGGGCTGACCGANTCTGACCTGTATCGCGTCAGCGGCCCGGTGAACCTGGTGCGGCTGATGCAGATCCCGGACCTGGTGGACCGCCCTGCCCTCAAGTACCCGCCTCACGTGCCCGCCCCGGTCAAGGCATTTGCGCCCGGCACCAACATGTTCGACGTGATCCGCCAGCGCGACGTGCTCCTGCATCATCCATACGAGAGCTTCTCCTCCGTGCTGGACTTTTTGCAGGCCGCCGCCAGCGACCCGAACGTCGTGGCCATCAAGCAGACCGTCTATCGCACCGGCAACGAGTCGGCCGTGATGGAGGCGTTGATGACTGCCGCGCGCAACGGCAAGGAAGTGACCGTCGTGGTGGAACTGCTGGCCCGCTTCGACGAGGAAACCAACATCAACTGGGCCGAGCGCCTGGAATCGGCCGGCGCCCACGTGGTGTACGGCGTGGTGGGCCACAAGTGCCANGCCAAGATGCTGCTGGTGGTGCGCCGCGAGCCGGCGGGCCCCAAGGCCAAGAACGCGGTGCTGCGCCGGTACGTGCACCTGGGCACGGGCAACTATCACCCGCGCACGGCACGGCTCTATACNGACTTTGGCCTGCTCACGGCCAACGAACANGTGTGCGAGGACGTGCACCACGTGTTCCAGCTGCTCACGGGCACGGCCGGCACGATCCGGCTCAATCACCTGTGGCAGTCGCCGTTCACGATGCACAGCAACCTGATCGAGCATATCCGCGCCGAGGCCCGCCATGCGCGCAGCGGCAAGCGGGCGCGCATCATCGCCAAGATGAACGCGCTGCTGGAGCCGACGATCATCGACGAGCTCTACAAGGCTTCGCGGGCGGGCGTGAAGATCGACCTGATCGTGCGCGGCGTGTGCGCGTTGCGGGCCGGGGTGCCGGGCCTGTCCGACAACATCTCGGTGCGGTCGATCGTCGGGCGCTTTCTGGAGCACCATCGCGTCTACTATTTCCACGCGGCCGGCGAGGACGTGCTCTATCTTTCCAGCGCCGACTGGATGGATCGCAACCTGTTCCGCCGCGTGGAGGTGGCCTTCCCTATCCTCGATCGCACCCTGAAGGCGCGCGTGATCAAGGAGGGGCTGCAGGTGCATCTGCGCGACAACGCCTCGGCCTGGATCATGGAACCCGACGGCGAGTACGTGCGCCGCCCGTCGCGCGCCAAGGTGCAGCGGGTCAGCCAGCAGGAACTGCTCCTACGATTTGGAACCTGACGCCCTTCACATCCGCCATATGAAAAAGGCCGCTACGGGAAATCCGTAGCGGCCTTTTTCGTGTTCGATGCCGGTCGCCGTTGGTCTGACCAGGCGGCGCCCAACCTGCCGAAAGCCGACGCTCAGGCGGCGTGGCGCGAGCCAGCTCCAGGTTGCGGCAGCGGCTGGGCGGCGTCGGGCTCGTAGCCGCTGCGGTCGGCCGGGAAAACGATGCGGAACGTGCTGCCCCGGCCCACCTCGCTGGTCACGCGCAGGTCGGCATGATGGCGCGACAGCACGTGCTTGACGATGGCCAGGCCCAGCCCGGTGCCGCCGGTGTCGCGCGACCGGCTCCGGTCCACGCGATAGAACCGCTCGGTCAGGCGCGGGATATGCTCGGGCGCTATGCCCAGGCCCGTATCGCTGACCGAAAACACCGAATGCCCATCGGTAAAGGTCATGCGAATGGCAATCCGGCCACCGTCCGGCGTGTAGCGCACCGCGTTCGACACCAGGTTGCCCAGCGCCGACAGCAGTTCGCCTTCCGCGCCCCGCAGCACCACGGCTGTATCGATCTCGCTCTCGATCTCGTGCCGGCCCTGCGACAGCGCTTCGGCATCGTGCACCAGGTGCGCGGCCAGTCCACCCACGTTCACGCGGTCATGCGAGGGCGGCTGGGCGTCGGACTCCAGCTTGGCCAGCGCCAGCAAGTCCTCAACGATATGCTGCATCCGCATCGACTGCACGAGCATCATGTCGATGTAGCGCTTGCGGTCTTCCTCGGAGACCGGCAGGTCGCGCACGGTTTCGAGGAATCCGGTCAGCACCGTCAGCGGCGTCTTCAGTTCATGCGAGACGTTGGCCACGAAGTCGCGGCGCATGGCCTCGGTATTCTCGACCTTGGTGATGTCCTGCGTCAGCACCAGCTTGCGGTTCTCGCCATACGGCAGGATCTGCACGGACGTGATGTTGCGCTTGTGCTCGCCCATGTCGCGCATGACCAGCGGCTCGTCATAGCGCTCGCGCGTGAGGTAGTGCACGAATTCGGGCCGGCGGATCAGGTGGGTGATGCGCTGGCGCACGTCGCGCCGCGCGTTGAGGCCGAAATGCTGCTCGGCCACGCCGTTGCACCACTCGATCTGGTCGACATCGTCGAGCATCAGCACGCCGTACGGCGACGCCTGGATGGCCTGGATAAAGCGCGTGTGCTGCTGTTCCACCTGCAGCACCTGGGTACGCCAGCGCTTGACCAGCCGGTGCAGCCGGTAATANACCTCGCCCCACAGGCCNAGCGCGCTGGGAATTTCGCCATAGGCTGGCGCATCCAGCACCCGCCACAGGCGATTGATCTGGAACAGGTAGTAGCCAAGCAGGCCAAGCAGGGAAATGCAGAGGAACAGCAGGCCGGCGACAGCCCCTTTCCAGACGTACAGACCGGCGGCAACAACTGCCAGGCCGACGAGGATGGCCACGGAACGGGCCCAGATGACATTCATGCGAGGAGTAGGAGTTCAATCTGCGGCGCGCACCGCGCGCGGCGTCTGCCACATCAATGGACGCAGTATTGCACAGCGCCGGCAGAATCCGGCATACGCCGGCGCGGCCCTCGCGGCACCGCCTCCGGCCTTTTCCGGTCAGTGATTGGGCGAACGCGCCAGGCGATAGCCGCTGCCGCGCACCGTCTCGATCATGTTGCTGTACCCGCCAGGCGTCAGCGCGGCGCGCAGACGCTTGATGTGGACGTCGACGGTGCGCTCTTCCACNAACACGTGATCGCCCCACACCTGATCCAGCAATTGTGATCGGCTATGCACACGCTCCGGATGCGTCATCAGGAAATGCAGCAGGCGGAACTCGGTGGGGCCCAGGTCCAGCTTGATCGGGCCGCTGTCGTCCTGCCCCGTCACCCGATGGGTGGCNGGATCCAGCCGCAGGCCGTTGATGGCCACCACGTCGTCGGTCAGCTGCGGCGCGCGGCGGCGCAGCACGGCCTTGATGCGGGCCAGCAGTTCCTTCGGCGAGAAAGGCTTGGTCACATAGTCGTCCGCGCCGGCTTCCAGACCCATGACCTTGTCCTGCTCCTCGCTGCGCGCGGTGAGCATGATGATCGGGATCTGCTTGGTGCGATCGTTGGTGCGTAGCTCCTTGGCGAAGGTGGCCCCCGACTTGCCCGGGAGCATCCAGTCCAGCAACACGAGGTCTGGCAGGACATCGCTCATCAGCGACAACGCCTGCTCGGCGTTGTACGCGCGAATCGGATAATGGCCCGCGTGCTGGAGATTGACGGCGATCAACTCGGCGATCGCCGGTTCGTCTTCGACAACGAGAATACTGCTCGGCATGTAATGGTTCTCCGCTTATCAGTCCTGGCGCGTTCTCAGCTCAAGGCTTCGCGCTCCATGTCTTCGCGTGAGGCATGGCGAACATCCGTGCCCTTCACGATGTAAATAATGAACTCGGCAATGTTCTTTGCGTGGTCGCCGATACGCTCGACGGCCTTGGCGATGAACAGGAAGTCCAGCGCCACCGAAATCGTGCGCGGATCTTCCATCATGTACGTGATCAGCTTGCGCACGAAGGCGCGGAATTCCTCGTCGATGGCCTTGTCGTCCTTGACGATACGCGCCGCGGCCACGGTGTCCAGACGCGCAAACGCGTCCAGCGCGTGGCGCAGCAACGAGATGGCCATCTCGCCCGACAGCTTTACTTCGGCGTAGTTGATGGTGTGCGCCGCCGCGTCCTCCATGATGTGCTTGGTGCGCTTGGCGATCTTCTCGGCCTCGTCGCCAGCGCGCTCGAGGTTGGTGATGGTCTTGGAAATCGCCATCACCAGGCGCAGGTCGCGGGCGGTGGGCTGGCGACGCGCGATGATGTTGCCGCAGTCGGCATCGATCTCCACTTCCAGCGCATTGAGTTCGTGCTCGCGGGAAATGACCTGGTCGGCCAGGTCGGCATCGAAAGCGGCCAGCGCGCGCATGGCGGTCTCGATCTGCGACTCCACCAGGCCGCCCATCTGCAGCAGCTTGGTNTTGATGGCGTTGAGGTCGGCGTCGAACTGCGTCGACAGGTGCTTGTCAGTCATGGTGTTCTCCTGGCCGCTTTCCGAAAACGGGATATGTCCTGCAGGGCGCGCCGCGTATCAGCCGAAACGGCCGGTGATGTAGTCTTCGGTTTCCTTGCGGTGCGGCTTGATGAAGATCTTCTCGGTCTCGCCGAACTCGATCAGCTCGCCCAGGTACATGTACGCCGTGTAGTCCGAGCAACGCGCGGCCTGCTGCATGTTGTGCGTGACGATCACCACCGTGTACTCGTCCTTCAGCTCGGCGATCAGTTCCTCGATGCGGCCCGTGGAGATCGGGTCCAGCGCCGAGCACGGTTCGTCCAGCAGCAGCACTTCCGGGCGGATGGCGATGCCACGCGCGATGCACAGGCGCTGTTGCTGGCCGCCCGACAGGCCATAGCCCGACTGGTGCAGCTTGTCCTTGGCTTCGGTCCACAGCGCGGCCTTCGACAGCGCCCACTCCACGCGGTCGTCCATTTCCGAACGCGACAGCTTCTCGAACAGGCGCACGCCGAATGCAATATTGTCATAAATCGACATCGGGAACGGCGTCGGCTTCTGGAACACCATGCCCACCTTGGCGCGCAGCAGCGAGATGTCCTGCTTGCTGGTCAGCAGGTTTTCGCCGTCCATGTTGATCTCGCCCTCGGCACGTTGCTCCGGGTACAGCGCGAACATCTTGTTGAACGTGCGCAGCAGCGTGGACTTGCCGCAGCCCGACGGGCCGATGAACGCCGTGACCTTGCGGTCCGGGATCGACATGTTGATGTTCTTCAGCGCGTGGAACTGGTTGTAGTAGAAGTTCAGGTTCCGCACGTCGATCTTGGCGCGCACGGTATCGGGAATATCGATGACGGTAGAGGTCATGCTGATGTCTCGCTTGAATTCGGTAGTCAGGTCGGGCGTGAGGCAGTGCCGCCGCTTATTTCTTGAACAGGACGCGCGCNACGATGTTCAGCGCAAGCACCCCGACGGTAATCAGGAACACACCGGCCCAGGCCAGTTGCTGCCATTCCGTGAACGGGCTCATGGCGAAGCGGAAAATCGTCACCGGCAGGTTGGCCATCGGCTTGTTCAGGTCCGTGCTCCAGAACTGGTTCGAGAGCGCGGTGAACAGCAGCGGCGCGGTCTCGCCGGCGATACGGGCCACGGCCAGCAGCACGCCGGTGACGATGCCTGCNTACGACGACTTGACGGTGATCGACATCACCATCTTCCACTTCGGCGTNCCCAGGGCCACCGCGGCTTCGCGCAGCGCGTTCGGCACCAGGTTCAGCATGTTCTCGGTGGTGCGCACGACGATGGGAATCTGCAGCAGCGCCAGCGCGCAAACGCCGGCCCAGCCCGAGAAATGACCCATACGCGTCACGACCAGCGCGTAGACGAACAGACCGATCACGATCGACGGTGCCGACAGCAGGATGTCGTTGATGAAGCGGATCAGGCTGGCCAGCGGCGACTTCTGGCCATACTCGGCCAGGTAGATGCCCGCCAGGATGCCGAGCGGCGTGCCGACCAGCGTGGCCACACCCACCAGCACGAAGCTGCCGAAGATGGCATTGGCCAGGCCGCCACCGGCGGTGTTCGGCGCCGGCGTCATCTGCGTGAAGAGGTCGATCGAGAGACCGCCCACGCCCAGCGAGATGGTGGTCCAGAGAATCCACGCCAGCCAGAACAGGCCGAAGATCATGGCGCCGAGCGAGGCCGTCAGCGCGAACACGTTGGTGCGTCGGCGCGAGCCCTGCAGCCGGGTGCGAACGGCTTCGGAGTCGGGGCGGACGGCGGGAATGGACGAGGTAGACACGGCTTGGGCTTGGTTCATTTGCCACCCTCATTCTTGGCAAGGCGCAGCAGCAGGATCTTGGACAGGGCCAGCACCACGAACGTGATGAAGAACAGGATCAGGCCCAGTTCCATCAGCGCGGCGGTATGCAGGCCGGCACCGGCTTCGGCGAATTCGTTGGCCAGCGCCGAGGTAATGCTGTTGCCCGGCGAGAACAGCGAGACGTTGTCGAGCAGGTTGGTGTTGCCGATCACGAAGGTGACGGCCATGGTCTCGCCCAAGGCACGGCCCAGGCCGAGCATGACGCCGCCGATCACACCGGCGCGCGTGTAGGGCAGCACCACCTTCCACATCACTTCCCACGTGGTGCAGCCGATGCCGTAGGCAGATTCCTTCAGCAGCACCGGGGTGACTTCGAACACGTCGCGCATCACCGAGGCGATGTACGGAATGATCATGATCGCCAGGATCACGCCCGCGCACAGCAGGCCGATACCGAGCGGCGCGCCCTGGAACAGCTTGCCGATCAACGGCAACTGGCCCACGGTGTTGGCGAGCGGCTTCTGGAAGTATTCGCCGAAGATCGGCGCGAACACGAGCAGGCCCCACATGCCGTAGACGATGGACGGCACGGCGGCGAGCAGCTCGATGGCGGTGCCGAGCGGCCGGCGCAGCCACACGGGCGACAGCTCGGTAAGAAACAGTGCGATGCCGAAGCTGACCGGCACGGCGATGATGAGGGCGATCAGCGAGGTGACCAGCGTGCCGTAGATCGGCACGAGCGCGCCGTACACGTCGGCGGGCGGATCCCACTCGGCCGCCCAGAGGAACGGCAGGCCGAACTGCTTGATCGAGGGCCATGCGCTGATGGCGAGCGATACGATGATGCCGCCCAGCAGCA
>Ga0055524_1001330_pt1 | contig 14410 bp, 16 predicted proteins | sample AraplaCol_mCL_r2_2_FD_55011 | JGI IMG/M metagenome (GOLD analysis project Ga0055524, IMG submission 55011) | Arabidopsis root microbial communities from North Carolina, USA - plate scrape MF_Col_mCL_r2 | ecosystem: Host-associated > Plants > Roots > Endosphere | place: USA: North Carolina...
ATAGCTTGTCGCACTCCGCAATGACATATGCAGGAATGGTGTCAAATTTGGCAGGATCAAGCTGGCAAATGAATTCGTTCTCGATGTGGTAGCTTTCATTGATAAATTTCTGAATAACAGAATTCCCAACATCGAGCCCTAGTAGCCGAAAAACCTGAAGTTTCTCATACCCATTTGACGATGCGTGATACAACGACTTTAAGGTATTAGTGTCAGCGATCCTATTAACTAAGTCAGAATAGGAAAAATCCGCGAGCCAATTCACTACTTCCGTGCATCCTTTTAGGAATTTTTCAGATTCCATTTCCGGATGGTTACCATCTGCGCCTCTTTCCTCTCGGGTGTCTATTGCACGCAATCGTTTTTTAAATATATTGGAGAGCACCTGATAAGCATCTCCCTTGTCATCCGCGATTTCATAATGACGTCTCAGGTAGATCAACTTGACAACATCGTGACTAGCAGAGGCCAATGCACTCTTGCAAATTTGAGAAAAGGTCTGAATATCACCTTTACCAATGACGAATTCGGAAATATGTCCTTCCTCCAACCTCAGAAAGGCCGATGAGGTCTGATTGCTGAATTGTTTTTCAAGTGACCTGATAGTATCGATGATTGGTTCTACGTCATGAGTCAACATTAAAACCGTTTTACTTTTCAGGCACAAACTGGCATCTCGGCGAAACAGCATTTCCAAAATTGCGTATTTCTTGTTTTTGTCAAATGACGATATCGGATCATCTAAAATGATCAAGTCTGGCTTTTTTGCTAGGCACTCATACATGAAAAGAACAATTGCAAATGCATTTCTCTCGCCAAAGCTAAGGTGCTGACTACCACCATTGAGGTGTTCATCGTAATCGACGTGTCGCAGCTTTAGTTGGGCTTGTTCACCATCACCAGCTATCTCCACTGCATAGCGGTATCCGGCATATTCAAGAAACTCGTTGATTTCTTTGTGATGCCGCTCGATGGTTTTCTTCATCTCGCTTCGTTGTTGATTAATTTTTCCTTGCAGTTTCCCAGCTTGCTCGATAACAGCATCGATGGAGGCGTTAATCGGGGCGATGGCTTCCTTCATTTTTTTTGATGAAAGTTCGGAGAAGAACTGCAAGTCAAGCTTGTATGCAGGAAGCTTATCAGCGACTTTTTCACCATCCTTGAACTGGAATGCGGAAAGCGTTTTGAGCCTTTCGAGATTCTCAGTGAAGTTATCTATCTGCGTTTTTACTGTCGTAAGAAATGCCTCGTGCTCTTTTTCAATACCGTCCTTCAAGACTGTGATTGCTGTCAGCTTGCCTTTGGCTTCATCGGAGAAGTAATCGCCCAACTTCCCAATCAGAGAAATCATTGAAATTAGGTTCTTAATAGTGTTTTTATCATACTCCTGCCCAACCTTCTTGATTTGATCTTTTTTTCCTGCCGCATCTGATGTGCAAAATGGGCAGCTATCCGATAATTCGGTAAACTCATATCCAGTGGTTTGCCAGTCAATCCAAGCCACACTGTTTGGACTCTGAATGAACGCAGTATAAGATTCCAAGCCCGATGGAATGTGCTGGATTTTGTTACCAGCTGACAGCCCTTTCATGCCGGTTGATTTTTTATCCAGTCCCGCTTTACTCAGCTTGAAGGCCCCTCCCATTTCTTTGAGAGTGGCAATGAGGGACTCCAATTCCACATTTCCAGAGAAGAGCTGCTTGATGTTGCTGACCAACTCCTCTATTTCCTGTTCCTTCTGCTTGTAAGAATCGGTTCTGATGAGAATGTCGAAGCTGTTGTTAAGTAGCTCCTTCTTGAACAGAAACTGACTTACATAATCCTCATTGAAACAGATAACTTTCTTGAGTGCATCTGCCCCCTTAACCTCGGGTTTTTTATCATCAGGATTATTCTTCCTGAGTTTGAACGGCATCAGCTCACTCAGACGGTCTTGATCTCCGACGAGACCGTACTGTATCGCCCTTGCAATCGTACTCTTACCGGTCCCGTTAGGTGCAAACTTGATATTTAATTTGGACTCTTCCAACGAAATTACAGCGGAGTCGATATTGTTGCAGTTCTTAACATCTATCTGAATAGAACTCATACTTACTCCTTTTTACTTGTTTCGCAGCTGGAATCAAACAGGCCACGATCAGCCCCAAAACGGACATCGTAACTAACCCTTTAGATGTCAGCATCGTCTTTGGATGTCCGCATTTAGGCACATCTATCGACGGCAGCTTCTGCTTCTGCTTCTGCCCGACATCGACCATCATCGAGAGTAGCACTCTTGCCAATCCGAAATACTCACAAATTCTCACTTCTCCCTTCGTACTTGGTATACATCGCTCACTGGGGGGATAGAGGGCGGGGAATTGAAACCGGCAGCCATGACCTGTGGGCACTCATTATGATCATCGGCAGCTATCAAGCTTATTTGTCGAGTTGATCAGGGTCGTTCGGCGGCTTTCAGCCAATCGACGACACCGTTTAGTCCCAAGGAAAGTAACGCGTCTTGTACTACTACGACCCGCTGCAACATAGCTCCCCTGTCAGACTCCTCTCGCTCCTCAGCTTCCGCAAAGAGGCGGGTCATAAGCTGTGTTAGGCTATTCTCATGATCGTATAGATGAGGCTTGCTATGAGTGACATAGGCCAGATAGATTTCCGTTACAGCTAATGCTTGCTCTGGATCAACTTGCGATATCGCGTTTAACCACTCGTGAAATCCAAAGAGACGATGATGTTTGTTGTCGCTGTTCGCCCTGAATACAGCAAAGCAGTGGCGAATAAGTTCTGTCGGAACGGCAATCACATCCGACTTGTCACGAAAAATCTGATCCATTTGCTCCGCAACAACCTTGGCATGAGTACCTCCATTACTTAATCCGAAGTCCATGCCAGCCAGGCACTGTTCCCGATGCAATCGAATATTCTCAGAATTTGTCCAAACGGTAGCTGCACCCAGCCAAGCCTCATCACTATCTAGTGTCTTCAAGTCCCCGAGGAGCTCAGCGTGACTAATATGCAGCGTCATGGCCGCCAATGCAGAAATGCGCCCCCAAGTTTCTAAATCTTTACCACTTCCCTCGCGGCGAAGGCGTACCAGCAAAGGTCCTACCACTTCAAAATGATTGCGATAAGCATAATAAAGACACGGCTCTGCGGTTTGCCAAAGCCCATCCGCATCTTGCATGGCAAGATCGAATAAGTCCCAGCCCAAATCGAATGATTTGCTTTGCAAATAGGGAAGGCGGCGCAGGATCAGAGCTCGAACGGCTGGGTGTTCATCACGAGCAAAGCGTCGTAACCCGGGGGGTAGTAATTCAGGAAGTGCCCTGCCTTGCTCTAGAAGTTTATTAGCCAAGATCACCAAGGCTTCAACAACGCTCCCTTTCACCATATTGATGCCCAAACCAATCAGGCTTACGTTATCCCCACTGATTGGGTCCTCTTCATGAAGCGCCTCAAAAGCTATGGCCGCGAATATGAGTCGCTCAGCCTCATGTGAGTCCTGTATGACATTAGCGCAAGCTTCCAGGGCTTTCGCGGCAGAGCGCCGATACCTCCAGTGCGTCTGGTGTCGCTCCAGCTCATCAAGAATTTCCTTTGCCAGGAGCGGAGCATCAGGCTCTTCGACGGGCTTCCAAGGGCCATTAACTTGCAAGTTTCCATAACGATATGCCAAGTAGGTCGCCACCCCATCCATAATGTCATCGCGAAACGCCTCGGAGATATTGGTCCAGCAGATGCGCAGCAAGTCCAAGAAGCGCGTGGGGTGGCGAGAACATGCCTCCCGAAGTTGCCAGCCGACCTCTCGCTCCCCTCCAATCAGAAAATCAGCATCACTTCCGTGGTGATGCGAATGGCCGCTGTAGTGCTCAAGTAAGCGCAGTACCCCGTTATTGGTGACACCAAGAAAGACTTCAAATGAAAATGGCGCGCTAACCGTTCCGCCTCGCGAATAGATATCCGGTTGACGAATCAATACCCCGGCCCTCTCTTCATAGGCATCCACCACCGCTTGCACTTCAGGTGAGCGTAAAAAACGAGGGATCGGAACAATCAATTCGGCGCGCTTCTTCAATACCCAGAAACGGCTGCGCTCATCGACCTCCTGATCAACCCACACCTTCAAAATATTCACCATCACAGCATCTTGCACTGGAGTGCTGAGGAGCATGAATGCTGACTGCAACAATGCCCCCAGCTCATAAGCAAGTTCAAACTCAAACATCTTCGAATCACATAACATACGACCGACCAAGTCAATGTTAGTTTCAGGCGATGCCGTGCAGGCAAGGACTGCAAAGTAGAGCAATGCGCCTTCATGATTGAAGCAAAGACGTTCGCGGTTGCCTTCCCACCAGTCGGAGTTCGCTTTTGCTTGGTGAAGAATGGCTGCCTCAACCGCGCCAAGCAAAATGGTCATACTGTCTACGTGACTTATACCCTTCTGACTATGTATATCCTCGTATGAGGATTCGCCTAAAAATCCGTGCCGGTATCCTGAACGCGTTTCGCCATATCGCGATGCACGTAGACTGCTCCACCGCTCGATAGAGTCCAACGCCAGGTCCAATAACGCAGTGGATTGCTCCATTCGCTGGCGTATAAAATTCCCATGCTGATCACCAAACTCATGAGAATGGCAACGCAGCTTATTGTCAAACCTATATTCCAGTAAATCCTGATCGCAGATGTCGCCTGCAATATAACGCCAGAGCAAGGCGTCTTTCACCAAACCTTTCTCTAAGCAGCGAGCAATGGTTCGCCCCAGAAAACTATGCTCAGATCGCGGCATATCCAGCAGCATTTCAAGCAATGGTGCGACTAGCGCTATATTCTCAGGCTTGATTTCAGATAGGTGGATTCCTAGCTGGTCTGCAATGCCATTTCTATCCAGATAGTCCAGTGAGAGCGCCTCCATCCAAAACGACAAAACGCCAGCGCTAACTGCCGGAGAAATTGGACGCAGCCTTTTCTGCTAGGCGCTGATACTTCAGTCGGATGCTGTTGTAGGCCGCTCTTTCAGGAGAAACGTGTACGTCAACTGCGTTTAAGGTGAGTGCTGCCATGTATAGCTATCTCCTTACGATTTGATGGGGCGCCGGCGCAATGCTTAAGCGCTAATGCGCGTGACTATTGGATTTACCGTGAAATTATCGTTTTATATCAATATAATTGTCATATTACATCATTTTATATCTTAACTTGTCATAGGACCATGAGGCTTTTTAAGGAACAAGCCCATGCCGCGACAGACGAAAACCGAGAAAGGTGAAGAACTCGGTAAGCGCATTGGCCGCAATATCAAGGTGGCTAGGACTCACCTCGGCGTTACACAGGGGCAGTTGGCGGAAGCTCTTGGAATTGAAAACGTGACTGTGTCCCGGATCGAGACTGGCGCGCAATTGCCTTCGCTCGACCGGTTGGATGACTTGGCGAGGTGCTTGAAGGTTTCGCTCTCCTCCTTGGTCGGGGATAGTGCGAAATCCGAAGCCTTTGGAGAGCTATTCGGAGAGGCTGTCAAAGACCTCCCCCTTCGTGAGAAGGAATTCGTTTATGGATTTGCAGTGCAGTATGCGCAGCACTGGCGCGCTGGCAAGAAGAAGTAGCTTTCAAACAAGTGCATCCGGCCCCCATTTGATTAATATATTCACAATAATTTGACTGATTCGGCGATTGTGACAAAGTGTTAGATTTATCCCGATAACTTGCCATTACAATTTCTCCTGCGGCAAGGATTTTTTCTTCTAGCCTAGAGAAATAGAGGAGATCACATGGCGCTCTACAAACACGACCAACTCTAGCCGCCAGTGCTTCGGGAGTGAGATCCAGTATGCTTAATTACTTCGAGTCCATAGAGAATGACATTGTCTGAAAGCTCCTCTAATTGCTCAATATGTGGCGCATCCTTCCCGCCGTCCACCATGGCCCTTGAGCACGTATTCCCGAAGTCTTTAACAAGAAAATTCGTTGGTACAAATCTTGCAACGGTGTGTGCAGCCTGCAATGCCGGGATGCAGCCAACAGAGGCAGAGTTCACTGCGTTCCTTACTTTTCTGATGAGGGGAACTCCAAAGTATACGGACGTTGTAATGGACCCGATACTCGGGGAAGAGAGGCGCTATCGAGCCGATATCATAGCCACTTCCATCCAGAATTCACGGCGTACAAGAATCCTAATCGAATGTAAATCTTCACGATTCGCATCTTTCAACAGAATCAACGACGTTGTCACCCAGCTTAAGAACTATAAAGAGGCTTTTGGCGAATGCCAGCCCGTTCTTGCGATTCCAGCAACCCTTAGTGATAGCGAGATTCAAACTCTACAAATTGAAGGAATCGAGCTATGGGATCTTGATTTCTTGGCAAGGAATTTCGCAAAGCAAATTGAGGATGCGCCCAGGAGCTACTTTAAAAACATTCTTCTAATGCGGAAACAACGAGGGTCCGCAACCACACGCTCAGGCGAGCTTCTTGCCACATTGAAATCGTGCCAACCTGGAAAGCGTGATTGGAGCATCTACCAAGGTCTTATTGGAAGCATCCTTGAACACTTGTTCTGCCCGACCTTAACAAAGCCGCTATCTGAGCATGCAGACGTCACGAAGACGAATAGACGTGATTTCATTGTACCCAACTATGCAGAAACTGGATTTTGGTCATTTTTAAGAGACAGATACATGGCTGATTATTTGATCGTTGATGCAAAAAACTACAGCCGCAAGATAGGAAAGACTGAAGTTCTACAAGTTGCCAACTATCTGAAGCCCCAAGGAGCAGGTCTTGTTGGGTTAATTTTCTCACGTAATGGCGGTGATGCCGCGGGCTGCGCACATACGCTTCGGGAACAGTGGCTTATCCATCAGAAAATGATTCTTGTATTCAATGACGAGGACGTTGAATCTATGTTGAGTGCAAAGGAAGATGGCAGAGGCCCCGAAGAGGTAGTTGGAAAAAAGATTGAACAATTTCGTCTATCCATGTAAGGCTATCAGAACACGAACAGCCCACCCTCGTCACTTGCCCCCTCAGGCTCCCGTAGTTGACCCGCATGTGCTTTCAGAACCGGTCTATGAATAAGCCGCTCACGCTGAATCACTTAAGTTCTCGGGGTGTTCCAGAAAAACTTTTCTCACGAAACTCAGAAAATCCATGAAAGACAAAACCATTGCCCAGTTGTTCGCAAACGCAGCTGGCCGTTGCAGTATATGTAAAACGCCGCTATTTGTTGAAGATGTAAAGATAGGTGAAATGGCGCATATTATAGCCAAGAAAATAGGCGGATCGAGAGGAAATATACCTTTCAACGGCGACTTAAACTCTTATGAGAATCTTATTCTATTGTGCCCAAACCACCACTCTATAGTAGACGGTAATGAATCAGCATACCCAGTGGAGCGGCTGCACTCTATAAAAGCTGAGCACGAGTCCTGGGTTAACATCTCGTTGGCAGATCACTCTAAGCGTCATATTGACATCGCCGGACTTCAAGTTTTAATGCGTTTTCTGCCATTCACCCAACTACGCAGTTATGTGGAATTTTTACCGAATACGTTATATTTAGATTTATTCCATGCTTCTTCAGCCGTTGAAGCATTTCCCTTTGATAATCCACAATGCTGCCCGTTTAACGACAACACACTCGAACAGCATTACTCCAATTTTGTGGATCGGCTACACACATTAATGAACTCTATCAGTGATACGATCCCAGCGAAACACTCGTTTATTCATATTGAGGGGCGAGAAAAAGTCATGGCAATCAATCCTGATCTTACTTACGAGGAGAAAGTGACACTTCGTCGAAGCATAGATCAAGCTGTTACTAACTTCCTTCCTGCTTACTACACTTTCATGGAATACCTGCGTAGCAACTACTCAGAAGTAGACATAACGATATTCCGTCCGCGTCTCTAACATGACTCGCAAGGGTTTAGTTCTGGTACGGCTATCAATTCTTAAAAGCTCCCTCATCATTTTGCATCTCAACCCGTTTTATTTGTGGGCAAGACGTAAAAGATTGAGTCCATTCATCGAGATCGCACCGGTCAGCTGACCAATCCGAGATAAACCCTGCATCTTTTACTACACCATCTAAGCCCTCGAGCCGATATGATATTCCATCAGCCGTTCCGGATAACAACACGGTAGACCTAAACCAATTGGGCTTAACAGCCGCAATTCCTCCACCGGAAACATCACGACTCAAAAGGAGTGTATAAGATATTTTCGCTCCTTTCAGCGCAGAGCGCCGGGCTGCGCTATCCAATAGACTAGGTTTTGTTCCATCAGTCTTCAATAAGTTCGCAATGAATTCTTTCGCATCATTGATTAGTGACGTGGCAGGTTTTACTGCCACATCATTTGCCTGGCACAGCGATATGCGCTGATTCGCTGCAACAACTGTCATTCGCAATGTTCCAAGTGCGACTAACACATCATTTGTTGAAGAAATCACTGGGACATGTGTATGCAAATATTTTCGTTTCCCCTCAATGGCACCATTGATCACACCTGCCACCATAATGTTCTGGGGATCAGTAACCCCGGAGGTCTTTGCTGCTGCGACCAAATTAGGCTGAAACATACTGGCTCCAGTAGCAAGCGTGCTCAGCAGGGCTTGTGCCCCAAATATACCTAGCGCCAAAGGTGGAACAGCAGCTGCGGCCGGAGCTGCCGCATTAGAGCATCTTAATGAAGATATCCGTGTAGTGTAATCATCTAACGCCCCTTTCACTGTCTCAGAGTCTACTGGAACGGAAAGAAGGGCTGTCAAGTCATTTGCATTAACAATCAACGCTTGCTCGTCATCTTTTAGATGAGCATCTATTTTTTTACCTATCTTAATTGCAATTCTATACGTAACCTCAGCATCCTTTTTTAATGCTGCCGCTCCTAGTGCAGAAATATCCATCCCTGACGGTACTTGAACAGGTGGCGGTTTAGTCAGTGCAGAGAGAGCAGTTAAAATTGCAACTTGAGTTTGCTCTTGAGCGATAGCCGTTGTCTTGTCCGTGTTCTGCGCCACAATTCCTGGAGTAGCGAATTGGCTCTGTAAATATGATGGACATTGTGATGTGTAGACTGAAAGCAAGCCTGCATCAGTCGGAGCAGGTCCCAGACAAAAGGACAAGAGATCTGCCGACCAAACCACTGTCGGGAAGGCCGACAACAAATAAGTCAATGCTAATCCCGGAACATAACGAGAGACGCAAAATTTCATATTACAATAACTCATACCCCCTCCCAATTAGTTAGTTGACTTCTTTAGATAGGAGTCCAACCCTTTTGTGTTTATTTCAAAAGATCGTTCCTGTATAATTTTTTTGTCAGGCAAGCTAAGAGGAACAACCTTGCCATTATTCTGCTCAGTGCCATTCTTTAGAATGGAATCAATGAAATTACTGGACTCAGCGGTATTTGCAATTGACAATCCGTGAACAGCTTGCCTACTCAAGCTCTCGGCATTAGATTCACCAATAATATTTCTCGCCCGATCTATTTGCGCAGTATCTTTTAGAGAATTGGTCAGACTTACAGACTTCGTTCGATTAGCCAATATTCCCAGCGCGATAGGAGCAGACAACTTTGCTTTTACAAAATTCCTATATTTATTTTTGTCGACACCACTAGCATTGGGCGCGACTGCTGGCACCGGAGCATCCAGAACTTTGCGTATAAGCGCGGCATCCTTTTCATCGCCAACTATGGCGACAGCGCTCGCCGCTTGTGGCCAATACTGGTTCACCGGCCCTTTCAGCATATTTCGAATCGAATCAATATCGCTTTTCCCAAGAGCTCTTATCGCGTCAAGAGGAATTCCATGTATCCATGGGGGGCCCACCACTTTATATGCTTCCTTAGATAAACCAACGGAACTTGCCTGCTCCTTTACTTTACTCTCGATATCCGCGCCAGCGACGTCAGCTATCTCGAGGTCTGCAACTGAAATCTCGCTTTTACCTTTGACTCCTTGGATTCCAGTGGGTGCACCAACCGCAGCAACCGCATTGTCGCTCTTTTCAATTGAAGAAAACTTCTTAGCCATAAAAGCAGAGCATTCGCTCGAAATCTTTCCGAGGTGCCCTACTCCGAGCCGCCAAAACATGAATCGCATGCCCACTTGAGGTAAGACAGTGTCGTCTGAAGCCGGCGCTTCCGCTGAATGATTAAGTCCTAAATTATGTCCGCGCTCATGCAGCCATAATTGATCGTCGAAACTTGGATAAAGCCCAATTATTAGCGGTTCTTGACCAACGCGTCCACATCCAGCGGCATTAATTCCATCGCAATCAATGGAATAAACAACCAAAACATTTGCATTCGGCACATTCTTCTTTAAAGACGTCTCAAGCTGCTCGAAGCTTCCGGTTGTCGGGAGATTCTTATTATTTACCACATTTCCTTCTCGCACAAACTCAACTTGAGGACACGGTGGGTCCCAAGGGTTTCCGTAGGTCGATGCCTTAATAGCAGAATTCATACTCTTTATGATACCATCCACCTCAGCGTTATCCAGCCCTATATCGGGATTTGCAGCCACGGTGAGTTTATGCTTCCATATCGTTGATGCCTCAGAATTTTCAAATAACGCAATCAGAAAAATTGCAATCAATACTCGGCAAGTCTTTTGCATGGTTTTCTCCCGTCCGGCATGCCAAATAAGCAATATTACATAAAAAACGAAACCTTGAATGACACCGCAAATACAAAGATAGCAATTATTGACGAACAAAAACTCACGAACTGTCACCAATAATTCATCGCCAAATTACTTTATTGCTAAGTGGAAATTATATTTGCAATTTTTGAGTATCATTCTCTCCCTCACCGCGCCAAGGAAAATGGTTGGCCGTAGCGCATCGGTAGCTCTGACTAAGCCGAGAAATGAAGAATGGTTGCCTCCTGTAGCGGAGTATGGTTGACGGGGGAAGATGCGGGTTACCTATTCTCATTCGTGCGCTCGGAGGCTCTTCCGGTCGTTGGACGGTCCTACGTCACCATCTGGTCCTGCTCTGGTCCTCATCAAACGCTGGCTAGGCGTTTTGAAGTGGCTTAAAATGCTGCATATCTACGGGATAGACTGAATATTGTGCGGTGCTTCAGCGGACTTTTAATCCGTTGGTCGCAGGTTCGAATCCCGCACGGCCTACCAAGATTCATCAAAAAAGCCACCTTCGGGTGGCTTTTTTGTTATGTCAGCTACGGCCAAGACGGCCCCACACCTCAGGCGGCAAATCGAATGTCGCGCGAAGCCACTCCATGTTGTTGTGCACGAGTCCCACAAACTCGCGCTGAAGCAGCAGCGCATAAGCCTTGCCGGCGACATCGTCCAGCAATTGTTCGGTGCGTACCTCGCCTCCAACTCCACCGCCTTGAATATGGCTCGAATAAGCAGCCAGCGCATCGCACAGCTGCCTGCCGGCGACGCCCAGTGCACCCGCCTGCTCCCGAAAAAGCTCGTAGCGAAGGGCGTCGTATTGCGTGTGGCTGCTCATCCGCTTATTTCGCTTTCGGCTTGACCGGCGGCTTTCTGCTGGCGCCCTGCGCGGCTTCAAAGATGATTTTGGCGTCCTTGTGGGCCTGGTCGATGTTGCGCAAAGCCTTGTCATCGTCGTGTTTGACGAAGAACTCCCTGTCTTGGGCTGCGATCACCATCTTGATGGCCGCGGCTTCGGTCACGCCGTATTTCTCGAAGATCAATGTGGTGACTTCGTCCAGATACTCTTCGTAGGTCATGCAAAACTTCCTTAATTTAGCGAACGTAACATCGTACGCCAAAATGCCACGTAACCCTTGTGCTTTCGCAAGGACCGGGCGGAATAATCTTGTGCCGCGCCCACCTTCCACTGCCTTTGCACTAGACTGGGTTTATCAAATTGCATAGCGGGAGATGCTCATGAGCACTCTGCAAAATGTCGGCGAACCAACCGCCTCGGTTACATCAGAAACACTTACTTCGCAAGACGAGCGCCGCCGCCGGCGTATGGCTGCGTTGAAATTGGCTGAAGGACTATGGCGAGACCGAACTGATGTTTCTAAAGACGGCGTCGAACATCAAGAACAGCTGAGAATCGAATGGGACTAATCCTGTTCGACACAAATATCTTCATCGATATGCTCAACGGCATTCGGGAGGCCACTACCGAGCTTGGCAGCTACGACGATCCCGCGATCAGCATCATCACTTATATGGAGCTTCTTTCCGGAGCGGTTCCACGCCCAAGGGACAGACCTATTCTCGAAGCGCTCTTGGACGAATTCTCAGTGGTTCAACTCGACCCACAGATCACCCGACACGCGATCTCAATTCGCGGAAACAGTTTGCGCATTCCGCCTAAAATCAAACTGCCCGACGCGATCATTGCAGCTACAGCTTTGTCTTACCGAATGCCCTTGATTACTCGAAATGGCAGAGACTTCAGCCGTACTAAAATCGCGGTCCACATACCCTACGAATTTGATTCCAGAACCGGACTCGTGAAAAACGTCAAACCGCCATACACGTTGTAACCTGTATGTCCAAAAGGACCAGCGGTCAAAACACCTTTACACGGACGACGCCTGCATAGCGCGGCGGCCCACCGTGGATTCGAACACGCGGCCCAGCGGCAGCTCGATCCAGTTGTGGAAGGCAGCGCCTGCGATCAGGCTGGCGGCCCAGGCGGTCAGCATGCCGACGCCCTGCAGTTCCGGTTCGGCAGGAACGAAATGGGTGAAGGCCGCGTTCACCAGCAGGCAAACCGGGAAGTGAATCAGGAACACGCCGTAGGACGTTCGCGCCAGGCCGTTGATGGCAGACCAGGCGCGGCCATTCGAATAGGTTTTGACGCGGCCAAACAGCAGCAGAGCGCCTGCAACGGCCAGCGCCAGCGCGATGCGGCTGCGGAAGTTGATGGCCAGGCCGACCAGGACCGGCAGCAGCGTCATCACCAGCAAGAGCAGCACCGCGCCCGGCTTGCGGCTTGGGTCGCTCGCCCACCACGCCATCAGGCCCAGGCCATAGCTGCCGAAGAAGTACGGCGCCCAGTTGTCCCAGTCGGGGTCCAGATTGAAGTGCAGCAGCGACAGCGCGATACCGACCGCAACCCAGAACGGCACCAGCCAGCGCAGTTGGCTCGTACCGGCCACCCGCCCCGCCAGCCAAAGCATCAGCACCACCAACGCATACAGCTGGAAGTCGATGGCGACGTACCAGGCGCCGGCGGACACGGACGGGTAACCCAGCACGCCATGCAGCAGCAGCGCGTGTGCGCTCAGTTGGCCGACGGTTGCGGGCTCCGAAATAGAGTGATGATCCATCCACTGGCTCGCCAGGACCGATGCGGCGGCGGCGGCCAGCGTGGCAACGATGAACGGCGGCGCCAGCTTGGCATAGCGCTTCCAGATCGCGCGCAGCGGGTAGTCGTGGCCGGGCTGCCCTTGCGGCGAAAGCGATTTGGCAGCCAGGAAGCCGCCGATAACGAGGAAGACCTGAACGGCAATACGCGCGTGCGAAGACAGCCAGTCGATCACGTCCGGCAGCAGCTGGCGCACGTGGTCGGACATTGGGCCGTAAAAAGCCAGGTGGTGCAGCACAATCAATTGCGCAGCGCCCGCCTTGAGCAAATTAATCAAGCCGAATTGCGGCTGAACCTTCTCCTCCGCTCCCGATAACAGCATCTTGCCTTTCTTTGCAATACGAACAACATTGCCTCAACGCACAAGCATTCGTATTACTAGTTACTATTTGAAAGGGCGTCATCATAGCCGAGGATCACGGATGAGTGGCGCGCGGATGGTGAAACTTCGGCAAATAGCAGAGAAATTGTTAAGTATCACACAACAAATTTACCAACTCCCGCTCAGCGGCCGGGCACCAAGCGTTCGAGCAGCGAGCGCGTGAGGCCGTCTTCGGCGGCTTTGACGGCGTCGCGCATGGTTTCGGTTCTTTTTTCTTCCATGGCCTCCGGCGCGGCGCTCGACAGTTCAACGCGGGAGAACGAAAGGATCAGCGTGTCCTTCGCCACATTGGTCCAGTTGATCAAGCTGCCCGCCGAATCGGACGGTCCCTTGAAGTGGACCAGGTTCCAATCAGGTCCGCCCGATGCGCCTTTGGTGATGGTGAAGTCCACCGTGATCACAAAATTATTCTGAACCTTGGGATCGCCATCACGGCGGAATAGGAAGTTCTCGTTTGAGCCGAGCACGATGGCCTCGGTCAGTCCCAGATCGCCGCCGATGCCGCGGCCCGCAACCGCCTTGCAAACCTCGCTGACCGCATCTGCACGTTCGCGGTTCAGGAAAATCGAAAAATTCTTGGTGAGGTTTTTGTGATTAGCGCGCGAGTATTGTCCGCTGGCGCCCAGCGAACGTTCGGTCGCGGCCGACAGCGGGTTGATGTAAGTCAGGCTTGGCGACACGCCCGACGTCGACG
>Ga0055524_1001340_pt1 | contig 14365 bp, 16 predicted proteins | sample AraplaCol_mCL_r2_2_FD_55011 | JGI IMG/M metagenome (GOLD analysis project Ga0055524, IMG submission 55011) | Arabidopsis root microbial communities from North Carolina, USA - plate scrape MF_Col_mCL_r2 | ecosystem: Host-associated > Plants > Roots > Endosphere | place: USA: North Carolina...
TGGGAAGGAGCCGTTAAGATGGCTGATCGAGCGGCTGCATAAGGAAGCACTCTCGGACGCGGCATGGCGTCCAGGCATGCCTGCGATTTCTCTCAGATAGACAATCGCATCCTTCGAAGTACCGCTGCTCGCAATCCCCACCACCGCACGCCGTTCCCGAACGGTAACGATCGCCCGGTTCAAAATGGGTGTCTTCGAAGATTGTCAGCTTGTCGACCTCATTAGCTGCGCCAACCAATTCGAAAACGAAGTCTGTTTTTGCAGGTCGAGGTCAAATTCTGGCTGCGCCGCTTCCCACTGGCACCGATCTCTCAGGCTAGCCAATCCGGACCCACCCCGGCTGAAGCTATGATCGGGCATCAAAGATCGTGACATTCAAGAGCGTAACCCACACCGTATCGCGTGCGAATCTTCAGATTGCGGAGTCCTGCAAATGCTTTTCGCAGCCGGCCGATATGCACGTCAACCGTCCGGCTTTCCACGGCGTGCGGAGCTGGCCAAACGGCCTCGATGAGTTGCATGCGCGTACTGATCTGCCCCTGCCTTTCTAATAGGAATCTAAAGATTCTCATCTCCATTGGCGCAAGTGCTATTCTTGTGCCTGACACCACGACGACGTGCGACCCGAGGACGACCTCGGCGGTGGCAGCAAAATTTGGTTGGGTTAGCGCCTCCGAGCGCGGCCTTATGCCGTGGAGAAAGGCGAGAAGCTTTGACGGCGACAAAGGACGTGTGATGCCTTCGTCGAGCCCGGCCTTGATCAACTCCAAGTGTTGGGCACGCGTGTCCTCACCGATAAGAGCACCCACTGGAATCCCTGAATTCTTCAAGAGCGCACATAACGGCGCAATATCACTCGACCACCCTGCACAATCCAGTACGATGGCGGAAACCCCTGCAGATGCGCAGGCTACCACGACATCGTCGTCACTTGCAGCAAGACGCGCCTCGAAGCCCTCACAACGCAGGATATGCGCGAGGAGCAGATAAAGCTCAGCGTTCCGTGAGCAAACCAGAATGACAGAAGCCATGTCGATTGCCTCTTTCCTAGCCAGACAAAACGGCAAAACTCAACTCGGCGCGAATTCGCCACCGTTGACATCTATGATGGCTCCATTGACGAACCCGGCATCTTCCGATGCCAGGAATGCAATGACCCCGGCGACGTCGTCCGGAGAACCGAGCCTGCCGGCTGGAATACGAGCCAGCGCGTCGATGTTGGTGTTGTTTTGCGGGGAGCCTGTCAGTGGCGTCAGGATGCGACCTGGCGCCACGACATTTGATGTTATGCCATAGGGGCCATATTGAGACACCAGCGCACGGGACAACCCTGAAAGTGCGGCTTTGGACGTCGCATAAGCGGCGCCTGCGATCCGTGGTCTCGTCCGGCCGGCAAGAGAGCCAACGAATATGACCCGTCCGTAACCCTTTTCCTTCATCACGGGCAAAACGGCTCGACAACACAGCATCGCCCCCGTCAGGTTGACGGAGAGCACGTCGTTCCACTCTTCCAGGGTAAGGTCGGCGGAAAGACCTTTTGGCGAAATCCCCGCGTTGCAAACGAGAATCCCAGGTGCGCCCAAGACACGACCGACTTCGCCGAAAAAGGAATTGATGGCCTCAGGTTCGCGGAGATCGACCTTTTTCGCCAGCCACCGCTCTGGCTCGAAAGCCTCGGCAAGCGCGGCCCCTGCGGCGATGACGCTTGCATCACCATGGCTGAAGACGGCAACCCGATGTCCCGCACTGAGCAGACGAAACGCAGAGGCAAGACCGATTCCGGTCGTGCCACCGCTGACGACCGCAACACGCGGGGTATCCTGGCTCATGCTGCCTGATCCAATGCAGCGAATAGCGAAATCGGGGGATGGGCGTCGGCGTCCGTTATCACCTCGATCAGCAAAGGCCCTTCTTCACGCAGGCCGCGCTCGAGGCAACGAGGAAGATCGGCGGGATCAGAGATTCGAACNGCCGGGCAGCCGCAAGCTTCGGCAATCTGTCGATGATCGACATCCGCGAAGCTGCAGGCGGTGGTGAAGCTGCCGAACTTGACGGTTTCAGCATCACGCTGGAAGCCGAGGATGCCGTTGTTCAAGACGATGATGAGTACGGGTAGCTTGCTCCGCACCATGGTCTCCAGCTCCGCCCAGCTATGCGCGAAGCCGCCGTCCCCTACGATGGCGACCACCGGCTCGTCCGGCCTCGCCGCTTTTGCACCGAGCGCAAGTGGCAAGCCCCACCCGAGTCCAGCAAGACCCCGCGGCGACAGGAAGCGCATACCGGAGGAAAGAGCCCGCAATTGGCCAGCTATCCACATTGAGGAATAGCTCGCATCGGCAACAACGGTCGTCTCTGCCGTCAGCACTTGCTGCAGGTCCGACATGACCCGCTCGGGACGTATCGGACTGTTCTCCGAACCAGCTACGGATTCCCGCTCCGTGTCAAACGCGCGCCAGAAACCGGCGATCCGGGCCGTCATCTTATCGCGCTGCGATGCGCGGTACGAGAGATCGCGTCGGGCAAGCGCGCTTCGAAGTGCGCTAATGGTTTCGGCCGCATCGCCTGCCAATCTGACCGCTTCGTAGTTGCGCCCGATTTCGGTGGGATCGACATCGATGTGGATGACTGATGCGGACCGGGGGATTTGGCGCCAACTGTCAGTGCCGTTCTGATTGGTTCGCGTTCCGACCAGAATGACGAGATCGGCCTCTTCGACAAGGGCAAGCGTGTGCCGCCCAAGCGATCGCGGCCCGACGAGAGCCCCGAGAACGCCAGCTGACAGCGGGTGGTATTCGTCGACGGCGCCTTTTCCCATATTGGTCGTCAGCACGGGAAGCGAGGCTTCGTCCTGTAGCCCCGAAAGCTCGCCAGCGGCATGGCTCGCATGGACGCCTCCTCCGGCTATGACGATGGGTGCCTGGGCCGTGGCGATCATTGAGGCCGCGCGCTCGATGTCACAATCGCGCGGACGTAACCGATCGAGCGGCCAGTGGCCTAGGACAGCCTCACGACGAAAGGGCGAAGGGACTATCTGCTCCCGCAAGAGGTCGGCCGGGAGCAGGAGAGCTGCCGGTCCTGGCCGGCCCGAGGCGGCTGCCGTGAAGGCAGCATCGACATAATCGTCGATCCGCTCCGCTACGAGAACTTTTCGCACCCACTTCGTGCAGGATTGGAATAGGGTAAGATGATCGAGTTCCTGGAATGCATTACGGTCAGCCTGATCGCGTTCGACATCCTGGACGAGAGCAACGACCGGAACGCTCGCCTTCAGCGCCTCGGCCAGCGGCGGAACAAGAAGCGTTGCGGCAGGTCCGTTCTGCGCTGCGACCACGCCGACCTTGCCGGAAAGGCGCGCATAGCCGTCGGCCATGGTCCCTCCCATGTTTTCCTGTCGGTAGGCGATTTGACGGATGCCGATTGCTTCGGCCGCAAGGATAACCGCCGAAGGCAGGCTCTGAGCAAAGATATGGGTGACGCCATGCCTCTTCAGGCAAAGAGCGATCCGCTCGGCGACGGTTAGATTATTGGTTGCCATGGTCACATGCCTGCTTCGGTTGGAGTTACTTCGAGGATTGAAAGGAAGTCTGAGAAGGCTGAGATGACTGCGTCACCGTCAGCGGTCGTCATTGCCGTCGAAATGCAGGCCGCAGCGCCATCGGGAAGCAGGATGCCGCAATTGAGGAAATGCTTTGAGAGCCGACCCATCAACTCGGCCTCTTCCGGTGCGAGATACGCCTCGCGAAAGTCCCTTGGCTGCCTTCCTTTCGGATGGATGCGAAACAAAGAGGCAGCTCCCGTCACGCTGAAGGCTGCACCATGGCGTTCGATTTCCTTTCGAAGTCCGACCCGGATGCGATCTCCAAGGCTCTCCAGTGAAGCGAAAGCGTCCTCCGTCATCGCCTCCATGGCGACCCGGCCTGCGACCATCGACACGGGATTTGCCGAAAACGTGCCGCCCTGCGGCAGCAGCGGCTTACCGCTGTCGCTTGCGAACACCCGCATTACGTCCTTGCGCCCGCCGATGGCCCCGACGGGAAAACCTCCGCCGATGATTTTTCCGGCGGCGACCAGGTCAGGGTGGAGACCATAGCGGGCCGATGCCCCCGTATATGACTGCCGCAGATTGAGGACCTCATCGGCCACGATGAGAATCCCATATTGCTTCGCGATCGCCTCGACAGCCGCGAAAAAGCTCGGCTCAGGCGCTATCAGCCCGGCGCGGCTCGGCATCGGATCGATCAGGATACAGGCAAGCGAAGGGGCAGCCGAAGCAATTCGGCGCTCCAGATCCGCGATGTCATTGAAGCGGATAACGGTCACCTCCTCACCTACCGAAGGCGGCATACCGCGATAGGCGGGTACGGCCGGCGACCCCAATGGGTCGTTCCATATAGTCGGCGTCACCGCCTGCCCCGTTTCCGCCCAGTCATAGGCGCCATGATAGGCGCCTTCGATCCGTGCAATGCCTGGCCGGCAGGTGAAGGCGCGAGCGGCCTTTATCGCAAACATCACTGCCTCGGTCCCGCTGTTGACGAAGCGAATATGTTCGATCGCTGGAATGCGCTCGATCAACAGCTCAGCCAGAGTGATCTCGTGCTCAGTCGGGTTAGAGAAACACGTTCCGCGATGAAGCAGATCTGCAACCGCGTCGGCAACTGGAAGAAAGCCATGGCCGTGTATCAGCGTCGTGAAATTATTATTCAGGTCGAGAAGGCGATTGCCGTCGACATCGAAGAGATAGGCGCCTTCCCCGCGTGAAATGTATAGCGGGCTAGGCTCATGATTGACCGTGACCCGCGTGATTCCGGTCGGAAATACGCGACGACCCCGTTTGAAGAAATGTTCGGACCTCGACCGGGAAAATCCCCGGCCGTCGCGCAAGATATAAGGGTGAAACATTCGATCTTCTCCGGCAAATGGGTCACGGTGCGACCCTTCATAATTTTGTTATCACAAAAATCATGAACCCGAAGAAGTTGCAACAAAAAAATCCGGCCACAATGCTATTCTCGCTTGAGACGCTCCTGCGCTGCTTTCTTGAGGCGACGATAGCCGTCTCGAATGTCGTTTTCCATTGCGGCTCGGACGGCGGAGGGATCTTTATCCACCAGAGCCTCAATCGCGGCCAGATGGTTGTGGACACCGTATTTTGCTTCCGCAAACTCGGGATAGAGGTCGTGGAACGCGGCACCCACCCTTAACCATAGGGCTTCGATGGTCGAAAGAAGGTGCGGCATCTCACACAGTCGATAGATCGTAAAGTGGAATTCCTTATTGTCGTGAAGAGCGTCCGAATAACGCTTTTCATCGAGCGACAGCGTGATTTTCTCTTGAAGCGCCAATAGCTTATCGACGACATCATTCGTCGCGCAAAGCGTGCCTCTTTCTGTCGCCAATCCCTCAAGCGCAAGCCGCATCTGCGTGACTTCATAAAGTGCCGCAAGATCGAGATGTGGAACGATGACCGTTTTTGGACCTACCATGACCAGCGCACCCTCAAAAACCAGACGGTTGATTGCCTCGCGCGCTGGCGTGGCACCAACCTTCAGCATTTCGGCAACCGAACGGATCGGCAACTTGTGACCGGGCTTGTAAACACCCCGCGTAAGTTGCTCTTTGATGGATGAATAGGCGAAGTCGCTGAGGCGCCCAGAGGGCAATTCCGACGCCGACGATTCCTCTTCAGTTGTATTATCGTTCAAAATTAACTCCCCACGAGTTGACATTTTCACATTTTTGTTGCAACAAAAATGCATCACGCAAAAATTGATCACGTAATGTGACAGCATAACGGGATCGCGAATATTAGCAACGCCTTGGCCCCGGCGGCTGAATAGCTCCGGTCTTGCCGGCACGACGCTCACAGCACCTGGCGCCGCGCGGGCGGAGCCGGGGGGGGTCCATGCATCTCAAAGCACACAAAAGGAGATATCATTTTGATTGGCGCGCCTGTTTTTATCGATCGCATAGGCAAGGCCTACGGCAGCCAGACTGCCGTAGGCGAAGTGACGTTGGACATTTCGGCAGGCGAATTCTTGTCGATCCTTGGTCCATCCGGATCGGGCAAGACGACGCTTCTGACAATGATCGCCGGTTTCGAAAGCCCTTCTGCCGGACGCATCATCATTGGCGGTCGAGATGTCACCGCCGTATCGCCCGACCGCCGCAATATCGGGATGGTCTTCCAGCGTTATGCCTTGTTCCCACATCTGACCGTCGCCGAAAACATCGGCTTTCCCTTGCGGATGCGAGGCATCCGCAAGGACCTCAGGGCAGAACGCGTTGGCCGGGCGCTCGATCTCGTTCAACTCCCGGACTACGCCAAGCGCTATCCCCACGAACTTTCCGGCGGCCAGCAGCAGCGGGTGGCGGTCGCGCGAGCAATCGTGTTCGAACCGCCTGTTCTTTTGATGGACGAGCCACTCGGGGCACTGGACAAGAAGCTGCGCGAATCCATGCAGATCGAGATCAAGCAGCTTCAGAGGCGCCTCGGTGCAACGGTCATCTACGTGACGCACGATCAGGAGGAGGCCTTGACGATGTCCGACCGGATCGCTGTCATGGCAAAGGGGCATCTCGCGCAGCTCGGAACCCCGACGGATCTCTACTGTAATCCGCAGAGTGCCTTTGTAGCCGACTTCATCGGCAAGATGAACTTCCTGACGGGAGAATTCCTGGGCGGGACCGCTGGCCGCCAGACGATCAGACTGGGTGACGACGTGGTTATTGATACGCCCGGTGCAGCCCATGGTTTCGAGGGTTCGGCAAAAATAGGTGATCGCGTTCGGCTCGCGCTGCGGCCTGAGCGCCTTGGCCTTGCAGCGCGTGGCGCAGGGGGACAGAACGCCCTCCCCGGCCGGATCGAAACGTCGGTCTTTGCAGGCTCCTTCGACCTTCATCTCGTTCGCTCCGATTTCGGAAGCGGAGAGCTCATTCAGGTGCAGATCCCTGCTGACGGAAAGCGGGTGCCCTTTGCAACGGGGGCACTCGTGGATGTCATCGCCGAACGCGACGGTCTACGGCTCTTTACGGCTGCGGAGGCATGAAATGACCATGACAGTCGATAATTTGCCGGTTGCACCAACCCGTCCAGCAAGCTGGATTTTCTCACGCTCGGCGCGCCAGTATTCGCACGCGCTGACGCTCTTGCTTATTGTGCCGTTGATGCTCTTACTGGCCGGAGGCTTCATCTATCCAATTGGGCGGCTCGTCTCTTTGAGCCTAATGGCGCCGGGATTCACGCTGGAGCATTACGAGCGGATCGTGACCGAGCCACTCTACATGGAAGTCCTGCTTCGCACGTTGCAGACGGGTGCAATCGTAACAGTGGCGAGCTTGCTGCTTGGATATCCGGTTGCCTTTCTCATGTCCCGCGCCAAAGGCAAGACGGCGGTGATCGTATCGGCGGCGGTCTTCGTGCCGCTATGGACCTCAGTGCTGGTGCGATCCTACGCCTGGATCGTGCTGCTGCAGAGAAACGGCATCGTAAACGGTCTGCTGATCGAGAGCGGCCTCATTAACAGCCCGTTGAAGCTTATTTACACCGAAGGCGCAGTGATCCTTGCGATGACGCATGTCCTGATGCCCTTCATGATCCTGCCGATCTACAACGCTCTTCGCACTATTCCTGCAGAGTACCCCCAAGCCGCCCGCAATCTCGGCGCCGGCCCGATCGGCGCGTTCATGCGCGTGACCTTGCCGCTCAGCTTGCCCGGAATCTTTGCCGGGTGCGTCATGTGCTTCATCCTGGCGATCGGCTTTTACATCACACCGGCACTCGTCGGTGGGCCTGGAGCATTGATGATGGCAACGCTGATCGGTCAGCAAACCACCGTCCTGCTCGACTGGCCATTTGCCGCAGCGCTCGCGACCGTCCTTCTGACCACGACGCTGGTCTTCGTCCTTGTGTTCCGCAAGGCGCTTTCCCTCAGTAAAGGGATGAACAGTGTCAACTGAACCCGTAGCCATCGCCCCATTCGCCGGCTCTCCCGTCAAAAGCACCCATCGACCTTACGGCAAAGCAGCCTTGCAGCTCCTCGGCGGCCTCTTGATCGGAGCAATCCTGTTCTTACTGGTTCTGCCGACGCTGCTCGTCATCCCGATTTCGCTGAATGACAGCAGCTATATCGAGCTTCCGCCGAAGGGCCTAACGCTTCGCTGGTATGCCGAATTTCTATCCGATCCGGACTGGCGGGCAGCAACGATGTTCAGTCTGCAGATCGCGCTGGCGACGACGGTCGCTTCGACGGTTGTCGGAACGTTGGCTGCCATCGGGCTCGTTCGAGGCAATCTGCCGGGCAAGACCTTTCTGCAAGCGTTATCGCTGGGGCCAATGATCGTTCCCCATGTTGTCTTTGGCGTGGCCCTCTATCTGGTTTTTTCCCCGCTCAGCCTGACCGGTAATTTCACTGGCTTCCTGATCGCGCACACCGTGCTTGCGGTTCCCTACGTGATCATCACCGTTTCGGCGGCACTCGAGCGCTTCGATACGTCGCTCGAGCTTGCGGCACTGAATTGCGGGGCAAGCCGGAGCCGCGCCTTTTTCAGCATTGTGCTTCCCAACATCGCACCAGCAGTGGCTGCCGCTTCGGTTTTTGCATTTCTAGCGTCGTTCGATGAGGCAACAGTCGCCTTCTTCATTTCCGATACTGGCGGCAAAACGATCAGCCGCAAGATGTTCGAGGATATCGATTTCAACCTCACCCCGGTCATTGCTGCGGTTTCGACACTGCTCGTTGCGGTATCACTGGCGCTCATGGCGACCGTTCATCTCCTTACCGGCCGCGGGGAGGACTAACGTGGCCCATATCAATCGAACAGAGGAACACGCGATGAATAAGCGAACCAAGATCAATGCAATGCTTACGGCTTGCCTTATGCTTGCCGGTGCGGGGGCGGCTCAAGCTGAGGAGCAGGTCATCATTGCGACCACGGGTGGCGCCTATGATGCGGCGCTTCGAAAATTCTGGTTCGAACCATTTACCGGAGACACCGGCATTAAGGTTGTTTCGGTCGCGGCAACGAATGCCGAGATGCGCGCGAAAGCTGCTGCTATGGTTAAGACCAGCAATGTGACCTGGGACCTTTACCCGGACGGCGAGATACAGGCGAGCGCCGAAGCGCATCGGCTGACATCTGAAGACTTGACCGACTTCTGCAAAACTTTCCAGGGGCGGCCAGACCTGGTCGAGGACGCCTGCGTCAGTGCAGGGGCCAGGCTTTTTTCAACCGCAACGCTGATGGCCTACGACCCAACTGCCTTTAAAGATGGAAATCCATCGAGCTGGGCCGATATGTGGGACGAGACAAAGTTCCCTGGTGGTCGCGCGTTTCCAAATTTCGACGATCCGTGGCGGGTCATGGCTGCCGCGCTTCTCGCCGATGGCGTCCCGCGCGATAAGCTCTTTCCGCTCGACGTCGACCGCGCCCTCAGCAAGCTCAACGAGATACGCCCGGCAATATCGCTCTGGTGGAAGACCGGCGATCAGAGCGTTCAGGGCTTTCGCAATGGCGACTACAGCATCGGGCAGATCTGGCTGACGCGCGCAAATACACTGAAGGCGGAAGGGCGCCAAATCGCTTGGTCCAAGCAAGCGTCGTTCCTCGTTGGCGATCGCTTGACGATCATCAAGGATGCGCCGAACCAAGCAAACGCGTTGAAGTTGATCGCCTACTGGCTTGATCATCCGGAAGCGCAGGCCCGTGTGTGCGACGAACTTCTTTGCACGCCACCGAGTCGCAAGGCGATCGATTTGATGTCACCGGCTGCACGCGTGGCCCTGCCGAGCGACGAGGACATCCGGGATTACATCGTCATCCCGGACGCTAAATGGATCAACGACAATGCCGCAATGATGCTCGAGCGTTGGAATACCTGGATCCGATGATGATTCACCTCCGGGCGCCAATGTCGCCCGGAGGTGTTCAGACGAACCTTCATCCCTTGAGTGCACGGTTGATGGCAGTTGCGACGTCGCGCACTTCGGAAGCCGTGTGCCCGGCGGTCGGGCATATCCGCAGCCCCGCCCTCCCCTTAGCCACTGTCGGGAAGAAAATGGCCGACGTATAACAACCAGAATCAAGCACCAGTCTGGCAGCGCCGATTGCCGCGAGCTCGTCACCGACCATGACTGTTCTGATCGGGAGTGGGGATCCTGCTTGTGCGGTCGGCACCAGTTCGTCGAAAAGAGAAACGTGTTCGGCGAGCGCCCTTTGCCGCACGCCGAGTTCCGGTGTGCGATGGAGCGACTGAGACGCGAGAGCTGCACCGATCGCGGCAACATTGATAGAGGCCGAGAAGGCGTGCGCGAGAGCAAAGCGCCGGAAGATCTCTTCCTGGAAGGCTGTTGCGAGCAACAGAATGCCGCCCGAGGCTCCGAAGCCCTTCCCGAGCGAAGCTGCGATGATCGTCCGTTCACCGAGACCTTCTGGCATTTGTGAACGGGCAAACCCCTCACCTCTTTCCCCAAAGATCGATATGCCGTGAGCATCATCGATATAAAGGAAGAGTCCGTATCGCTCCTGAAGCTCCCGCAACTCCTTGATTGGGGCACAGCCGCCCATGGAATACACACCGTCGCAAACATAAGCGACCGTCTCGTTCTGGCGGCAAATTTCCTCGAGCGCCTGAAGATCGTTGTGGCCTATGGTGCGCACCTCGCATTCTTCGGCAACGACGGGCTTGTTGAAGGCCAACGTTGCATGCGCGAGACGGTCGAATACCATGACTGGTTTTTTGCCGCCCGTCAGAACGCCGCACGCAATTAGGGGAAGCGCGCTCAGGTTGGCGGCAAGCACAGTTGTATAGGTGATCACCCTGGCGCCGAAGAGATCAGAAAGAGCATCCTCAAGGTCTCCGAGGGCTGCAAAATTGAGCCGCGTGCGGGCGCACGACCAATGCAGGGTTCCATAGCGCCGAATGGTTTCAATTGCGCCTTCGATGATTGAGGGATGATTGTCGAGCCCGAGATACGAGCAGCGGACGAAGTCGATGACGCGCTCCGATCTGCCCTCTGAAACTGGCAGTTCCACCGCTCGCCCATCGGACGGATGGACATAGAGTGCCATCAGGCCGTCAAGATGGGCCGCTGCAAAGTGGGGACTTGCGTGACTGATCAGGCCCGCGGTGTTTCTGTGGGATGTTTTCGCCGATCCGGCGCCCGAAGCTAACTCTTGCATGCTGACCTCCCAGGTGTTCCATGGGCTTCACGCTATGCGCGAGATCGTTGTTTATACAACGAAGGCGGCCACAAATTTTCGGGAAGTTCCAGTGAACATGTGAACGTAGCGAAGTCACATATATTGGGTAATCTCGATTGCATATCCCTCCTTTGGCACGGTGCGGATCACGTCGCGGCCAAGCGCCCGCCTCAATGCGCGCCGGAGCCGGCCGATGTGAACATCGACTGTCCGCGGCTCGACGAAGGCTGATTCCGGCCAAGCAGCGGCAATCAGTTCCGCGCGACCGAGAACGCGCCCCGCGTCGCCCATAAGAGCTCTCAGCAGACGAAACTCGATCGGGCTGAGATTAATCGGCATCCCCTTTACCAAGACACGCCGGCCGCTGACGTCCAGTTTCATATCGTCAAACATCGGAACGAAACGGTCAGACGCTTCGTTTGAGGAATTGCCTATTTCACGGTGCAGGTAAGTCAGGAGACGTTCCGGAGGCATCGGCCTTGTAAAGCTCTCATCGACGTTGGCTTTCAGTATGTCGAGATAGGCGGCCTTTTCGGCAACGAGCGCGATGAGCGTGAGGCCGTCGGCAAGCCCTTTTTCCTCCAGACTCGACGCGATATCTGCCAGAATTTGTGAACCCGGCTGGCAGTCGACGATGATGGCTGCAGCCCCGCGCGCCTCAGCGGTCGCAACTGCTTCATTTGGAATATCGACGAGGACGGTCCTGTATCCGGCGCCCTTCAGGATAATATGACAGCATCAAATAGTAGTCGGCATCACGCGATACGATCGCCAGAAGAGCGCTCATTGGCTCGCCTCCCTCGCTACTGCCTGTATTGCGAACTCGTTTGATACGACAAAATTCTCGCGGGACTGCTTCATATTGGGCGGCACCTCGACCCTGGCGGGCAAAACTGACTGCGAAATACACCGTGACGGCGGCTATTTTATAGCTTGCCTTTCAATTTTGTTACAACATAATGTTGAAGCTGAGAAGCACTTCGCACAGAAGCGTAGATTTGCCAGGGACGACACGTGATCGTGGCCCACGCAGTGGGATCGACGTCCGGCATAATTTGATAGCCTGTTTCCGGACGGTAACGGGGCTTTTTAATGCGCGAAATATTCGAAGGGTTCTCAGCCGGCTGCGCAGTAGCCACACCGGACTTTTGGAGTGATGTAGACTTTGGGGACATAAGTACCGCTCTCCGTTTGCTTTATGGACGGCATGCGAAAACAGCCGCCGCCTGGTGTGCAATCTGCGCCCGATCTGACGGACGCTCAGGCGATTTCAAATTTTGGGTGCGCGTCTTCGAGCATCTGGGACCAGAGGAGTTCATGGAAATTCGAAAACAAAAGCGATTGTCATAAACTTTGAACGTTATGTCGCACGCCTATTCGGTCCGTTCCGACACTATGAATCTGGCCGCCTTATAGGTCGGCCGGTTTCGCACTGATCATGCATCCCGCTCGAATTGAAATGCGATATTGCAAGACACGTAGGCACGGAGCAAACAAATGAATGTAGCCGGAGCGAAGAATTCATGATCTCCACAGTAAGCCCCATGGGGACTGGTGGAGTTCCTACCTTGCCAAATTTTGCCATCCGGGGTATTTTAGCCCGATGAGCACTATGAACATTTCGCTGCCGGAGAACCTGAAGCAGTTCGTCGACAAGCAGGTCGCAGGGCGAGGCTATGGGACCAGCAGCGAATACGTCCGCGAGTTGATCCGTCGCGACAAAGATCGCCAGCACTTGCGTGATCTTTTGCTTGAGGGTGCTTCATCCGAAACGACGGAGCCGGTTGATGCCGCCTATTTCGATAGTCTGCGAGACCGTGCCTCGCGGCAAAGCTCCAGGTGACGGGAAAGTCGATCGTTCCCCGCGAGTCGGCCCGCAGGGATGTCGAGAATGCCGTAGACTATTATGCTCGCGAGGCTGGCGCGCAAGTCGCGATAAGCTTCGTTGATGCGCTGCAGCCGACATTCGGTTTAATCGCAACGCATCCTGCATCGGGGTCGTTGCGCTACGCATATGAACTCGGTTTGCCCGATTTGCGGAGCATGACGCTGAAGGCTTTCCCATACCTCGTCTTCTATCTTGAGCACGCCGATTATGTCGACATATGGCGTATTCTGCATATGAAGCGCGACATTCCCGCGTGGCTGCAAGATCCCGAAGTGTCTGCATAGTTTGGTTGCTGTGTTAGGTAGAAGGGGCCTGCGGCTATGATCCGAACGAAGGTCGATCCACTGTGGTTTAAGCGGTGCCGCGTTTCATCTGCAGTTTTTTCCCGATCGCGAGGCGCCATCACTGCGCCGCTTCTGCGCGTCCCGCCACAAGCCTGCATATGACGGTCGCCACGTTGCTCAACGCAGCGACCCAATTGAGGATTCCAAACCACGAAGTCTGGAAGCGGAAAAGGGAAAGATGGAAGGAGATCGTGGAAAAACTGGTCGAAGAGACCCCGCCGTTTGACCTCCATTTCGATGAGGTCGCAGCCTCAGAAGCCGCTTTCTTCGTAAAGGCCCAGCAGCCGCTGGAATTGTGCGACCTTCGGTCCGCCATTTCAGATGCTATCCACTTCGAACATTGGCGTCCAACCGCGCCCCAGATTGCTCACATGACATTGTTCAGGTTTTCTGCGGTAGAATGGCTATCAGCGGTCGACTTTGACGCGGGGATCTTGCCCGTAAAAGTCAGCGTTAGATCCCTTCAATTGTTGGAAGAGCGGGTTTATCCGAGCGTCGACATCAATATCCTCAGCGAGCCGTTACTACATGGCGAGAGCCCGCGATAACGCACCTATTTCACGCGTATCGTAGATCTGCTCGACGCCACCCCCATCCGCTCCTCGGCCCGGCCGAATCCTTGCCTTCTTCGATGGACTTCAAAGATCAACGCCGCGGCCGCGGTTGACAGTGCGCTGGCGGCGTTCCGAGATGATCTGCTCGCTGCTTTCCCTGCGGACGGTCTGCTGCAGGACCTTCAGCCTGTCCTGCATCGCCTCGAAGGCGCGGCGCTGCGNCGGCGGNANNCGGTTGATGAGATCCCTCTCTCCTCGGAGGATTGCATTGCGGCCGAAGCGCTCGTCGAGCGCCGCGCTGACTGCGGCAAACTCCCGGCGAATGGTGGGATCAAGAACAGCAGCCGATGCATTCTGCTTGCGGCCGTCGTTCTTCGCCT
>Ga0055524_1001358_pt1 | contig 14234 bp, 7 predicted proteins | sample AraplaCol_mCL_r2_2_FD_55011 | JGI IMG/M metagenome (GOLD analysis project Ga0055524, IMG submission 55011) | Arabidopsis root microbial communities from North Carolina, USA - plate scrape MF_Col_mCL_r2 | ecosystem: Host-associated > Plants > Roots > Endosphere | place: USA: North Carolina...
ATGGACGAGGCCAGGCAGGATGTCTTCGACTATATCGAGATGTTCCACAATCCGAAGCGTCTTCACCGCGTCAACGAGAGGCTGTCGCCAATCGAGTTCGAAAGGCGACATTCTTTAAGGCTGCGAGTGTCTAGGAGGACGGTTGCGATTCATGTTGATCCCGCCACTTAGCCAATTGGATCACTCTGCACAAATCGGCGTAGAGGTGGGGAGTAAAATCGCGCACGGTAATAGTACAGTCCAGTGTCGTCATTTTCACGTCCGGTGAACTGGAAAGGATTGTTGTCCGCGGCGCTTGCCTGAACATTGCCGTACTCGTCATATGAATAGGCCACGGTAGTAACGCCATTCATGTCTTTCAAGGCCAAAATCGAACCACCGTGATCGGACTGGTAGGTGTCAATTCGTGGAGTCGCGTCACTTAACGCTATCCTTTGTAACGGTTCATCCAAGGCCCCTGTGATATACACGGCCTGGATTTGCGAACTGACATCTTTCTCTTGCACGATATCGAAGTTGTCATACACAAAACTGGTGATCACGCCATTTACGGTCTTTTGACGACGCCGTCCAATGCGTCATACCTAAACTGGGTTTTTGAGTGTGGATCTTTGCTGCCAGTTATCGATGATGAGTTTCATACAGTAACCTCATTGTCGCACGCGTATGGGCCAGAGCACCTGTAACGGCGGGCGGCGGGCGGTGTCATACGCTCTCGGCATCGGTGTAATACTCCCGCCCATACGCCGCGTCTGACGCGGGTTGTGGCGATTTCAACGCAGATGTGTGGTGTGTGACCCCTTTGCAGGGGGCAGGGATTGACCGCTTAGGGTGGCTGTTGTCGGAGGCTGAGGGAATTTGCGCAGGCATTGAACGAGAACTCTGCCGCCCACACGGGGGCATAAAGCCACCAGGCCAGCGGCGTTTGCTCGGCGACACGCACTCGATTTGCACCAAATCGTGCAGTTTCAAGGCCTTGGAAACTTAAAACGCATAGCGACCAGCCAAACCGCAACAGCCTGAAGCCCGCCGAGCCCAGTCATTAATGAGAGTATGCCAAGTGGACTACTTAGAACCCACGGCACCAGTTCAACTATCCACTCCGTTAAGAGTGAGGACGGCATTGTTATGAACTGCAAAACAACGCCGGGAAGGAGGTGCTCGCCTACGGTACCTTCGTAATGAAAGTATACAACCCAAGCCCACAGTGCAACTCCACCTAACACAAGTGAATATATTGCCGCAATCACCTTCATGATCAGTAACCTTTTCGCATGTATCACTACGGAAGTCGAGTTCCAATCCCAGGGGTCGATTGCAGTCCATTTGCAAAAAACCCCGGCATAAGTGTTCCAGTCGTGATGGTATTTAGTCCAACCCCACCAGCCCTCAATGCCCTTGAAGCCGCAATTGAGCACTGCGTAGAGCTATTCGAAGGGCTCGCTGTCCAGAGCTTCAGATTACGCTCCCGCGCTGCTGCCGCATCAAATGTTGCGTCATTAGGAACGTGAATTCGCCAAACCTCAGACGCGGACCGCCCCTCTGCGGCCATGGTTTCTGCAAAGGATTTTGTCTCGTTAGGCCCTATTGGCAATCCATTACGTGGAAATTGGCTGAGTATTACCTGCGTGGAACCCGCCTCTGTAACCATCACATGCCCGACACTTGAGCCTTCAGCACGCCATATATAAACATCAACGTCACGCAACCCGTAAGGATCAATCCTTGAGATCGGATTCCCACCCACATATGCGTACACATTAACGCCCCCTCCTAATCCGGTGGGATCACTTTGAATGAATCGTCGCATACTTACGGAGTAATATCGAGCGCGATAATAGTACAATCCAGTGCCATCATTTTCCCGACCAGTAAACTGGTACGGGTTACCATCTGCCGCGTTCGCCTGACTGTTGCCGTATTCGTCATATGAATAGGCCACGGTAGTAACGCCGCTCATGTCTTTCAAGGCCAAAATCGAACCAAGGTGATCAGACTGGTACGTGTCAATTCGTGGAGTCTCGCCACCTAGCGCTATCCTTTGTAACGGCTCGTCCACGGCCCCTGTTACATACACGGCCTTTATTTGCGAACTGACATCTTTTTCTTGCACGACATCCAAGTTGTCGTACACGTAGCTGGTGGTCATTCCATTCACTGTCTTTTGACGACGCCGTCCCAATGCGTCATAGCTGAACTGGGCAATAAGTGCCCCTTGGAAAGTACGCATTTCAGCCAATTGATTTCTAGCGTTCCAAACGTAAGAAGTTGAGCCATCCGCCGTCAAATTGCCGTTCGCATCGTACGCCAGCGCTGCACCGTTGACGCTCAACATCTTTGCCGCTTCATCGAATGCCGCGTCTGTTAGCTCTGCAGATTGTGAGGATTGCGCCAGGCTACCATTCTTCTCCACGATACGACCGTCGGCATCGTACAGATAGTTCAGGTCACCGACTGCACTTCCGTCCGCCGCTTTGTAGTCTATCGCCGTCAACTGACCTGCCACGTCGAAACTGTCTTGACGACTCATACCGTTAAAGTACGTCGTCGACGTACGTCGACCAACTGCATCATATCCAAAGCTTACTGTACGCGTCTGATTCCCGTTCATCGAATCCGCGGCTTGCGAAATTCCAGACACGAGATTTCGGGCGGTGTATGCGTAGGTTAAAGTCGGTTGACCTGTAACAGACATCGTCTGACGTCGGCCGTCAGGGTAATAGGTATAGCTCACACTACCACTTGGCGTAGTTTCGTTCGTGATGTTGTTCAGCCCATCATACGCACGCGTAATGGTGCCGTTCGCAGAATCCACGATTTGAGTAACCCGGTTCCCCTGATCGTAGGTGTAAGCGATTGTGCTTTGATCAGCGTAGGTAACCGACTTCAGACGATTCAACGCATCGTATCCGAACTGCGTCGCTTGGCCGTTACGGTCAGTCGACTTCGTGACATTGTGGGACTGGTCATACTCATTGGTATCGACTTGGCTAATAGGGTTAGTTTGCTGGGTGACGGCATTGCGCTTGTCGAAAGCGAAACTATGCACATTGCCCTTCGCATCTCGTACAACGGTTGGATTACCATTCCCATCATATTCCGTCGTGGTAGCGTTGCCGAGGCCGTCACGAGCTGTAATCGCTCGATTAAGCGCATCCAGGTCCGTCGAACCGCGAATACCTGACGCAGTAATGACCTCAGATACCCGTCCCACGGCATCTGTGACGACGCTCGAGACACGGCCAAGCGGATCGGTTACCTGCGACAGGTCAAAACCGTCGTATTGGTAAGACGTAGCGTTACCCAATGCATCTTCAGATCGGACCAGTTGGCCGGAACCGTTATAGCTTCCTTTAAACAGGACGCCCGTCGCGTCGGCAAGCTGTACAACGTTGCCCGCACTATCGTAGGTTCGCGTGATGACGCGCCCCATCAAGTCTTTGAAGGTCAGGACCTTGTTGTAGTCCACCGTATAGGTCGTCTCCGTCGAAACGGCATTGGCGGTACCTGCCAGAAGCGTCTGGCGAGTCATGTTGCCGCCAGCGTCGTACTCATACGCAGTCTTGCGACCAAGCGCATCGGTGACAGAAAGCAGCAGATTAGTCGTAGCGTCGTACTCGTACGATGTTACTTGCTGTTCTGGCAGCCCCAGGGCCTCGGTGACGGTAGTGATATAACCCTTCGCATTGAATACCATGCGCCGCACAACGCCACGTTCATTGGTAATGTCGGTCTGCGTGACATGGTTGCTGGCGTCCAGCGTGTATGCGAACAGGTTCGTTGTGCCATCGGCATAGGTCTGCTTCGAGACGCGATTATTGCCGTCATACTCATTCGTCACCATCAAATTGCCACGCTTATCCTGCACGGTCAGCATATTGTGCGCGGCATCGTAAGCAAAGACTTCAAAGTTGCCGAGCGGATCAGTTACCTTAATCAAATGACCCTGTGCGTCGTACTCATACTTCACGGTGCGGTTCAGGTTGTCCGTTGCCTGCGTGATGCGATTTGCCGCGTCATATTGCAGGTCCACTGTGCGACCGGAAGGCGAGGTAATCCGCGTCAGGTTGTCGTTCGTACGCGTGAAGGTGAGCGTATTTCCAAATCGGTCCGACATCGAAACAGCCGCCGCCTGACGTGCGGAAGTGGAATTCATCGACTCCGGGAAGCAGATGTGACTGCCATCTTTTAGGGAAAGATCCCAGTAGCAGGAGCCAGCGCCCCGCCTCATCGTCGACCCGTAGTACTTCGTAGTCGACGACTTGTGCTCATAGACCGCATCAGTATAGTTAGTACCAGGCGAGATGCGATTGTAACGAATCCTTCCCCCATCCGGCAGAATCAACTCCTGGTACGTCCATGGGTTGGTATCGCCAACCAAGAACATATCGTACGAAAGATTGGTACCAATGCCAAAGGAGCGCGACGCAGCATCGCGCGGGCGGTAGGTGCGGGAAATTTGGATTGGCATGATGTCGGCAATGGCGAGATCCGTCGCCGAATTTAGGAACAGGCCTGTGGCGCAATCGACTGGGTCGCCGCCGCAGCCGCTTGGGCGCGAAGGCTGGTTCGGATCACAAGAGCCACCAACGCCACCACCTCCCGCACCGCCACTTCCGCAGCCTCCAGGCGGGGGACCATCGGAAGGCGCATTGCTCGGCAGCGAAATCATTGCGCCGGTAAATTCATAGATTTTCACGTCCGCATCGGGAATCGCCTGCTTGCCGTCCTTGCTGATGGTGCCTTGACCATACACATACCATCCCTTGCCACGTGCGTCGTAGTTCCAGAAATCAACGCGGCTGCCTGGCGCCAGCCCATTAAAGTTCGGGTAAATTAAGCGTGCGCCCTGTAAAGCCTGGCCGTTTGTACTGGTGAGCGTCGCGCCACCTGGTTGAATCGTGAAGTACACCGGCACGCCTACGTTTGGCAACGGGAATGGTGGACGGTCAATCGGGATGGCCGTCATATTCAATTCCGTCACAATCTTGCCGTTGTGGTCCCGAATGATTGTGCCCGCTGGAATGCGGAGTTCCAGACCTGGGATGCGTGGTGAGGTCAACACGACTTCGCCAGCCGTAGGAGATGCTAGCGCCACGTTACCAGCCGGGTCCAGACGAGTGCTCCAAATCGTATAGCCCAACACATTGGTCTGTTTTGCCTTCACATCCACGCGCACTTGATAGAATCCATACTGCCCTTTACCCTCACCTCCACCTTCAATAACAAGCGGTTGCGTACCAGGCGTGAGGTTCGACAGCAGGAAGCGGCCAGTCTCGTCTGTCAACACTGACTGGTTCCCTATTTGTACTTTCGCGCCACGCAAAGCGCGGCCATGCATGGTCAGAATTTGCCCCGCCAGCGCTGTCACGCCAGGCGCTGCCTGCAAAGGTGGCAGCTTCTGCAGCGGACTGGCGCCGCGCTTGGCATTCCAGTCGCCTTTGAAATGCCGAGCGTCGGGCAGCCAGAATTCATTATCTGAATTCTTCTCCGCCGCTGCCAATGCCTGTCGCTCAAGTGATGGCGCTGCACTGACCGCTGCCAACGGCGGCACTGTCCCACTGGAAGTGGCCAACACATTGGAATCCGGCTCCGCCTGTGCCAAGGCATTTGCGCCGCCGCCCACACTGCCTAGATTATTACCAGCACTAACGCCCAAGCGAGCAGTCGTAAACCCAAATGATGTAAATGCCAGGCTTTTTCCCGTCCAGGATTTAACGCCATCGAGGAACACGTTGTACCGGCTGTCGGGCAGCAGGTCCGTTGACGGCTTTAAAAACGCGAGCATGCCCTGCTCCACCGGAATGACGTTCAGTGGAACGGCGCCGTGTGGGCCCATCAACGTGACGGTTGAGGCGTTGAGCGACGACACCGCCATCGGCTGGTTAAAGCGAATGGCAACAGGCTTATCGACTGGCGCGGCGGGCTCATTGGCATCTGGACGCGTCGCCATGATTGCGCCGACTTCGGGAGCCTTCGCCGCCAGAATTGCGTCTGCCGTTGCCGCTTTCGACAATGTACTAAACCGCTGCGATGTAAACTCGTACAGGTCGCCATCTTCGCGAGCCCGATTTTCCACATCGACACCTTGCGAAAGAAGGACGTCAGCGGAAGGAAGAAGCGTCGCAATGTGATTGAGGCGCGGCGCATCAAGCTTCGGATTAAAACGCTCAATATCCTTACTCAAAGGGTCATAAATCTCCGCTTCGTAGACTGCATTACCGCGTGCGTCCGCACCACCAACAATCAAAAGGCGGCCATCCATCAAGACCGTCGCAGTATGGCCCCGTCGCGGGAGCAATGCAGATTCCTCTTGTGCGCTGAAACGACCATTGGCAACGTCAAATCGTTGGACTGTCGAAATCACCGCACCAGAGCTGTCCATGCCACCAATGACCAGTACCGAGCCATCTGAGAGAAGTGTGGCCGAGTGCGATGTGCGGCCAGTAGCCAGCAGTACCTGCAATACTTGTGCCTTGCCATCGGACGAGACCAAGGTTGCCGTCGCGGAGGCCTGCCCATTTCCGTCCTCTCCACCCAGTAACAGCCAGCGGCCATCCGGCAGCAGCGTCGCGGTCTGCCAGCGCTTTGTAATGGGGGCCGTCGGATAACCCAGAACTTGCAAGTCCGATGCAACGGGCGAAGCCGCCTGTGCGGGCAGCTGACCGAGGGTATAAGTACCAAGAACTACAGGCAGCAGTCCGGCCAGTACCCTTTTCAACACGCGCGACCTGTCGGAATTCATTGGCGATGCAGAAGCTCTGTAATCTTGATTTACCACGGCGATTTTTCCTAGTGGAGTCATAACTGTTTGTCGCATTCGATTGCTGATGGCTTACTGCAATTGCACGTTGACCTGACCAGTCGTCGCGCCAGCCGGACCAATAAAGACGGTGTACGTGCCTGTCGTCGCCAAGGCAGACAGGCTTAAGGTCGCACTTGATGTCACCGACGTCGAAGAAAGTGTGGTGCCGTCCGGCTTGAGTACCGTGACGGTGGCCGAAGACGGGAATGTCCCACCGGTAAAGCTCAAGGTGTATGCCTGTCCAGCAGTACCATTGAATGTGAGACGCGCGTTCTGTCCTACGCGGCTGATTTGCACCGTGGTGGAAGGATTGTTTTGAATCAGCGTGCCTGATATATCAGCCGAAAGCCATACATTCGTCGTCACACTGGCAAAGGCGTTGGTCGCCTGCACAACAACGGTATAGGTTCCGTTGACTGGCAAAGCGGGCACGTCATTACTGTTGGCGTTGCTCCACCAGTCCGAGAAGAGCTGCGTTCCGTCAGGCTTATTGACGTAGTAGTACACGTTCGTTGATACAGGCACTGTGCTCACTCCTGTGTATCCCAGGCCCAAACGCTGCCCAGCGGTACCAGTAAAACTAAGTACCGCCCGCTGCTTCACGGCGAGATTAAGAGAGACGGCATTACCATCGATCGCGATTGGAGAAGTAAAGTCTGCAGGAATAGTCACGAACTCGACATCCACCTTCCCCGTGGCGGTCACCGTAGGATCAATCCATAGCGTATACGTGCCCGATACCGGAAGGACGCCAGTATCGAGGTCCTGCGATGTCGTGACCGCGGTGCTAGTCAAGGTCGAGCCGTCTGGTTTATAGATATACAACGTCGCCGGGCCAGCAAACGTACCGGCACGAAGCTTCAGCCAATATCTTTGACCAGCGGCTGCATCGAACGTGAGACGCCCATTTTGTCCAATGCGGGTGATATTCATGGTGACGGGCCCAGCGTCTGGCACGATGGCTCCGGTCAATTCACTTGACACAAGCAACGATAGGTTCGTAGTTGCGTAAGTCCCGGACGCGGACTGAATCTGAATTGTGTACGTCCCGCTTAATGGCAGAACCGGCAGGTTATTGCTGTTGCTGTTGCCCCAGTAATCAGAGAACAGTTGACTACCGTCCGGTTTGAATACCGTGTAGTAGGTAATCTGCGACGCTGGATTAGTCACCACATTGGCATATCCCAAGCCCAGGCGTTGGCCCGCAGTGCCATTGAATGTGATCATGGCACGTTGACGTACCTGCAGGGAAATCGGCAACGCGGCGCCATCTACGTCTACCGATCCTGTCAGATCCGGCACCATGGTATTAAGCTGCACATCGACTTTGCCAACATTCGCCGTATTCGGATCAATGAAGATCGTGTACGTTCCCGTTACGGGCAGTGCCGGTACGTCAGCTTTCGTGGAGGTAGAAACACTTGTGCTAACAAGCGAAGTCCCATCCGGTTTCAGAATCGTGACAATGGCCGGGTTCGGGAAAGTGCCATTCGCCAGGTTCAGCCAGAACTTCTGGCCCGCAGTACCGTCGAAGGTAAGCCGAGCATTTTGGCCCACGCGAGCGGTATTGAACGTCGTCGGCGCACCGTCAGGAATTACGGTTCCTGGCATATCGGTTGACAACGTGATGAGCTCCGACACGGTAGCTAAGGTCGTCTGCTCTACTTGAAGCGTGTATTGTCCACTGACTGGAAGCGCCGGGAGGTTATTGCTGTTGTTGTTGCTCCAGAAGTCACTGAACAGCTGAGTACCGTCTGGTTTGAATATCGTATAAGTAATGCTTTGTCCGGCAGGCGATACGCTCACATTTGAGTAGCCAAGACCAAGACGTTGACCGGCCGTGCCAGTAAAGGTGAGCAGCGCTCGCTGGCGCACGGTTAATGCAACAGGTACGCTGGCACCATCAACGGCAATGTTACCGATGATGTCCGGATCAACCAAGTTAAGCTGCACGTCGACCTTACCGATGACGGTAGTAGTCGGATCGATGAGAATCGTGTACGTGCCATTCGTGGGCAATGCAGGAATTTCGACTTTGACGGTCGATGATGCCACCGAAGTAGTCGTCAAGTTGGTCCCGTCAGGCTTAAGCACCAAGACGTTTGCGGCGGACGAGAAAGTGCCGTTACTGAGCATCAGCCAGTAACGCTGCCCGGCTGTACCGTTGAAAGTTTGACGGAAGTTTTGGCCAACTCGCGTGGAGGTGACCGTAGCTGTCTGACCGGGCGTAAGTTGTCCCGAAATATCCTCCGACACCCAAAGGCTCAGACTTGCAGTCGAAATCGATGACGGATCTACAAGCAACGTGTAAGTCCCCGCCACAGGCAACATCGGCAGATTATTGCTGTTGCTATTGCTCCAATAATCGCTGAACAGCAGTGTTCCGTCCGGCTTGAGCACCTTGTAGGTAATAGATAAGGACGGGTTGACGACAACATTGGTGTATCCCAATCCGAGATACTGACCAGCCTTTCCGACGAAGGTGTAGCGACCGTTCTGTCCAGCGCTAAGGCTTATTGCCTTCGCAGGCCCATCTACCACCAGCGTGCCAGTGTCTTCAGCCTTCAATTGCAGCGCAACATTGCCCGCAGCGGACGATGACAGTACCATCGTATATGTGCCGGACGTTGGCAAGGCGGTGAAGTCAAGGGTACCGCTGTTGCTAATGCCGCCGGTTGTGAATGTCTTGCCATCTGGCGTATAGATGGTCGCGCCGGGGGAACTGGAGAACGTTCCTGCAGTAGACAACAGCGAAAGCATCTGTTTCGCACTTCCATCAAAGAGCACGATCGCCTTCTTCCCCGCGGTGCCGATCTGCACGGTCAGTGCACTTCCTCCGACAACCAATCGGCCGGTGAAGACTACGTCAGCAGAATTGACACCCGGAGGCAACGCATAAAAATCATTTGTGCTGATTGCTTTGCCGTTGATGGTCGCGACTCCGATCTTGCCGGACGCTGCGATCGATGGCGCCGCGATACCAAGTTGCGTAGTGCTGGCGCTACTCACAGTCGTAGCAAACGTGCCAATCGTTACCTTGTTGGCGACGGGCTGCGCGCCGAAGTTTGTACCCGAAATGGTGATTGCGGTTCCCGCCGGCCCCATCGCCGGGCTGAAGGACGTGATGTTGGGAGCGCTAGCAGTCGCAATCACGAAATCGGACACGCTGGTTGCCGTTCCGTTCGAGTTGGTTACAGTGATCTTCCCGGTTGTCGCGTTCGCGGGCACATTGACACTCAGGATGGTCTTCGTTGCGCTCACTACAGTGGCAGGCGCGCCGTTGACGGTCACCGTGTTGTTGGTAGCGACTTCGTCAAAGCCACTCCCGTATACCGTAACCTGGGCTCCTGGCTGGCCCGAGTTGGGGGAAAACTCGGAAATAAAGACGCCGCCTGGCGTAATCCTTTTTACAGAAAGAATATTTCCGATTGCATCGTACTGGTAGGCTGTGCCACTCCCGTCAGGAGAAGTGACTTGAACCAGCCTTCCTGCCTCGTCATAGACGTAGCGAATCTGATCGGCCAACGCCGGGATGCTAACTAGCCCTAGCAAAACGATAAGAGAAGCGGCTGGTAACTTCCGCACCTGCCAGAGTAAAGAGTTAATACTGACTCTATTCCACAACTGCCTTGCAGCCAGACCGAGCAACATGCGCAACCCCTTCAATCGTTTTTGGCGTGTACAATTTCTTCATAGAAATTTGCGGTATGGAGTTTTGCATAATAAGAAGCTGAAATCAACAAATTTAATAATGTGACAATTCGATAGAATTAACTTTTTATACTTGAAGATGAAATATTTGCACGACCCTCAACCGCATTTCATAACTTGCCGTTTCGGCGCCAAGCTTCTTATTGGCATTGTCATTTTCATCACCGTTTCAACTGGTGTAGCATTGGCTGAAATACGGGGGCTACCTCGTAATCAGACTGAGACGGAACAAGCTTCGTCTAACTTGATTTCACTAGGCCGACAGCTATTCTTCGACAAACGGCTCAGTGCTGATGGGACCGTCAGTTGTGCCTCCTGCCACGTTCCCGAAAAGGCGTTTACCGATGGACGGCGGTTGGCGGTCGGCTTCAAGCAGCAAGTCGGGACGCGCAATACTCCCTCACTGCTTAACGTCAGGTTCAACTCGTCGTTCTTCTGGGATGGACGGCAGGATAGTCTTGAAAATCAAGCTCTGGACCCGCTGTTAAATCCACGCGAGCATGGACTAACAGATATAAATAGTATGCTTAGTACTATTAGCAAGGACGCCACATACAAAAAGCAGTTTGCGTCTGCTTTTCCCCATAAAGACTCAAAGATAAGTGCAAACCAAATAGCAAGTGCCATTGCCAGTTTTGAGCGAATCCTTGTCGCAGCGGACTCCCCTTTTGATCGATTTTATTACGGTGGAGACCAATCGGCGCTGAGCGCGCCCGCGAAGCGCGGAATGCAGTTATTTCAGGGGAGTGCCAGGTGTGTGAGCTGCCATACATTTGATAGACAAAGTGCCTTATTCACCGATAATGAGTTTCATCAACTCGGCATCGGAATCTCAAGGATTTCTAACGAGCTGCCTGAGCTGACACAGCAGGTCGTGAGGTTGCGTGAAAAAAATCTGAGCCTGGATTCGTCCATATTGAACGACGCGAAGCTCGCAGAGCTTGGACGCTTTGCGATAACCATGAAGCCACTGGATATTGGCCGCTTCCGTACGCCTTCGCTGCGCAATGTCGCACTGACGGCTCCGTACATGCACGACGGCAGCATCGCGACATTACCTGAGGCCGTGGAACTTGAGCTCTACTACCGCAGCACGGAGATAGGATATCCTTTGATTTTGACGCCTGCCGAAAAGAATGATCTTGTGCAGTTCCTGGAAAGCCTAAGCAGCCCTACTGCTCTTTCTCCCCCTCCCGAATGGCACGAACCTCGAGCATCCCGGTAATCGCGAAAATCACGCTTCATTGGCACTGAACTACAACTTAGGAGCGAATGGTATTACGCTCATCAGTGCTAGTGGTCCTATCGAATAGGATAGGCTTCACTTTTGGCAGTGAAGCCGCGGCTGACAGCTGAATAATTCCCGGTAGGTTCCCTCGGTGGGACAGACAGTTGCGCACCTCAAGCAGGAATTCCCATTCACTCGACTTACTCAACTCTTCGACTTTCACGGCGAGGCCTACAGCACCTACATGCGGCTTCAGCCATTCATACAGCTTGCTCGGATTACAGGCCCGCTGCGCCTTCTCCGAGAAATCAAAGGACGGCACAACGCTCGTGTACGCAGCAATCGCGTAGAGGGTTGCCTCGATACACGATACTCCCGCCGTGAAAAACCCAAATAGCGATTTCTCACGCTGGTAATGGTCCTCATGATCGACCGGCGCATTCTTCTGACTGTAATGCCCCCTCAAGAAGCTCAGTTCCTCGAACGCGTTACGGTATCGCCATGCGATGGCGTTCAATGCAAGACCAAATTCCTTACACTGAGGAGTTTGTATGCCATCATTGACCAACACAGTCTGTTGCAGCTTCCGTAATCAGGTGTGCGGCACAGTTGGAAATGCCGGAGGCATGTTGATGCAAAGGTTCTCGACGTAAGGCATGACAGGATATGTGCGTTGACGCGTTGAGATAGTAGCCGATTGATGGGCTGCAAATCCTCAAACAGTCAGGTTACATATGGCTTACATGGCAGGAGCCGAAGCAGAAACCGAAACAGGCCAATTTTGTATATCGCCCGTGGCTATTGGCCTGCCCAGCAGGAATCGAACCTGCGACCCTCGGCTTAGAAGGCCGATGCTCTATCCAACTGAGCTATGGGCAGTGCGGTGGGGATTCTCGTAAACGACGAACGGGTTGTCAAGAGACAACCCGCCAGGTGATATGGTCGGAGTACAAGGATTCGAACCTTGGACCCCCTGCTCCCAAAGCAGGTGCGCTACCGGGCTGCGCTACACTCCGATAACGTCATAATACCCCTTGGGAGCAGTTGCCGTCAATGTCAGGACAGCAACTTAGCTTACGCCGCAAGCTGAGTATCGACCTTGTCGGCAATGCGGCGTGCCATGCTTTCCGCTTTGGCAGCATCGCGCGCTTCAACCATCACGCGAATCAGCGGCTCAGTACCGGAAGCGCGAATCAGCACACGGCCCGCATCGCCCAGTTCTTTTTCGACCTTTTCTTTTTCCGCGACCATCGCTGGATTCTTCTGCCAGTCAAAGCCTGCAGGCACGCGCACATTGATCAGGGTCTGCGGGAACAGCTGCAGTTCGCCTGCAATCTCGGACAGCTTCTTGCCCGAGCGCTTCAGCGCGCACAGCACCTGCAGCGCGGAGATGATGCCATCGCCGGTGGTGTGTTTGTCCAGCGCCAGCAAGTGGCCGCTGCCTTCGCCGCCGAGAATCCAGCCCTTCTCCTGCATCACTTCCAGCACGTAGCGGTCGCCCACCTTGGCGCGCGCAAACCCGATGCCCTTTTCCTTGAAGGCCACTTCCAGCGCCATATTGGTCATCAGCGTGCCGACCGCGCCCTGCACGTCGCCGCGTGCCACGCGATCCATCACCATCACATACAGCAGCTCATCGCCGTTGTACAGGCGACCGTTGGCGTCGCACATGATCAATCGGTCTGCGTCGCCATCGAGCGCGATGCCCAGGTCGGCGTTGTGCTGCAGGACAGCTGCCGCCATAGCCTTCGGCGCGGTCGCACCGTGGCCTGCGTTGATGTTGAAGCCGTCCGGCTTATTGCCGATCGCGACCACTTCCGCGCCCAGTTCGTGGAACACGTGCGGGGCGATATTGTAGGCAGCACCGTGGGCGCAGTCGACCACGATCTTCAAGCCGCGCAGGTCTTGCTCGTTGGGGAAGGTGCTCTTGCAGAATTCGATGTAGCGGCCCTGCGCGTCTTCCAGGCGCTTGGCGCGGCCCAGCTTCTCGGAATGCACGCAGCCCATCGGCTGGTCGATCAGGGCTTCAATGTCCAGCTCCACCGCGTCCGGCAGCTTGGTGCCTTGGGCGGAGAAAAACTTGATGCCATTGTCCTGGAAAGGATTGTGCGAGGCGGAGATCACCACGCCGGCCGACAGGCGCAACGCGCGCGTCAGATAAGCGATAGCGGGCGTCGGCATTGGGCCGGCCAGCATCACGTCCACGCCGGCGGCAGCGAAGCCTGCCTCCAGCGCCGCTTCCAGCATATAGCCGGAGATGCGCGTGTCCTTGCCGATCAATACGGTCGGGCGCGCCATGCCGGGCGTGGCCGTCTTGGCCAGCACCTTGCCTGCGGCATAGCCGAGGCGCATCACGAAGTCTGGCGTGATCGGCGCTTCGCCGACCAGGCCGCGGACACCATCGGTGCCGAAATATTTGCGTGCCATTCTTTATCTCATCCTTTTTATTGAGCTGCGTGCCACACTTTTAATGCGTCGACAGTCTCGGCC
>Ga0055524_1001359_pt1 | contig 14227 bp, 17 predicted proteins | sample AraplaCol_mCL_r2_2_FD_55011 | JGI IMG/M metagenome (GOLD analysis project Ga0055524, IMG submission 55011) | Arabidopsis root microbial communities from North Carolina, USA - plate scrape MF_Col_mCL_r2 | ecosystem: Host-associated > Plants > Roots > Endosphere | place: USA: North Carolina...
CTCGATCACCAGGCTCGAGCAATTGCTCCCGTGGAATTGGCAGCCACCGAAATCCCGACAACATAAGGCTGCTTAGCCTGCGGCCCTGGCCGGATGGTTACGCTCTGTCACAATCCGTCTTGAAGAAGGCGCGTCTGCCGCCCGGATCGCCGCTGTCGTGCGTGCATCCGCAGGTTCGGCATGATTTTTCCATCGAACCGTGTGCGGATCATGGTGTCGACCAAGCATCAGCAAGTCAGCAAGTCGGCCGTCACCGGAAGGTGCGGTCAAACACCGCTTACTTAATTACCGGGCGAAGTCAATTTTCGGACTGTGGAAGGAGATGCTAATGTCGAAGACTTGAACGCTCCGAGCTTAGGGTTCATTCCTCCCGGAATGTCCGATGCAGCTGGTCCAAGAGTGGTTTTACAAGATAAGAAAGTACGGTTCGGTTGGCCCCATGCATGAAGACTTCAGCAGGCATACCAGGATACATGGACAAATTGTCGGCCGTTGCGGGGTGACCTTTGAAGGGTCGGATCTGAACGGAATAGTAGCTAACACCTGTTGCTTTATCGGTGACGAGATCAGGTGCAATTGTCTTAATCTGTCCACTCACTTCCGGAGTAGTCCGCTGATTAAATGCAGTAAATCGAATACTAACAAGCTGACCCGCCCGCACTTGGTCAATGTCTTTCGGCGCCAACCGCGCTTCTAACTCGAGACCCGCATCGGTCGGGACAATCTGCATCAGCGTTTCGCCCGGATTGATCACACCGTTCACGGTATGCACGGCGAGTTGATGCACCCGGCCGGAAATAGGCGCCACGATATCGAGCCGGCGCAGCTGATCCATGGCAGCTGTACGCCGCTCCTCGAACTCGACAATCCTCACCTCGGCCTCGGACAGCTCTTTCGAAACTTCAACTCGCCGATCTTCGTCCAGCTGGAGCATCTGCAGGTCGATCTCGTCGGATCTTCCGCGCACCTGCGCCCTGGCAGCGAGTTTCTGACCACGGTCCCCCTCAAGCTCAGCCCGCTGACGCTTCAACGCCGTCACGCGCTGGATTGGTGTCAACCCGTTCCGATAGAGCGCTTCGACACCGACCAATTCGTCAGCGATCAGCGACAATGCATCGTCTATGGCTCGAAGCTGAACGGTGAGCCCCTCACCCTCATCGGCGAGTTGCGCCTTACGTGACCGGAGTTGTTCCTTCATGCCCGAGAGGTTTGCCATTCGGTTGATCAAAAGCTGGCGTTCGCTTTCGATGAGGTCTTGAGACGAGATGCGCGTCCCAACAGCATCGAGCCCAAGATCGAAATCCACCATCGTGCCGCTGGAGCGCTCTACCAAAAGGCGCGCGCGCCGCGCATACAAATGAGCAAGCGAACTTTCTATAACCTCGAAATTGGATCGAACCACAGTGCTGTCCAAACGAAGCAATATCTGTCCGGCATCGACCGCCTGGCCTTCGGCGACCAGGATCTGCCCGACGATGCCTCCCGACAGGTGCTGGACCGACTTGGCGTTTCCTTCTACGGTCACGACCCCGCTCGCAACCACGGCGTACGACAACTCTGTTGTATAGGCCCAGCCGGCGACCCCACCAACCAGTGCCAAGGCCAAGGCGTAGATCGCTAATATGTGAACTCTTAGCGTCCTGAAGCTACTGCTCGGGCGTCCTTCACCGGTCATGCGTTTTCGCCCTGATTGTCGCCCACGACCTTAAGCGCGCCACCCCGTTCTGAATGTTGGGGCCGTCCTTGCCGCAACACGGCAGCGAGGACTTGATCTTTCGGGCCTATGGCCTGCGCGCGGCCGTCACTCATCATCAAGACAAGGTCCACGCTCTCAAGCGACGAGGGTCGGTGAGCTATGACAATCACGATACCGCCGCGCTTGCGAACACCTGCAATTGCTTCAATGAGCGCAACATCGCCCTCGGCGTCGAGGTTCGAGTTCGGCTCATCCAACACCACAAGAAATGGGTCGCCGAAGAGTGCGCGCGCCAATGCGATCCGCTGGCGTTGACCAGCAGAGAGCGCTGACCCTTCTTCACCAATCTCTGTCCCGTAGCCATTGGGAAGGCGCAGAATAAGGTCGTGCACGCCTGCTGCTTGAGCAGCTCGCACAATCGCCTCGGGATCTTCCGGCTCGGAGAAACGGGCAATGTTCTGCGCCACAGTGCCGCCGAACAACTCCACATCCTGCGGCAGATATCCAAAATGGCTGCCAAGGTCGTCCGATCCCCACTGATCGAGGGCGGCTCCATCGAGACGAACCGCACCGCGGTGTAACGGCCACACCCCGAGTATCGCACGAGCAAGCGATGACTTACCGGACCCACTTTGGCCGATTACGCCCAACGCACTGCCTGCAGACACTGAAAAACTAACGTCCTGCACGATGATGCGCCCCGCCGAGGGAGGCCCGCTGCTCACACCCTCAAGCCTCAAGCTATTTTTTGGGGCAGACAGGGCCATTGGCTTGGGTTGCTCCCGAAGGGCGACAAGGAACTCATCGAGGCGCCGCCAGCTTTGTCTTGTTGTGACAAGGTTGCGCCAGTTCCCGATAGCGAGTTCCACTGGCGCCAACGCTCGGGCGCATAAAATTGAGCCGGCGATGATGATTCCAGCTGACGCTTTGCCCTCGATCACGAGAACCGCCCCAACGGCCAGCACACCCGACTGAATGGCCATCCGAAACATCTTGGAGGTCGCACCATACCGGTTCACGACGTCCGATACGTGCGTGTTGAGCCTGCGCACCTCGCTGCCGACCTGCTCCCAACGAGCGGCCAGTGCTGGAATCATTCCCATGGATTGAGAGACTTCTGCATTGCGCTGCGAGAGCTTCGCAAGTGCATTTCTCTGACTGACCGCTTCGGTTGCCTTGGCAGCTGCTTTCTGCATGCCCCGGTTTGTCAGAAATGTCAGAAGTAGGAGTATCAGGGCGCCGGCAATTGCCGTGAAGCCGATCGCCGGATGAAACAGGAAGCAAACCGCGATGTAGATCGGCAACCACGGGAGGTCAAAAAGCGCGGCCGGCCCGGAGCTCGACAGGAAGGATTTGACCTGGTCAAAGTCCCTCAAAGCCTGGAGCCCGTCGCCATCCATTTTCGCGCGCAACGGGGCTGCGACCAGAGCGCGGAACACGGAGCTCGTCAGGCCCTCATCAACTACCGCGGCGATGCGGATAAGCATGCGTCCACGAAAAACCTCGAACGCGCATTGGAACGCGTATAGGAGGGCCGCAAGGAAGCTGATTGCTATGAGCGACGGGATGCTATGACTGGGCAGAACCCGATCATACACCTCCAGCATATAGAACGAGCCGGTCAGGTAGAGAATGCTGATCAAAGCGCTGGCAACGCCAATCGCAATGAAGGCTGACCGACAGTTTCGGAGCAAGTCGCCTGGACGCTCAGCCTTCATTCCACGACCCTGAATTCAACTCTCCTTCGTCCTGCTAGAGAATGAAGTAGTCTTTGGTGAGCGTAATCGGATCGTCAAAGTGTATCTTGAGGTCCGCAACCTTATCGCCATTTGCATCAGCGTAGACGTATGTGTCGGATGCTTCCTTCACATATCGAACTTGGCCGGCCGCACCAGTGAACCCACCCGTGCCAATAAACGCGAATGCTTGATCGCCTGCCGCCGTCGTGCTCGCGTCTATCTGGGAGAGATCTATGCGGTCGCCATCGCTCGGCTTGAAGTCGAAAACGGAATCAAATGTCGCTCCGGCCGAATCCGCGGGAGATGCGAACACAAACTTGTCAGCGCCAGTTCCACCATAGAGCCGATCGGCGCCGGCTCCACCGAATAGCCAATCGTTGCCGAGCCCCCCGCCAAGAACATCGTTACCATGTCCTCCAGTCAGGGCATTCACGCCCCCATCACCGGTGAGTACGTCCGCAAAACGCGAGCCGAGAAGATTCTCGATGCCATAGTAGGTATCGCCCTTAGCGTCCCCGGTGTTGCTTGCGAGGTCCGCCAAGTTTGCTCTTACAGCCGCCGATGCTGAAGCGTAGGACGCAGTGTCACTGCCGTTGCCACCGTTCAAGACATCGCCTGCGGCCCCGCCGGCGAGCGTATCATGACCTCCTCCTCCAGTGAGAACGTTGGCGGCCGCATCACCAGCGAGAACGTCATTGAAGCGTGAACCGGAAAGGTGTTCGATCGAAATATACGTGTCACCTTTCGCATCTCCGGTGTTGCTGGCGGGCGCCACAAGGCTAGCGCTTACACCGGCCGCAGCTGTCGCGTACGAGGCCGTATCGCTACCGTTGCCACCATCGAGACGGTCGCCGCTGGCACCGCCAACGAGAGTATCGTTTCCTTCTCCGCCCTTGAGAACGTTGCCGCCGGCATTGCCCGTGAGCACGTCGTTGAAGCGCGAACCTAGAAGGTCTTCCACGTCGAAGTACGCGTCGCCGGCTGCATCGCTGGTATTGCTTGAGGGATCAACGAGACTCGCGTGCACGCCTTGATCAGCCGTGGCATATGAAGCGGTGTCGGTTCCAGCGCCACCATAGATCCAGTCGGCACCCTTCCCGCCGATGATCGTGTCATTACCGGCATCGCCATAAAGATCGTCGTCACCACGGCCTCCGTTGAGCGTATCGTTACCGTCGTAGCCCATCAAGATATCAGCGAGATTGCCACCGGTAAGTGTGTCGTTCCCTCGGAGCGCATTAGCGATAACCGCGGCGTCATCCGAAAGGCTCCAGGTATCGGCAGCAGCAACGATGCTGCTCGCAGAAACACTTATGCTTTCGAAGATAAAAAGGTTCGCGCCATTGTAGGTGCCGCCGTAGCTGGCCACGGTGCCGGCATAGGGAACGCCGTCTGCGTCATATTTGAACCCCGTCCCCCGAAATTCGTCAGCGGTCCCATCCGCGTAATTCACGCGAAATACGGTCGATGAACGTGAATAGGTCGACCCGTAAAATAGGTTGCTGAAATCGAAGATGGTTTGATCGAAACTGAAGTTTCCCGCGACCGTAAGCTTGGCCATGCCATGTTCCCCTAACCCCAATGCCAAAGTGATAGAACAAATCTAAGTTGCGTTCAATCTCGCTCGTCTGAACCAAAGACGACGTCTTTGGAAACGGTCGGATGGCCTAGTTCGCCGACGTCATTTCGACGTTCGTATTGATGCTTGCGTCGAAGACCTGGACCAGGGAGTAGTCCTTATCATAAGCATTAAATTGAGGTCATTACGTCGATCGAGCGGCTGCACTGGTCTCGGGACCTCGTTGGCCGCGGCGACGCCTCCGGCGCAAGTGTTTCATAGATCGCCCAGGCGGCTGGCATCCATGTGAGCTGAATCTTCCGCTGGCGCAAGGAGCTCTGTCAAATCTCCGCGCCGCCTCGCTCGTAGAAGCTAGAGCCGTCATGATCAAAATCAGGTTGGCAATTTGCTCGCTGGCGCTCTTTTCAACCGCCTCCAACCGCGCGATCTCCGCCCGGCCGCCTTCAGACGGGCGCGGTACCGATGGTCTGGCACCTGTCGTCAGCAGTGAACATGGAAGCGCCGGGCTCCGGAGCGATCTTACGCTTCCGCGGGAAGCACGGAAGCACGCCGACCGGATCAAGCTTCGATGGTGGGATGGCCAAGGGTTCTGTCTATTCTACAAGATTTGCGGGCGCGGCTACTTTCCTTCGCCGACGGCAAAAGATGATGTTGCGAATCTAACGGAGGCTCAGTTGTCGACGCTTGTTGAAGGGATTGACTGGTGCCAACGAGCGTGGACTTGCGCCGTTGGCCGCGCTGGATAAAATCTATATCTTACAGTGACATCCGGTCAAGACGCTAATGCTTTCGCTGTAAACCGGCCATGTTTTGTTACTTGTCCCACGAAATGGCGCGCTCGAACCACACGCCGCTGAGTGGGTACCGAGGACAGTAACCTCGAGGATTTAGCTAGGGAGAGCGACTTTTGCTGTGCGACTAACCCGTTGAGTTGCAGCCTAAGTAACACTAGAAGACGTCGTGATCAACTGAGGCGAACAATGTCATTCCTTAAGACTCATGTCCAAGTAGTTGGCGCCTTGCTCGTTCGTGAGGTTACGACTCGATACGGCGGGAAGCCTGGCGGTTATATATGGGCCATCCTTGAACCGGCGTCCTACGTCATAATGATGACCCTCGTCGTGGGCGGCATTGCTCACCAACCGGCTCTAGGAACGAGCTTCAGCGAGTTCTTTGCGACTGGCTATCTAAGTTTCTTCTATTATGCTGGGTGTGTTGGATACCTGACCTCGGCAGTTCGCGCCAATAAGACCCTGTTGAGCTACCCAAACGTCGCTCCGATCGACACGATTCTAGCGCGCCTAATCGTTCAGACGCTTACGACCACCTTGGTCAGTGTTTTGGTGTTAGGAACCATTATATACTCACAGCGATTCCCGGTATCCATCCGTTGGGGGTACATTCTCGAATCTGTTGCCGCGATGACAATTTTGGCGGCAGGGGTGGGGCTTGCCAATTCGGTACTCGGCCCGAAGTACCCTCTATATGAACAAATTTTTGGGATAGTTTCGCGCCCGCTGATGATCCTCTCGGGCGTCATGTATCTGCCGGATTTAGTGCCTCATCCGTTCCGAGACGTATTGCTGCTAAACCCCCTATGTCATGCAACGATGCTATTTCGCGAAGGTTTTTATCCAGAATACCGGGCGACTGAGTTCAATTCGACGTACATGTGGTTGTTCGTTCTTTTCGTATTTGCAGTAGGCAATATGATTTTCACCTCCAGTCGAAAAACCCTTCGGGATGACTGAAACAGGTCTCACGCTTCAGGGCTGCTAGCCGCCCCTTTCTCCAGTTGCCGCTCTCGCAATCGGTATTCAATCGCCGCAAGGCAAATGGCGATGGCTGGTGTAGCCGCTTCTTCCGGATGCGCGTCGCCAATTATAGCCTTTGCACGGCCGGCCCCGCTCCAACTGAAGCCGCCGAAACCGACATGGGGACAAACCCTGTTGAGAAACAGGAGGGCGGCATCCGTTGATCCTGTAAAAAACGGGAGTTTGAGTAGGACGACTCCATCCAGCTCCCAAGATGCACTGGGGAATTGTTTTCCGTTCCGAACCAGAACATCTTCCCTCTTCACCCAGCCGCCAATACGGGCAATCTTCTCGTCCATAATGCGGTCCGGACCGCTCAGACCACGAAGGTCGTTCAAGAAATTGACTACACTCACTTCATGCTCCGTTCATCTGGATGTGGGGTTATAATGTAGGAAGTTGGTGATGTCACTCTAGCCGTAGCCGGTGGGTGGTTCGCGCGACCGGCTCGAGCAGGATCTCGCCAGGCCGACGTCGATCGCATGCGCCTGTCCGGCAACGACAACGCGAAAGCCGCCGTTGGTTGCGATGATCGTAAGCGGTGTTTTTACCGCACCTTCCGGATCACTTCGTGATTGACGATGTTGAGCCCGAACGAGGGCCTGGAATATATGTCGATTTCACAGCTTACGCCTACATCTAACGATGACGAGCCGGCACGTTGGTTTGAGGTTTTCACTGGCAGCGGCCGGCGGCGGGAGTGGAGCGACGAGCGCAAGGCGCAGATCGTCGCGGAGAGTTATGAGCCGGGCGTGACGGTCTGCACCGTGGCTCGACGTCATGGATTGACCACGCAGCAATTGTTCACCTGGCGTCGGTTTGCCCGCAAGCCGCTCGAAGATGTGCTGGTCGTCGAGGACGTTCCCATGTTTGCACCAGCGGTCCTGGATATGCCTGCGAAGGCTGTAGCGAAAGAGTGTGGACCGGCGCGCGCATCGAGAAAGAAGTCGAGCGGCGAAGCAATCGAATTGGAGAACGGCGGGGCGATCGTGAGGATCGCGTCCAGCGCGGACGCAGCCACGATTGCCGCCGTCATCCGGGCTGTGAAGGCGAAGTCGTGATCGGGCCGTCGGGAGCAGTAAAGGTCATGATCGCCACCCGGCCTGTCGACTTCCGCAAAGGCGCGGAGGGTCTGGCGGCGCTGGTCAAGGCAGAGATGGGTGCAGACCCGTTCTCCGGTACGACCTACGTGTTCAGAGCCAAGCGCGCGGATCGGATCAAGCTGGTTTTCTAGGACGGCAGTGTATCTGGTGTCCAAGCGGCTTGAGGATGGTGGTTCCACTGGCCAAATATGAAGGGCGGTGCGATGCGCCTGACAACGGCACAGTTCTCGGCATTGTTCGAGGGGCTGGACTGGAAGCGCGTTCGCGCACCGCTCGAGGCGCGTGTTCCGGAGCAGGCTAGCTAGTTGCCGCGACCCATTGAAGCACGTTGCCCAACGCCCTCGTTTTTAGTCGCCGGATTATGCTGTTGTCGCTCCATGGCGACAACGGCCGACGAACTTCCTGAGGACCTGAGAGCACTCAAAGCCATGGTGCTTTCGCGGGATGTAGAGAATGCCCGTCTGCGCCAGATCATCAAGGAATTACAGCGTCATTGCTTCGGTCGCCGGGCCGAGACGCTTCCCGAGGATCAGCTTGTCCTTGGGCTCGAACAAGCCGAATATGTCGAGGCAAACGGTCTGGCAGATGAGGAGTAAGCATCGAGCGATCTGCGCCGGGAACAGATCGCCAAGCGGCGGACAAACCGCGGTGCTCTTCCCGCTCACGTACCGCCCATCGATGTGATCATCGACATTGAGAGGCATGACTGCCCCTGCTGCGGCAATGGCCTGCAACGGATCAGCGAAGACGTCAGCGAGAAGCTCGACATCGTGCCGGCCCAGTTCCGAGTTCTGGTGACGCGCCGTCCCAAATATGCCTGTCGCGCTTGTGAGGAGGTGGTCGTCCAGGCGGCAGCTCCCTCACGGTTGATCGAAGGCGGCATTCCGACCGAGGCGACCGTTGTCCAGGTACTGGTCTCCAAATATGCTGATCACTTGCCACTTTACAGGTAGGCGCAAATCTACAAGCGCCAGCGGATCGATCTTGATCGCTCGAAACTCGCAGACTGCGTCGGCCGAGCCGCCTGGCATCTGCGCCCAGTTCATCAAAAGTTGCTTGAGCATCTGAAAGCCTCGACGAGACAACCGCCCCGGTGCTCGGTCCGGTTCGGGGACGACGAAGACCGGGCAGTTATGGGTATACACCCGCGATGACCGGCCATGGCAGGGAGCCGACCCGCCCGGTGTCGTCTATATCTATGCACCCGATCGCAAGAGCGAACGTCCTATGGCGCATCTCAGCGGCTTCGTCGGCGTGCTGCAGGTGGACGGCTACGCCGGCTTTCAAGCGCTCGCCGCCGCAACACTGTATCTTGGCATTCTGCTAGAGCCATGTGCGTCGGCGTTTCTACGAGTTGCCGGCTGCCGGTCCCGCGCCCATCGCCAGTGAAGCTGCTCAGACGTATCGCTGTGCTTTACAAGGTCGAGGATGGCATCCGTGGTTGGACCCTTGATGAGCGCCGCGCTGTCAGACTGGAAAAGAGTAACCATCCGGGCAGGCCGCAGGCTAGGCAGCCTGATGTTGTCGGGATTTCGGTGGCTGCCAATTCCAAGGGAGCAATTGCTCGAGCCTGGTGATCGAGGTGTCGGCGAGCCACGCTTGTGGATAAATGTCATTGAGCTTCGCGCTTTATACCGACCGGCGAACTATGCCGAACGCCTCTTCTGATGCTGACGGCACACCGTGCATTCCCGGCCAATTCGGCGGGGAGCCGTTGGGTGGCACTCGGCATAGTTCTCATGCTCAGAGCGTATTCAGGAATTCCAGAAGCCGGTCGCTTGGTCGAAATCGTTCGGCCTTGGCGCGTTCGTAGGGCGGCAGCTTTGCGAGTGCGGATTCCTTCAGTTCAAGATGTGCATGAGGATAGGTCAGCGTCGTTTCCACAGCCTCATGGCCCAGCCACGGGCAATGAATGAGCAGTCGACGCCCGCCTGTAGCAACGCCACGTGCATTGCCGACCCAAACCTTCTTTCGACATCTTGGCGGCGTAGACACGCGCAAACTCCTGATACCATGGAGCAGCTTCCTTCGCGTCAATTGCGACGGAGAGATCCTAAGCTATTCCGGCTGGGCGACGACCGCTATGCTGCCGGAAACGTTGAAAAAACTTGATTAATCGGCATTGTTCGCCGGTCGGCATAAACGGCCAAACTCAACGACGTCGAGCCAAGTCCTATCTCATCGACGTGCTCGCCAGGGTCGCCAACGGCCATCCTAACAGTAAGATCGACGAATTGCTGCCGTGGACCTAGCTTAAGAAGCCAGAAACCGTAGAATACCGCTTACGTAACTAACGGGATCGACTAATATTCACCGCTGATACGAGTTACGCAGTTTTTAGCACAGGTTTCGCACACGGAGGAAGATCAACTGCCATAGTCACGTCTGCGGAAATTACTCAAGAGTGCCCAAGTTGCTTTTATCCCACTCAATGCACTATTAGTGTGCCTCGGTGGTGGGATTTTTCGGAAAAGCACTCTGTCAGAATTAATTGAGCCGTCGAACGTTTCGTGGGTGAACATCTGGCTATCATCCAAGAATAGTTCACAGACTAGTCTCAATTGTTGCGTAGCTGTTTGCTTGGTTGTGAACCGTTGGCTGACTTGGAGATTCTTTGCAGGATGCATTGTTCTCGAGGAATCATAGGTCCAATTGAGGTCATCAATCAAAATATATCCTCCAGATTTCAGCATGCGGATGCATAGAGCAACAGCAAGTCCATCCGTGGGAAAGTTGTGTTCACCCTTTAGGAAAACGAAATCAAAGGCCTTTGCTTTACGCGATTTGATGTCGAGTAACAGTGGCGCCAAACTCCAGTTGTAGCTGTCCAGAGTTTTCCGCGAGTGTCCATGCGGGCGAATATTCTGGATTCCCTTGTTCTTCAAATCCCTTGTCAGCTCGGTTACTGTCTCGACATAGTCGAAAATATGCAGTTCGCCGCGATTGCGCATCATCTTGGCCATGGCAAGGGTTGTGGCGCCTACCCCGACGCCGATTTGAGCAACCCGCGGGTACTCATTGTTGTTCAGGACGTGACGCAATGTAAGAACTGCGTCTCGACAGGGTTTGGACATTTGCTGAAACTCCACTGTTCCAATTCGCTCAAACAAAAAATTACTGAAGCATAATTCTTAGTTCGCTTATCACGATTCTGTCTTCTATCTCTGGTTCCCCTGAATGTCTAAATTCTGTTATCCAGAAGTTCGGACACGTCCTCGCCGATGCAATGCGGTCATCTACCCCGTGCGCAATAAGGCTTTTAGGCTCCATGATCTCTTCGGTGAGAGAGTGCCGCGATTGTCTGCACGTGGCTTGGAGACCAAAGGCAGCCTATTTGAAAGCCGCGACCAGCTGCTCAAGCCGCTGAACGCTGCCTTGCGCGGCGATCAGCGTCGCCTTCAAAGCAGCAATATCGTGGGCAAAGTCGGCGGCGCCCAACATGTCGGAAGTTTTTCTAATTCCCTCCGATTCATCGCCGGAATTTGCAGCCCAAGTCATCGTGACGCACCTGTTCGATGGAGTGTGGCGCTCTCGACTCCACGGCACGGACCCGAGCAGTCGAGCCCAGCAAAAACAGCGCCTCGAAGCGGCACGCCCAGTTCGTCGCTCACGGTGGATCGCACGTCCAGGCTTACTGTCGTGAAAACCTCCGAAGTAGTCGCCTTGGAGAAACGTCCGTTGCGCGTCCAAATCAATCTGATCATAGATTGGATTGGCGAGCATAACGTGGGAATGGCATACAGGTTACGCAAATGAAGCATCGTTGTAGATCGTCTTGCAATTCTTAGTGCACGACCCAAGACACATCGGTGTTTGGCGATTGGGGAATGTCGTACAATGTAGCGCATGCCTGCCATTTTCGGGAGGGGCGGTCAGGTACCGAAATGTCTTCTACGCCGGCTGGCCCAGCGGCGTGATGCTAGGTTCGTTCCTCGTTCGGCCGTCATGCAACCGCCCGCGGTATAGCGGGCGGTTGCAACGTTCAGGTAGGCCCTACTGAGCAGGGGGCGTTGTTGCGGGTTGCGTCGTCGACGGCTGGGTAGTCGAGGGAGTCGTTGTTGACGGTTCAGACGTTAATGGTGCGGTCGTCGAAGGCTGGGTGGTTGTTGATGGTTCTGTAGTCGATGGGGGCGTCGAAGTTGAGGGAGTAGTCGATGGTTGAGATGTCGTCGCCGGCGGTGTTGACGTTTCCGTGGTCGCTTCCTTCTTGGGCATGAGGAAGATTATTGCAAGGATTGCCAACACGGCAACAAGGATTCCGATGAGCGTATTCCGGTTCATTATTGGCTCCTCTTTGGATGCGTCCGACTCGATAATTGTCGCACAGCAACCGAAATGTCAGTTCCCGGTGCTCGGTCGGAGACGGTCGTTCTCTCAGACGAAAAATAGAAACAAGTTGGAGCCATGAGAATGCGAGAACGGCGCCTGCCGTGAAGTCGCACAGCGACAGGGCGTTCTCCGGCTACGAGGATGAATTTTTCCGACAAGTCAGAAGAAACAGAGGGCGAAAATGACAGCCGCAGCAGGCTAGAAATCGGTACGCGGTGCAGAGAGCCCGTCTGGCGACAGCACGAACCGGGCTTATTCGTGTGCGCTCGGAGAATGAGCGTTGGCATGAATAGCTATGTCTGAACGTATGTCCGAACATAGAGACTTCCGTATGAGCGAAGCCGTTGCGGATCTGTTGGAGGGCGCTCAGCGGCAGTTTCGACGCCGGTCAGATGAATTCAAGGCGGCAAGTGTGGAGTCTGGGGCGAGCGTTTCGGCGGTGGCGAGACGCATCGGCTTTGATCCCTCGCAGTTTTTCACGTTGCGGCGCAACGCCGCCTGAAAGCCGAGGTCGTCGTCGGTACGGCTGGAATGGCCTGCTCCACTGTGGACATCATCAACGGCGGCGTCGTGATCTGCGTGGATGTCGGATCGACGAGTCTCACCTTGTTAGGCTGATCCGCCTTAGCCGGAGCCATGGTCTGCGCGCCGGTTTGCTTAAAACAGAGGTGAATCCAGGGCGCGGCCACGCTTTTTCAGGCGCTATTCTAAACGGACCAGAACAACAGGGCGCCTTCGCTAGGCGGCCGAAATCGCAGCAATGATCAATCAAAGTTGTTGGCCGCGCACATCGCGACTTATCCCGATCAAACCCGGCTAGTTGCCAGGACGCCCAAATATGCGATCGAATAGTCTGTTTCGAGGGAGTGTGGCTGAATGTCGCGGCAGCTAGAAGGGTCGGTGTTTTCGTTTGTAAGCGACCAAGAGCAGCAAAGCGAACACCACGATCGCGACTGACCAGAAATCTGTGGTCTGATCCCAGTTCCAAAGCCAGAACTTGTAGGCTTCGAGATGCGGCGGCGGCATATGCACACTCATCTCGTAGTCTCTCTTCTCGCGCCCATGAAAGTGGCCGGCGCCGAAGGCAAGCCCGATGATGATTGCGTCGCGGCAGGAGTAGAAGAGCATGCCAGGAACGGCAACGACAGCGGCAATGCACAGCGCCTCAACAATATGGCCAAGCCAGTCAAAGTTCTCGTGAATGTAGTGCCAGGGGATTTCCATCGCGCGGATTCTACAACGCCCTCGTTAAGATCTGAACAGCAATTGACACTAAACTAGCGATGTGCGCTAAGGCGGTGCCGTATCGCAGAATCTTCATGCGGCGCCCGAGAGTGCCATTCCAATCATAGCCCCCCGACGGCGTCATGCCGTATGTGGATGGTGGCCCGTTTTACTAACGAAGAGGTAAACGGCCAAGGTGTTCCTACCCAATCAATCTGTGGTACTCGTAATGAAAGGGCTTGAAACCGCCTAGGTCTTTGGCGCATCAATGCCGCGCCTGCGAAGTCGAACGCTCAACCGGGAAGACCTGCCTTCTAAAGGGAAAGTTAGCTTGAAGCGCATCCTTGTTGCCTTATTTTTCGTCTCAGCACTTACATCCTGTCAGGACGTGGTTCCTGGAGGGGGCCGCTAACTGATGCTATCCTTTCAGACGCCGGCAAGTCACATGAAGAGCTCCACCGCAATGACGCGACGGTCTACGAGGTCGTTGACGTCGATAATCGATCGGCCAGCCTAATTTCAGCCTATTCAAAGACGACGCTCTCAAAGCGCCTAGGTATGGGTGGAAGGCCGGAAACCGCGACTGACCCTTGAACAAGCGAGACGAGCGATCGTTGAGGCGCTCAAAGGCAAGGCCGTTGAGTAACCATCCGGCCAGGGCCGCAGGCTAAGCAGCCTTATGTTGTCGGGATTTCGGTGGCTGCCAATTCCACGGGAGCAATTGCTCGAGCCTGGTGATCGAG
>Ga0055524_1001386_pt1 | contig 13982 bp, 10 predicted proteins | sample AraplaCol_mCL_r2_2_FD_55011 | JGI IMG/M metagenome (GOLD analysis project Ga0055524, IMG submission 55011) | Arabidopsis root microbial communities from North Carolina, USA - plate scrape MF_Col_mCL_r2 | ecosystem: Host-associated > Plants > Roots > Endosphere | place: USA: North Carolina...
CAAGTCCTCGACCCGGTAGGCTCTGATCGCCTGCACGATGTTGGGACGGACTGTCTGCAAAAGCATTGTCGCGTTCCTCCTAGATGGGGTATCCGAGCTCAGGCTGGGTGAGGCCGCAGCACCGGACAGTGCCCGCTGCGGGGCCTGCGATCGTCGGTGGGGGAGGGCTGCCAGCGAGGGTTAACCCTGAACTCTGAAACCAAGATGGTACAGAAACGGCCCCGAATGCTCAAGCCGGGGTCTGCCACAATGCCTTAAAAAGCGGCATTGTTAGCATGTGCCTACATTCACTGGAGGACCAGCAGATTCGAGTAGTCATCCAGCCGAAATCGGCTGGTGAGCCGCTACAAACTTTTTATATAGGCCGTCTTCCGGGTCGGGATTTGCGGCGATGGAATGACCCCGAAAGGGGGCTGGAGCGGCCCGGGAAGGGGCGGCCGCCCCTTCCGGATCAGCGTGCCGCGTTGGCGTCCGCGACCGTCAGCGCGGTCATGTTGACGATGCGGCGGACGGTGGCCGAGGGCGTCAGCACATGCACCGGCTTGGCCGCGCCGAGCAGCACCGGCCCGATCGCGATGCCGCCGCCCGCGGCGGTCTTCAGCAGGTTGTAGGCGATGTTCGCGGCGTCGATGTTGGGCATGACCAGCAGGTTGGCTTCGCCGGTCAGCGGGCTGTTGGACACCAGTTCGCCGCGGTACTTCGGGTCGAGCGCGGCATCGCCGTGCATCTCGCCGTCGACTTCCAGCCAGGGCGCGATCTCGCCGAGCAGGCGCAGCGCCTCGCGCATCTTGATGGCGGAGGGCTGGTTGCTCGAGCCGAAATTGCTGTGCGACAGCAGGGCCGCCTTCGGGCGCAGGCCGAAGCGCATCATCTCCTCGGCCGCCATCATCGTGATCTCGGCGATCTGTTCGGCGGTCGGGTCGTAGTTGACGTGGGTGTCGACCAGCATGACCTGGCGGCCCGGCAGGATCAGGCCGTTCATGCAGGCGAAGTTCTTGACGCCGGGGCGCTTGCCGATGACCTGGTCGATGTACTGCAAGTGCATCGCGGTGTTGCTCCAGGTGCCGCAGAGCATCCCGTCGACCTCGCCCTTGTGCAGCATCATCGCGCCGATCAGCGTCAGGCGGCGGCGCATCTCGATCTTGGCGAGCTGCTGCGTGACGCCCTTGCGCTCGGTCATCGCGAGGTAGGTCTGCCAGTAGTCGCGATAGCGGTGGTCGAACTCGGTGTTCACCACGTCGTAGTCGCGGCCCTCCTGCAGGCGCAGGCCGAAGCGCTCGCAGCGCTGGGCAATGACTTGCGGGCGGCCGATCAGCGTCGGGCGGGCGATGCCCTCGTCGACGACCACCTGCACCGCGCGCAGCACGCGCTCCTCCTCGCCTTCGGCGTAGGCGACGCGCTTGTGCTGCGCCTTCTTCGCGATCTGGAAGATCGGCTTCATCGTCGTGCCGGAGGCGTAGACGAAGCTCTGCAGCTTCTCCAGNTAGGCCGGCATGTCCTGGATCGGACGCAGCGCCACGCCGGAGGCCTCGGCCGCCTTCGCGACGGCCGGGGCGATCTTCATCATCAGGCGCGGGTCGAAGGGCTTGGGGATCAGGTACTCGGGGCCGAAGCTGAGGTTGGCGCCGGCNTAGGCGGCGGCGACGACCTCGCTCTGCTCGGCCTGCGCCAGNTCGGCGATCGCGTGGACGGCGGCGATCTCCATCTCGTCATTGATCGTCGTCGCGCCGCAGTCCAGGGCCCCGCGGAAGATGTAGGGGAAGCACAGGACGTTGTTGACCTGGTTCGGATAGTCGGTGCGGCCGGTGGCCATCAGCGCGTCGTCGCGGATCGCGTGCACGTCCTCGGGCTGGATCTCCGGATTCGGATTGGCCAGCGCGAAGATGATGGGCTTGGCCGCCATCGACGCGACCATGTCCTGTTTGAGCACGCCGCCGGCCGACAGGCCGAGGAACACGTCCGCGCCGGCGATGACCTCGCGCAGGCTGCGCAGTTCGGTCTTCTGCGCGTAGACGGCCTTGTCGGGGTCCATCAGTTCGGCGCGGCCTTCGTAGACGACGCCGGCCAGGTCGGTCACCCAGATGTTCTCGCGCGGCAGGCCGAGCTTGACCAGCAGGTTCAGGCAGGCGAGGGCGGCGGCGCCGGCGCCCGAGGTGACCAGCTTNACCGAGCGGATGTCCTTGCCCGCGACCTTCAGGCCGTTGAGCAGGCCGGCGGCCACGACGATGGCGGTGCCGTGCTGGTCGTCGTGGAAGACGGGGATCTTCATCCGCTTGCGCAGTTCGCGCTCGACGTAGAAGCAGTCCGGCGCCTTGATGTCCTCGAGGTTGATGCCGCCGAAGGTCGGCTCNAGCGCGGCGATCACGTCGACCAGCTTGTCCAGGTCGTGCTTCTCGTCGATCTCGAGGTCGAAGACGTCGATGCCGGCGAATTTCTTGAACAGGACGCCCTTGCCNTCCATCACCGGCTTGGAGGCCAGCGGGCCGATGTCGCCCAGGCCGAGCACGGCGGTGCCGTTGGAGATCACGGCCACCAGGTTGCCGCGCGAGGTGTAGCGGAAGGCGTTGGCCGGGTCGGCGACGATTTCCTCGCACGCGGCGGCCACGCCCGGCGAGTAGGCCAGCGCCAGGTCACGCTGGTTGATCAGCTGCTTGGTGGCGGCGATGGCGATCTTCCCGGGGGTCGGGAACTCGTGATATTCGAGAGCGGCCTGGCGCAGCTGAGCGCGTTTTTCTTCGGACGTGGACATGGGGGACTCTTCTGGTTGAAACCGGTCCGCCGTCGTGGGCCGGGTCGGCGATTGTAGGAGTCCGACCCGGCGGCGACAGTGCGGACTATGCGTATGCTGCATGTCGCCCGGGCCGCAGGGGCATACGCGAAACTGCGCATCCGGAGCGCCCGCGCGAGCGCCATACTGCCTGCCCCGCACGCGCGCGAGGCCCTCGTCCGGACCTGGCTTTCAAGGTCCTTTCAAGGCACTCCAAAGTCCTTCGCGGCGCGTCCCGACGCCCCCTTCAGCCGCGCCGCGGTCCCTGCTTGCCTTCGCCCACCATCATGCTGTCCGCCCCTTCCACCCCCCTGGCACGTGGCACCCGGCCGCGGCGCTGGCGGCGTGCGCTGCTGTGGGGCACGCTGGTGGGACTGCTGCTGATCGCGCAGTCGCTGCTGCTGACGCTGACGCTGAGCCACGAGGCCGCGCGCGCGCAGGAGGCCTCCGATCTCGCCGCCGCCGAGGTGACCGCGCGCGCCAAGCAGCTGATCGGGCGTGACCTGCAGGGACTGCAGGGCCTGATGTGGGCCGAGGACGACGACTGGCGCGGCAACGCCGCCGCGCAGCTGCGGCAGACGCGGGTGCTGCTGCGCATCGAGCTGCGCGACGAGCAGCGGCAGGTGCGCCGCGCGGTCGACACGCCCTATGCGCCGCCGCTGTTCTCGACCCTGTCGCGCGAGCAGCTCCAGATCGAGACCGAGCTCGCCTGCATCGCCGCGCTGCGCCAGGGCACGCCGCTGTTCTCGCGCTCGTACTTCGTGCCGGGCCCGGGCGGCGACGGCATGGAAGTCGCCGACCTGTGCCTGCCGCGGGTGCGCGCCGGCGAGCCGCGCTCCTACGTCGTGGCGACCATGGGGCTGCGGCCGCTGCTGGAGGAATCGGTCTCGCAGGAGCAGGCGCGCCGCTTCGAGATGTCCTTCGTCGAGGGCGACGGCACGCGGCTCGCGCGCACCGGCCTGACGCGCGGCAGCGGCTTCTACCTGTCCGAGCGCCTGCTCGACCTGCCCGGCCTGAGCCTGCAGCTGCGCGTGGACAACGCGACCGGCCGGCCGCAGCTGATCCCCAACCTGGCGACGGCGCTGGTGATCGGCCTGTCGCTGGCGCTGTTCGCGCTGGTCATCGTGCTGGCGCGCGACACGCGCAAGCGCGCGCAGGCGGAGCACGCGCTGGCCGAGTCGCTCGCGTTCCGGCAGGCGATGGAGAACTCGCTGATCACCGGCCTGCGCGCGCGCGACCTGGACGGCAACATCAGCTACGTCAACCCGGCGTTCTGCGCGATGGTCGGTTACGCCGCGGAAGAGCTGGTCGGCACCGGCCGCCCGCCGCAGGCGCCGCCGTACTGGCCGCCCGAGTTCATCGAGGAATACTGGCGCCGCCATCACGACCGCGAGGCGAGATGGGAGGCCGGCCTGCCGCCGCGCGAGGGCTTCGAGACGGTCTTCGCGCGCAGCACCGGCGAGCGCTTCCCGGTGATGATCTACGAGGCGCCGCTGCTCAACGCCGAGGGCCAGCAGACCGGCTGGATGAGCGCCGTGCTGGACCTGAGCGCGCAGCGCAAGGTCGAGGAGCTGTCGCGCCAGCAGTCGGACCGGCTGCAGGCGACGGCGCGCCTGGCCACGGTCGGCGAGATGGCCTCGCTGCTGAGCCACGAACTGAACCAGCCGCTGGCCGCGATCGCCAGCTACGCGACCGCGTCGATCAACCTGATGGTGCGCGAGGCCGACGATCCGCAGACGCCGGCGATGGTGCGGCAGGCCGTGACCCGCATCGCCGAGCAGGCCGAGCGGGCCGGCCGCGTGATCAAGAGCGTCCACGACTTCGTGCGGCGGCGCGAGGCGGCGCGCGAGTGGGTCCATGTCGAGCAGCTGCTCGACGCGGTGCTGCCGCTGGTGCGGCTGCAGGCGCGCAAGAGCGGCGCCCGCATCGAGATGGACCTGCCCAAGGGCCTGCCGCGGGTGCGCTGCGACCGCACGATGGTCGAGCAGGTGCTGCTGAACCTCACCCGCAACGCGATCCAGGCGATGGACGGTCCCACGCCGCTGGCGGACCGCGCGCTGGTGCTGCGCGTGCGGCGCCTGCAGCCGCGCTGGCTGAGCTTCGCGGTGGTCGACCATGGGCCGGGCATTCCGGCGGAAGTCGCGCGCCAGCTGTTCACGCCCTTCTTCACGACCCGCACCGAGGGCATGGGCCTGGGCCTGAGCCTGTGCCGCACGGTCGTGGAACAGCACGGCGGCGCGATGGACTTCGAGAGCCGCGTCGCCCCCGCGTCGCCGACCGGCACCGAGTTCCGCTTCAGCCTGCCGTGCGAGGATGCGCCTGGCGCGGCCCCCGGCACCGGGGCCGACCGGTTGCCCGTCACTGGATCTGGAGAGTCGTCCGCATGAAGCCGCAGTCCCTGCCGATGGTCTACCTCGTCGACGACGAGGATGTGGTGCGCGATGCGCTGGCCTGGTTGTTGCGCTCGCGCCGGCTGCTGTCCGAGGGCTTCGGCAGCGCCGAGGCCTTCGAGTCGCTGCTCGACGGCCTGCCCCGCGGCGGACGCGACTGGCCGTCGGCGCCCAGCTGCCTGCTGCTGGACGTGCGCATGCCGGGCATGAGCGGGCTCGCGCTGTTCGAGCGGCTCATTGAGCGCGGCCTGCTGGACACGCTGCCGGTGATCTTCCTGACCGGTCATGGCGACGTGCCCACGGCGGTGGCGGCGGTGAAGCAGGGCGCCTACGACTTCGTCGAGAAGCCTTTCTCCGACAACGCGCTGGTCGACCGCGTCGAACAGGCGCTGGCGCAGAGCGCCGAGGCGATCGTCGCGCGCGATGCGAAATCGGCGCTGGGACACCGTGTCGGCGAGCTGACCGAGCGCGAGCGCGAGGTCATGCAGCTGGTGGTGCAGGGCCTGCCCAACAAGCTGATCGCGGACCAGCTCAACATCAGCGTGCGCACCGTCGAGGTCCACCGCGCGCGGGTGTTCGAGAAGATGGACGTGAAGTCCGCGGTGGAGTTGTCCAACCTGCTGCGCGGCGACAATGCCGCCCATGGGTGATTCTTCTGATTCGCGGGAGCGACGGGACGGGCGGCCGCTGGGCGAGTTCGACCTGATCGACCGCTTCTTCGGCCGCGCCGCGCGCGCCGGCCGCACCGAGGGCGGCGCGGTGGCGCTGGGCATCGGCGACGACTGCGCGCTGCTGACACCGACGCCTGGCCATCAATGGCTGGTGACGGCGGACATGCTGGTCGAGGGCCGGCATTTCCTGTCGACGGTCTCGCCGCGGCGCCTCGGCCACAAGGCGCTGGCGGTCAATCTCAGCGACCTGGCGGCCTGCGGCGCGACGCCGCGGGCCTTCTTCCTCTCGCTGGCGCTGCCGCGCGTCGACGAGGCCTTCCTGGCCGGTTTCGCGCAGGGGCTGTTCGAGCTGGCCGATGCGCAGGGCATCGTGCTGGCCGGCGGCGACACCACGGCCGGGCCGCTCAACCTCAACATCACCGCGATGGGCGAAGTCCCCGCCGGCCAGGCGCTGCTGCGCTCGGGCGCGCGCGTCGACGACGACATCTGGGTCAGCGGCACCCTGGGCGATGCGCGGCTGGCGCTGGAGGTGTTCCGCGGCACGCTGTCCTTGAGCGCCGCGCAGTTCGATGAAGTCCGCCTGCGGATGGAGATGCCCGAGCCGCGCGTGGCGCTGGGCAAGGCGCTGCGAGGCCTGGCGACCAGCGCGGTGGACGTCTCCGACGGGCTGGCGGGCGACCTGGGGCACGTGCTCCAGCGCTCCAACGTCGGCGCGACGCTGCGCCTGGCGGACCTGCCGCGCTCGGCGGTGTTCGGCGCGATGCCGGAGGACCTCCAGCGGCTGTGCCTGCTGACCGGCGGCGACGATTACGAACTCGTCTTCACCGCGCCGCCCGATGCGCGCCAGCGCGTCCTGGAGGCGGGCCGCGCCGCCGGCACGCCGGTCTACCGCATCGGACGGATCGAGTCGGCCCCCGGCCTGCGCGTGGTCGACGGCATGGGGCATCCGGTGGGGGACCTGCCGCGCAGCTTCGACCACTTCAAGTCATGAGCGCCGTCCGACCGACCTTCGCCTTCATGGCGAGACACCCCGCCCACTGGATCGCGATGGGCTTCGGCAGCGGCCTGTCGCCGAAGGCGCCGGGCACCGTGGGCACGCTGTGGGGCTGGGCCGCGTTCGCGGTGCTGAACCTGTGGCTGTCGCCGGCGCAGTGGGCCGTGCTGATCGCGGTCAGCCTGCCGGTCGGCTGGTGGGCGGCAACGGTGACGGCGCGGCACCTGCGCACCTGCGACCCGGGGGCGGTGGTGTGGGACGAGATCATCGCGATCTGGCTCGTGCTGTGGCTGTTGATGCCGGCGGGCTTCGGATGGCAACTGGCCGCCTTCGCGCTGTTCCGCTACTTCGACGCCGCCAAGCCCGGGCCGGTGCGCTGGGCCGACGGTCTCTTCAAGATCGAGCCCGGGCAGCCGGTGACGGTGTGGCAAGGCTTCGGGATCCTCTTCGACGATCTGGTCGCCGCCGGATGTACGCTCGTGGTGTTGGCCGGCGCGCGGGCCTTGCTGCATTGACGCTGCGAGCCGCGCCTTCATCCACGGATGCCAGACCCATCGACGAGGAGATCCCCATGCTGTTTCCCGACGAGTCCGAACTGATCGAGCGCATCGCGCTGGCGCTGATCCAGCGCAAGGAACGCATGGGCACCGCGGAGTCCTGCACCGGCGGGCTGATCGCCGCGGCCTGCACCAGCCTGGCGGGATCGAGCCAATGGTTCGAGCGCGGCGTCGTGAGCTACAGCAACGAGGCCAAGACCGAGCTGCTGGGCGTGCCGGCGGCGCTGATCGGCCTGCACGGCGCGGTCAGCGGCGAGGTGGCGGAGCAGATGGCCCGTGGCCTCGTCGCGCATGCGCCGATCGACTGGGCGATCGCGGTGACCGGCGTGGCCGGGCCGGGCGGCGGGACCGAAAGCAAGCCGGTGGGCACGGTGTGGCTGGCGCTGATGCATGGGCGCACGAGGATCCGTGTGTGGAAGGAGCACTTCACCGGCGACCGCCACGAAGTTCGCGCGCGCACGGTGCGCGCGGGCCTGGAGGCGCTGTGCGATGCGCTGGAGGATCGCGACTCCTGAACGCCTGGCTCGAGGGGTCGAGCCGCCCGGACATCAAGCCTCGAGCCCCTGAGCGACCCGACGCTCTGGCTCGTCGTCACAGCCCGGCCAGGATCGTGCTCGCGCGCGCATCGCCGAGGTCCGGCGGCTGCCAGTCGCGCAGCCACTGCGCGAACTGCTCGGCCGGCATCGGTCGCGACAGCGCATACCCCTGGCCCTGGTCGCAGCCCAGCGTCTGCAGCAGCGTCCATTGCTTGCCGGTCTCCAGGCCTTCGGCCACGACCGACAGGCCCAGGTTGTGCGCCAGCTCGATGGTCGAGCGCACGATCTTCGCGTCGTCGATGTCGCGCTCCATGTTCATCACGAAGCTGCGGTCGATCTTGAGTTCGTCGACCGACAACTGCTTCAGGTAGGCCAGCGACGAGTAGCCGGTGCCGAAGTCGTCGATCGACAGCTTGAAGCCCAGCGCGTGCAGTTGCTCCAGCGTCTGCAGCGCACGCTGCGGGTCGTCCATGATCGCGGACTCGGTGATCTCCAGGCACAGGGCCGGCGGCGGCACGCCGGCCACCAGGTCCGCCACCTTGATCGGCAGGTCCTGGTCCATCAGGTCGCGCGTCGACAGGTTGACGCTGATCGGCAGCGCCAGGCCCTCGCGCTGCAGGCTCATCCAGGCCTGCGCCGAGGCCTGCAGCACCCACGCGGTGATCTGGCGGATGAAGCCGGTCTGCTCGGCGAAGGGGATGAAGGCCATCGGCGGCACCAGCCCGCGCGATGGATGCTGCCAGCGCACCAGCGCCTCCGCGCCCGAGATCTTCTGCGCATGCAGGTCCACCTTGGGCTGCAGGAACAGCCGCAGTTCCCCCGCGTCGATCGCGTGGCGCAGCTCGCTGAGCAGCGACAGCGACTCCTGGCTGGCCGCGTCCATGCTCGGCGCATAGACCTCGCAGCCGCTCTGGCCGCGCTTGGCCGCATGCATCGCCAGCTCCGCCCGAGCGAGCAGCAGCATCGGATCGCGGCCGTGCTGCGGATACAGCGCCACGCCCATCCCGGCCGACAGGTCCACCGTCTGGTCGTCGATGCTGAGCGTGCGCTCGAAATCCCGCTGGATGCGCTTGCAGATCGCCTCCGCGCGCGTCGCGCCGGCGCCCTCGATCAGCAGCACGAACTCGTCCCCGCCGACCCGCGCGGTCAGCCGCACCTCGTCCTTCAGCAAATGCTGCAGCCGGTCCGCCACCGCGCGCAGCAGCCGGTCGCCGAAGGCGCGCCCCAGCACGTCGTTGACATGCTTGAAGCGGTCCAGGTTCAGCATCAGCAGGGAGAAGCGCACCTCGCTCTCGGCCATGCGCCGCGCCAGCGCCTGGTGGAACTGCTCCCGGTTCGGCAGGTCCGTCAGCGGGTCCCAGAAGGCGAGCCGGTTCACCTCCTCCTCGCGCGACCGGATGCCCTGGCGCATCGCCTCGAAGGCTTCAGCCAGGTCGCCGATCTCGTCGCTGGACGGCCGCTCGACCGGCCGCGCATAGTCGCCCTGGCCCAGTCTGTGCGCCTCGCTGGCCAGCGCCTTCACCGGCCCGGTGATGCGGCGGGCGGTCAGCACCGCCCCGATCGCGAACAGCAGCACCCCGGCGACGCTCAGGCCAAGCAGCATCCATTGCAGCCGCCGGTAAGGCGCGAGGGCCTCGTCCACCGAGCGCAGCAGCAGCACCGCCACCGATTTGTCGGTATCGCCGCCATGGTCGAGCGGCTGCAGGCGGGCCTGGAACTGCTCGCCTTCCAGTTCCAGATGGAAGGTCTGCACCGTGCGGTCCGTCGCGCTCAAGGTGGGCAGCGCCTGCACCGCGCGCGCCGTGGCGGTCGTGTCCAGCACGGTCGACAGCACCTGCCATTGCCCCGCCGCCGATTGCGCCAGCAGCACGCCCTGGATGCGCACGATGCGCTTGAGCTCCTGGAGCTGGTCGCTCTTCATCTCGAAGCCGGTGAAGATCCAGCCGCCCAGCCCGGCGGCCCGCATCCGCGCGACCACGACCTGATAGGCCTTGCCGCCCACCAGCAGGAGCTGGCTCTGCGTGCGGCCCTGCTGCTGGCGCGTGACGCCGCGCAGCAGCGGCGCGACCTTGGCGGCGATCGGGTCGGTCGCGGTCACCAGCTTGAAGCTGTCGTCCGCGTAGCCGATGAAGGACGCGTCGCCCCGCGCGCTCAGGTTGGTGAAGACGTCCTGCAGCATCCCGCGCAGTTCCTCGCCCTGGATGCCGGCCGCGACCAGCTGGCGCAGGCCGTAGTCCGACTGCAGCAGGTCGGCCACCAGGCCGCGCTGCTCGTTGTCCTCCTCGATCAGCTGGACCAGGATGCGCTCGCCGGCCTCGAGTTCCTCGGCCACCGAAGCCCGCGCGTTGCGGCCGATGCCTTCGTTGATCAGCGCCAGGTTCAGCAGCTGGACGACCAGCAGCAGCGCCAGGAACAGCGCGACGATGCGCCCCTCCAGCCGCCGCAGGTTGAGGAAGTCCGGCCAGCGCATGGGCGCCTCAGTCCTTGAGCTCGACCTTGAGCACGCCCGCGGCGCCGGCGGCGACCACCAGCGGCTGGGCGCTCGGCGCGGCATTGCCCATGCGCGTCGCCCACAGCCGCAGGCGGTGCTCGCCCGGCGGCAGGTTCAGCGTCACCTCGCCCTTGGCGTCGGTGATGCCGAACAGCGGCGTGTCGACGACGACGATGTGGGCGCTCATCCGGTCGTGGATGTTGCAGCCCAGCTGCGCGACGCCGGGCTTGTCGAAGACCACCGGCTCGGCCGGCGTGCCCGAGTACAGCTTGAGTTCGAACTTCTTCGTCGGGGAGAACGAATAGACGTGGTGTCGGACGGTGTCGAAGTTGGGGAAGTTCACCGCGGTGCCGGTCTGCACCACCAGCAACTGGGGTTGGAACTGGCGATCGCGCTGGGCCATCGTGGCCGCGGCGCCGGTCGCCGGCCGGGCGGGCTGGCCCTTGAGCTCGACGGCAACCGCTGCGTTCGGCACCGAAGCGCCGGCGGCGTCGCGCACCTGGAGGGTCCAATCCGTGGCCTGGCCCGCGGCCTGGCTCGCGCCGGCGCTGCCCAGCGCGATCGCCAGGGCGGCGAGCCGTCCCGGCACTGATGTCCCCGCCTGCCGCGGCGAGGCGCTCCGCGCGCCCGGCGTTCCCGTGCCGTCAGGGGACGGGCGGCAAGCGACGGTACCGGATCGGCCGGTCGACAGGGCTGCGGAGCGGAGCAGGCGCATCGGCGACGTCAGGTGGACGAGATGCCGTCAACCATAGCGGTTTTTCTGCGCCGGCGGACGCAGGGCTTGCTCCAACATGAGGGCCAGGCGCCCCAGCGCCTCCCACGGATCGGTGGGCCATTCGGGGTGGCGCAGCCCCTTGACGATGCCGTCGCAGATCTGGGCGGCCACCACCAGCCGGGTCAGCGCCGCGCCATGCAGCTGCGGCACGATGCGCTCGAACAGGCGCTCCTTCGGTCCCCAGATGCGGGATTCGCGCAGCGCCATCGGCAGCGGCTTGCCCGCCGCCACCGCGTCATGGACCCGCTTCAGGCCGCGGATGTCCTCGGCCATCGTCCAGTGCACCAGCACCGCCGCCTCGCCTTCGGCCTTCAGGCCCTCGAGCATGCGCAGCACGCGGCCGACCTTGCCGCCCAGCAGCGCCTCGCTGAGCTTGAAGACGTCGAAGCGCGCCACGTCCAGCACCGCCGCCTCGATCTGCTGCAGGCTGAGCTCGCCCGGCGGGTGCAGCAGCGCGAGCTTCTGCAGCTCCTGGTGGGCGGCGAGCAGGTTGCCCTCGACCCGGTCGGCGAAGAACTCCAGGGCCTGCTGGCCCTGCGCCCCGGAGGCCACCGACTGGCCCTGCTGCTGCAGGCGCCGGGCGATCCAGGCCGGCAGCTCGCGCCGTTCGACCGGATCGACCTTCACCGACACGCCGGCCGCGTCCAGCGCGGTGAACCAGGCACTGCTCAGCTGCGTCTTGTCCAGCCGCGGCAGCGTCACCAGCGTCAGCACGTCGGGCGGCAGGCCGTCGACGTAGCGCTGCAGGGCTTCGGAGCCGTCCTTGCCCGGCTTGCCGGTGGGAATGCGGATCTCGATCAGCTGCTTGTCGGCGAACAGGCTCATCGCCTGTGAAGCCGCGATCACCGGCGCCCAGTCGAAGTAGGCGCCGCTGACGGTGAACACCTGGCGCTCGCTGTAGCCCTGCCGGCGGGCCTCGGCGCGCAGCGCGTCGGCGGCTTCCTGCGCCAGCAGCGGTTCGTCGCCGTGCACCACGTACACCGGCTTGAGCCCCTTGGCCAACTGGCCGGCCAGCGCCTCGCCCTTGATCTGCATCCGCGCGTCCCGTCGGCGTTCAGCTGGGCAGGTGGACCGCCGCCAGGCGGCGCAGCAGCAGGCCGACGGCCTCCACCTGCATCGCCTTCTGCAGCGAGGCCTCTTCCTGCTCCTTGGCCAGCGCCGCGCTTTCGCTGTAGTTCATGTCGCGGGTCAGGCGCAGCTCGGTGCGCGGCAGCAGGATGTCCCCGCCGGCGGTGCGCAGCGAGTAGTCCAGCGACAGCCGCAGCTGCCATTCCGTGATCTGCCCCGCGGCGGTCGTCGCCACCGAGGTCTTGTCGCGCACCTCGCGCTCGGCGTCGATGATGACGTCGGCGCGGTTGGGGTCCTCGACCAGGCGCACCGTGCTGCGCTGCACTTGGCGGCGCAGCTCCTGCGCCAGCGGCGAGTGCGGCACGAAGCCGGTCAGCGCCAGCGTCTTGAAGTGGTAGACCGGCTCCTTGCGCAGTTCGAAACCGCAGCCGGGGAGCCCGGCCGCGGCGCCCAGCGCGCCGAGGGAAGCGAAGGACAGCAGGTGGCGGCGCTTCATGGCGTCAGACCACCACGTTGACGAGGCGGCCCGGCACGATGACGACCTTCTTGGGCGTCCTGCCTTCGGCGAACTTCTCGAACTCGGGATTGGCCAGCGCGGCGGCCTCGATCGCCGCCTTGTCGGCCGACGCGGCGACCTTGATCGAGCCGCGCAGCTTGCCGTTGACCTGCAGCATCAGCTCGATCTGGTCCTGCACCAGCGCGCCTTCGTCGACCTGCGGCCAGGGGGCGTCCAGCAGCTCGCCCAGCTCGGCGGCGAAGCCCAGTTCCGTCCACAGCGCATGCGCGATGTGCGGGCAGGCGGGGTAGATCACGCGCAGCAGCACCGAGAAGCCTTCCCGCACCGCGGCCGACTGGCCCTCGGCCTTGAAGCCTTCCAGCGCGTTCAGCAGCTTCATCGCGCCCGACACGACGGTGTTGTATTGCATGCGCTCGTAGTCGTACGAGACCTGCTTGAGCACCAGGTGTACCTCGCGGCGCAGCGCCTTGCCCTCGTCGTTCAGCGCGGCGAAATCGGCGCCGCCGGCCTTGATCGCCTCGGCCTGCTTCGCGCCGAAGCCCCAGACCCGCTTCAGGAAGCGGTGCGCGCCCTCGACGCCGGCGTCGTTCCACTCCAGCGTCTGCTCGGGCGGGGACGCGAACATCACGAACAGGCGGGCGGTGTCGGCGCCGTATTCGTCGATCAGCGCCTGCGGGTCCACGCCGTTGTTCTTCGACTTCGACATCGTCGTCATCTCGTACTCGAGCGGGAGGCCGTCGGCCTTCAGCGTGCCGCCGGTGGGCAGGCCATGCTCGTTGCGGATGACGTCGACCTCGTGCTCCCAGTAGTAGTGCTTGCCGGCGTCTTCCGGCTTGCGGAAGAAGGCGCCCTTGAGCACCATGCCCTGCGTCAGCAGGTTGGTGAACGGCTCGTTGAACTTGATGAGCTTCAGGTCGCGCATGACCTTGGTCCAGAAGCGCGCGTACAGCAGGTGCAGGATCGCGTGTTCGATGCCGCCGATGTACTGGTCCATCGGCATCCAGTAGTCGGTGCCGTTCGCGACCATCTGCTCGGGATTGGTCGCATCGCAATAGCGCATGAAGTACCACGAGCTGTCCACGAAGGTGTCCATCGTGTCCGTCTCGCGCTTGGCGGCGGCGCCGCACTTCGGGCAGCTGCAGTTCAGGAAGTCCGCGCGCTTGTTCAGCGGATTGCCGCTGCCGTCGGGGATGCAGTCCTCCGGCAGCACGACGGG
>Ga0055524_1001393_pt1 | contig 13929 bp, 13 predicted proteins | sample AraplaCol_mCL_r2_2_FD_55011 | JGI IMG/M metagenome (GOLD analysis project Ga0055524, IMG submission 55011) | Arabidopsis root microbial communities from North Carolina, USA - plate scrape MF_Col_mCL_r2 | ecosystem: Host-associated > Plants > Roots > Endosphere | place: USA: North Carolina...
GGCGGCAAGGGCGTTTCCACTGTATTCGATTCGATCGGCAAGGACACTTTTATCGGTTCCCTCGACTGCCTGCGCCCGCGCGGCATGATGGTCAGCTTCGGCAATGCCTCCGGCCCGGTGGCCAATTTCTCGCTGGGCGAGCTCGCCTCACGCGGTTCGCTTTACCTGACCCGTCCTGCGCTCGGCAACTTTACGGCCACACGCGAGGACCTGGATACCTGCGCCAGGTCGCTGTTTGATGTGGTGGGCAGCGGCGCCGTCAAGATCGATATTAACCAGCGGTATAATCTGGCGGACGTTGGGCAGGCGCACCAGGACCTGGAAGCGCGCCGCACCACCGGTTCCACCATCCTCTTGCCTTGAATTGAATATGACCGACCAGAACCGCCCAGCCGATGAGAATGACGGCAACCCGAAATTTGGACGCCTTCTCATCGTCCTGCTTAGTGCGGTGGCTTTGATCGGCCTCATCACCTTCGCCAGCGAAGCGTACTACCGCTGAATGTCGAACCAGTTAGTGTCGGATTTCTTTACACTAACTGAATTTGGCATATCAATAATATGAATTACCAAAAAGAAACACCCATTGCGCTCAATGGTTTACAGCTGAGCTAGTTGCTTAGGCATATTCCTTGCTTGAATGCCACCAAGACATTCGAATTTCAAGGAAGAACTATGAAAACCTTCATGGCAATGCTTGCACTGGTATTGGCTTCGGTGGCCCAGGCTGGGCCGGTCAACCTGGTACAGAACGGCGGCTTTGAGCTGACCTCCAGCGGCACCGGCCAGGTTGACTACAACACTTCCGTTTCCAACTGGACCTCTCCAGGCGGCTATAACTTTGTGTTCGCTGCCGGCTCGGCCGACACGACCGGCGCCTGGACCTGGTTCAATGGCCCGAACGACCAGGCGCTGAAGCTGTGGAGCGACAAAAACGGCGGCAACAACGCGCTGGCTACCAGCATCAACGGCGGCAACTTCATCGCTGCTGACGGCGCTTATGGCGTCGTCCCGATCCAGCAAGCCATCAACCTGGTTGTCGGCCAGACTTACACGCTGTCCTTCGAATGGGCCGCTGCCCAGCAGTGGGGCTTCTCCGGTGACACCACGGAAAAATGGACTGTCAACGTCGGCGGCAACACTTTTGAGACCGCAGCCTATGCCAACGGCAACCATAGCTCGAGCGGTTGGATGCAGGAAACCTTCTCGTTTACCGCCAAGGCCAGCGACGGTCTGCTGTCCTTCCTCGCTGCAGGTACCCCGACCGGTCACCCGCCGTTCTCGCTGCTGGATGGTGTTTCCCTGTTCCTGGTCGACACGCCGGATCAGAACGTTCCACCTGCCGGCGTGCCTGAGCCAGCCACCATGCTGACCATGTTGACCGGCCTCGGCCTGCTGGCGCTGGCCATGCGCCGCCGCCGTCAATCCTGATAGCAGGGCGCCCTTGGCAGCCATTGCCGAACAGGTTTTGCGGTTGACGGTATGGCTGTGTGTGCTGTGCGCGATCTTCCTGCCGCTTGAACGCTATTTTGCAGTTCGCCAGGCCCAGCCTGGCGAGCGCCAGCGCTGGCCCGACCTGTTCTATTACTTCGCCAATAGCCTGCTGCCCTTGATCCTGCTGGCGGCGCCGCTGGCGCTGGCAGCCCAGCTCTCGCGCATGCTGTTGCCGGCCGTCGTCCCGCAAACCCTGGCCGCCTTGCCACTGGCGCCGCGCCTGCTGTTGGCCCTGCTGGTCGGCGACCTGGGAGCGTATTGGATGCACCGCCTGGCCCATCGCTGGCCGCCGTTATGGCGTTTCCACGCTGTGCACCACAGCGCCACCCACGTCTATTTCCTGACCAATACGCGGGCCCATCCGATCGATTTGTTGTTGAGCCGTCTGTGCGGCCTGTTGCCTTTGTATGTGCTGGGCCTGGCTGGACCAAGCCTTGCAGGCAGCACGACGCCGGTGGCGGTGATCCTGCTGGGTACGATTTGGGGTTTCTTCATTCATGCCAATCTCCGCTGGCGCCTTGGGCCGCTTGAATGGCTGCTGTCGACGCCCGCTTTTCATCATTGGCACCACACTCGCCACGACCACGTGGACCGCAATTTTGCGGCCATGCTGCCCGTGCTGGACCGCCTGTTCGGCACGCTGTACCTGCCGTCTGCCTGGCCGGCTGAATACGGCACCGAGACGCCGGTGGCGAGCGACCTTGGCGGGCAATTGGCAGGCCCGTTCTCCCCGTTGCCATCCGTTGCAACGGTTGACAAAACCAAAAGTTGATTTGCTAGAATGGCAAAACGCATAACTTCGCCGCTCCGGCAGGAATCCGTACGATGACAGAACGACGTCGCTTCGCCCTGCAATTCATCGCCGCGTTTGCCGGATGGTGTTTATCGCTGTCGCTGGCGTTCGCCACCCCGGCAGAACCTGCTCCCGCGGCTGCCGCGCTTGCCAAGGCGGCGCCGGCCTTCAGCCTCGACCCGACATCAGCCCTGCACAAGAAGTCGCAGGGCAACTGGATCGGCGTCACTGACCAGATCCAGTCGCGCCACCCCACCGTATTGAGTTCGCGCACGCTAACCGTCATGCTCTACCTGCTTTGGGGCGTGATTGCGCTGGTGCTGGTGTACACCGTGCGCCACTACTACTTCACCATCAATCGCCTGTTCGGAGCGCAGCGCCATCCCTACCTGGACGTTGACAGCGGCAACTGGCCGAGCGTCACGGTGCTGGTGGCTGCGCATAACGAGCAAGCCGTGATCGCCGATTCGCTGCGCGCCTTGCTGGACGTGGACTACCCGCGCGAGCGCCTGCGCATCATGCCGGTCAACGACCGTTCGACCGACGATACGCGCCGCATCATCGACGAAATCGCCGCCGCCAATCCGGGGCGCATTACGCCATTCCACCGCACGGAGGGCAAGCCAGGCAAGGCGGCCGCTCTGAAGGACGCCACTGCCCTGGTCGACAGCGACATCCTGATCGTGTTCGACGCCGACTACGTGCCGGGCCGCGGCCTGCTGCGCCAATTGGTGGCGCCGTTCTTCGACCCCGAAGTGGGCGCAGTGATGGGCCGCGTGGTCCCGCTCAATACCGGCAGCAACCTGCTGACACGCCTGCTGGACATGGAGCGCTCCGGCGGCTACCAGGTCGACCAGCAGGCGCGCATGAACCTGGCCCTGGTGCCGCAATACGGCGGAACTGTGGGCGGCGTGCGGCGCAGCGCACTGGAGGCGATCGGCGGCTGGCATGAAGACGCGCTGGCTGAAGATACGGACCTGACATACCGCCTTCTGCTGAAGGGTTGGAAAACCGCCTACGAAAACCGCTCCGAGTGCTACGAAGAAGTGCCGGAAACATGGCCGGTGCGCGTGCGCCAGATCATGCGCTGGTCGAAAGGCCATAACCAGGCCGCCTTCCGCTATGCCGGCGGGCTGCTGGCGAGCGACAAGGTCTCACTGCGCGAAAAGCTGGACGGCATGCTGCTGCTGGGCGTATTCGCCATGTCGCCCATACTGCTGGCCGGCTGGGCGCTGGCCATCATCCTGTTCTACGCCGATGCCAACCATTGGCTGACCGGCGTGCTGGCTTTGTTCTGCCTGATGTCGTATAGCGCACTGGGCAATTTCGCCGCGTTTTTTGAGATTGGCGCCGCGGTCTACCTTGATGGCAGCCGCCATCGCATCCGTCTGATGCCGCTCAATTATTTCGGGTTCCTGGTCAGCCTCTTGTCCATCACCATCGCCACCTTCAACCAGGTGGTGTTCGACTGGATGTTCAAGCGCAAACTGGAATGGGACAAGACAGCGCGTTACCGCCAGCCGGAGGCCAAGACATGAGCTGGATCATCTTGTTTTTCACCTGCCAGATAGTGCTGTTCCTGCTGCCGCTGCTGCCTTCACTCGTCGAGTGGCGTGTGCGGCGCGACGCTCAGCCGCTGAAGGTGGTGCGCGAATACGACGGCAACATCAAGCACTTCGCCAATCGTTTCCGCCAGTTCCTGAACGAGCAGTTTGCCGAGATGGCGCAAGTGACTGGCAAGTCTACGGTGGCGCGCAGCGGCCGCCTTGCGACGGGCGACCGCTACCAGCTGGTCGGCGCAGACGGCAAGGCCGTCATCAGCGAACAGGAAATAGGCGCCGCGACGGTGGATCAGCTGGTGCTGGGCACTGCCGCGCTGGAACTGGGCCAGGACATGCTCTACGAGAAGGAAGTCTTTGCCTCCGGCGCGATCAACACCGGCAGCGGGAATTCCTTCCGCGCCTTGTTGGCACGCGGCGACATCACGCTGGGCGAGCAATGCGACGTGCTGCGCTGGGCCCATAGCGACACCCGCTTTGTCGCCAGTCGCCGTGCGCGCCTGTTCGGCCGCGTCTCGGCCAACCAGGAGCTGGTGCTGCATGGCGAAACCCGTTTCGGCCGCATGCACGCGCCCACCATCCGCTTCGGCGATACGGTGCCGGCGCCGCTGCCGCAACCGGCTACGCGCAAGGTGCTGGAGCGTCCCGCCAAGCTGCTGGACGATTCCGCCAACCGCTGGCTGGCCGGCGGCGACCTTGAGGTGCCTGAAGCATCCTTCCACTTCGGCAGCCTGGTGGCGCGCGGCGGCATGACCGTTGGCGCGTACGCCCTGGTCGAAGGCAGCATCAAATGCCACGGCGACCTGCAGGTGCAGGCAGGTGCGCGGATCGACGGCGCTGTCGTTTGCAGCGGCAATATGACCATCGGCCCGGGATGCATCATCCATGGCCCGCTGGTGTGCGAGAAAACCATTGAGATCGGAGCCGGCACGGTGCTCGGATCGGTCGCCGTGGAGACCACGGTGACTGCGGCGGAAGTCCGTGTAACCGAAGGCACGGTGGCGCATGGCACCGTGTGGGCGCGTGAGCTTGGCTATGTGATCCCCGCCGCTAACATCACCTGACACAGGAAACCACATTGGGCGCAAACACGATCCTCCTCTGCATGGGCACCCGGCCCGAAATCATCAAGATGGCGCCGGTCTATTACGCGCTGAAGCAGAATGGCCTTGAGCCGCTGCTCTTGCATACCGGCCAGCATGAGGACATGGCCGACCCGATGTACCGCTTCTTCAAGATCCTGCCCGATTTCAGCCTGCCGCTGCAGCGTACCAATGACGCGCTGCACCACCTGTCGGCCATGCTGCTGGAAAAACTCGGCGCCGCCTTCGAGGCGGTCAAACCTGGCGCTGTGCTGGTGCACGGCGATACGGCCAGTGCGGCGATGGCGGCGCTGGCGGCCTTTTATCAGCACATCCCGGTCGGCCACGTGGAAGCGGGCCTGCGTTCGCACAACCCTTACAATCCCTTCCCGGAAGAGAAGAACCGCGAACTGATTGGCCGCCTGGCTGACTGGCATTTCGCGCCGACGGAGAATGCGCGCCTGAACCTGCTGCGCGAGAATATCAACGAGAGCCGCGTCCACATGGTGGGCAACACCATTGTCGATGCGGTGCGCCTGGCCACCAGCGACAAGGAGCTGCTGGCCAACCCGGATGAAATGTCCGGCAGCCAGCTGCGCGGACTGCGCCATGTGCTGCCGGGCCGGCGGCTGGTCTTCATCACGGCGCACCGCCGCGAAAACCTGGGGCGCCCGCTGATGTCGATTTCCACCACGGTACGCCAACTGCTTCTGGCGGATGAAGACCTGGTGATCGTATGGCCGGTTCATAGCAATCCCAAGATCCGTGCCACGGTGGACGAAGTATTCACCGACCTGCCGGAAGAAATTTCGGAACGCATCTTCCTGACACGCCCGCTGAATTATTCGACCACGCTGCAGTTGTTGCGCCAATCCTGGCTGGTGCTGACCGACTCCGGCGGCATCCAGGAGGAGGCGGCCTGCCTGCAAGTGCCGGTGCTGATCCTGCGCGAAACGACGGAGAGGCCGGAACTGGTGGCAAGCGGCGGCGGGCGCCTGATCGGCACCGAGAGCGCCGCCATCATCGCCGCAGTCGACGAGTTGCGCGCCGATGAGAAGGCTTATGCGTCCATGCGTTCAGCGCCCAACCCCTTTGGCGACGGCTTCGCCGCCGAGCGCATCAAGGACATCCTGACACGGAGCATTCATGAATCGTAAGTTAACCCTGTGCTGCGCCTTGCTGGCAGCGATGGGCGGCGCCACGGCGCAGTCCACGTCCGGCGGCACCATCGAGGCGGGCCTGCTGCACCACAGCCTGACCGGCGACCTGGGCGACTGGAACCAGCAATTCGTGCGCGGCACGCTGCGCACTTCCGACGCCACGGTATGGAACGCGGACCTGGTCAATGCCAACCAGTTCGGCGCGCACGGCACGCTGGTGGTGGGCGGCGTTACCCACGTGATCAATGAAGACTGGTACGGCGGCCTGGGAGCAAGCTACGGCAGCAGTTTCTTCTACCCGCAGGCACGCTTCGACGCGGTCATCAACCGCAAGCTCGGCGCGGACCGCAGCGTCATCGCCACGCTTGGCCTGACCGCGGTCAACGCACGCGACGGCCACCGCGACCGCAGCGTGCTGCTCGGGCTCTCCTGGTACCTGCCAAGTGCCTGGGTGCTCCAGGGCGGCGTCCGCATCAACCGCAGCAATCCGGGCAGCGTGATGGCGAACGCCAAGTACGTTGCCGCCACCTGGGGCTACGACAAGCAGCAATACATCGCACTGCGCTACGATATCGGCGAAGAGGCTTACCAGTACATCGGCGCGGGCAGCAACGACTTGCTGGTGAACTTCCGCAGCAATGTGGTCAGCGGTACCTGGCGCAAATGGCTGGCCCCGACCTACGGCTTCCAGCTGCGCGCCGAGGCTTACCATAACCCTTACTACAACCGCCGCGGCCTGGAAGCGGCACTGTTCAAGGAATTCTGAGCGTGAAGCAATTGAATGCATTGCAGCGCAAGATCGACGACATGCGCTTCCGCGGCTTTGGCGGAAGTGCAATCCAGCTGCACCGCGCGATGTACCAGATCAAGCTAAGCCGCAGCAATCTGCTTGGTTCGCTGGTCCTGCCGGCGGTGTTCACCATCCTGCTGCTTTGCCTGCTGTCGCCCCTCCTGGCGCTGTGGCGGGGAGTGTTCGAGTTCTGGCTGCCGCGCATTGCGCCGGCGGGCAGCGTGGGGGTGCGCCAGGTCGACCTGGGTTCCTATTACCTTGACTTGCCATACCCGCTGCTGCCGGCCGGCGAACCGGGCAACCAGCTCTGGTGGATTGCGCTGGTGGGTTGCGTGATCGCTTTGCTGGCCACCTTCCTGGTGTCGCGCGACCGTTTCCTTCCGTTGCAGTATGTCGTGCGCGCCTGCCTGCTGGTGCAAGCCACGGCGCTGGCCTTCTTCCATTTCTTTCCTGGCGAATTCCCCTACGACGCATCGCGCTACCTGAGCGATGCGCTGACCATGGCGCTGATCTTCCTGTTCATGATGCCGTGGGGCCTGGGCCTGACCTACTACGTATTCGGCTTTTCGCTGTGGCGCAAGGTGGGACTGACCGTCTGCACGCTAGCTTATTTCGCGCTGGCATTCCCGATGCAGTACCTGCTGCATGCCTACGTGCTGCACCATATGACGCTGTTGTTCCTGCCCCTGCTGTACCTGGTGTTCGGTATCTTCATGGACGTGATGATGTTTGTTGCCCTGTACTCCTGGGGCATGAGCTGGGGCCGCGCGGACGCTCGCGCATAAGCCGCCATGCGCATGCTGCTGTCACTGCTGTTGCTGGTGCTGGCGGTCTATCTCGCCGTGTGTACGCTGGTCTTCTTCCGGCAGCGCAGCATGCTGTATTACCCGCAGACTTTTACTGGTGGCACCGTGCTGGCGCTGGGCGGCGGCGCGCGCGTTGGCGTTACGCTGGATGATCAGCCGGGACCCGCAGCCGTGATCTACTTCGGCGGCAATGCGGAATCCGTAGACGGCAGCCTGCCGGAGCTGCAAGCCGCCTTTCCAGGGCAATCGCTCTACCTGATGCACTACCGCGGCTACGGCGCCACACTGGGAGAACCGACGGAAGAGGGCTTGTTTGCCGACGCGCAGGCACTGTACGAATATGTGCGCGCCCGGCATCCGCAAGTGACGCTGGTCGGCCGCAGCCTGGGCAGCGGCATCGCTACGCACCTGGCCAGCGTGCGAGCGGTGGATCGCCTGGTGCTGGTCACTCCTTACGACAGCATGGGCGTCGTGGCGGCACACCATTTCAGCTGGCTGCCGGTGCGCCTCCTGCTGCGCGACCGCTACGACTCCGCCAGCTATGCGCCGCAAGTGAACGCGCCGACGACCATCCTCGCCGCCGAACTTGATGATGTGATCCCGCGCGCCAGCAGCGAAGCACTGTACCGCAGCTTCCGCCCCGGCCTGGCACGCTTCCACCTGGTGCCGGCGGTCGGACACAACGACATTTCCAGCGCGCCTGAATATATCCATCTGCTGCAAAGCCATTGACTGTTTCGCTACCAGCCCATGTTGAAGAACGCCTTACTCCTGCTCTCGCCGTGCCTTGCCGCCAGCGCCGTCATTGCGGGCCCACTGCCGCCAGGTGAAAACAGCCTGGAGGAAGCGCAAGAGCGGGAGCCATGCAAGGTGCAACAGGTCGGCGCCGTACTGGGGCCGCGCCTGAAGCTGAACTTCGAGCGCGAGGCACAAGAGGTGTTCGAGGTCGCGTGCAAGCCGCATCCGGTCAAGCCCGGCCTCACGCTGGCCACCCTGGTTCACGTCGTTCGAAGCAGGCAAGGCAAAGTTGACAAAGAAAGGCGCGGTTTCGCCGTTGCCGTCCTTGACCTGGACGGCGGCAAGGTGGTGAGTTTGTTCCGTGAAACGATTGCGGTGGGCGAGACCGATTCGATCAGTTCCTTGCGCCTGGACACGGCACGCTACAACCTGGCGCCGGGCGTGCGCGCGCTTGGCGTGCGTATGGACATTGACGATGGCTTCCGCTGCGTACAGTCTCGGGAAAACAGCTACCTGCACCTTTTCGTGGAAGAGGGCACGAAGCTGCGGCGCGTGCTGAAAGGGCTGCCGATGGAATCATGGCAGCTGGTGGATACGGAGGTGGTGTGTAACCCAGGACCTCATTTGGAGGAATCCAGCTCACGCAGCGTCGTGGTTCTGCCTACCAGGAGCGAAGGGTGGAGCGACCTGCAGATTACTGCGACCAGGACGCTCGAGACCATCGGTGCAGAGGACGGGCAAACGCATCCCAAGGTAAGCAAGGTGCTTGAACAGACCTTGAGAGCCAGGAACAAGAGCTATGTTTTCCAATGACGAAGCGGCGGGATATACCTGCCGCTTTTTTTTTGAACTTTTCGCTGCTCTACTTGTCCAACTCCGGTCAATATAAAACGGAGGACGTCATGAGCAAATCCGCGAAAGAAATGACCGATTGCATCACCGCGTTGACCACATTGGTCGAGGCCTTACATAAATTTATGGACAGCTACCCTTCTCTGCGGGATCAATTGCTGCCGGCGACATTGCGGTTAAGCGAAGCGTTGCCATGCGTTTCCTCGTTCTTGAGCGTTGACATTGGCGAGCTCAATAGACGGCTGACCGAAGTAGAAAGAAGGTTGAGTTTGCTGGAGTCGGATGTTGCCGAACTAAAAAATTATGTTGTTCAACTCAGGGCAGACGTCGCTCAACTGAAAGCTGACGTTGCCCAACTGAAAGCTGACGTTGCCCAACTGACGGCGGACATGACTGGCATCAGGGAAAATATTGCGGCAATCAAGAAATGGATTGAAACCGCGGATCGGATTTACGCAACGAAAGATGACCTGCATAAGCTGACTTGGCGTCTATATGCAGGCATGGGTACTTTTGCAGCGGGGATTTACTTCATTGCCCGCTACGTTCACTGAAATGCTTCAAGCTTGGCGCGGATAGCGGGACCGCTGGAGAGTTGAGGGTTGGAATAGCCATCGTCCTTGCCCGCTTCAATTTCGCGCTTGCGGATGATTTCGCGGGCGGCGGCGTGGGCTTGTTCGAAGGAGCGCGTTTCCTTGCGCAGCTGTTCGTCGAACATGGCGCGGCCGAAGAAGGTCAGCTCGGACTTATAGCCGCAGCCGTACGATGTATGGTCGGCGTCGGCGGCGGTCATCACCATGGTCGAATCGCCTTTCAGCGCCGGAATCCAGCTGCCTGAGAAGCAGGCCGACACCGCGATCACCCGGTTGCGGATGCCCGCTTCATCGAGCCATTTGCGCAGCATTTCAGGGGTCAGCTCAGTGAGTTCCAGCGGCCAGAAATTGGCGGCCAATTCCCCCTCCCGCGCGCCATGCGAGGTGAGGTAGATGAACAGGACGTCTTCTTCCTTGTCCATGGTACGCGCCACGCTGCGGATGGCGCGTTGCAGGTTCAGTGTGGTGGCCCAGGGCAGCGAAGCGGCAGTGTCGATATGGTTCACCAGCTGCAGCGTGCGGCCGGCGGTATCAAAGCGCGCCGACATGACGTCCGCCACCATCTTGCTTTCGCGGCGGAACACATCGTCGCCATAGGGGGCGAAGGTCAGGGCGTACATATCGACCTTGCCGGGACGCTGAGGCGCCAGCGCCGCCAGCTGCTGCGCCAGCAGCACCGGCTGCTCTTCCAGCAATTCCGGCGTCAGTTTAAGGAAGCGTGCCGAGGAGTCCTCGCTGTCGGCCCGCTCCTTTTCCGGATACCAGAATTCCGGTTGCCGCGCAGTGACGTTCAGCGCCACCACGCCCACCATCAGGGCCGCAGCCAGCGCCAATGGCCGGCGCCGTCCACGGCCGCCGCGTGCGAGAAGCGCCAGTTGCGATAACAGCGACAGCGTGACAGGAATGGCCCACATGATCCATCCGCCCCAGCGCCCCAGGTAGCGCACGGACCAGCCGTTTGCATTGCTGGACAACAGTCCGCCAAAGCACAGGCAAAGGAACAGCTCCAGCCATACCGACTGAGCCAGCATCAACGTCACCAGCACCGCCATATCCGGCGCAGCGCCCGGACGTCCGCTTGGGCCGGCGCCGCGCGTCAGCAGGGCGTAAAAAGGCAGCAGGGCAAAAGGCAGCCAGCCAAAAGCGATGGCCTGCCAGTAGAAGATTGCCGGCCCTTCGATATAGAGGCGCTGGAACAGTGCTGCCTGCGCGAGCAACAGCAGCACCAGGACCGCAACAACGCCCGGCCCGGTGGCCAGGCCTTCCCAGCGGGGCGAACGGAAAAGGGCGGTGGAAGCGCCTTCGCGCATCCACCGCCCCAGCGATCGGAAGAAGTTATTGGAGCTCAAGGTCTACGCGCTTGGCCTTGCCGCTCTCACCCGGGAAGCCGGTGAAGGCGCTTTGCACCAGGGCCGGCATCACCATCGGCGTCGACTGTTTGCGGCTGGTGTTCTGCACCGTCACGTCATACAGCTTCTTGCCCTGCAGGTTGTTGATGGTGACGCGCAGGTTGCGGTCGTAGTTGTGCTGGATCGTTTCGCGGAATTCCATCGGACCCCACATCCACGGATCGTAATAGGGGCGGTAGAAACCATAGTAACGATAGCGATAAGGATAGTAGCCCCAGCGCGGGCCGTAGCCCCAAGGGCCGGGACCAACCATCCACGGGTCGGTCGCGGTCAAAACCTTGACCGGATGGTCGATGGTGCTGAACTGCATGCCGACGCGCAGCTTGGCATCCTTGGTGCTGGCCGCCTGGGTGAAGCCCAGCTTGGCCAGCTCGCCGCTCACCAGGTTCTGGTAGCTGCGGTATTCCAGCGTTTCTTCGCCCGGGGCCGGAGTTTCAAAGGTATACGATTTGTCCTGCAAGTCGCTCGGCCACTCATGGAAGACTGTGACGTTACTGTGCAGGGTAGTGGCACAGCCGCTCAGTAACAGACTGGTGGCCGCCACCAAAATGGCTAGCGCTCTCATGGCAGAACTCCTTTTAGACCGTATAAGCCAGTTTAATCCGGCAACATACATTTCACCTAATTATTACAGAATGTTACTGCCAGAAGGACAAGGGAAAAGAATCGGGCGTGCCCGTCGCCCGGTATTGGTAAAATAGCCTTCTTTGTCCCCGCTCGCCCACACCATGCGTACCGACAGCCCGAAAACGATTTATCGTAAAGATTACACCCCGCCCAGCTACCTGGTGGAGACTGTGGAACTGGGCTTTGACCTCGATCCGGACTGCACCATCGTCGCCAACCGCGTCCAGCTGCGCCATAACCCGGACAGCAAGAGCCGTGACCTGGTCCTGCAAGGCGAAGCCATCGAACTGGTTGCCCTGCGCATGAATGGCGTGGAGTTAAATCCAAGTCAATATTTTATTGAAAACAACACCCTGACCATCCGCAATGCGCCGGTCAATGTATTGCTGGAAATCGAAACGACCTGCGCGCCGGTGGAAAACACCACGCTGTCCGGCCTGTACACCTCCGGCAGCGGTTTCTACACACAGTGCGAGGCGGAAGGCTTCCGCCGCATCACCTACTTCCCTGACCGTCCGGACGTCATGGCGCGCTATACCGTGATGCTGCGCGCCGACAAGCAGCAATATCCTGTGCTGCTCTCCAACGGCAACCTGCTGGAGGAGGGCGACCTGGACGACGGCCGCCACTACGCCAAGTGGGAAGACCCGTTCAAGAAGCCGTCCTACCTGTTCGCGCTGGTGGCGGCACGCCTGGTATGCCAGGAGGAGAAATACAAGCTGAAATCCGGCCGCGAGGTGCTGCTGCAGGTGTGGGTGGAAGAGGGCAACCTCGACAAGACCGACTACGCCATGGAGTCGCTGAAGAATTCGATCCGCTGGGACGAAGAGCGCTGGGGCCTGGAACTGGACCTGGACCGCTTCATGATCGTCGCCGTGAGCGACTTCAATATGGGTGCGATGGAGAACAAGGGCCTGAACATCTTCAACACGAAGTTCGTGCTGGCCAATCCGCGCACTGCAACCGACATCGACTACTCCGGGATCGAAGCCGTGGTGGGCCACGAATACTTCCACAACTGGACCGGTAACCGCGTCACGTGCCGTGACTGGTTCCAGCTGTCGCTGAAGGAAGGCCTGACCGTGTTCCGCGACCAGGAATTCAGCGCCGACATGATCGGCACCGACAGTGGCCGCGCCGTCACCCGCATTGACCAGGTGCGTACGCTGCGCCAGGCACAGTTCCCGGAAGACGCGGGTCCGATGGCGCACCCGGTGCGTCCCGACTCCTTCGTCGAGATCAATAACTTCTACACGGTGACCGTGTACGAAAAGGGCGCAGAAGTGGTGCGCATGTACCAGACCTTGCTGGGCCGGGAAGGCTTCCGCAAGGGCATGGACCTGTACTTCAAACGCCATGACGGCCAGGCCGTGCAGTGCGATGATTTCCGCGCCGCGATGGCCGATGCCAACCAGCGCGACCTGAAACAGTTCGAGCGCTGGTACAGCCAGGCCGGCACGCCGGTCGTCAGCGCAAGCGGCCGTCACGACGGCGCGAAGAAGGTGTACGAACTGACGCTGCGCCAGTCCTGCCCCGCCACGCCGGGCCAGAAGGACAAGAAGCCTTTCCACATCCCGGTCGCCGTGGGCCTGCTGGATAGCGCCGGCAAGGACCTGATCCCAACCCGCGTGCTGGAACTGACTTCCGAAGAACAGACCTTCCGCTTCGAAGGCGTAGCGCATGCGCCGGTGCCTTCGATCTTGCGCGACTTCTCCGCCCCGGTGGTATTGGAATATCCGTACACCGACGAAGAACTGCTGCACCTGTTCCGCTACGACAGCGATCCGGTCAACCGCTGGGAAGCCGGCCAGCGCCTGGCCATGGAACGCCTGTTGTCGCTGGCCCAGGCGGTACTGGACAACAAGCCTCTGAAGCTGGACGACACCTACATCGCCGCCCTGCGCGCCGTGCTGACCGACACGGACCTGGATGCCGCCTTCCGCGAGCAATGCCTGATCCTGCCGTCGGAAACCATCATCGCCGAGCAGATGGAAGTGGTGCACCCGCAAGCCATCCACAGCGCGCG
>Ga0055524_1001402_pt1 | contig 13892 bp, 13 predicted proteins | sample AraplaCol_mCL_r2_2_FD_55011 | JGI IMG/M metagenome (GOLD analysis project Ga0055524, IMG submission 55011) | Arabidopsis root microbial communities from North Carolina, USA - plate scrape MF_Col_mCL_r2 | ecosystem: Host-associated > Plants > Roots > Endosphere | place: USA: North Carolina...
TGGCCTGCCACGTGCCAGCGGGGATCCAGGCCGATCTTGCTTTCGGTATCGGAGAGAACCTTGACGCGTTCCGCGTAGAGGCTGTCGAATCGTGCATCCGTCAACACATCCCAGTGTGAGGATTGCAGGTCGTGAAGGCGCTCGATCTGACGCTCGCTTTCGAAATTGCGCGCGGCATCCGGGAAAGACTGGAAACGATGGAAGAGATCGCGCAGGCCGGCCTTCAGATGAGCTTCAAGGGCAGGCCGATTGCGGCGGACCATCTCGCACTGGTCGGTGTCGAGACCTGCAAAGCGCAGGCGGTCACGCAGGCTGCCTGCCTGTGCTCCACGAGCCTGATCTGATGGCATATCCTGCCCCAACGCCTGTCCCCAACCACTTTCCGGGCTAACCCGGCCAAAAACTTTTGACGTTTCCGAAGAACGCTACGCACGGAGACCGTCTTCGCCATCGGTAACGACCGACGGACTGAAGCCTCCTGATCAGCAATTCTGTTTCGGAGCTGCCTGAAGAGATGGATACCGGATCGACCCGGTACGGCGGGGCGGCGTCATGCCTGGTGGGAACGAGTGCATCTTCCCATTCCGACGTGTAACCCAATGTTTATGGTTAATTCCTTGCTTGAAGGTTAATAAGCCCTTCGCGTCGATAGCTTTTGAAACAATTCGCCAGACTTGACCTAGTAAATACTGGCACAGAGTTGCATCGCTGCTACAAGGCACACGCAAGCTCTATGTTATAGAGCCGATTTGAAGAGCCTGACATGATGTCAACAAGGAAAGAGAAATGATAGTTCTCGGAATGGGTTCCTGCCTGATCGCGATTGCGATCGCCGCGGCCATCACCCTCCTCGATGTGATCGCGGCACACCGCGACAGCCGCACTCTTCGCGTCTTCTAAGACGCCGCCCTCCGACGCTCCTTACCTTTCCCGTTGGCAGCCCGATACCGTTGGTGTATCGACACGCGCTCCTGTGTCAGCGGAAGTAACCAATTAATGTCAGCTCGGACCGGCCTCTTCATCATTCTGGCGTTCACGATTTTCCGCCTCGTGACGCTTCATTTTGATACAACGGATCTGTTCGTCGATGAGGCGCAATACTGGTTCTGGTCTCAGAATCTCGATTTCGGCTATTATTCAAAACCGCCGATGATCGCCTGGGTGCTCAGGATCTTTACCGAGCTTACCGGCTCCAGCGACATTTACTGGCTGCGGTTTCCCGGCCCTCTCTTCCACATGGCAACCGCGCTGGTGCTGATGAAAATGGCGAAGCGCTTCATCGGGCNGGAGATCGAAGGCTGGGTNGGCGCGACCTATATNACGCTGCCGGCGGTTGCGCTTTCCTCTGTCTTCTTTTCCACCGACGTCATCCTGCTCTTCTTCATAGGCATTGCGCTCATNGCCTATTTCGAGTTGATGCGGCGTCGCTCTGTCGGGCTGGCTCTCCTCATGGGTGTCGGCGTNGGGCTGGCGTTCCTGACGAAATATGCCGTGCTCTTCCTTGTGCCGGGCGGCGCGATCGCGATGCTGCTCATTCCGGCGGCGCGCATCTCGGTGCGCGATTTCATCATCGCGGTCGTTACATCGGCAGTCGTCGCCGTCCCGAACCTCTGGTGGAACCTCCAGAACAACAATACGACGGTGCGCCACACGCAGGATATCGCCCACTGGAGCGATCTCGGCATCAATATCCGCGGCGGGCTGGAATTCTTCTCGGCGCAGTTTGGCGTCGTCGGCCCGATCGTCTTCTTTGCCATGCTCTGGGCCGTCTGGAACATGATCCGCGGCCGCAGCGAGCCGCGCGAGAAGATACTCGTCTNGCTGTCGATCCCGGTCGTGCTGCTCATTACCTTGCAGGCGACAATTGCCAAAGCCTATGCCAACTGGGCCGTAACGGCCTATGTGGCAGGCATCGTGCTNGCCGTCTGGGTGCTTTATCGCCTGTGGCCGAAGGGGCTCAGAACATCGCTCACCATCAATGGCATTGCCTGCCTGCTCTTCCCTTTCGCAACGATCTTCTCGCATCAACTGGTGCTGCCCAACGGCAAGGAAGTCATGGAACGCTATCTCGGCCGGTCCGAAGTCAGCCGTGAAGCTGCCGANCTTGCNGCGCAGGCCGGCGCCGGCATCATCGTCACCGACAACAGGGACATGGTCGCCGACCTCTTCCACACTCTGCGGGATACGTCCTACAAGATCTATGCCCGTCCGCCGGCCGATCTGCCGGACAGCTATTACGAGCAGGAATTCGCCCTGCCGGCCGATACCAACGGGCAAGTCCTATTCCTGACTTCCAAGCCGCTGAACTGCGCAAACGAAACGCCGGAAATGCTGAAAAGCTGGCAGCCGGAAAAAGGTAACTACAAAGGCGATACGATCTATGTCTACAAGGTCGGCGCGGCCTGCCTGATGCGGCCCTGAGGAAGTTCAATTCACGGNGCCGGGCAGGCAGAGGCCGGTTCCGCAGCCTTCTATTTCNATAAATTTTACGCCGCCCTCCTCGAAGGCAAGGCGCAACTGTGCCTCCGTCGCGCGATGGATTTCGTGATGACGGCCTTCATAGTCGCGGATCGTGCTGCGGGAGACGGCTGCCTTGTCAGCAAGATCCGTCTGCGTCCAATCAAGCAGCCCACGAGCCGCTCGGCACAAAGCGGGCGTCAGAATTGTTTCTTTTGCACCTTGACCCATAATTCCAAGCCGCCCATATTGGTCGATATAAATCATATATGTCATGTTTTGAACAGGATTTCCAGACCGGGAGAGAGCGATGCCTCACGATACGCCTTTGATTTCGACAATCGTCGGCGGCCTCGTGCTGGCATTTATTCTAGGCGCGATCGCCAATCGCCTGCGCCTTCCTCCACTTGTGGGATATCTTGTCGCGGGCGTTCTCGTCGGCCCCCATACGCCGGGTTTCGTTGCCGATCAAAGCCTTGCGCCGGAGCTTGCGGAAATCGGCGTCATCCTACTGATGTTCGGCGTCGGCCTGCACTTTTCCCTTAAGGACCTGCTCTCCGTGCGAGGCATCGCGGTGCCGGGTGCTGTCGTACAGATCGGCTTTGCCACGCTGCTCGGCTGGGGTCTCGGCGCATTTCTCGGGTGGCCGACGGGGGGCAGCCTCGTCTTCGGCCTTGCGCTTTCCGTCGCCTCGACGGTGGTGCTGCTGAAAGCCCTGCAGGAGCGGCGTCTTGTCGAAACGGAACGCGGGCGTATCGCCGTCGGTTGGCTGATCGTCGAAGACCTAGCCATGGTGCTGGCTCTGGTGCTGATTCCGGCGGCTGCCAGTATCACCGGCGATGGTCATGGTCCGGTCGAACCTCTTTCGGCGGGCCTCAACCGGCTTCTCGGCCTCGATCTTGGCGTCGGCGGCATCATCGCCATGACGCTGGTCAAGGTCGTGCTGTTCGTCGCGCTCATGCTGGTCTTCGGCCGCAAGCTCATTCCCTGGACGATGCATCGCATCGCCCATACGGGCTCGCGCGAGCTTTTCCGTCTCGGCGTGCTGGCCATCGCACTCGGCGTCGCCTTTGGCGCATCCAAGCTTTTCGGCGTGTCGCTGGCACTCGGCGCCTTCTTTGCCGGCATGGTTCTCGCCGAAAGCGAACTCAGCCATCGCGCCGCCCAGGAAAGCCTGCCGCTTCGCGATGCCTTTGCGGTGCTCTTCTTCGTCTCCGTCGGCATGCTGTTCGATCCGAACATCCTGATCGAAAGGCCGCTGCCGGTACTCGCGACCGTCTTCATCATCGTGATCGGCAAATCCGTGGCGGCGTTCCTGATCGTCCTGCTTTTCAGGAAGCCGGTCGGCACAGCGCTGACAATCTCGGCAAGCCTCGGGCAGATCGGCGAATTTTCCTTCATCCTCGCCGCCCTCGGCGTCGATCTCGGCCTACTGCCGGAGGAAGGCCGAGACCTGATCCTTGCCGGCGCGATCATCTCGATCATTCTCAACCCCCTGCTCTTCTTCGTCTGTGACCGCATGCGGCCGCTCCTCGAAGCCAAGCGCGAGGAGCCGGCGGAAGCTCCAGTTCCGGCAACGGATACCGTCACAGCACATGTGGAAGAACACGTTGACGCGGACGACGTTCACCCGACGGCACTGAGCGGCCACGCAATCCTCGTCGGCTATGGCCGCGTCGGCAGCATTGTCGGCCAGAACCTCAAGTCCGCAGGCACTCCTTTCCTTGTCATCGAGGATTCCGACAAGCGCATTGCAGAGCTGCNTGCGCAGGGAATCGAAGTGCTCTCCGGAAATGCCGTCAGCCGCGAAACACTCGGCCTCGCCAATATCGCCGGCGCCCGCAGCCTCGTCATCGCCATTCCGAATGCCTTCGAAGCCTGCAGCATTGCCGAGCAGGGCCGCACCATCAATCCATCGATCCTGATCGTNGCGCGCGCTCATTCCGACGCCGAGGTAGACGAACTGCGGCAATACGGCGCCGATACCGTGATCATGGGTGAGCGGGAAATTGCGCTTGGCATGGTTGACCGGCTCGCTCAAGTGCATCATGACAGTGCACCCTATGAAGACGGACCTTCGGCTGGTACAATCGTGCCGTCGGTGGAGCCTCCGCCGGAAAAAGAATGAGAGATTGGCGCGCCTTTGAGCCGATNTGGGAGTGAAATCGCTGAGACAGGGGAGACGGAGCTGGGTCAGCGCCGTCTGGCAAGTCGTATTGCCGCTTCCGTTGTCGTCGCGNTNNTCGCCTATCTCGGCCTGCTCTTCGGCGGCAATATCGTCATCGGCCCGTCGTCGGCGCCGAACAGCCTGTCGTCTTCCAGCCGGGATTCGCAGCAGACGCAGGTGACTGCGCGCGACGCCATTCGCGGCTTGCTGATCAGCGACCGCAAGATGGCACCGAAACAGCAGGTCCACGATGCCGGCCCGGCATCGCTGAACGCTGCGCCCGCACTGCATATTGCCGACTGGCGCCAGGCCGCCCCGGCACCTGAGTTTGAAGCCCCGCTGCGGCCTGCCACAGCCCGGGCTCACCAGCCTCGCGCACCGCCGCAGGCTGCCTGAATCACGTCACCTTCGGGTGCTTCTGATCAAATAGACATGTAGACATGCCGCAGCGCGGTCGCGCCGGCCAAAGCATTATCCAAGGACTTAAAACATGCGCAATTCACCATGGCTGGTGTTCACCTATACGGTGATCATNGTGCTCGGCCTGTTGATCGCCCTTCCAAACGCGCTGCCGCCAAGCGTGCTCCAGCGCATTCCTGCCTGGCTGCCGCATAGCCAGGTCTCNCTCGGTCTNGACCTTCGCGGCGGTTCGCACCTNGTGCTCGAAGTCGATGANGCCGATCTCACCAAGGAGCGCCTGAACTCGCTGCTGCAGGACGCGCGCCGCGTGCTGCGCGAAAAGAACATTCAGCCGAAGTCGATCGTCCGCAACAATAACAATATCGTTGTTTCGCTCGCCGATCCCCAGCAGAGCGATGCTGCCGTCACGCAACTTCGCACCCTTGGCAATGTGATCTCTAGCGGCATCAGCGCCGGCCAGTCCGACCTTGCGGTCACGGCCGATGGCGGCAATATCACAATCGGCTTCTCGCCGGCCGGTATTGCAACCAATGTCGACAATGCCGTCGCACAGAGCCTTGAAGTCATCCGCCAGCGCGTCGACCAGGTCGGCGTTGCCGAGCCGACGATCCAGCGCATCGGCTCCAACCGTATTCTCGTCCAGCTTCCCGGGCGCACAGGATCCGTCCCGCCTTCGCGAACTTCTTGGCTCCACCGCCAAGATGTCCTTCCATATGCTCGCCCCGAACGGCCAGGCCGGCCCCGGCGTGACGATCATGAAGGACGACGAAGGCAACTCCTATCCGGTTCTCGACCGCGTCGAAATTTCCGGCGACCGCCTCTCGGATGCCCGCGTCAGCTTCGACCAGAACCAGCAGCCGGTCGTTACCTTCCGCTTCGACAGCGCCGGTGCTACCCGCTTTGCCGATATTACCCGTCAGAATGTCGGCAATCCCTTCGCCATCGTGCTTGACGACAAGGTGCTGAGCGCGCCTGTCATCCGCGAGCCGATCACCGGCGGTTCGGGACAGATCTCCGGCAACTTCACGACTGAGAGCGCCAATACGCTCGCCGCCATGCTGCGCGCCGGCGCCCTGCCCGCCAAGCTGACCGTCATCGAAGAACGCACCGTCGGCGCCGACCTCGGCGCGGACGCGATCAAGATGGGCCTTTATGCCGGCGTCGTCGGCTTCGTGCTCGTCGCCGCCTTCATCTTCGTGCTCTACGGCACCTGGGGCATTCTCGCCAATATCGCGCTTCTGATCCACACGATCCTGACCTTCTCGGCACTGACGCTTGTCGGCGCGACGCTCACCCTGCCCGGCATCGCCGGCGTCGTGCTCGGCATCGGCCTTGCGGTCGACGCGAACGTCCTGATCAACGAACGCATCCGTGAAGAAACGCGCAAGGGCAAGAGTGCCTTTGCGGCTATCGACACCGGCTTCCGCCGTGCCTACTCGACCATTATCGACGGCAACATGACGGCGCTCATCGCTGCCGCCATCCTGTTCTGGTTCGGCTCCGGCCCGGTTCGCGGCTTTGCCGTGACCATGGCGCTCGGCCTGATCATCTCGATGTTCACCTCGGTCGCCTTCGTGCGTGTCACGATGATCGAGATCGCCCGTCGTCGGAAGTTGAAAGTCCTGAACATCAAGCCGCTGATCCCCTTCAGCCCCTACGACAAGCATATCCAGTTCATGAAGGCACGCTTCTTCGGCGTGACCGTCTCCGCGCTGCTGTCGATCGCTTCGATCGCCCTCTTCATCTATCCGGGCCTCAACTACGGCGTCGACTTCCGTGGCGGTATCCAGATGTCGGTGAAGACGCAGGACGCTGCCGATCTCGGCCGCTTCCGCGAAGGTCTGAACGGCCTTGGCCTCGGCGAAGTCGCGTTGCAGTCCTTCGGCGACAACAAGACCATGCTGGTGCGCGCGCAGCGCCAGGACGGTGGTGAGGAAGCACAGACGGCCGCGGTGACCAAACTGAAGGCCGAGATCGTCAAGATCGACCCGTCGGCGACCGTGACCGGTACCGACGTCATCGGTCCGAAGGTTTCCGGCGAGCTTGCCTGGGCCGGTATCCTGTCGGTCGTCGTCGCAAGCCTTGCGATGCTGTTCTACATCTGGTTCCGCTTCGAATGGCCGTTCGCGGTCGGCGCCATCGTCACTCTGGTGCTCGACGTGACCAAGGCGATCGGCTTCTTCGCGTTGACGGGACTGGACTTCAACCTGACGGCCATCGCAGCCATCCTGACGCTGGTCGGCTATTCGGTGAACGACAAGGTCGTCGTCTACGACCGCATGCGTGAAAACATGCGCCTCTACAAGTCGATGCCGCTGCGCGAAATCATCGACAAGTCGATCAACGAGACGCTGGCCCGAAGCCTCTATACCAATGCGACGGCCTTCCTCTCGCTGCTGCCGATGGCAATCTGGGGCGGCAGTGCCGTGGAAAGCTTCGCGATCCCAATGGCCTTCGGCATTCTCGTTGCCGCTGCATCGTCGATCTTCATCGCAGCGCCGATCCTGCTCTTCCTCGGCGACTGGCGCCGCCGCCATGCCAAGGCAGTCGCGGCTTCGAACGATGCAGCCGTGGAAATCATTCCGCCGGACGCAGGCCAGCCGCGCAAAACGGCAGGCTAAACCGCCGATATTTAACGGACNTGGAGAGGGCGCCGGTTGCACAGCCGGCGCCCTCTTTCTATGTTCGGTTCAAAGAGATCGGGAGCACCGCCACATGTCTTCCAACCCGACGGCGAAAAAGCCGGAAACCGGTTCCACTGATAATCAGGAGGAGCGTATCAAACGNTTCCTCGCGACCGCTTCGCACGACCTGCAATCACCGCTCCGCCATATCGCCATGTATGCGGAAATGCTGCTCGACGATCTTGAACCGACGCTCGACAGCGAACAGCTGCAGAGCTTGAGAACGATCATGGACAAGGCCCAGACGGCACAGCGGCTTACCAAGGCATTGATCAGCCTTGCAGGAACGACACCCCAGATCACCATCAGCGACGTGCGCCTCACCGATGTTGCGCAGGAGGCCTGGAAGCAATCGGTGGAGGAATTTCCCGTGAGCGGCGCCGCACTCGATGCCGACAATCTGCCCCTCATCCGNAGCGATGCGGCAGTTCTGACTATTGTTTTGAGACACCTCTTCTCCAATGCGCTGACATACCACGGCGCCGCCGCGCCGCATGTNANCGTGACGGCCGCACGNGAAGNTGCNGACTGGCGCATCATCGTCACCGACAACGGCTGCGGCATCGAGCCTGCCTATCGGGAGAAGATCTTCGATGCCTTCTGGAAGCTGCCGAAAGCAGGCAGCGTGCCCGGCCCGGGGCTTGGCCTCACGACCACGCGGGATCTGCTCGCCGCCTTCGGCGGCGACATCAGGCTCGACCATTCCGATGAGAGCGGCAGCCGCTTTGCGATCCGCCTGCCAGCATAGAGCTTCCTGGTCAGATACTGTAATCATCCTTCCAGAAATCCGGGACATCATATGTCACGTATTCTCGGATGATGTGCTGCAGCGTCTGGACGTCGATCTCGTCTTTGCCGATACGGAAATCGACACCGTAATCGGGAAATTCCTGGAAATAATTGCCTGATATGTCGGTCGAGATGACGCCAATCGGGCCGGTATAGCCGATACCCCGGAGTTCAGGCACCGTCTCGCGAAAATCAGCGTTCGGCAGCAGGCGGTTGTCGAGAAGGACGAGATCGAAGCGAGCAGCCCTTATCTTGTCCAGCGCATCACCGATCGATTGAGAATATTCGACGTCGACGGGCGGTTCGGAGAGGTCTGCGATCTTCTTTTTGAGCGAACGGAACTCGATGAACTCGTCATCGACGAACAACACCTTCACCGCATTCCTGCGCGTTGCTTCCGCACTCATCGTTTCACCTTTCCCCGACGTGAAACCGGCTCACGAAACCAGACCGTTTCGCAACGCAATCGCCACCATATGAACGCGGTTGACAGCATCAAGCTTCCGGACTGCGGCCGTAATATGGGAATTGACCGTGTGTTCGGAAAGGCCGAGGATGATGGCGATCTCCGCGGAAGTCTTGCCTTCGCTCGTCCACTTGACGATTTCGGTTTCGCGCTGCGTGAGCCGACCGGACATTTCCTGCGTCAGGATTTCCTCATACAGCTTGTCGAAGATGCGCATGGCATCGAGCAGAATATCCGCCACCTCGCCCTGGTCCGGCTCCGGNCGCGGGCCGCTGAGCACCAGGCTGTAGCGACGTCCTTCCGGCGTAAACAGCGGGATGAAAAGAAATGTGCTGCCGCTGAATTCGTTGAAGACCAAGTCNGGAGGGTAGCCTTCTATCGCCGCACTTTTCCCATGTACCGGCGTCGTCAGGAACTGCGCCGTCCGCGCCTTGGCAGTTCCCAATGCTTCCTTGAGAGTCTTGACAAAGAGGCTCATGCGCCGTTCGGCGACATTGGTGATGACGACATCGCGTTCGCCGAAAGGCGCTGCAGCCTCCGAGATNCGCGCCAGGGTAAAATTGTCGAAATTGTAATGCTGCGCGGCCGCCTTCAGCAGGCGAAAAAAATCCGTGCGATTGATCGCCCGGCTCAGTTCCGGACCCGCATGAAAGGGAACTGCGGCAGCACTGGTCATTCCGACTCTTCCTCCTCCCCAATTCTCATTCCGGCGATCCCGAAATCTTGGGATATACGTCTAAAACGCGAACAGCTACAAAAATTGCGAGACGGTTGATGATCGATAGCGAAATGGGGACTTTCAATATCGCAAGCGGAGACATCTCAACTACAGGTGATGCATAGGGCAGTTTACTCGAATAGTAGCTCTTACCTAGGTATCGCAATCTCTCTGCATTCAACATCCATGGATGCGGAAGACAGTGCCGGAAGTAAGCGCGGGAGAGCCGGTCGGGCCATTCAGCTAAGGGGTTGGCTGACGTTCGTGGCGGCGAACATGGATCGGGCGGCTCTCTCAGTGCTTTTTGATTTTCTTCTCTTGGGTTGCATTTTGAAATGCGCTGCCGGGCTTGTCAATTGTGCTTTGTCGCACAGATCGGGCACTTCAGGGATGCGGATCTGCCGCATTTCCGCAATCAACGATTGCCGGTGATCCTGGCAAAGTCCAGCGGTTTCTCAAGGTAGAAATCGGCACCAGCGGCAAGCGCCCGTTCCCGGTCCTCCGCTGCATCAGAACCACTGCAAACGCCGAGCCGCATGGTTGAAAAGCGGTCCTCTCCCCGCAGCCGCGCGATCAGCCCGCTGCCGCTGTCAAGAGGCATATAGAGGTCAGCGATGAGTATATCCGGGACGCCTTCGCCTCTTTCCAGCCGCTCCTCGAGCGCCTCGAATGCCGACTGTGCGGTGGAGAAGCAGAATAGATCAACATCCACCTTCTGTTTCTTTCGGATATAGTCGATATAGAAGAGATCATCCCTGCTATCGTCGACGTAAAACAAGATCGGCATCTGGCACCACAATCGGGATATTGTTTCGGCGGCTCTATACTGTCCTTGGCTGAGACTTTAACGCCACTTCGCTAAAATTCGATATCGACCTTTGATGATTTGTTGTCGAAAAAGCATGTTTTGCCCAACAATCTGGCTATTGAGTATTCGTCGATTTCGGAAAAGATGGCTTGCCAACAAGGACATGGCGGAAAGGTGGTGCAGGTGCAGGATGCTGGCAATGCGNGACGAGACGGGACGGAAAGCGGTCACTACCGCATGGTCGCGATCGTCATCGGCTACCTGCTGGTCCTGCTTGGCCTGACGGTGGNAGCCGGGTGGCTGCTCGAGATCGAAATCATCATCTCGATCGTGCCCGGCTTTCCCTCCATGGCATTCAATACCGCCATCTGCTTCGTTCTGTCGGGTATCGGGCTCGCCGCTTCGATGGGAAAACGCAAGCCCGGCCGCATCGTGCCCCTCATCGCTTGCNGCCTTGCCGCTCTGATTTCCGCGGTGCGCCTGACAGAGATCATCACGCTCGGCCGCACGATACACAATGTCGATGTGTTCCTGACGCAATTTCTCGTCTCTCCAAGCTTTTCCGAACAGATCGGCGGCGGCATGGGGCCGAACACCGCGCTGATCTTCCTGATATCAAATCTTTCCATTCTCCTTGCGCTCTATGGGAAGGAGCGGCGCGGCCAGCTCGTACAGGAACTCACCAGCTATATCGTGATCACCCTCGGCATGATCGCGCTTGCCGGATACATCACCAATGCCGAACAGGGATATCGCTGGGGTCCCTATGCCGCGATGGCCCTGCCGACGGCTATCGGTCTGGTGGCTTTGGGTTGCGGGCTTCTCGCCAGATCCTGGTGGATGTTGCCAACCAACCGGGCACAGATCCCCCTCTGGATACCGGCGTCGATCTGCTTTACCGGCCTCATTGTCGATCTCTACACGCCGCTTGGCGTGGCAAGCGGCATTCTCTATGTCCCGCTTGTCCTGACAGCGCTCTGGTTCGGCAATCGTAACGCGCCGATCTTCTTCGCTTTCGTCTGCACTGTACTGACCCTGCTCGGCTTTTTCGCCGTCAACCATGCTGAGAACGAATTCTGGCGCGAAGCCGCCAATCGGTCGATCACGGCAGCGACGCTCTGGCTGATTGCCATTTTCGTCTTCTATTTCATGCGCAACAACCAGCGTCTGGAAACCGAACGCATCCGGTTCAGCGCGCTCGTGCGCAATACGCCCGACGCGGTGATCGCCATCGACGAGGCGGGGCGGATCATGAGCTTCAATCCGGCCGCCGAGACCATGTTCGGCTATACATCGCAGGAAGCGATCGGCAACAACATCAAGATGCTGATGCCGGAACCCTATCATTCCGAACATGACGCCTATCTCGGCAACTATCGGCGCACCGGCGAGGAACGGATCATCGGTACGACGCGCATGGTCTCCGGCCGGCGCAGGAACGGCGTCGTTTTCCCGATCGACCTCTCGGTCAGCGCCGTCGTCGCCGGTTCGAGCAAGACCTTCGTCGGCATCGTGCGCGATATCAGCGAGCGTGTGCGGCAGGAAGAGCGGATGAAGACGACGCTTGCCCAGCTTGAGGAATACACAGCCGATCTCGAACGTTCCAACCACGATCTCGACGAGTTCGCCTATATCGCCTCGCACGATCTCAAGGAACCGCTGCGCGGCCTGCACAATCACTCGCGTTTCCTGCTGGAAGACTACGAAGAGAAGCTCGACGATGACGGGGTGTGCGCCGGCTCAACCGGCTGGTTCGGCTCAGTCAGCGCATGGAAAAGCTCGTCAACGATCTTCTCTATTTCTCGCGCATCGGCCGCCAGCAGCTCGCGGTCAAAAGAACCGATATCGGTTCGATCGTCCGCGACGTCGCCGCCACCATGGAGCTTTTTCTTGAGGAACGGCATGCAAAGGTCGTCATCGACGGCCTGCTGCCGGAAGTCGTCTGCGATGCGCCGCGCCTGACCGAAGTGTTCCGCAATCTCGTCACAAATGCGGTCAAATACAACGACAAGCCCATGCCGCTCATCAGCGTAGGCTATCTGGAACGTTATGTCGGCAGGGACGGGACGACAGCCCGCAACGTCTTCTACGTGAAGGACAACGGCAAGGGCATACCCCAAGAATTCTACGAGGATATTTTCCGCATTTTCAAACGGCTTGAAAAATCGCAGGATTCCGAGGACGGCACCGGCGCAGGGCTCACCTTCGTGCGCAAGATCATCGGGCGTCACAATGGTGAGATATGGCTGGAGTCGGATATCGGCATCGGCACTACATTTTATTTTACCCTGGGAAGGAAGCGCGAGGGCCAGAATGCAGCAGCGTGATACGCAACCGATCCTCATCGTCGAGGATAGCGAGGATGATTTCGAAGCGACGATGCGCGCCTTCAAGCGCACCAATCTGCGCAACTCCATCCGCTGGGCCGCCTCCGGTCAGGAGGCACTCGACGTGCTCGCCACCATGACTCCGAAGCCCGGCCTCATCCTGCTCGACCTCAATATGCCGGGCCTCGACGGGCGCAAGACCCTTGAGGCGATCAAGTCCAATCCGCATTGGCGCAAGATCCCCGTCGTGATCCTCACGACATCGGACGACGAGCGCGACATCGAGGGCTGCTATGCGCTCGGTGCCAACACCTATGTACAGAAGCCGGTCGATCTCGATGGACTATTCGCCGCTATCCAGCGGCTCAAGGAATACTGGTTCGAAATCGCAATCCTGCCTTTAGAGGACTGACGTTTGGCGGAAGACTGCTGCGTTCTCATCATCGATGACAACATAGACGACCGGGAAGTCTATCGCCGCATGCTGGCACGCGTCTCCGGCACGAATTATACCGTGATCGAGGCCGAGACCGGTGACGAGGGTCTGGCCCTCAGCAGCCAGAGGCACCCTCACTGCATCTTGCTCGACTATTCGCTTCCCGGCCGCGACGGNCTTGGCGTGCTCTCGGAAATCCTCGCCCAGGATGCCGCCGCCAATGTGGTCATGCTGACCGGCCAGGGTAACGAGACCGTCGCCGTTGAAGTGATGAAAAGCGGTGCGCGCGACTATCTCACCAAGGATGCGCTATCGCCCGAAACCCTGCANCGCTGCATCCAGAATGCGATGATGCATGGCGCGCTGGAAGCAAAGCTCGAGCAGAAGCGGCAGTCGCTCGAAATCTTCACCCGCGCCATGGCGCATGATCTCAAGGAGCCGCTGCGAACGATCAAGTCCTTCAGCCGCATCCTGCATGGCTCGGCCGAATTGCCGGCCGAAGACCGCGAGCTTCTCGATTATATACTGAGCGCCGCCGATCACATGGAAGACCTGATCGTCAAGGTCTCGGGCTTTACGAGGCTGGAGGTTTCGAGCGAACTCGAGCTCAAGCCCGTCCC
>Ga0055524_1001421_pt1 | contig 13769 bp, 10 predicted proteins | sample AraplaCol_mCL_r2_2_FD_55011 | JGI IMG/M metagenome (GOLD analysis project Ga0055524, IMG submission 55011) | Arabidopsis root microbial communities from North Carolina, USA - plate scrape MF_Col_mCL_r2 | ecosystem: Host-associated > Plants > Roots > Endosphere | place: USA: North Carolina...
GAGTCGGGCGAGGAGCGGCACATCACCGCGGGTGCGGTGGAGACCATCGACGGCGGCGAGGAGCGCACGGTGACGGGGGGTGCGACGGAGACGGTGAGCGACGGCGAGAAGCGCACCATCACCGGCGGCGCGACGGAGATCATCACGGGCGGCGAGACCCGCACGGTGAACGACGGCATCGTCGAGACCGTCAACGGCGACGTGCTGCTGGTGGTCAACGGCACGGCCGTGCGGCTGGTCACGGGTGCGGACATCCGCATCACGGGCAGCGGGCGGCTGGAGATCATCAATGCCCTCGACGGCAAGCTAGTGATAGGGCCGCACCTGACGACGGTGACCGGCACCAAGACCGTGTCCGCGCCGACGATGACCTACAACGCCACCAACTACATCATCAACACCACCAACTACACGTTGAATGCGAACGTGTCGGTGTTCAACACGCCGAGCCAGACCAGCAATGCGGCGGACCAGTCGTGGCTCTACAAGCTGTGGAACGGCATCACCTACAAGCGCTTCCGGCTCTTCCTGCGGGCGACCGACGTCTATGGCGCGAAGGTGCAGCTCTCGGCGGCCAACACCATGCTCAACGTCGTGTTCGCGAACTGGTCCCTCCAGTTCATCATCGACGCGCCGATCGCGATGAAGACCCTCACGAAGGAGCGCCACATCTTCGGGCTGAAGATCGCACAGCCGTCGGGCATCAAGTTCACCCTCAACAAGGCCACGAACCGGAAGTGAAGAGCCGATCCGCCGAAGCCGCAGGAAAGGAAAGCCGCCATGGACAGAATCGTCCGCGCCCATACCCCGCTGGGTGACGACCAGCTGCTGTTTCGCTCGATGCGAGGCAGCGAGGGACTGTCGCAGCTCTTCGAGTTCGAGGTCGAGTTGCTGAGCGCCAACGCCTCGATCGATGCGAAGTCCCTGCTGGGCAAGCCGNTCGCGCTCGAGATACGGACCGCGGGCGCCCCGCGCTTCCTGCACGGCCATGTCGCACGCTTCACCGTGGTGGGGCGCNAGGGCGGAAGGACTCGCCACACCATCTACCGCGCGACGGTGCGTCCGTGGCTCTGGTATCTCACCCGGGCGAGCAACAGCCGCGTGTTCCAGGGCAAGAGCGCGGTGCAGATCATTGCAGAGGTGCTGGACGCCTACGGCTTCGTGTTCGAGAACCGGCTCTGCGGCGACTACCGCGCCTGGGACTACTGCGCGCAGTTCAACGAGACCGACTTCGCGTTCGTCAGCCGGTTGATGGAGCTCGAAGGNATCTACTACTACTTCAAGCACGAGAGGAACCAGCACACGCTGGTGATGGCCGACGACATCTCCGGCCATGACGAGTTGCCCGACTACGGCTGCATCGACTTCTTCGCGGCCGACCGTCCGATCGGGGACGACCTCGAGGTCGTCGATGCCTGGCAGCCCAGCGCCGAGCTGCGCACCGGCAGCTATGCGGTGGGCGACTTCAACTTCACCATGCCCAGGGCCGACATGTTCAGCGTGCGGAAGTTGCCGATCGGCGCGAGCCAGGATGGCCACGACATGTACGAGTGGATGGGCGATTACGCAGCGCCGGGCCAGGGCGAGCACTACGCGCGCGTGCGGCTCGAGGAGGCGCAGGCGCTGTCGGAGCGCAGCGACGGCCATGCCACCGTGCGCGGCATGGCGCCCGGCTGGCGCTTCACGATGCGCGGCGCGCCGCGCGATGCCGACAACTGCGAATACCTGCTGGTGTCGGTGGCGTACGACCTTCGCGAGGCCGGCTATGCGAGCGACGAGGGCCGGGGGCGCTACAGCTTCGGATTCGTGGCGCAGCCCGCGGCACTGCCTTTCCGTGCGCCGCGCGGCACGCCGATGCCCCTGGCCACCGGGCCGCAGACCGCCACCGTGGTCGGCCCGGCCGGACAGGAAATCTGGACCGACGAGTACGGCCGCGTGAAGCTGCAGTTCCGCTGGGACCGCCAGGGGCAGTCCAACCAGGACAGCTCTGCCTGGGTGCGCGTGTCGCAGGCTTGGGCCGGGGACGGCTTCGGCACGGTGCACGTGCCGCGCGTGGGCCAGGAGGTGGTGGTCGACTTCATCGGCGGGCGCGTGGACCGGCCCATCGTGATCGGGCGTGTCTACAACACCGATTGCATGCCGCCCTTCGACCTGCCAGCGGAAGCCACCAAGAGCGGCATCGTGTCGCGCTCGACCCCCGGCGGCACACCCGCGGACGCCAACGCCATCGTGTTCGAGGACAGGATGGGCGCCGAGCAGGTGCTGCTGCATGCGCAGCGCAACCTCGACACCGAGGTCGAGGCCGACGAGACCCACACCACCGGCGGCACGCGCACCACGCTGATCAAGGGTCACGAGTCTTCCACCTTCGAGTCCGGCGAGGANCGCCACATCACGCAGGGCGCAGTGGAGACCATCGATGGCGGAGAGACGCGCACCGTGACCGGCGGCGCGATCGAAAGCGTATCGGACGGCGAGAAGCGCACCATCACCGGCGGCGCCACCGAGATCATCAGCGGCGGCGAGCGGCGCACGGTCACCGGCGGCATCGATGAGACCGTCAACGGCGACGTGATCGTCACCGTCAATGGCGCGGTGCTGCGCCTCGTGACCGGTGCCGACATCCGCATCACGTGCGCGGGCCGCGTGGAGATCATCAATGCCATCGACGGCAAGCTGGTGCTCGGTCCCGACAACACGGTGGTCACCGGCCCCAAGACGGTTACCGCTCCCGACATCACCTACAACAGCACGACGTCCGAGATCAACGTGACGAACTTCAAGCTCAACGCGACCGTGAGCGTCTACAACACGCCCACCCAGATCATGAAGGGCGACACCGACAACTGGTGGCAGCGCATGCTGATGGAGGGCACCAAGCGCCAGGCGCTCGCCTATGCCTGGAGCTTCGACCGGTATGGCAACAAGATGCAGTTCTCGGGCATCAACTGGCTGATCCAGAGCCTGTTCGTGAACATCTCCGGGGTCAACTGGCTGGAGGCCAAGTACAGGCCCAAGCTCAAGGCGCTGAAGAGGAAGAAGAGCGTCGTCACCGCCAACGCCGGCGGAACCGAATCGACCAGCACCGGGCTGGAGAACAACACATGAGGCGCGCGCCCCCCGGCTGCGCAATGCCCCGGATCGAAAGGATGCTCGCATGCAGTGGGCCGACATCCTCGGCATGAGCGTCGGGGACCTCGTGGCGCTGGCCGCCGTCGTGCTGGCCGTGCTGCTCATCGGCGGCAGCGTGGTCACCAGCGCGCGCTTTCGCGGCGAGGAGAAGCTGTGGGAGCAGCTGCGCGCCCATGGGCGGCGCACCGAGGCCGAGATCCTCGGCATCGCGCGCCCGCCCGACCGCCTCATCATGCGCGGGCGTCATGCGGCCGACATGGCCGCCGCGGAGCTGCGGCTGACGTTCAGCGACGCCGCCGGCCAGCGCCGCGACGCCAGCGTGCGCACCTTCATCGACACCGAGCTGATCGCCAACTTCACTGCGGGGCGCAAGGTCCACGTGGTCCATTCCGACGACGAGCCGCCTCAGGTGGCGATCGACCGAGATCGCACGCAACTCGAGATACCCAGTACCGACTGATGAAGATCATCAAGCCGCTGCGCGTCAGCATGCTCACCCGCCCCTTTCCGAAGGACCAGCGCCACTGGCTTTCGATGACCGCGATCGCCATGGCGGACGGCCTCGCCGCCGACGCGCGCCTGGTGCCTGAGCCCGAGATCTGGAAGACCCTCGCCGCGGAGCTCGGCAACGACTTCGCCTTCGATGCGGGCATGCCCAAGGCCGGACCCGAATTCCTCGTCACGGGCAACGCCTACACGCACCACCAGCAGGACAAGACCCAGTGCGCAGTCTCGGTGCAGCTGCAGGGCCGGCGCAAGACGCTGCACGTATCGGGCGACCGGTTCTGGCTCGACGGCCGGGCCACCGTGCCGCAGCCCTTCGATGCGATGCCCATCGACTGGCGCCATGCCTTCGGCGGACCCGGGCATGCGGAAAACCCCGTCGGCATCGGCCTGCACGACGAGGTCGTCAACGGGCTTCGCACGCGGCGCCTGCCGAACATCGAACTGCCTGCACAGCGCCTGAACCGGCCCGACGAGGTCCGCGCGCCCGCGGGCTTCGGTGCCCTGGACGAAACCCGTCCCTCGAGGGCGGCGCGCCTCGGGCGCAACTACGACGAGCATTGGAAGCAGCACCTGTTTCCCGGCTATGCCTCCGACATGGATTGGCGCTACTTCAACGTCGCGCCCGAAGACCAGTGGCTCACCCCGGCGGAAGGCGGCCTCGAGGGCGCCGCGTTCGAGATCGTCAACATGCACCCGGTGCATCCCGTGCTGTCGGGACGCCTGCCCGACTGGCGCGTGCGCGGCTTCGTGGTCCGCGGCGCGCATCATCCGCGCCCGTTGGACGGCGCGGCGCTGGAGGACTTTCCGCTCGCCTTGAGCACGGCCTGGTTCTTTCCGCACCTGGAACGCGTGGCCCTGATCTTTCACGGCGTGACGCCGATCGCCGAGGACGACGCGGCCGACATCAGCCATGCGATGGTTGCGCTCGAGGAGGGCGTCGAGGCGCCGCTTCCGCTCGAAGGCTACCGGGAGACGCTGGTCACGCGCTGCGAGTCGGAAGACCGCGCGCTCTACTTCATGCGCGACGAGCAGCTGATGCCGGAGCGCATCATCGGCCCGTGGCCGGATCTCGACGCGGCGATGCCGCCGCCGAGTCCGCTCAAGCGCAACATGCAGGCACGCGCGCAGCAGCTGAGTGCCGAGTTGGACGCGAAGGCCCGCGCGGCCGGCGTGGACACTTCCGAATACGAGAAGGCCGTGCCCGCCGACCCAGCCTTGCCGACGCTGCACGAGCTGCCCGCCTTCATCGCGAAGATGCGCCAGTCGATCGCCGACCAGCGCCGCAAGCTCGACGAGGCCCGCGAGGAAATCGACCGTGCGGCAAAGGCCAATGCTCCCGAGTCGCGCAAGGCCGGCTTCGACACATCCACGTTCGTCGCCGAGGCCGCCTCGACGAAGCCCAAGGGCCCGCCACGCTTCGACATGTGGCCGCGCGTCGAGCGAATGGCGAGCGACAACCATGCGGGCGGTGCGACCCCGATGACGGCCGAAGCCAGGGCCCAGATGAAGCGGATGATCGAGGGGGCGGACGAGAAGCTGCTCGCGAACTACCGGCGCACGGCCCAATACCAGGACGCCGCCGACCCCATGCCCTCGGAAGCGGCGCGACGGGTGCGCGAGCAGGTCGCCTCCATCCTTGCGGGCTCGCGCGATTTTTCGGGCATGGACCTGACAGGTGCCGATCTCTCCGGCATGGACCTGCGCGGCACGCGCTGGCACGAGACCCTGCTCGAAACCGCGGACTTCACCGGCAGCTGCCTCGACGACGCCGACATGTCGCAGGCGCTGCTCGTGCGTGCCAGGTTCGTGCGCACCTCGCTGCAGGGCGCGAACTTCGCCAAGGCCAACATGGCGCTTGTGCATGCCGAATCGGCCGACTTCAGCCGGTCCCGCTTCGACGGGACCACGCTCGACCAGCTCCATGCGAGCGGCTGCGATTTTGCGGAAGCGGCCATGGACAACCTGGTGCTGAGCCAGGCGCGCATCGAGGGCTGCAGCTTCGAGGATGCCAGGCTCTCGGCCGTCGATTTCGACGACGGCACCGAACTGCGGGTGGTGCGCTTCGACCGCGCGCGCCTGTACAAGGCATCGTGGATCGAATGCGCGGTACAGGAGCTGAGCTTCNTCGGCGCACAGCTCGAGACCTGCGACTGGACCGACACCCGCTGCGATGGCGGCATCGACTTCTCGGCAGCGCGGATCGACAGCACCTGCTTCGTGGGCGAGGCGGTGCTGCGGCATGCCTGCTTCCGCGATGCTTCGCTGGTCGACTGCAGCCTGCGCGACGCGCGGCTCGACGAAGCCGACTTCACGCAGGCGAAGCTGGACAACAGCGACTTCTCGAACGCATCGATGCGCGGCGCCGTGCTGCACCGTGCGGACGCCATGAACTGCATGTTCGTTCGNACCGACCTCACCGCGGCTTCGCTGGTGGACATCAACCTCATTGCCGCGAACCTCGACAAGGCCGTGCTGGTTTCGGCCGACTTCCTTCGGGCCAACCTGTTCCAGGCCGACCTCGGGCAGTGCCTGATCGACGATACGACCCGCTTCGACGAGGCCTACACCGAGCAGGTCAAGACGGTGCCACGGCGCAAGCCCGAAGAGAAGACCGCATGACACCCACGCGATTGCAGGCCATGGTCAAGGGCGGACAGGAGATCAGGGAGCGGTCGCTGCGCGGCCTCGACCTGCGCGGGCTCGACCTCTCCGGCGGATTGTTCGCGCACAGCGACTTCACCGGCGTCGAACTGGAGGGCGCCAATCTGGAGGGGAGCGTGTTCGACGAATGCCGGTTCGAGGGCGCCGCCCTCGGCTCCTCCAACTTGGCCGACTGCGTCTTCAATGCCTGCGAGGCGGCGGACGCCGGGCTGGACGATGCCGTGCTCCGGGACGTGACCTTCCATCGCTGCGACCTGTCGGGCGCGAGCATGCAGCGCGTGGATGCCGGCGTTGCCAGCTTCGATCANTGCGCGCTCGATGGCGCGTCCTTGCGCGGTGCCGTGTCGGAATCGCTGATCTTCTACGGCTGCACGCTCGAGCGNACCGATTTCACGGGCACTGCGCTGCCGAAGGCGACCTTCTACCAGGCCGACCTGCGCACCGCNGTGTTCGCCGGCTGCGACTTCGACAAGGCCATCTTCACGGAGTGCGACCTGTCGGGGCAGGTGCTGCGCGGGCTGCGCTTCGAGTCATGCCAGTTCACCGACGCCGATCTTCGGCACTGCGACTTCGAAGGCGCATCGCTCGCGCGCTGCAACTTCAAAGGTGCCCTGATGGAAGGCGCCAACCTGCGGCGCGTCCAGGCGCAGCAGTGCCTCTTTCCGTTCGTGCAGTTCGCGGGCGCGGCCTGCACGGCCGGCGTCTTCACGCAGAGCATCTGGATCGACGCAAAGCTGGAGAAGGCCGATTTCTCCTCGGCCGACCTGGAGCAATGCATCTTCCACCGCGCGCGCTGCGGCGAGGCCCGCTTCACGCAGGCCCGGCTCACGTATGCGGATTTCTCCTACGCGGACCTGCACGACGCCGACTTCCACGGTGCTACGCTGATGCGCACCAAGGTGCACCGTGCGCTGCTCGAAGGCACGCGCATTCCCGACCCGGGCGGCCTGCTGGCGAATGAGCCCGAACTCTTCGCGGCCGAGGAGTTTTCCGCGCGCCGCCGCTTCGAACCATTGACGACGACGAAACGAGGTTCCTCATGACAGTCGCTTCGCTGAGAACAACACACAGGCCCGCCGCGGCCGTCGAGGGCCCGCCGCCTGCGGCTGCGGCGGGCGGGGTGGTCAACGCGCTGGGCGTGGTCGCCTCGGTGCTGCCGGGCGGCATCTACGGCGTCGAGAGCGACGGCCGGGTGCTGCGCTGCCTGCGCGCTGCCAGCTGCCTGCTGCGTCCGGAGATCGGCGACATGGTGCTGGTCAGCGGGCCCGACGAACGCCGCCTTTATCTCACCGCGGTGGCCGAGCAGGCCCAGCCCGGCGTGGCGCGCGTCGAAGTCGAGGGCGACCTGATGCTCGCCTCGGCCCGTGGGGCGGTCAGCATGGAAAGCGCCACGCAGCTGAGCCTGCGGGCAGGCCATGGCACCACATTGAGCGGGCCGCAGCTCGAGATCGACGCGGACGAGGCGCGCTGCCGCATCGGCCGGCTCGACTACAGCGGCGAGGAAGCACGGGCGACCGTGTTCAGCATGCGCGTGATCGGGCGTGTCTACGAGGTCGTGGTGGACCGCCTGGTGCAGCTAAGCAAGAGCGCCTTCCGCATGACCGAAGGCATCGACCAGGTGCAGGCCGGCCAGATCGACTACCGCGCCAGCGAGATGACCCGGCTGCACGGCAAGAACACCGTGATCACGGCGCGCGATCTCGTCAAGGCAGATGCCAAGCAGATCCACATGGGCTGACCGCATTCCGGAAAGCCGCAANGAACCCGCAAAGGAGAATCCGCATGTTTGCCAACTGCCAGCTCATGGGCATCGACATCGCATTTCCCGATGTCTGCAAATCGCCCNTGGTTCCCATTCCGTGGCCGAACTTCGCGCTGGGATGNACCGCCATTCCGAAGGCCTGGAACATCCTCTANCTGTGCACGCCCGCGCACAACCTCGCGACCACAACCCCGCTGACCAACGGCGACAACGCCGGCGTGGGCCTGGGCGTCGTGGTGCCGCGCGTGATGTCGGAGTCGCGGCACACCATCGGCGCGTTCACGCTGCGCATCAAGGGTTCGCCGCAGACACGCGTGACCAGCCTCACGCGCCAGAACGGCGGCAACGCCTTCGGCATGCGCATCGTGCCGAGCCAGCCCAAGATCCTCGTGCTGGCGGCCTGAGGCGAGAGGCTCAGCCGTTGCGCGGCGACGCTGCGCCCGCCAGCGTCACCTGCTGCGGAAACCCCACCCACACCGCCAGCGCCGAGTAGTTGTCCTGCGAGTCATCGGCCTTGGCTTCCGCCGCGCGGCGGATCAGTGCCAGCCATTCCTCCGCGCTGTCGGCCAGCTGCAGCGAGCGCTCCATCACCTGCTGCGAGATCAGCTGCCAAAGCCCGTCGGTGCAAAGCAGGAATGCATCACCATCGGCCAGCCGCTGCGGCGCGGTGATGGTCGCCTCGGCCGTTGCTCGCGCACCGAGCGCGCGGTACAGCAGATTGGTTTTCACCAGCCGCTCGCCGCCGTTCTGATGGCTCGCGGCCGCATCGCCCGAGCGCTCCGACAGGCTGTGGTCCTCCGTGCGCTGCATCAGCGCGCCGCGACGGAACCAGTAGAGGCGGCTGTCGCCCACGTGCGCCCAGCAGGCCTGGTTGGTGATGCGGTCGACGAACAGCGACACGAAGGTCGCGCTCATGCGGCTCTGCTCGGTCAGCTCGCGCTGCTTGGCAAGGATGGCGTCGTTCGCCGCCTTCACGCAGCGCTGGATGTTGTCGGCCGCCAGCGAGGGCGCAGCGACGAAGGTGTCTAGTGCGGTGTCGACCGCGATGCGCGAGGCCAGCTCGCCGCCCGCGTTGCCGCCGACACCGTCGCTCACCACGAAGCAGCCGTTGCGTTCGTCGAGGTGGTAGCCGATGGCGTCCTGGTTGCCGCTGCGCTCGCCGACGCAGGAGAACTGCGAGGTCGAGATCGGCACGGCGAACGAGGAGGAGGACGAGGAAGAGCGTGTGGCTTCAAGCACGGCGCATCTCCTTCAGCCGTTCCATCTCCTTGTCGTAGGCCTGCTGGAAGGCCCGGCCGAACACGGCCTGGAAGTCGTCCTCGACGGCCGCCGTGGTCTCGGTGTGCAGCTGCTGCAGCTCGCGCCACAGGCGCGCTTCGCGGCCGCCAGGCAGCAGCTTCTCGCCGAGGCTGCCGTCGTGAGGGGTGTCGCGGCTGAGAGCGGCGGGGTCGAAGCGCTTGAGCAGCGTGAGCAGCGCGGCGCGCATGCCCGCGACCATGCCGAGCTGGTGCGACTGCAGGTCGCCGAGCGCGTCGTGCACGGCGGCCTCGGGCGGCAGGAAGCCGGGCATGCGCGCACCGAACATCTGCATCAGCACGGCGCGGCCATTGGGCAGGATCTTGAAGGGGTTGTTCTCCTCGTCCACGATCATCGTGATCTCGGCGCGCACTTCGCGCTTGAGCATGGCGCGCGAAGACAGCAGTTCGATGGTGCCGTCGGTGAAGGCACGCATGATGCGGCCGAGCCGCTGCATGGCTTCGATGTCGAGCGGCTGCTGGCCGGCGACTTCCGGAACGCCGGCGCCCTCGAGGAAAGCCCTGAAGAGGGCTTCCGATGACGACGATGGAAGCGCTGCTGTCCCGGGCTGCGGCGTGCTTGCTGGCGAGGGTGCTGACGTCGCCGCTTCGGGTGCCGGGACAGGTTCTGCCACCGGCGGCGGCTCCGTAAAGAGGGGCGGCTCGGGTCTTGTCTCCTGCATCACGGGCGCAGGCGGTGGCGCGGGAGGAGAGGGCGGCGGAGGTGGTGGGGGCGGAACCGGCGCGGGCGGAGGCGGGGGTGGAGGCGAGGGAGGCGGGGGCGTTGCTTCCACTCGCGGCGGCTCGACGACAGATGCCGGCGCAGGTGCCGGCATCGCCACCGGATTCGGCGGACGGAACTGCGCCGCCACTTCGCGCGCATGGTTCGAATGGCTGTAGCCCGGTGTGGCCGGCCTGTTGTTGTGCAGCAGGTCGACCGCCGGGTGCGTGTCGCCCGGCAGCAGCGGATCGGTATGGGGCAGTGCCGTGGGGCGCGGGTCGGAGAGCGGCGAATGCGCGCTCTCGTCGGACGCGAAGAAGGACAGTGGATCGACGCCGCGCTTGAGCGCAACGTCAGACATGTCCCTGGTCGCGTCGGGATTCAGCTCGGCGAGCGGGTCGACCGGATTGCGGCGTGCCTGCGACGGCAGCTCGAAGGGCTCGTGCGCCATCGGGTCGGGCATCGGCGCGGGCGTTGTGTCGACACGGCGCGGTGCGTTGGCGAGGATGGCGTCCCAGTCGGCCGCGGAGGGCATCTGCGACGAACTGGCGTTCGTGCCCGGGCTCTGCGTGGGCGGAGTCGATGGCGAAAGCGTCGCCCAGGGATCGGGCTGAGGCGCGGGTGCGGGCGCAGGCGGCTGCTGGTATTGCTGCTGCAGCGGTGGAACAAAAGCCGGGCTGGGTGGCGACGGTGCGAAAGCAGCAGGTGGCGGCGGCGCCGGCACCGCCTGGCGCGGCGGCGATGGCATTGCCACCGTGGGCTGCGTGTCTCCGATGGGCAGGGCCCCTTCGCCGAACAGGTCGGAGAAGACGTCGGATGCGCCGGAAGACGGAAGCAGCGCGTCGATGGGGCCTGCTGCCGATATCGGTGGCGCGGCCATCGGCGGCGGTGGCATGTACTGAGCCGGCGCCGCTGCCGGTGGCGGGGGAAAGGGCGGGGGTGGTGGTGCAACAGGGCGNGCGGCATGCTGAGCGCTNGAGGCCTCCAGCACATAGCTGCCGATCGTCACCCGGTCGCCATCGGCCACGCGCGATTCCTGCTCGTGCGCGAGCGGGCGTCCGTTCACGCTGATGGGCAGCACCGCGCTCATGTTGCGCAGCACCGCGGCGCCATCGTCGTCGAAGCGCACGGTGGCCTGCAGGCGCGAGATCTGGCGCTGCTCGTCAGGCAGCACAAGATTGTTGTCGGGGCTGCGTCCGATCGTTCCTCCGGGCGCGGCGAGCAATGCCGAGGGGCCCGTGGCCACCGGCCTGCCTGCGTGTTCGATCACTGTCCAACGCATGGCTTCTCCGTGTTGGTCTTCTCGCGCCGCAGTGCCGGTGCGGCCGCGATGTTCTTCATCAACGCTTCATTCGCTTGGCGGCCTCGAACGCGGGGCCCCACACCGGATGCTTGCGCTCCGCCACGTTGAGCTCGAAGGTCGGGAACGCATCGAGGATCTTGCGGAACTGCAGCCGGCATTCGGGGATCTGGTTGGCCACGCAGTAGCTGAAGGCCTCCAGCTTCATCGCATCGAGGCGCGTGGCCGGCTCCGCGGCTTCGAACACCGAGACGCCGCCGCTCTTGAGCGTGCTGAGTGCCTTGGCATAGTCCCCTTCGTCATACGCCTGTTGCGCCTTCTCGAGCGTGGTGCGCGCCACTTGCTGGCTCAGTCGTTCGGGTTGGGGCGCGGGCTCCGGCGGCGGTGTGGTCGTGCAACCGGCGACCGCAAGAAGAGCTAACGCCAGAGCAGGCAGACATGACTTCAATCTTCTCTCCTACCTTGCAAAGGGCAATGAAAAGGCAATGCTTGAGATAGTGTGCCGCTCAGTCGCGACATGCACGCCATGCGCCATCGTAAGGGCGCATGACTTCGATAATATAAGCCGCGAACCCTCGGGAGATTTCAATGCATCGACGAAGCTTGCTACAAGGCGCACTCGCAACCACACCGTTGTTTGCGGGCCTCATCAGCGGATGCGCATCGACGGCCAAGTCAATGCCCACGCCCTACGCCGTCACCATCAGGATCGACGACGGCGTCAATCCGGACGGACGAGGACAGGCCGCTCCCATCCTGGTGAAAGTCTTCGAATTGAAATCTTCCGGTAACTTCGAGACAGCAGACTACTTCGCATTACAAGACCGTGACAGGGAAACGCTGAGCACGGAACTGGTCAACGCCGACCAGGCGATCATGCGCAGCGGCGAAGAGCGGGTATTCAAGCGCGAGGCCGGTCTGGACTCGCGCGCCATAGGCATCATCGCCGGTTATCGCAAGCTGGAGGCCGCTCGCTGGCGCATCGTGCTGCCGCTGAAGGAGCCCAAGCAAACCAACCTGTACAAGGTGTGGCAGTTCTCGCCGAGCGAGCAGGCCGTGCATGTCGCTGTGCGCAAGACAGGCATAGAGCTGCTACCAAGTCGTTAACTTTGGACCGAAGGTATTGATTCGCTAGTACCAAAGTGCGAGAAATTCATAAGCGAAATGCGGTGCAAAACGTAAGACTCGACGTGTAGCATCGAGAGCAAAACAAGTGGACCGGGAGGCCGCTCTCCAGCGCATCTCCCGCTCCGGCGTGAGCACTCCCCAGGAGGACTTTTTGGTGACAGTTCGCAATCGGGGCGCCGCAAAGAACGGCGCTCATCCGCAGGCATTGGCGAATCGCGTTGTGTGGTCCGAGGGCATGTACCTGCGCCCGCAGCACTTCCAGCAAATGGAACGCTATGTCGAGCAGTACGTGACCCGGCGCACCGCGGGCCTGCAAGGCGCCTACTGGGGCTGGCTGCACCTGGACATCGATCGCGACGCCTACGCGCTGGGCCGCGTGTCGCTGCTCGGCGGCGCGGGCGTGATGCCCGACGGCACGCCCTTCTCGTTCGGCGCCGAAGACGCGCCGCTTCCTTATGAAGTGCCCAGCGATCTCACCGACGAACTCATCGTTCTCGCGCTGCCCTTGCGCAGGCCCGGCAGCGAGGAAGTCATCTTTTCGGAAGACGAAGGCTCCGCCGCGCGCTTCGGCGTGATCGAACGCGAGGTGAACGACGGCAATGCCGTCGCCTTGGGCCCGGCCGTGCTGCAGCTCGCGTCACCACGCCTACGCCTTGCGCGTGCGTCTTCCCTCACCGCCGAATGGCAGGCCATCGGCGCGGTCCGCGTGATCGAGCGCCGCACCGACCACAAGCTGGTGGTCGACGCCAACTACATCCCGCCGGTGCTCGACGCCTCCGCGCACGCCATGCTGCGCAGCATGATCGCGGAGCTGCACGGCCTGCTCACGCAGCGCTCGGAGGCACTGGCCTCGCGCCTCTCGCAACCCGGCCGCGGCGGCGTGAGCGAAGTCTCCGATTTCCTTCTGCTCGAGCTGGTCAATCGCTATCTCGCGCTCACCTGGCATGCGCAGCAGGCCGTGCAGGTGCACCCCGAAGAACTTTTCGTCGACTGGCTCAAGCTGGCCTGCCACCTGGCCACGCACACGTCGCCCACGCGCCGTCCGGTGCTGTGGCCGATCTACGACCACGACAACCTCAACGAATGCATACGCCCGCTGCTCGAAGAGCTCCGGCGTTCGCTCTCCGCCGTGCTCGAGCAGAGCGCGATCGCCATCGAACTCGAGGAGCGCAGCCACGGCGTGCGCGTGGGCCGCATGCCCGACCCGGTGCTGGTGCGCAACGCCGGCTTCGTGCTCGCGGTGCATGCCGACCTGCCGGCCGA
>Ga0055524_1001429_pt1 | contig 13729 bp, 19 predicted proteins | sample AraplaCol_mCL_r2_2_FD_55011 | JGI IMG/M metagenome (GOLD analysis project Ga0055524, IMG submission 55011) | Arabidopsis root microbial communities from North Carolina, USA - plate scrape MF_Col_mCL_r2 | ecosystem: Host-associated > Plants > Roots > Endosphere | place: USA: North Carolina...
ACATGGGCGTCTGCGATATAACATCCCTTGTTTTTAACCAAGGAAGCCCTTCAACGGCGGGGCTTCTTTAGTATTTACTGCGTTTCCATACAGGTTTAACANAATCGACAAAAGTCGCAGCGACCTGGTGCGCACCGATTTTGACATATTTGCAATCAACTGGGGAGGGAAGCCGAGGGCGCAACGGCAGCTTCTGGCCGAAGACAGTCGGATACTGGCCCTACAGAAAGTCGAACAGTTCAGACGCTTCGGCATCGGAAATGCGTTCGCTGCGCAAATGAACTCTAACACCGCCTCGAAATTGCCACCCACCGAAGCCCAGCTTACTTGGGAATAGAAGTATCACCCCGATTTGTCGGGTATCGCCAAAATCCAGGATGTGATGAAAAAGCTTAGCTGCTTTATCTGCGACAGTTACTTCCACACCCTTTTGAGTCAATTGCATCAACTCGCACGGGGAAAGTCGAGCGAGACGGTCAACTTCTTTGCTCACAAAGGCATTACATGTGATCTCGAAATCAGTTTCCATTTTCCCTCATGTTCGAGTGTCTGGTTCTGGCCGGGATCGGCAGTTTCAAGTTCCAGAATCCATCGATAGTGCAAGCGTGCGACGCTCTAGTTCACCAGCTCGATGCAATTCCCGAAGTACCGAATCAATGATCGGTGCACTGATTTCACTAACGACGATCATGTGCAATTCTCCCAAGTGGACTTTCGCCGTCCCGCCCTCAACAACATCGCCCACTCGACTCAGTAGCTCAGGTGTCACGAAGAAAAGCCAACGTTTACCGGTCGGGAACGAAATTGTTACTTCGACTGACGTTTGTAGGGGCAGCTCAATCGGGTCGTCAATGGTGTACTGAAACATAGAACTCTTGGAAAATATGGAATGGCTGCTGCTGGCCGGTTGCGGTATCTGAGGGAAGCCAATATCCTCTAGCGAGAGAAATGCGGCTAGTGAGTGTCATAGGCCCACATGACCTGGCTCAGCTTTCCTCGTTTAAAGGTAAAAATTACCTCACCGTTTTGGTCACCACCAGTGCCATAAATAAAAGATTCTTGCTGAACTTGTGTAGGCGTCCCTAGAACGGCTTGCACCTTTTTCTGAGCTTGCCCTACCTTCAGGCCACACGGAAGGTTGAACGTTATGGATGTTGTCGAAAGCTCTGATGGCATCGCTGTCCCATCTGGATAGCGATAAAAGCCCGCTTGAAAACTCCCGAATTGTACCTTATGAAAATCAAGTTCTGAGCCGTCACCAGAAGGGTCCTGCACACGTGACATAGAAGATTTCTCAGGTTTTTCCGACGTGGCGACATCCCAATATTTTTCGACATACTTAATTAGTGCCCGTGCAGTCGAGTGAGACCGTTCTTCTCCGGATTCTCCATCGTTAAGAGAGGACACCAATTCGCAGGTAGTTGATTTCGGACCGCTAGCAAACGCAGGATACGGCGCTCCCATAATTATCGCGCCTGAAAAAGAGATAATTCCAACGACTTTCATTGATAAATGCATCGTCAAGTTGTTTCCTGTTGTTGTCGTCGCGAACGAGGTCCGCTCTTGGCCGTTAGCCATCTTCATCCGGGAAAAAATCAGTCATTGCCTGCCTAAGCAATGGCCGAGTGAATAGCTCTTCATTGGTTCCGACCGATTGCCCACGATGCAAATACTCTCCCTCGTCGAAGGCCCGATAGATCGCCCAGCAGCACGCCGAGAAATCTTCAAGTGGCGTCCAATCTGACAGCGCATTTATCGCACAATCGGCGATATCGAAAACCAGATTCCCTTGAAGATAGCGCAGCGCTACTTCCTTAGCAAAGTTTTCAGAAAAAGCCTTTCTTGAGCCCCCGAAAGACGCCAAGGCATCGTCAAACGCGCCCGCACTTGGGTAGTCGTTCTCGACGATTTGATGAAGGATGTCTTCTATATTCAATTCGAAAATCTCAGTGACTGCTGCTGGCCGGTAACACCTGTCTATATTTCGTCGGCATTCGCTTCTGGTGCGGGCTTTGCGAGTAGCTTCTTGACTCCGTGAATGAAAACGCCAATACCCACAACAATGAAACCAATGGCTTCAATCTGACTCCAAGAAAGCGGTTCAGCATGAAGCAAAAGAAACACGCCCACTACGACAAACAGGGGGCCAAGTAGCCATGCAGGCAAACGCTCCCAAGGCAACAATCCCAGTCCCATTTATCTCCCCGCGTCGTGAGTAATCGGCATCATAATTTTCCGCCCTTCCCGCGCTGACCGGTTCTGGCCGTCAACGTACGAATCGTTCTGCCAATGATTGAAAATTATCGGCCACACGAATTGCCCAGTCGGATGCCATGCCAATCATCGGCAGCATATACACGATGCCTGACGTATCGAATGCTAGCACTTCGCCACCACCATTTCCCGCGAAGGCGATAAACCCCGGAGCAAGCGTCTCGACATCAATGTCTCGATTATGCTCAGGAAACTCTTCTATCGTCCAAAGCGCAACGTAGCCCGGTGAATCTTCATCGGTGGTAACCCCCTCGAAGGCACCATTGGCATCGAGGTATTCGACATACTGACTAGGTATTTCTGGGAGCAAGAAATCCTCCTTCGATTTTTTGGACCGTCTGCAACTGGCCGCCCACTGCCAACTAACCGTTGTTCTTCCTGAGGTAACCGGCCAGTAAAGCTGTTAAGTCTTCGCTACCTCGATAGAATTCCTGTTCCAGTGCACCAAACCGAGCAGCATCTCGAATTTCATCAAGTGACCGCTGGCGGGCGCTTCGATCAACTGGCGGATGCGAGTCGGGGAATTCTGCATTTGCAGCCGCAAGCAACGACGACGTATTCGGGGCGCCAATATCAATTAGCGCCTGCACGGTCGGGATTGCCAGGTTGCCCGCCGAGTTGAAATAGTATTGGTCAAAGCCGCCATTGTTCACTTCGGCCTCAAAGATCCAAATCCCGACACCGATGCGTTCAATTTGTGAAAGAGCGTCCGGGCCTTGCTCAATGTATTTGTCGATCCACGGCTCAAGGACGCCGATGACATAGTCAAAATCATTCATGGGCTAACGCAATTCATTTCGCGAATTGGCAATATAACATTGGTGGTGCGCGAACCGACAGTCTGCAACTGGCCGATTTTGACCTGTCACGGCGAATCATCTACGCCGTATCGAACCTTCAAGAAGATCATCAATCCAGCCAATACGATCGACAGAGCAAATCCACATAGTCCCAACACGGAAAGTCGCCGCTGAACCGCGTGCCAGGCGGTCGCAATAAATGCGCACGCTCCGAAGATTTGCATCAAGTCGACGGTGAATCTAACCGCCTTTTCAGCATACTCGTAACCGCACGCAAGTTCTCTTCCACCAGGATTTATCGGGGTACACCAATGTGCCGCAGGAATACACTGCAAAGCCAAAAGGAACAATATAGGCATCCACGCCAAAAAGCTTCGATACATGCTCATTTCTTTACTTAACTGAACGACCGCACCTGGCCGAGTACAGCCTACGAGCTTGCTAATACTTCCAGCTCATCGACCGGGCACTGGGCCAGCAGTCGTGCAACATCTTTCGAGAACGCGGCCGAATCAAACGCCTTTGGTTTTCGCTTCATCTCAGCTACGCGTTCAATCGCTGCGAGCAGGATCTCAGAGAATCGTTGAAATTGCTCAATCGCTGCAAGATCTTTCACATCAGGCCAATTGAGCTGGCCAACTGAGATCAGCGCTTTTGTCTTTGGTCGATAACTAGTATAGCGGCTCATCGAAGTGAAAAATTCGTCCCAGCCCTCTAACTCTGCAATCTCAAACCCAAGGACAAAGGTTTCAACCGAGTCGCCATACGAAGAATTTTTCAAGGCCGAATCGAAGTAGTCTTCGATCTTAGCTATGCTCAGCTTCCAGATTCCTGTCGCCGGAGGTGGACCGCCATAATAGACTAGTCCGCTTTGCGATGCGCCCGCCCATTTCACTTCGTCGCCGCATGTAACTTTAATTTTCAACTGCACTTACGAGCACTCCCTTTTAAGCAAAAAGGCCATCAATTTCCAAGTTCTGCTTTTGGCCGTTAAAGGAACTTCCAGCTCATTAGATAATTTGGCCCAGATACTTCGTATCTATGCGCCTTGTTGGCCGGCTTGATCTGTGCTTTTGCATGTCTTACGTTTGAGGGTGCGTCTTGCCGCAAAACTTTAAGCGCCGCCACTATCTGATCCCACCGCAAGTCACGTCCTCCATGCGCGGGATGAGACTCTGTGTCGACCTCACCAGACTCGTAGCGCATATTCCAATTTACGAATATGCCCCATTGCTCGATTTCCAGCTCTAACTCATCCTGGCTGACTGGCCAAACTTCAAAGGTCGAAAGATACTCATCTTCACTTTCGTCAAAGAGAGACTGATATCGATGGGGGACCCCGTCGATGTCGGCAATTCCCTCCCGTGGTCCATCGTACCAATCATTCTCAACGTACACTCTTTCGAATGGGCCGAATTCGGCCATAAAATTCTCCACGTAATGCTTCTAGCGGCTGCTCCTGGCCGATTGTACTCGGTCATCAGCAGACGCTTCCGTTCCAGCTTGTCAACTCAAAGAGATTTCGTGTTTAGATGCATCATTTCAGCATATTAATTTCCAGCCAGTAGCCTTCCCACGGAGCGTCAGAAAACATGAAGCCCTCGACTCGCGACCGCACACATTCGGCAAATTTAGTTTGAGTCGAAACATGCACCTTCAAAGGCATACCATGCTTAGATAAACTCACCAGCAACGTGAAGCCATCGTCCTTACCTTCCGGCGCAATTTCTCGACACTCATTAACGACGGGGGTTAACTTAGCCCCACCTTCCGGAGCATTTCTTTGCTCCCAAGCCAGCCCTTCTGGTGTGCGCGCATCCCTATGCGATTGTGCGCGGAGGCTCTCAAATGAAGGAGTGCTACCTGCCAATGCAGCATTGGCGTAAATGAACACCAGTAGCGCGATTGAGATTGTTGTTTTCATCTAGGTCGACTTTCTTTGGGGGCTACCGAATTAGCGCAGGTCCGGTCTTGGCCGAATCCGACCACCATGATATCTGATTCCCCACTTCTAGCGTCGTGGGTCTTTCTCTGGCGGAGGGATTAATTTTGGAATTGAACCGAGGCGCGGGAACCCCTTGCTTTGTTCCTCGGACAAACAGTCTTTGTTATCTCTTTCCAGGGCCTTTCCGTCTCTGTAATGACAGTCAAGATTTACATTCCCTGGCCGAACGGGTTGAGGGTAGTCAACAGTGAATTGCTCTAACAAACCCTTCTCAAACCGATAGACCATCCATTTGTGTCCCGATTCCGTCCAAACTATCTGGCATCCCGTGAACTTGCTGGGCATTCTTTCGGGGTAAATGAATATGTACTGCCCATGTACTCCATCGACGGCAGCTGCGCGAGGTGGCTGCTGTAAGTCGCATGTCGAACCAGCCTGACATGCAGTTGCCCAAAGAGTGGCGAGATTAACTAACAGCGCCTTCACCATAAGTTCATCCTAGTCCCTGAGTAGATCTGCAGTGCCTTGTATCAGTCAGCTTCTGGCCGATTTCAGCTGTCATGGTGCATCATTGTGCCATGACGCATGGCAGGCTAGACATTGTCGCGCACGCCGAGTAGCGAGGTGCTGCCCACATTTCGGGCAAATCCCAAAGACCTTTTCACATTCCAAGAATATTCTGTGTCTCACGTATTCACGGACGACATCCAGCGGGACATTTTCAGCTTCGGAGATCTTTCGTTCGAGCACATCGCGCGGGCCCTTCACGTAATTGCCGATTGAAGAGAGCGTGGGAAGAGACGGACAGAATGAAGTAATTGTTGCGCCGCATCTGTCACATTCACGTAAGGCCAACTTTCGTTCCATTAGTTCCTTTCCCAAATGTCCGCCATTGGCCGAATACGGCAAATCCACCGGCGGGCAATTTCATTCGCCATTCTTTGTTAGATTTCGAACGAAGTCACTAGTGGCACCGTTCCAGAGACATTTCTGGCATCGACCTGCCTCGAAAACGTGCACGCAGTTTGGCGCTCCATAAATGGCGTGTGCACATTCAGGGCACAAGTTGGCCATGGATGAAGAATCGTCGCTGTAATCGCTTCCACATTCGTCACAAGTTTTCATTACTGTTAACCGTCAATCAAATGCTCAACAATGACCGTCCGCAGATGACCGGACACGGTCAAGGCAGAGCAGCGTGTTCTTTGGAACGCCACTGCTGCACTATCGCCCGTGATTTATGCCGCAGTTTCTGTGGGAGTCTTTCTGTTACCGCGATAACGTCAAGCCGTTCCACCATTTCAGCATTTACGGTGGTCCCTTGCTCAATCCAGTCAACCGCCAAGCCTTGCCAATAGCCTGCTGGAGTATCCAGGGGCCAGCAAAGTCCAGCAAGAATAACATCACTTGCAGCGGCGTCATCCCTGCAGTAGTCTGCAAACGGTGTTTGAAGTTGCACAACGAGAGCACGCTGGTCCATATCAATTCCTAAAACCTTCACCGCAATCTATGTCCGCATTTGGCCGATAGCGACGGATCAGCGCTGGCTGAAGTCATCAGGTCTTGCCACCAATACCGATCGGACCGCAGGGCCAAGCACAGCTACCGGCATCGCCCGGCGGGTGGTCTGCTTCACATGGCGATGCTCGGCGATAAGCAGGCAAACCAAACCTGCAACCAATCAAACTAAAGTTGGGATGTAGGTGGTCATCGTGAACTCCAAAGGCTAAGTGACTACGCGTAAGGCGCACCGCGCAGTTCGACGGTGTTGCCTTCGGGGTCGTTGACGTAGATCGACGGCCCCTCGCCTTCCGCGCCATAACGCGATTCGGATGGACCGTTCGGCACATCGTGTGCGCTCAGGTGGGCGCGGATCGCAGCTTCATCAAACGGCTCTACGCGGAAGCAGAAATGGTCGACGTTACGGCCTTCCTTGCCCGGCGCGGCGCCGCCCATCTTCCCCAGCTTCTTGTCGACCGGCACCAGGTCGACCAGCGAACTGCCGGCGCGCAGTTGGATCAGGCCTATTTCGTCCTGGCGGCGCTCAATCGTGCAACCCAGAACCTCGGTGTAAAAACGGATCATGCGGTCGGCATCGACGACGCGCAGAACGATATGGTCGATTTCACGGATCTTGATCAAAGCTGGTCTCCTTAAGGATTAGATACGCAAGCGGCGGCGGTCGTTGAGGAAGGTATCGAGCTGCTCCGGCGTCAGCACCTTGACCGGATCACCGTGGAAGACATACAGGTAAGGCTCCCCGCCCAGGCGGTCAGTCATCTTCGCCAGCACGAGAAAGCAAGTGCCCAACGGATAAACAGCCGTATCACGCAACTCGCGCGAACACTGCACCCGCATTTCCGGGCTGAACGCCTGCCCATTCACCGGCCGCACCACTACCCGGCCATCCTCTTCCAGCGACTCCACCGCCACGTCGCGGTAATCAAAAGTATCTCTTGTCATCCCCGCATGTTACCCGATCCACCTCAACACCGCCCGCCGCGCGCCACAAGGTAATCACAGCTTCCGCCGAGCCTGCTTGACCCCATTTTTCATAGGGCTACACTGAATATGAAATTCACATGGAACGAGAAGAAAAAGGACGAATATAGACATGTCATTTCCTTTCGAAAAGCAACCCGGCGAGAAGCACGAGAATACTTCGCAACCTTTGAACGATTTGACCGATTGGGGCCGAGTTGAGGCAATGGATGACGAGGATATAGTCTTCGATGAGGATAACCCGGAAATTCAGCCTGGGGAACTCCAGCGCGGAGTTGTTCGACTCAGCGGAATCACTCCCACGCCGGAACAATTAGAAGAGGCAAAGCGCCAATTGCTTACTTATATCAATCGGCCTCGGAAGGCAAAATAGCAGCGCTCAGCACGAAGGGCTTGCCGCGCGCCCAGCGGTTGGATGAGAGGGAGAACGTCAGCGCGCGGACCTGGTGGTACCAGCCGGCGGGGACGTAAAGCATGTCGCCGGGCTGCACGATAACTTCGATCAACGTGGCCTGGCGGGCCAGCGGGTAGTGGTCGAAATCCGGGTTTTCGGGATCGAAGGGGCTGCCGAACAAGACAGGGTTGGCTTCGCGCGTGTAGAGGAATTCGTCGTGGTGCGGTGGCGCGAGGAAGATGCGCTTTGTGCCCCACACTTGCGCAAAGATGTTGTCGTCAAAATCGCTGTGCAGGGGAGTGACAGTTCCCGCAGGGCCGATCCAGAAACGTGGCGGGCCCATTTTCTCAAAGTACGTCGGCCAGTGGCACATGCTGTTCAACTCGCGCAATTCGAGGTTGCCGAGGTATGGCGGCAGGCCTTCGGTCGCTTCGGCGAGGTCGAGGTATTCGCGCATGGTGGTGTCGAGCATCGCGCGGTCAGGGGCGAAGGCGGTGCCGATGTAGTCCCCCACTCGGGCGCGCACGTGCACGTCGCCAAAGCGTTCGCGTAAGATTTCGGGGCCGAGCGCGCTGATTGGCCAGCGGGCGATGGCGCCGGGAATCAGGAATGGCAGGCCCTGCCGCGCACGGGTGCGGAAGTCGGCGGCGCTGGGCATGCGGACCCGTGGTACTTCGGTGATCGATGGCAGCGTGCGTGAGGCCTGCTTGATTGCGGCACGCATTTCCTCCATCGACGACACGCCACGCACTTCGGCATCTCGGCGGGCGCGCGCCTCGGCCTTCGCACGCTGGCCCTCCTCATCCGGAGGAACGACGCGCGAAGCGTCGAGTGGCGGCAATCGCGACGACATGGGCTTACGCGCCCTGGCGCAGCACCAGCAGCGCCACCGCTTCGGCGTTGATGCCTTCTTCGCGGCCCAGGTAGCCGAGCTTTTCGTTGGTCTTGGCTTTCACGTTCACGTGGCCGACCGGCACGCCGAGATCAGCGGCGATATTGGCCGCCATGGTCGCGATATGCGGCGCCATTTTCGGGCGCTGCGCGATAATCGTGCAATCCACATTGCCGATGTCGTAGCCGGTGGCGCGCACACGCTTGGCGGCCTCGCGCAGCAGCACACGGGAATCGGCGCCGCGGAATTCTTCAGCGGTGTCCGGGAAGTGCTTGCCAATATCGCCCAGCGCCGCCGCGCCAAGGATGGCGTCGGTGATCGCATGCAGCAGCGCATCGGCGTCCGAATGGCCAAGCAGCCCGCGTTCATGCGGGATCTCGACGCCGCCGAGAATCAGCTTGCGGCCTTCAACCAGGCGGTGCGAATCGTAGCCCTGGCCGATACGGAATGGAAGTTGCGTCATTTTGAATCCTGTCTCAAATACATTTCTGCAATCGCGATATCGGTCGGCAGCGTTACCTTCAGGTTGCGCGGATGGCCTTCGACCAGCATTGGCGAGAAGCCCAGCATCTCGATGGCGCTGGCGTCATCGGTGATCGCATTCGGGTCCGGCGCCAGCGCCAGTGCGCGCACCAGCAAGGCGTATGAAAACATCTGCGGCGTCTGCGCCAGCCACAAGCCGTCGCGCGGCGTAGTCTGCACGGCGCCGGTGCGCGTGGACTTTACAGTGTCCACCACCGGCAGCGCAAGCAGGCCGCCGCCCTCGTGGTCGCCAACCGCCGCGATCAGCTTTGCGATCAGGGCCGGCGTTAAGCCGGGACGCGCGGCATCGTGCACCAGCACCATGTCGTCGTCACCCAGCTCAACGCGCATGGCGCGCAAGCCATTCAGGATCGATTCCATGCGCGTGGCGCCGCCGCAGCGCAGAATCGTCACGCCGCCTTCCGGTGTGATCGAGTCGATATAGCCATCGTCCGCACTGACCACGACGAAGGTGTGCGTTATCAAGTCACTGTGGTGGAACGCATCCAGCGTATGCTGCAGCATAGGTACGCCGTTGATCGGCAAATACTGCTTGGGAGTGGCCGCGGCCATGCGCGCGCCGATGCCGGCGGCTGGAATCAATGCGAAGTATCGCTTCATTTTCTGCTACGTGTCTTCCTCAAAATAGTCTGTATCTCGCCGTTGCAGGCTTTACCCAAACGGGCATATTCCGCCGGCGAATCGATCAGCGCCTGCTGCACCTCCACCTTGGCCATTTCGGCTTTGATGTAAGGCATCCATCCGCTGTCGATCTCATGCTCCAGCGCCGAGCGCGCAGTGCCGGCCGGGGCGTACAACGGCTTACCTTCAAAGCGCCTCGCCAACGCCGAACGCACCACCCCTTCGACCTTGACCAGATGGTCCATGTAGGCGTTCATGTGCCGCAATTCATGCGACAGGATCTCGGCGTAGCCGCAGGTCCCTGCCGGAAATTCGTTGCCCACATAAATGCGCACCGGTGCGTAAGTCAGTTGCACCTTGATCTGCGGCGCCACGCATTCATAGCCGCTCACCGGATCGGTCAGCATCGGTCCATCGAGACCGATCTGAACGCGCGACTCGGTGCGGGTCAGGCCCAGCACATAGCCGGTCGCCGGCATCTTCTCGGTCCGCAACGCTGAAAGCTGTTTGTAGGACAGCTGGGTATTGACCGTGTAGCCATTCTGGCGCGCCGACAGTACCGACACTGTCTTGCTGATCGTGTCTTCACAGCGGATCTGGAACGGCGTGCGCTCCACCTGCGCCGCCTGCGCCTGGTTCGCCGCAAGGGCTCCAACCAGCATCAGGCTGCGCGAGGCGTTCATGGCGTCAGTCCAGCTTCCAGGCGCCTGCGCGCAGTTTGTCCAGCCAGAAGGCGCCGATCACGGTTTTTACATCGGTGATCTTGCCGGTGCGGACCCAGTCCAGCATTTCATCCACCGTGACGCTGATGGTCTCAATGAATTCGCCGTCATCCAGTTTCGTTTCGCCGGCGGTCAGTCCGCGCGCCAGGAAGATATCCAGGTGCTCGTCCGAATAGGCGATGGCGTTGTGGATGGTGCTGACGAATTTCCATTCAGCGGCGGTATAGCCGGTCTCCTCTTCCAGCTCGCGGATGGCGCAGGCAAGGTGGTCTTCGCCCGGATCGATCTTGCCGGCGGGGAGTTCGATGAAGACGCGGTCGTTGGGATAGCGGTACTGGCGTTCGAGCAGGATTTTGCCGTCGTCCAGCACGGGGATGATCACCACAGCGCCCGGGTGGCGGATGTATTCGCGCTTGGTGTGCTTACCGTCGGGCAGGCTGACAGTGTCGCGGTGGACTTTGAGGAAGCCGCCGTCGTAGGCGATGCCGCCGTCTATTTTGGTTTCTTTAAGGTGCTTGTCCATGTCTTTTTTGATTAAAACCTTCAAAACCGGGAAACCGGGGTCCGGCCCTTGGGCCGTACCCCGGTTTCCCGGTTTTAAACGGTTTTAGTGGTGTTTACGCAGGTAGCGTACCACGAAGCCAGGGAATGCAAACACCAGGAAGGCAAAAGCCGCGACCCAGTAGAACTCCCAGTTCTGTGGAAACGCGGTGCCGATGCGGGATTCGAGGGCCATGCCGATGCCGCCTACGACGACATATAACACAGCCAGTTCCGCCAGCCGCGCCAGAAATGGCTTCTTGGCGGCTTTGAGCGGAACCAGGCCGAACACCTTCTCGTTCAGGAAAGGCAGGTTGGCGGCCACCACTGCAAGCAGGATGACCAGCCAGGATGATGCATTGACGTCCATTGATCAGGAAGCCAGGGTCTTCGACATCGCGGACATGCAGGCGTTCAGCAGCGGGCCAGGAATCATGCCCAGCACCACAACGGCCACGCCGTTCAGTGCCAGTACCAGGCCCTTGTCGCCATGAACAACCAGCGGGGTGTTATCGGACGCTTCGTCGAACCACATTACTTTCACGATGCGGATGTAGTAGAACGCGCCCACCAGCGAGAACATCACGGCGAACACGGTCAGCCACACGGCGCCGGTAGCCAGCACGGATTGCAGCACCGCGAACTTGGCGGCGAAGCCCATCATCGGCGGCACGCCGGCCAGGGAGAACATCAGCACCGACATCAGCGCGGCGTAAGCCGGGCTGCGCTTGGCCAAACCTTTGAAGTCGTCGATTTCTTCAGCTTCGAAGCCCGAGCGCGCCAGTACCATGATCATGCCGAACGAGCCGACGGTGGTCATGACATAGGTGATCGAGTAGTACATCGCAGACGAATAGGCAGCAGCTGCGTTGGCGGTGTCGTGACCAACCACGCCAGCCAGCAGGCCAAGCAGCACGAAGCCCATTTGCGCGATGGTGGAGTAAGCCAGCATGCGCTTCAGGTTGGTCTGTGCGATTGCAGTCAGGTTACCGATCGCCAGCGACAGCACGGCCAGGATCATCAGCATCTGCTGCCAGTCGAATGCCATTGGCAGCATGCCTTCCACCAGCAGGCGCACGCAGATGGCGAAAGTCGCCAGCTTCGGTGCACCGCCCAGCAGCAGGGTCACGCCGGTTGGCGAACCCTGGTAGACGTCCGGTACCCACATATGGAATGGCACGGCGCCCAATTTGAAGGCCAGGCCAGCCACCACGAACACCAGGCCGAAGATCAGGATCGACTTGTCGACGGTACCGGTGCCCAGCTTGCGAGCCACTTCGGAGATATCCAGCGTGCCGGTCGCGCCGTACAGCATGGACATGCCATACAGCAGGAAGCCGGAAGCCAGCGCGCCCAGGATGAAGTACTTCATCGCAGCTTCAGTAGCACGGGCGTTATCGCGGCGCAGCGCCACCAGGGCGTACAGCGACAGCGACATCAGTTCCAGGCCCAGGTAGATGGTCAGGAAGTTGTTCGCCGAGATCATCACGTTCTGGCCCAGCAGGGAGAACAGCGCCAGGACGTAGAACTCGCCGCCCAGGTTACCGCCCAACATGCCGCGGTCGGTGGAGTACTGGCGTGCATACACCAGCGTCATCGCCATGGTCAGGTAGGAGAACAGCTTGAGCAGGTTGCCCATCGGGTCGTTCAGGAACATATTCGAGAACGCGTAGACGGTGCTGCCGGAACTGTAGTCGGAGAAGCTGAAGACGGCGGCGCCCACCAGGGTCGCCAGCGTCAGCATGTAGGTGATCGCACGCTTGCCCTCGTCGAGGAACATGTCGATCAGCAGGATCGCCGAGGCAGCGATCAGCAGAAAGACTTCTGCGTACATCGGGATCAGGTTAGTGGTATTCATGAAAACTTGGTCCTATCAGTGCGCCACAACTGGCAGCTTGGTCTGGGCGACGTGCGCCAGCAGGTCGGCCACGGAAACTTGCATCACGTCGGTGAACGGAGCTGGATACAGGCCCATCACCAGAACAGCGATTGCCAGGATGCCCAGCATCAGGAACTCGCGGTTGTTAACGTCGGTCAGTTCTTCCACGTGCGGATTGGTGATGGCGCCGAAGATCACGCGCTTGGCCATCCACAGGGAGTATGCGGCGCCGAAGATCAGCGCGGTCGCAGCAGCGATACCGGTCACGAAGTTGAACTTCACTGCACCCAGGATCACCATGAACTCGCCCACAAAGCCGGAGGTTGCCGGCAGGCCGCAGTTAGCCATGGAGAACAGGATGAACAGTGCAGCAAACTTAGGCATCTTGTTCACGACGCCACCGTAGTCGGCGATCTGGCGCGAGTGCATGCGGTCGTACAGGACGCCGATGCACAGGAACATTGCGCCGGAGATGAAGCCGTGCGAAACCATCTGCACGATACCGCCCTGCACCGACATGTCGTTGAACATGAAGAAGCCCAGGGTCACGAAGCCCATGTGCGCGATGGACGAATACGCCACCAGTTTCTTCATGTCTTTCTGCACCAGGGCCACCA
>Ga0055524_1001441_pt1 | contig 13654 bp, 10 predicted proteins | sample AraplaCol_mCL_r2_2_FD_55011 | JGI IMG/M metagenome (GOLD analysis project Ga0055524, IMG submission 55011) | Arabidopsis root microbial communities from North Carolina, USA - plate scrape MF_Col_mCL_r2 | ecosystem: Host-associated > Plants > Roots > Endosphere | place: USA: North Carolina...
CGCCTGCATGCGCAAGATCCTGACGATCCTCAACTCGATGGTCAAAACCGGCCAACCGTGGGAAAACAGATTGCCTGCTTGACACGGTTGCTCTCCCGCCTGCGGGAGAGGGGAACGCGCAAAGAGCTCCGTCAAACCGACGTCAGCGCCGCTACCCGGCCGGCTTCCGCCACGAAATCGATGAACCGGCGCACACGCACGGGTATGTGCGTGCGATGCGGGTAGTACAGGTAGAGGCCGACGCTGTTGCTGTCGAACTTGCGCAGGATCGGCACGAGCCGGCCGGCGGCCACGTCGTCGCGGATCAGGTGCATCGACAGTTGGCCGATACCGATGCCGGCGCGCACCGCCGCGATTTCGGTCTGCACGTCGTTGAACGTGGCCACGGCGGGCACGTCCTGAAAGACGAGGTCGCCGTCCACGTTCAGTTCCCATGGCACCATGCGTCCCGTCACGGGGCGGCGAAAGCCCGTGCAGGCGTGCCGCGCCAGCGCGTCGAGCGTCTTCGGCTCGCCATGCTGGGCGAGGTATGACGGCGCGGCGCAGATCGTCATGGGCAGGTCGCACAGTCGGCGCGCCACAAGGTTCTGGCCGGGGCTGGTGCCCGAACGAAAGCCCACGTCGATGCGCGACTCGACGAGATCGGTAAACAGATCGCTGAGCTGCACGTCGAAGGTGATGCCGGGATAGGCGGCGCGAAACTGCTGCATCAGGGGCACCAGCACATGCACGCCGAGCGATGGCGGCGCCGTCAGCCGGATCAGGCCGTCGTCCTCGCTTCTTGCGCTGCGCACCTGCGCCAGGGCCTCATCGAGCTGACGCAGGCCGGGATCGGCCAACTCGAACAGTCGCGCCCCTTCGTCGGTCAGGCTCAGCTTGCGCGTGGTCCGGTGCAGCAGGCGCACGCCGAGTTCGGCTTCCAGCGTGCGCACGGCCTTGCTGACGGCCTGGGGCGTCACGCCCGCCTCCGTCGCCGCCCGCGCAAAACTCTTCGCCCGTACCACGCCGAGAAACAGCGTCAAGACTCGCGCCCTGTCCATGGATCTAGCGGTTATTCGCAACCGTGAGTTGGCAATGTGCGAAGAATACTCCAGACGCTGACTTCGCCGAAGCTCGCATCGACGCGCGATTTTCGTAACGGGGCCGATAAAAACATTCACTTCGGCAATGCGGTGCAATCGGGGAACATCGGGGCGTTCCCCGCTCGCGCCGCCGGCCTGTGCCGGCCCCGCCCACCATGCGTGCCGCCTCGCTCCCCGTGCTGTTGCTCGCCGCCAGCGGCGCCTGTGCCGAAACCCAGGCGCCGGACGCCGCCTCCACGCCCGTCGCGCCCGCCACGCCCGCAACCGCCGAAGACAAGGGCTGGATAGACCGCGTGCTCGACAAGCTGGGCGCCTCGAAGGAGGTGGACGTGAGCCATGGCATCGACTGGGGCGTGCTGCCCGGCCCGTTCTACAACCCCGAGATGGGATTCGGCGTGGGCGCGGCGGCCATCGGCCTGTACAAGCCCAGGAATGCCGAGAAGGACACCCAGCTTTCCACACTCTCGCTGACCGGATTCCTGACCAGCACGGGCGCGGTGGGCATTGGCGTGGACAACAACACGTTCTTTGCCGACGACAGCTATCGCTTCGTCTTCAGCGGGGCGCTGATCAACATGCCCACCTCGTACTGGGGCATCGGCTACGACAATGCGATCGACCAGGCCAACAAGGAAGGCTATACGCGCCGCGGCGTGGTGTTCCAGCCCAGGCTGATGGTGCGCGTGCGGCCCAATATCTACGTGGGCGGCGGCTACGACTTCGAGTACGACAACGCGGCCCAGCTCGAACGCGGCGGCAGCAGCAAGCTGGCCACCGACCCAAACGGCACGCGCATTCTCAGCAGCGGGCTGACCGCGCACTTCTCGTACGACACGCGCGACTTCCTGCCCAACCCGTACAAAGGCCAGGCGCTGCTGCTCAACGGCACCGTGTATCGGCGCGGCTTCGGCAGCGACACCGACTTCGAGACGCTGGAGATTACCTACGACACNTACTTCCGCGTGCGCGAGCGCGACGTGCTGGCCTTCGACGTCTACAGCAAGCTCAACTGGGGTGACGTGCCGTGGAGCATGATGTCCAAGCTGGGCGACAACCGGCGCATGCGCGGCTACTTCCTGGGCCAGTACCGCGACAAGGCGATGCTGACGGCCCAGGTGGAGTACCGCTGGCACATCGCCGGCCGCCAGGGGATGGTGTTCTGGGCCGCCACGGGCGCCATTGCCGGCAACCCCGGTGCGCTGGCATCGGCGCACTGGCTGCCCAACGCCGGCATCGGCTACCGCTTCGAATTCAAGCCGCGCGTGAACGTGCGCTTCGACGTGGGCGTGGGCAGCCACACCAAGGGCGCCTACTTTCAGATCAACGAAGCGTTCTGAAAGGCGCCCGGGGTGTGCNGTCAGCCGCGGATGAACGCCAGCAGGTCGGCGTTGATGGTCTCGGCGTGCGTGGTGGGCATGCCATGCGGGAAGCCCTTGTACGTCTTCAGCGTGCCGTTGCGCAGCAGCTTGGCCGAGAGCGGGCCGGAGTCGGCATAGGGCACGATCTGGTCGTCGTCGCCGTGCATGACCAGCGTGGGCACGCTGATCTTCTTCANGTCTTCGGTGAAGTCAGTCTGCGAGAACGCCACGATGCCGTCGTAGTGCGCCTTGGCGCCGCCCTGCATGCCCTGGCGCCACCAGTTCGCAATGACGCCTTCCTGCGCCGTGACGCCCGGACGGTTGTAGCCGTAGAACGGCCCCGCCGGCACGTCGCGNTAGAACTGCGCGCGGTTGTTGGCTACCTGGGCCTGGAAACCGTCGAACACGTCCTTGGGCANCCCGCCTGGATTGGCTTCGGTCTTGACCATCAGCGGCGGCACGGCGGCGATCAGCACCGCCTTGGCTGCGCGCGCTTCGCCATGACGCGCCAGGTAGCGCACCACCTCNCCGCCGCCGGTGGAGTGGCCCACGTGGATGGCGTTCTTGAGATCCAGATGCGCGGTCAGCGCGGCCAGGTCATCGGCGTAGTGGTCCATGTCGTGACCGTCGGCGGTCTGCGTGGAGCGGCCATGGCCACGGCGGTCGTGCGCGATGACGCGGTAGCCGTGATTCAGGAAGTACATCATCTGCGCGTCCCAGTCGTCCGCGCTCAGCGGCCAACCGTGGGAGAAGACGATGGGCTGGCCGCTGCCCCAGTCCTTGTAGAAGATATCGATACCATCCTTGGTCCTGACCGTCTGCATGACATTGCCTCCCAGTTGGATGCGCCGGCCCCTGCCGGCGCGCGAGCGTTGAGTATCGGCCCCCGAAAGACGGCATCGTCCCATCGCCAACGAATGCGGCGAAGTGAAAAATTTTGGCGCGCGAGATAAGCGATCTCGTACGGGTCAGAAGCGGCCGGAACAGACCAGTGCGACCGGCGCTGGAGGTGGCCTGCCGGTCACGGCAAGCCATGTATTGGTGCAATAGCCGCGCCCGGCACGCGGCCGGGCCAGCGCTTTCAGCCGCGCAGGTAGGCGCCGGCGCCCGCGCCGGCCACCCGTCCGCTGGCAAAACAGGCCGTCAGCAGGTAGCCACCAGTCGGGGCTTCCCAGTCGAGCATTTCGCCGGCGCAAAACACGCCCGGCAGGGCCGTCAGCATCAGCCGCTCGTCCATCGCCTCGAAGCGCACGCCGCCCGCCGTGCTGATGACCTCGTCGATCGGCCGCGCGCGTTCCAGCCGCAGCGGCAGCGCCTTGATGGCCGCCGCCAGCGCCCCGGGGTCGTGCATGGCCTCGCGGGACAGCACCTCGCGCAACAGGCGCGCCTTGACGCCGGTGATGCCGAGCCGACTTTGCAGATGGCTCGATACCGAACGCGCGCCGCGCGGCCGGCCCACTTCGGCGGCCACGTCCTCGGCGGAACGTCCCGGCGCGAGGTCGAGCGTGATGGTGGCGGCGCCATGGGCGTCGATCAGGTCGCGGATCGGCGCCGACAGCGCGTAGACCAGGCTGCCTTCGATACCGGTCTCGCTGATCACGAACTCGCCCTGGCGATGCAGCGGCGTGCCATCCAGGGTGGTGACGCCGATGGCCACCGCCTTGACCGGATCGCCCGCATGCTGGCTGCGGAACACCTCGCTCCATGCGATATCGAAGCCGCAGTTGGCGGGCCGCAGCGGCGCCACGTTCACGCCGCGCGCCGTCAGCAACGGCAACCACGCGCCATCGGACCCAAGGCGCGCCCAGCTGCCACCGCCCAGTGCCAGCACCACGGCGCGGGCCGCCACTTCGATCTCTCCTTCGCGGGTGGCCAGACGCAGCACGTGCCAGCCGTCGGCGGACGCGCCAAAACCGAGCCAGCGGTGCCGCACGTGAATACGCACGCCCGCTTCGCGCAGCCGGTGCAGCCACGCGCGCAGCAGCGGCGCGGCTTTCATGTCAGCGGGAAACACGCGGCCGGAACTGCCGACGAAGGTGTCGATGCCCAGCGCATGCACCCAGGCGCGCAGCTGGTCGGCATCGAAGGTATCCAGCAACGCGCCAATGCGGTCAGCGCGGTTGCCATAGCGGCGCCGGAAGGCCTCGGCCGCCTCGGCGTGGGTGATATTCATGCCGCCCTTGCCCGCCATCAGGAACTTGCGGCCCACCGACGGCATGGCGTCGTAGACCTGCACCGGCAAACCCTGCGCGGCAATAGCCTCGGCCGCCATGAGCCCGGCCGGCCCCCCACCGATAACGATGACGCCTTCATGGCGGGTAGGTGCGACGGAAGAGACAGCAGACATGGATCGGGCGAAGGCGGAAGGCTGGCGGATTATAAGCCGGGGCGGGCGGAGCAAGCGCTGTTGCCGGTCGACGGACAGCCGCAAGCAGGCTTGACGCCCGCCCCCTCACCCCTTCAGCCGCGGGAACGACAGTTCGAATTCCGTGAACTCGTGCTCCACCGAGCGGCAGGCGATCGCGGCGCCCCAGCTGCGCAGCACGTCCTGGCAGAAGGCCAGGCCGATGCCCGTGCCGCGATGGGCGGGGAACGAGAAGAATGGCTGGAACATGCGGGCCAGCACGTGCGGCGGCACGCCGGCGCCGGTATCGCGGAACAGCACGTGGATGCTGTCGGCCCGCGCCTCGCAGCGGATGTGGATGGTGCCCTTGCCCACGCGCTTCATCGCCTCGATGGCGTTCTTGGTCAGGTTGGTGATGACCAGTTCGAACAGCTGGGCGTTGCCCATCACGTGCAGCGGCGCCGAATCCTCGATGGTGACCACGTCTTGGTGCATCGGCTCGAACGGAAACCGCGCGATGCTGTCGCGGATCGATTTGACGAGGTCGAATACCTCCTGGCGGGCCAGCTTCGGATCTTTCGAGTTGGCCACCAGCAGGTCGATGCTGCTGTTGACGTGGGCCAGGTCGGCCTGCAGCCGCGCAACGGCCTGCATCAGCCCTTCGCGATGCGCCGTGCCGGGGTCGAGCGCGGCCGGCAACCGGCTTTGCAGGCCGGCGGCTGTCATCGTCAGGCTCATCAGCGGCGTGCGCAATTCGTGCGCCACGGTGGCCAGCGCCACCGCCATGCCGCGCCGCTTCTGTTCCAGCAGCAACTGCCGGTCGAGCTTGATGACCACGAGCACGGCGATCACGAATGCAATGATCGGCAGCTGCAGCACCAGCGGCTGCCACGGAATGCCAGAGATCGAGTGGCCGGCCACCACGAACAGCACAAAGGCGCCGGCGGCCCCGGACAACAGCGCGATGGTCGCGAACGCCGCGCTGAAGTGGTAGAGCACCACCACGGCGATGATGACCGACTCCGCCCACACCAGCGAGCCGTGGTTCTCCAGGTACAGGAAGATGAACGCGAACGGCATGCCGATGGTGATGGCAAACAGCGCNTACGCCGGCAGCCAGCGCTTGTGCGANAGCGCCGAGGCAAACAGCAGCGGGACGAACAGCGCCGTGCAGACCAGCCTGAGCCAGATNTTCTCGTAAGCCTGCGGGAATACGTACGACCAGATGACGTAATAGAGCGGGTGGCCNATGACGCCCAGCGCCCCCACCATCTGGATGCGGCGCAGCCGCGCGACGCTTTCCTCGTCGAGCAGCGTGGTGCGTGACGCNTTCTCGAACACGGCGCGCCATGCATTCCNGGCAAGCCGGACGACGGAGGGCTCGGCCTCCGTTTGCTCCTGCGTGGCTTCCATATCGCGCTTCTGACTCCTGGTCCAGGTCCTTGGGGGGATTACAACTCCGCGCCGGCTGGCGAGCTGGCGTGGCCCCGGCGCGCGCGGCGCGTGGACGACCACTCTTCCAGCCTCACCTCGTCCCGGATCGCCGCCAGGACGTCGATCAGTCTTTCGATCTCGGAATGGGCGAGTTTCGCATGCAGTGTAAGTCTCATCAATGCCCTATTCTTGGGGGTGGCCGGCGAGCAGAAAACCGCGCCGAAAATGCCGTGGCGCTGCAAGGCGTTGCGCAGCAGCATCACCTGCGGCTCCGAGCCGGCCTCCAGGCCGATGATCTGCTCCGAGCCGTCGCTGATGTTGTAGCCCAGCGCGGTGATGGCCGAGCGCGTCTGGCGGGTGATGGCGTGCAGCGCTTCGCGGCGGTCGTCGGCGCGGGCGATGAAGTCGGTCGCGGCGTCGAACCAGGCGATTTCGTGGCGCAGCAGCCCCGAGCTGAAGATGGCCGGGCGCGCCTCGACGGCAAAGAACTCCTTGAACCGGGTGGAACAGGTAACAAACCCGGCCCGGCCCGCGAAGGCCTTGGCCAGCGACGCCGTGCGGAAGTGCACGCGCGATGACAGACCCAGGGCCGGCACGAGCCCGGCGCCGCGCGGGCCATGGGTGCCCAGCGCGTGCGATTCGTCCACCACGATCACGCACCCCGAGGATTCGGCCAGTTGAACGTACGCTTCAAGCGGCGCCACGCTGCCGGTGGTGCTGTAGACCGAATCCACCATGATCACGCCCGGCCCGATGCGCTCGATCTGGCGCGCGGCATGGGCCACGTCGTTGTGGCGAACCGGCACGGCCTGCGCGCCGGCCGCGCTGATGCCTTCCCACAGCGAGGCGTGGCCGTTCATGTCGATATAGACCGGCACGCCGGGCCCGGCGATGCACTGCACCAGCCCGACGTTGGCGGCCCAGCCGGACTGNGCGATCAGGCCGTCCTCGGCCTGCATGAGCGTGGCCAGCTTGCGCTCCAGCTGCTGCTGCGGCGTATCGCCATGCCGGAACACCGACGACATCAGCAGCTCGGGCGCCTCTTCCAGCAGCGCACGGGCCTGCGCCTGCACCAGCGCGCGCTCGCCCAGCAGGCACAGATAGTCGTTGCTGCTCAGGTGCAGCGCGTCGGGGCCCGGCGTGCGGCCGTGCAGCAGATGATCTCCGCCCCAGAGCTTTTCCATGCGATCGACGAAATGCGTGGCCATGCGATCCTCGATCCATCCCGGCAAGGGCGGCGCTGAACTGCGGCTGACAGAAGAGGTCTGTGGGGCGAAAAGATCGGCGGATGGCATCGGTTTCCTCCAGGTTGTGTGCGCCAGGTCAAAAGAAGAAACGGGTTCGGCAAGCATGGCGGCGACAGCGACAACCCGCGGTGCGCTGCGCCTCGCCAACTCGCATCATCAACGCTAACGCCGCAACATGTCGCTAAATTCCGACGGCGCAAACGGTTGGTGAAAACAGGCAACACCGGGCCCTGCCGGCGGATGCGGCGTTGATGGGTCCGGGTGCGAACGCTTGCTTCCGTTGCGGCCCCGCCCGCGCCACGCTCGGGCTGGTCGTCGGCAATGCCGGCACCCCATGGCATCCCCATGGCACGCCGATGGCACCCCGACGGCATCCGCCGGCGCCACCGTGCGCGCTCCGCAACCGTGCATGACACCCCGCGCCACGCACCATCGCGGCGCCGCCATGCGCCGCCGTGCGCCGACTTCGGTGCGGGCCGGCGACGGAAACCTGGTGTTGCCGACCCGGCCAGCCCACCCCAGCCACGCGGAGCGACGCGCGAACAGCCTCGCGCCAGAGCCCCGCCACAGCCGCGCTGATCGGCACCCATCCGCCTCAAACCCGCGCCGCTGCTGGCTTGCCGGGCCTTTCTCCGATGTTTCTTCGATGTTTCTCCGGTTGGCGCCACCGTCTGGCATCGACCGGTTACCGCCCGCCTCGGGGCGATTGGCACGGCGCTTGCTGTCTTGTATCCAAGATTGGATTTCATCTGGAACACGTATGCGCCAACGCCCAGCAACGCCCGACTGCCCCGAACACGATACCGCGTGGATCCACCGTTTCGACCAGCCCCTGTCGGCTTCTGCCGCGTCTGCCGCGTCGGCCCCGTCGGATGCGGCGCCGCTGTCCGGCCTGCGTTTCGCCGCCAAGGACAACATCGATGTGGCCGGCGTGGCCACCACGGCGGCCTGCCCGCCGTTCGCCTATACCCCCGAGCGGCATGCCACGGTCATCGGCCGGCTGCTCGACGCCGGCGCGTTGCTGGCGGGCAAGACCAACCTCGACCAGTTCGCCTGCGGCCTCAATGGCACGCGCTCGCCCTATGGCGCGGTACCGAACGCCTTCAATCCCGCCTATGTGAGCGGTGGCTCCAGTTCCGGCTCCGCGCGGGCCGTGGCCACCGGCGAGGTGGACTTCGCGCTGGGCACCGACACGGCCGGCTCGGGCCGCGTGCCCGCCGGCCTCAACAACATCGTGGGGCTCAAGCCCAGCAAGGGGCTGATCTCCGCGCGCGGCGTGGTGCCGGCCGCGCAGAGCGTGGACTGCGTATCGATTCTGGCCACCACGGTGGCCACCGCAGTGCGCGTGCTGGACGTGGCGGCGGCGCATGACGCCACCGACCCGTACTCGCGCGCGCTGCCGCGCCTGCGCACGCCGTTCCGCGCCAACTTCCGCTTCGGCGTGCCGCGCGCCGCCGAGTTCTTCGGCGACGACCTCGCACGCCGCGCCTTCGACGATGCCGTAGCAGCCCTGCGGGCCATGGGCGGCCAGGCCGTCGAGATCGATTACGCGCCGCTGGCCGAGGCCGCCGCGCTGCTCTATGACAGCGCACTGGTGGCGGAACGCTACGCGGCCGTGCGCACGTTCTTCGACCAGTCGCCCGACGACGTGATCGAGCCCGTACGCTCGATCCTGGCCGCCGGCAGCCGCTATGGCGCGGCCGACGTGTTCGACGCGCAGCACCGCCTGCAGGCGCTTGCCCAGCAAGCCAACGCCATGTGGCACGACATCGACCTGCTGGTGGTACCCACCGCGCCCACCCACTGCACCATCGAGGCGATGCGCGCCGAGCCGGTGGTGCGCAACCGCGAGCTGGGCCACTACACGAACTTCGTCAACCTGCTCGACTACGCGGCGCTGTCGGTGCCGGCCAGCATGCGTCCCGATGGCCTGCCCTTCGGCATCACGCTGATCGGCCAGGCCGGCAGCGACTGGCAACTGGCCGATCTGGGGCAGCGCTTTCACCATGGCACCGGCCTGACGCAGGGCGCCACCGGCCGGCCGCTGCCGGCCCCGGTGCCCATCGCGGCGTTGCAGCCGTCGCCGGCCACGCACCTGCCGCTGGTGATGGTGGGNGCCCACCTGTCCGGCATGCCGCTCAANCATCAGCTCACGTCGCTGGGCGCCACGCTGGAGGCCGCCACCACCACCGCGCCCGCNTACCGGCTGCACGCGCTGCCCGGCACCACGCCGCCCAAGCCGGGCCTGCGCCGCGTGCGTGCGGACGGNGCGGACGGTGCCGACGCCGCTGGCGTGTGCATCGAGGTGGAGGTGTGGCAGCTGCCGCTGTCCGCCGTCGGCCAGTTCCTTGCCCAGATACCGCCGCCGCTGGCGCTCGGCAGCGTGGAGCTGGCCGATGGGCAGTGGCGCCACGGCTTTGTCTGCGAGGGCCACGCCCTGGCTGACGCGCCCGACGTGAGCGCCCACGGCGGCTGGCGCGCCTACATGCGCGCAGCCACTGCCTGAGCACCCTCCCGAGTCGCTTTTACGCCTTGCCGAAAACCATCTCCTCATCCAACCAGGAAACCGCCATGACCCATCCGACCCGCCGTCTCGTGCTGAAAGCCGGTGCCGCCGCCATGACCGCACTGGCCGCGCCGGCCATCGTCCGCGCGCAGGGCACGCCGAAGCTGCGCATCGGCTACTGGCCCGTCGCCTCCGGGCTGCCCTTCTTCGCCGCGCTCGAGAAGGGGTATTTCAAGGATGCCGGCGTCTCGGTCGAGCCGCTCAAGTTCGCCAGCCCGCAGCAGGTGATCGAGGCCATTCTGGCCGGCCGCTGCGACGGCAGCGCCAACGGCACGGCNTCGGCCGCGCTGGCCATTGGCGAGATCGCGCANCCGGGCCTGCTGAAGATCTTCTGCACCAATCCGACCAACGCGAAGTTCGTGCTCGACGAGTTCATCGTCCCCAAGGACAGCCCCATCAAGTCAGTGGCCGAACTCAAGGGCAAGCGCGTGGCATGCGGCCCGGGCCTGCAGAACGTGGTGCTGGCCAAGACCATGCTGGAGCGCGCCGGCGCCGGCAAGATGAACGTCACCGAACTGCCGATCGGCCAGCACGTTGCCGCGCTGGCGGCGGGCCAGATCGACGGCGTCTACTCGCTGGAGCCCACCGGCACCATCGGCCGCCTCAACGGCACCACCCGCACGCTCGAAGCCGGCGTGGTGGCGCGCTACATCCTCGGCGATGCCATGGCGCCGTGGCATGGCGGCTCGGCCAGCCTNACCACCGACTTCCTCGGCAAGCAGAAGGATGTGGCCAAGACCTACATGACCGCCTACCGNCGCGGTGTGGACCTGGTGCGCCAGAACCCGAACGAGGCGCGCCCGTTCCTCAAGGGCTACACCGCCATCGAAGGCGCGCTGACCGCCGAGGTGCCGATGTCGAACTACCTGTTCTTCGACGAATTCAAGGCCGCCGACGCCGCGTACTTCCAGAAGTTCTACGACCTGTTCACCGAGAAGGGCATCTTCTCGCGCAAGGTCGATGTCAACACGCTGCTCTACAAGGCCTGATCATCATGTCCGAGCTCTCGCAACCCGCCGCGGCATCGAATGCCCCGCCCGGCGCGGCTGGCGCGGCCCAGCCCTGGGCACCGCCGGCCTCGCACGACGCCGCGCCGCGCGCCTCGCTGGCCGAGCGCCTGCTGCCTGCCGTTGGCCCGCTGGTGCTGTTTGTCATCTGGGATCTGGTGGTGCGCTTTCACCTGGTCAAGCCGATCCTGCTGCCCAGCCCGGCCGATACCGTGGCGGCGCTGGTGTCCGGCCTGGCCGGCGGCGCGCTGCTGGCCGACTTCGCGGTAACGGTGGCCCGCACGCTGCAGGCGTTCGCCATCGCGGCGGTCATCGGCATGCCGCTCGGCGTGCTGCTCGGCAGCAACGAGCGCGCGTACCGCAGCGTGGAGTTCCTGATCGACTTCTTCCGCTCCACGCCCTCGTCCGCGCTGATTCCGCTGTTCCTGCTGATCTTCGGCGTGTCCGACATCAACAAGGTGGCCATCGCCGCGTTCGGCGCGTTGCTGATCGTGGTCTTCAACAGCGCCTACGGCGTGATCAACGCGCGCAAGCAGCGCGTGATGGCGGCACGGGTCATGGGGGCCTCGCGCTGGCGCGTGTTCCGCGACGTGCTGGTGTGGGAAAGCCTGCAACCGAGCTTCGTGGGCCTGCGCTCGGCGGTGTCGATGGCGCTGGTCATCGTGATCGTGGCGGAGATGTTCATCGGCTCCGAGAACGGCCTGGGCCACGCGATCATCGACGCCCAGCAGGTGCTGAACGTGAAGACCATGTACGCGGCCATCCTGGCGGCCGGCGCGCTGGGCTACCTGCTCAACATCGCGTTCCTCATGCTCGAACGCCGCATCATCCATTGGAGTGGAAGGTAATCATGACCACCGTACTGTCCCCTGCCCGCCACGCCGACGTGCCGACGCCACCGTTCCGCCCGGGCCCGCCGGGCACGCACATCACCATCCGCGGCCTGACCAAGTATTTCGCCGGCTGGCCGCTGTACGAGAACTTCGACCTCGACATCCCCAAGGGCAAGATCGTCTCGGTGTTCGGCCCCAACGGCTGCGGCAAGAGCACGCTGATCAACATGATCGCGGGCCTGATTCCGGTGGATCGCGGCGAGATCCTGTTCGACGGCAAGGCGCTGAAGGACACGCGCATCGGCTACGTGTTCCAGAACTACCGCGAGGCGCTGTTCCCGTGGATGCGTACCATCGACAACATTGCCTATCCGCTGCTGCTGGCGGGCCAGAGCAAGGCCGAGGTAGACCGACGCATGGCGGAGCTGGTGGCGTCGTTCGACGTCAAGTTCGACCTGAACCGCTATCCGTACGAGTTGTCGGGCGGCCAGCAGCAGACCGCGTCGATCATGCGCGCGCTGGCGCCGCGTCCGGAAGTGCTGTTCCTGGACGAACCGTTCTCCGCCCTCGACTTCGAAATGACACTGTTCATTCGCGAGAAGCTCCAGGAGGTGTTCATGCAGACTGGCACCACGATGCTGCTGGTTTCGCACGACCTGGAAGAGGCTGTGTACCTGGCCGACCAGATCCTGCTGCTCACCAAGCGCCCCACGCGCGTGGCGGAGATCCTCGACTATCGCGATGCGCGCCCGCGCACCGTGGAGACGCTGTCGCAGGCGAGCTTCGTCGCGGCCAAGCGGGAAAGCCTGGAGATCTTCCAGCGCGAGGTGCGCCGTTGAGGCTGGCCGGCCGCGCCCGGCGTATCATCCGTTCCAGCGCCGGCCCACGGCCGGCGACATCGCGTGCCGTGTCCACCTGAAGACTCCGATGCGTCCCTCCCCAGGCTCTCCGCAGCCCCCGCACGATGCCGGCGACACTGCGGCCAACGATCTCGACCGGGTCGAAGTGACCGTCCAGGCCGGCCAGGGTGGCCAGGCCGGCCCGGGGCGCACGTCGCGCGCCGACGACGTCTATGCGCTGCTCAAGCGCGATATCGCCGATTTCCGGCTGGTGCCGGGCGACCGTTTTACCGAAAGCGAGGTCTGCGAGCGGCTCGGCGTGTCGCGCACGCCGGTGCGCCAGGCGCTGTTCCGGCTGAAGCAGGAGGGCTTTGTCGAGGTGAACTTTCGCGCCGGCTGGAACGTGCTGCCGTTCGACTTCGACAAGTTCGAGCAGCTGTACGACCTGCGCATGGTGCTGGAGACCGAGGCGGTCAGGCGCCTCTGCGCGATGGCACCGCACGGCACGCACGAGGCGCTGGCGGCGCTGGCCGCCATCTGGCTGGTCACGCCCGACAAGCGGCTGACCGACATGGCGCGCGTGGGCGAGCTCGACGAGGCGTTCCACTGCACGCTGGTGGAAGCCGCCGGCAATCACGAGATGGCGCGCGTGCATCGCGACGTGACCGAACGCATCCGGCTAATTCGCCGGCTGGACTTCACCAAGCCGGCGCGCGTGGATGCCACCTACGCCGAGCATGGCCAGATCCTGCGCGCCGTGCTGGCCCACCGCACCGACGAAGCATGCCGGTTGCTGCGCTCGCATATCGGCGCGAGCCAGGCGGAAGTGCGCAAGATCACGCTGCACGAGGTGTATCTGGCACGCAACCGGGCGCGCGACGCCGAGCAGCCGACGGCTTCCGCGTCCGCCACCACCGCCACCGCCACCGCCACCGCCACCACCA
>Ga0055524_1001444_pt1 | contig 13633 bp, 6 predicted proteins | sample AraplaCol_mCL_r2_2_FD_55011 | JGI IMG/M metagenome (GOLD analysis project Ga0055524, IMG submission 55011) | Arabidopsis root microbial communities from North Carolina, USA - plate scrape MF_Col_mCL_r2 | ecosystem: Host-associated > Plants > Roots > Endosphere | place: USA: North Carolina...
GACTCAGCGCCGATGATAGTGCGGATTCCCGTGTGAAAGTAGGTCATCGTCAGGCTAATATCCGGCAAACCCCTCGATTGGAAACAGTCGAGGGGTTTTGCATTTGGGATGCCGCTCTCCCGCATCTCTCCGATCGTCAATGATGCGCTGAACACGCAGCCGACTTTCGGGGGATGCGATGGCCCCTTTTGTGGGGCTGTGTTTTCAGTCTTGCGCGAAATAGACTGCTTGCTCGTCCGGGATTCCGAGGAGCGAGTGTGTATCGAGCACGAAAGACAGCGAGCTTTTTGCAGCTGGCGCTACTGGCATTTTTTTCGATCGGCAGGTCCTGTAACGCAGCCGAAATTGCGTCCGTTTCTCCTCAAGGAGAAATCGCTACGGTTCAGAACGTTGTCGTTCGTTTCAAGGCTGAGGTCGCACGTATCGGAGATCCCCGGTTGCCTAGCCCTGTCGAGCTGCGGTGCGACGGCATCGACGTCGCAGGCACAGGTCGATGGACTAACGAGCGCGAGTGGATCTTCGACTTCTCCCGTCCATTGCCCGCCGGCGCGAAGTGCGTTGTCACCGCGCGCGCCGATTTCCGTCCCACCGCGCGCGGTGCGACACCGGGCTGGTCCGGCGCTCAACGGTTCATGTTTCAGCTGAGTGCGCCAACCGTGCGGCAGGTGAGGCCATGGGAAGGCGGGCGCATCGAGGAGGATCAGCGTTTCCTGCTTCAACTGTCCGGAACACCGCGCTTGGACACGGTCGCGCCCAACATGTGGTGCGAATCGAAGTCACTTGGTGAGCGCATTCCCGTGGAGCTGCGGCCAAATGCGGAGCGCGATGCAGCACTTCGAGCCGTCGGGCAGCGGCATACCGATAGCGAAACTTGGATTCTCGTTGCGTGCAAACGCCCGCTGCCAGCAGGCGCGGATGCCAGTGTCGTTTGGGGGCCTGGGATTACGGGCGCGTCCAACGCGGCGGTGCGTACACGTGGGGAGCGCCGGTTTCACTTCTCCGTGCGTCCTCCTTTGACGGCGGACTTCTCTTGTGAACGTGAGCGCGCGAATGCGCCGTGCCTACCGGTGCGTCCCCTGTCGGTGTCCTTCTCTGAGCCGATCGTCAGAGAGCAAGCGCTCAAGGTGAGGCTGAAGGGCCCCAACGGCGTCAGCCTGTCGCCGATTCTGCCGGCAGACCAGGATCAGGATTCGCCGACCGCGTTGTCCTCGCTGCGCTTTCCTGCACCGCTGGCCGAACAGCAGGACTATGTGTTGGAGCTCCCTCCTGGAGTCAAGGACGAGAGTGGCCGAGCGCTCTCGAATGCTGCAAGCTTTCCAATGAAGATCCGGACCGCCGCGGCGCCTCCCTTGGCCAAGTTCGCCGCGGCACCTTTTGGCATCGTCGAGTGGGAATCCAAGGGCCCCAGCCTCGTGCCCTTGAGCATGCGGCACGTGCAAACGGATCTGCAGCCGCGCTCTGGTGGGCATCTGCGCATCAAGCGCATCAGCGACGACGTCGACATCCTTCGTTGGTACGGTCGGCTCCACAAGCAAAACGAATGGGAAGACCGCAAGTCCGAATGGTTGAAGGGCGCGGCGGATCTGCAGTCGATGACAGTACCGCCGCCGAATCCGGACAAGGCGATCGACGTGATCGGCATTCCGCTGTCGCAACCGGGCTATCACGTGCTCGAGCTGAAGTCGCCGAAGCTCGGACAATCGCTGCTCGACCCCGTCCAGCCGATGTTCGTCCGGACCGGAACCCTGGTCACCAATCTCGGCCTGCACTTCAAGCTGGGAAAAGACGACAGCCTCGTGTGGGTGACCTCGCTCGATGGCGGTCGCCCGGTCGAATCGGCGCAGGTGTCGGTGTATGACTGTCGGGGCAAGTCCCTGTGGACGGGGCGGACCGACGCGCGAGGACTTGCGAGCATCGATCGCCCCAACCTCGATGCAGATCGAGGGCGTGGCGAGTGCATTGCCGAGTCGGGGCTCTTCATCACGGCGCGGCTTGACCGGCCTGGCAAAGCTCAGGACATGGCCTTCATGTTCAGCGGCTGGAGTCGTGGCATCGAGCCGTGGCGTTTCAACGTGCCCGTCGCCTGGGGCTCTGAACGCGCCGCACGGGCGCACACGGTGACCGATCGGCCTCTCCTGCGGGCCGGTGAGACGGTCTCCATGAAGCATTTCTTCCGTCTGGAGACGGTCCAGGGGCTCTCCGACCCTTCTGCGGATCAACTGCCAAACAGGCTGAGGATCCAGTTCGAAGGGACGGGCGAAGATGTCGCCTCGCTGGACCTGCGCTGGGAGGGGGCACGCTACGCCGTGAGTTCCTGGAAGGTCCCCGCGGACGCGAAGCTGGGACGCTATCGCTTCGTGATGGAGCGCAGCGGCGAAACGTCGGGACCGCGGAGTTGGGACAGCGGCGGCGTGAAGGTGGAAGAGTTCCGCGTGCCGCTGGTCGATGCGCGACTGATTCCACCGAAGTCTCCTGCCCCCGGTGCGCAGGAACAATCCTGGGCGGCGCAATTGAACTTCATGGCCGGTGGTCCGATGGCCAAGGCGGCGACCGAGGTGAGTGCGCTGTTGCAGGCTCGGTGGGCCCAGTTTCCAGGATTCGAGGACTTCGTGTTCGATCCTCCCTCCGCGCAGGGGCCGGACAGCGGGAGCGAAAGCGACCCGGGTGATGACGAAGCTCCAGGCGGTCCGGCCGGCGCGAGCCGGTTGCTGCTCGACAAGCTCGCCTTGCAGACCGACGCGAAAGGCGGGATCCAGTTCAAGGTGCCGCTGAAGGGCACCGTGGACCGGCCATCCGAGCTGCGCGTGGAGCTGAGCTACCGGGATCCCGATGGCCAGACGCACACGCGCGCGGCTTCGCAGGTCGTGTGGCCGGCGAACGTGGTCGTGGGCCTGCGCGCACCGAGCTGGATCGCCAACGGACAGCCCTTACAGATTCAGGCGGTGGCGCTGGACACGAACGGCAAGCCGCTCGCCAATCAGAAGATCAGCGTGGGCGCGCGTCAGATCCAGACGCTGAGCACGCGCAAGCGCCTGGTGGGGGGCTTCTACGCCTACGAGCATCAGCGCCAGCTGAAGGACCTGGGAGAGCTCTGCAGCGGCAAGACCGACGCCATGGGACTGATGCGCTGCGAAATCAAGCTGAACCAAGGTGGGCAGGTCGAACTGCTCGGTTCGGCGACGGACGAGGGTGGCCGCACGGCGCGCGCCGCTCGCTCGTTGTGGGTGACGCGAGCCGGCGAATTGTGGTTCGCCCAGGACAACGACGACCGCATCGACGTGATCCCGGAACGCCGTCGCTATGAACCGGGCGAGACGGCCCGCTTCCAGGTGCGCATGCCTTACCGGGAGGCGACCGCGCTGATCACGGTCGAACGCGAAGGAGTGTTCCACAGCGAGGTACGGCGGCTCTCGGGGCGTGATCCCTGGCTGGATTTGAAGATCGACCGCAATTGGACGCCGAACGCCTACGTCGGCGTGATGGTCCTTCGGGGGCGTTTGCGTGACGTGCCCTGGTATTCGTTCTTCTCCTGGGGATGGCGCGAGCCGGTCAACTGGTGGCGTGAGTGGCGGGCCTCCGGCGATTACCAGCCGCCCACGGCCATGGTCGACCTGTCCAAACCCTCCTTCAAGTTCGGCATGGCGGCGATCGAGATCGGGCAGGCCAGGCATCGCCTGCAGGTCGAGGTGGTGCCTCAGCAACCCCAGTACGGGGTTCGCCAGAGTGCGCAGGTGAAGCTTCGGGTCACGCAGGATGGCAAGCCGGTCCCCGACGCGCAGATCGCTTTCGCCGCAGTCGACGAAGGCCTGCTGGCCTTGGCACCGAACCCGAGCTGGAAGCTGCTGGAAGGCATGATCCAGAGCCGCGCCTGGGGAGTGACGACAGCGACCGCGCACAGCGAGATCATCGGTCGGCGCCATTACGGGCGGAAAGCGGTGGCGGCCGGTGGTGGAGGCGGCTTCGCCACGCGGGAACTCTTCGACACGCTGTTGGCCTGGCAGCCGGTGGTCAAGCTGAACGCGCAGGGCGAGGCCCTCGTGCAGGTGACGCTGAACGACTCGCTGACGCGCTTTCGGCTGGTTGCCGTCGCGGACGCGCCCGGGCAGCGCTTCGGCACGGGGGAGGGCAGCATCAATGTGAGTCAGGACCTCCAGTTGCTCTCAGGCCTGCCGCCGCTCGTGCGCGAAGGCGATCGCGTCCAGGCCATGGTCACGGTGCGCAATGCGACGCAGCGCGCGATGGACTTGCGCGTGAGTCTCAAGGGTCAGGCCAGCCTGGAGGCCGGGGAGCAACCGGTGCCGACGGAAGCACGCCTCGTGAAGTTGGCGGCGGGCGCTGCGCAGGAAGTGGGTTGGGACATCGTGATCCCCGAAGGCGCGCAGCGCATCGTCTGGGAAGCGCAAGCCGAGGAACAGGGCGGCGCGCGATCCAAGGACGCCATGCGGACGACGCAAGCCGTCCAGGCGGCGGTGCCTTTGCGGGTGCTCCAGGCGACACTGCGTCAACTCGATGGGCCGCTCAGCCTTCCCGTCGCCGCTCCGGCAGACGCCTTGCCAGCGCAGGGCGTCAAGCGCGGCGGACTGCAGATCGGGCTCCAGCCTCGGCTGTCGAGCGCGCTGCCCGGCGTCCGACGCTACTTCGAACAATACCCGTTCACCTGCCTTGAGCAGCAGAGTTCGCGATTCATCGCCTTGCACGACGACGCCGCATGGGCGGGGCTGATGGGACAGCTGTCCAGCTATCAGGACAGCGATGGGCTCTTTTCCTACTTCCCGCTGTCGCGACATCTCACCCAGGGGAGCGACGTCCTGACGGCCCATCTGCTGTCCGCCGCGCAGGAGTCGGGGCGCGTCCTGCCTGCGGCCCAGCTCACCAAGGCCCTCGACGGCCTGGCCGCTTTCGTGGAGGGGCGCATCGAGCGTCGGCATTGGTCGCCTCGGCCCGACGAGGAACCGCGGCGCATTGCCGCCTTGGCCGCGCTGGCGCGCCACGACAAGGCGACGGTGCGGCAGCTGGGGACGGTGGACGGCCGCAACCTGCCGAACTGGCCCACCAGCGCCGTCATCGATTGGTTGGTGCTGCATCAGCGGATGGCCTCGGCCCCGGACCGTGCTGCCCAGATCGCCGCGGCGCAGAACCAGTTGCGAAGCCGCTTGAGCTTCGCGGGAACCACGCTGCGTTTCGTCAACGAAGAGGGCGACGCCTGGTGGCTGATGGGCAGCGGTGACGCCACGGCGGCGCGCGCGATCCTCGCGCTGGTTGACGACCCGGCATGGAAGGAGGACCTGCCGAGGCTGGTCGTCGGCGCGCTCGCTCGTCAGGAACGAGGGGCCTGGTTCAATACGACCGCGAACCTCTGGGGCGCCCTCGCATTGGAGAAATTCTCCGCTCGCTTCGAATCGCAGGCGATCAAGGGTCGAACCGAGGCCAAGCTCGCCACCGCTTCCGCGACGCTGGACTGGACAGGTAAGCCCGGTGGCGGCGAACTGCGTCTGCCCTGGCCCGCTTCGGGCGAGGCCACCTTGTCGGTCCAGCAGTCGGGCGAAGGCAAGCCCTGGGCCACGATCCAGGCCTTGTCGGCCGTTCCGTTGAAGGCTCCGCTGAACTCGGGATACACCGTGAAGCGGACCGTCACGGCGGTGTCTCAGAAGGCGGCGCCGCGTTGGTCGCGTGGCGACGTGATGCGAGTGCGGCTCGAGGTCGAGGCGGCGGCCGACATGTCCTGGGTGGTGCTGAGCGATCCGTTGCCGACCGGCGCTGCCGTTGTCGAGGGCTCGATCGACAGCCAGGGAGAACGCGCCGAGGGTGAGGCCTGGCCCGATTTCATCGAGCGCAGCTTCACCGCCTGGCGAGCCTACTTCGGCTATCTGCCGCGAGGTCGACATGTGTTGACCTACACGGTGCGTCTGAACAACGCCGGGCGCTTCCAAATGCCGACCACACGCGCCGAAGCGATGTACTCGCCCGACCGGTTCGGCGAATTGCCGAACGCCACCTTGGAGGTGGCGCCTTGAACGGGGCCGGCGACTGCTCGCGCGCCCGCTTCGCACAAGCGGCGAAGCGTGGCGCCGTGTTTGTCGCCGGCTTGGTGGGGCTGTTGGGGGGCGCCTGTGCCCAGACGCTGCCCACTTTTGCGCAGACGCGCGCCTCACATCCGGTGTCGGACTTCCAGTTGCTGGACCGACGTGGCGAGGTCCTGCAGACGGTCCGCTTGGATCCGAAACGTCGCGTCCTCGCCTGGGTGCCGGTCGAGCACATGTCGCCGTCGCTGTTGCGGGCCATGCTGTTGTCCGAGGATCAGCGCTTTTACGAGCACAGCGGCGTCGACTGGTCGGCAGTCGCCTCCAGCGCTTGGGCGAACCTTTGGAACACGCGAACGCGTGGGGCTTCGACGGTGACGATGCAACTCGCGGGTCTGCTCGACGAGGACCTGGCGCGCCGGGGGGGGCGCAGTTTCCGGCAGAAGCTGGGGCAGGCGTGGGTGGCCAGTCGCCTGGAGACCCAGTGGACCAAGGCGCAGATCCTCGAGGCCTATCTGAACCGCGTGCCCTTGCGGGGCGAACTGGTCGGGGTGCCAGCCGCCGCGCAGGCGCTTTTCGGCAAGCGGGCGAGCGGACTCGACGCCCGGGAGTCAGCGATGCTCGCCGCGATGCTGCGCGGGCCGAACTCGCCGGTGGAGACGATCAGCGCGCGGGCTTGCGGCGTGCTGCGGGCGATGCGCCAGAGTTGCGATGGCCTCGTGGACGAAGTGGGGGCGGTCCTGCGTCGCAAGGTGCTGACGGTGGCCGACGCACCGCAGTGGGCGCCGCATTTCGCCCGGCTCGCGCTCCAGCCGGGCGGACCCGCGGCGCAGCGCAGCACGCTGGACGCCACCTGGCAGCGGGTCGCCGTCCAGTCGCTGCGGCGGCATCTGGCGGAACTGTCCGGTCGGCAGGTCGAGGATGGCGCGGTCCTCGTGCTCGACAACGCCAGCGGCGAAGTCCGGGTCTGGGTCGGCTCCAGCGGCAGCCAGTTGTCGGAATCGGCGCAGGTGGATCATGTGCTGGCCCGGCGGCAGCCCGGCTCGACGCTCAAGCCCTTCCTCTATGAACTGGCGATCGAGCGCCGCCTGATCACGGCGGCGAGCCTGCTGGACGACTCACCGGCCCAGATCGCGACGGCGGCTGGACTTTATCTGCCGCAGAACTACGACAAGCAGTACCGTGGCTGGGTCAGCGCGCGGGCTTCGCTGGGCAGCAGCCTCAACATCCCGGCGGTGCGGCTGTCGCTGATGCTCACGCCAGAGGCGGTTTTCGAACGTCTCAACGCCCTCGGGCTGCGCTTGCCCGAGACGGGCGGCTTTTACGGTCCCTCGCTGGCCCTGGGCAGCGCGGACGTCACCTTGCTGGGGCTGACCAATGCCTATAGAGCGCTGGCCAACGGCGGCAGGTATGCCGACCCGGCGCTGCCGGGCGGGCAACGGGGGGCGGGCGGCAAGCGCGCGTCGTCCCGTCAGGTCGCGGACCCCAAGGCCAGCTTCATCGTCGGCGACGTGCTGGCGGACAACAACGCGCGGGCGCTCACCTTCGGCCTGTCCAGCGCGCTCGCCTTGCCGTTCCCGGCGTCGGTCAAGACGGGTACCAGCAAGGACATGCGGGACAACTGGTGCGTCGGCTGGACCAGCCGCTACACCGTGGGCGTGTGGGTCGGCAACTCCAGCGGGGAGGCGATGCAGCAGGTTTCCGGTGTGAGCGGCGCCGCGCCGGTCTGGCGCGAGGTGATGCTGGCCTTGCACGCGGGACGGTTGCCCGAGTCGGTCGACCCCCCCCGCGGGGTGGTCGCTCGGCAGACGCGATTCGACAGCGCGCAGGAGCCGCCGCGACGGGAGTGGTTCATCGCCGGGACCGAACAGGCGGTGATCCAGCCCGCCGGCACGGCCGTCGCGCTCAGCAATCCCGCCGACGGGGCAATCTACGCCCTGGATCCGGACATTCCGCCGGCGGCGCAGCGGCTTCGTTTCACCCATGAGGGGCGGCTCGAACGCGGGGCCACGGCCAGATGGCGCCTCGATGGTCGCGTCATTGGCCAAGGGGCAACGCTGGACTGGCTGCCGATGCCGGGGCGCCATGAACTCGCGCTGCTGGACAACCGCGGGCATGTGCTGCATCAGGTCCGGTTCGAGGTGCGCGGTGCGGGGCTGCGGGCACCCACGCGCCGCGGGGCGCCGCAGGCCGGGGCCGGCGCCTCCTCGCCGGGGTGAACCCATCCCGCCTGACCGCAAGTCAGCCGCTCCAGGGTGCAATTCGTCGCCAGCCTCTGGCGGCGAGGGGGCTGACTTTCGATACTCCACCATCGACGCCAAGATCCAGATTCGCGCGGGGAGACCATGCAGAGCCGACAACGACAAGCGCAGACCGCCCACCGGCATCCTCTGGCCCTGCTGGGGGCCGCCCTGCTGGGCGTTGCCTTGCTCCTGCCCGCCGCCCCGGCGCAGGCCAGCGAGGTCGTCAAGCTGGCTCGCCTGCTGATCACCGGCAAGCGGCAGCCCAGCCGTCCGCCAGCCCCCCAGCCTGCGGTTCCCGACCGCAGCACCGACAGCTCCTCCCAACCGCAAGGCCGCGCCTCCGACGGTGACTTGCATGCGCAAACCCAGCGGCGCAGCGCCGAAGGCGCGCTCGTCTCGATGGACTGATCACACGGGGAGCGCGCCCGGAGCCGGCCCCGGGCAAGCGGCGCCGCATGGCGCCGCGCCTGACTTCACTCCGGCGAGCGTTCGATCACCGGCGGCCGCGGATGCAGGCGCGCCATCGTGAACGCATCGACGTAGCGACCCTCGCGAAGCGCGAAACCGCGCAGACGCCCCTCGTGCTCGAAGCCGAAGCGCTCGTACAACCGGATCGCCCGCAGGTTGTCGACGAAGACGGTCAACTCGATGCGTTGCAAGCCCAGCCAGTCGTCCGCGTGACGCACCAGCGCGTCCATCAGCGCCGAGCCGACGCCGAGGCCGTGCGCTTCCGGATGCACGCCGATGCCGAGCATCATCGCGTGACGACGGCGGGCCTGCGGACCGACCGGATGCAAGCCGGCGGACCCCACCAGGCGGTCGCCATCGAAGGCCAGCAGCACCAGTTCGCCGCTGCTGGTGTCGGGCGCCTTGCCGAATCGCTCCTGCCACTGCAGTTCCGAGGGGTAAGGCGTCTGCAGCAACCAGGGTTGCACGCCGGCATGGCCCATCAGCTCGGCATGGGCGCGAGCGTCCTCGACGCGCGGGCGCCTCAGCGTCAGGCCGTCGGCGATCCTGAGGTCGCGGGGGGAAGGGGGCGGGGTCTGCATCGGGGTCTCCTGGTGGGGTGAAGGACCGAGGGCGGAAAGCGACAAGGCCCGCGGGTAACGCGGGCCTTGTCGGGGGGAGTCGGGGATCCTGGGGGTGGACGTCGAGGTCCGGATCCGTGGGGAGGGTCTACCGCGATCGACGCTGCCCCGGCTGGCGTGCGCACAGGTGCGCATGCATCAGGCACATGCAGCACGGCTGGACGACGAAGACGGTGCGGTTCGCGAGGGACATGCGGGCCAGTATCTTGGACGTGCGTCGCGGCCGTCAACCGCGAACTTCCGGCGGCGCCCGGCGGCGAGTGGCAACGGCGCGACAATGCGCCTTTCCCGATTCTCCGCGGCCAGGACCGCGCCTCGTCTTCATGCCTCGACTGAGTTCCGTCGCTCCCGTCCCCGCCGCTGCCGTTGCCACCGAGGCACCGGCGCGTCGCAAGGGCGAGCCGCAGCCGGCCGAGCGCTTTGCGCTCACCGTGGACAAGAGCCCGATCGATGGCCTGGGCGTGTTCGCCGCCGAGCCGATCCCGGCGCGACTCAAGATCGGCGAGATGCGCGGCGAAATCGTGCCGGTGCGCGAGGCCCGCCGGCGCATCGAGGGACGACGCCGCATCCACGTCGTCGAGGTGACCGACAAGACGGCGATCGACGCAACGAAGTCCGACTGCGCGCTGCGCCACGTCAATCACAGCTGTGCGCCCAACGCGGTGCTGCGCATCCGGCAGGGACGGGCCGAGTTCTACGCGATCCGCGACATCGCGCCCGGCGAGGAGATCTGCGCCGATTACGGCGAGAGCCATCACGAGGGGCGATTGCGTTGCCGCTGCGGCGCGCCGAATTGCAAGGGCCGGCTCTGACGCTGAAGGCGTGCTGGGCCCTGGGAAGGACGAACCGCGCGGGCAGGCCGAGGCCGAACCAGGCCGTCGAGGCTCATCCGCCGGCACCAAGAACAACGCCGGCGCGAGGCCGGCGTTCGGTGGTCGATGTGATGTCCGTGTGAGGCTCAGTGCGTCGAGTCGTCGCCCGCCAGGCCGGAGATCGCATCCTTCAGCACCCGCTGCTGCATCCAGAACAGGCGCAGGTCCTGCACGGTGAAGAGCATGTCGTCGATCAGCGCGTTCTGGTCGATGCCGTCCGGTTCTTCATAGGCCTTCTCGATGTAGGCGGCGCGCGGCGTCGAGTCCGCCGCCAGCGTCACCGCCTCGACCGCCTCCAGCATCAGCCGCAGGTCGTCGGCGCCGTCGCCGTCGGGCAGCGTCCAGGCGTGCGTGTCCTCGACCGCCTGCAGGAAGCCTTGGGCCCACATCGCGCCGGGCGCGGGCATGCGCTCCAGCAGTTCGGCGGTGATCGCGCCTTGCGCAACCAACTCGGCCTTGGTTTCCTCATCGAATTCGGAAATCAGCGGCGTCAGGTGCATCTGCTCCGGCGCCTCCAGCAGCGGCTGCGGCTCGAGGCTGTCGCCGATCTCGTTCCAACGCACATGCAGCGCTTCCATGAACGCGTCGGTCAGGTCCTCCTCGTCCAGGGCGGCCGGCCAGTCCTCGCCGAACAGCGCGTCCATCGCCTGGATCGGCGCGGCGTCCGAAGGGCCGACGCGCAGCGCGGTCAGGTAGCCATCCAGCGTGTCCAGCGTGATCGCCGGGGCATCCGGATCAGCCTGGCCGGCCAGCACGGCCAGCAGCTCGCCGAGGCGCTGCGCGTTCTCGACGTCAATCGAGTCGCCGAACTCGTCGGCCATCGGGGTGTCAGTCATTGCTACTCCAGTTGCATGAAACGACAAGGGCCCGACCGGGGCCCTTGAAGAAGAGGGTTCGTCAGCGCGCCGGGCCGGGCGGTTCGATGACCGCCGCCACCCGGAGTCTGCGCCGCTTGTGTGTCAGACGCGTTCGCCGACCCAGGCCTGCACGCTGGCCAGCGCGGCGGGCAGACCCTTGGCATCGGTGCCACCGGCCATGGCCAGGTCCGGCTTGCCGCCGCCCTTGCCGCCGACCTGCTGGGCGACGAAGTTCACCAGCTCGCCGGCCTTGACCTTGCCGATCGAATCGGCCGTCACGCCGGCCGCCAGCTGCACCTTGTCGCCATCGACGGCGGCCAGCACGATCGCGGCGGTCTTGAGCTTGTCCTTGAGCTTGTCCATGGTCTCGCGCAGCGTCTTGGCGTCGGCGCCGACCAGCGTGGCCGCCAGCACCTTCAGGCCCTTGACGTCGACGGCCTGCGACAGCAGCTCGTCGCCCTGCGCGGAGGCCAGCTTGCTCTTGGCGGCGGCCAGTTCCTTCTCCAGCGCGCGGACCTGCTCCAGCACGGCATGCACGCGTGGCTCGAGTTCGGCCGGCGCGGCCTTCAGCGTGCCGGCCACGGCCTGCACCGTCGACTCCAGCGACTGCAGGTAGTGCAGCGCGTTGTCGCCGGTCACGGCCTCGACGCGACGGATGCCGGCGGCGACGCCGCTCTCCGCGACGATCTTGAACAGGCCGATGTCACCGGTGCGATGCACGTGGGTGCCGCCGCACAGTTCCTTCGACGAACCGATGCTCAGCACGCGCACGGTCTCGCCGTACTTCTCGCCGAACAGCATCATCGCGCCGCTCTTCTGCGCGTCGTCCAGCGCCATGACGCTGGCGTCGGTGTCGGCGTTGGCCAGGATCTCGGCATTGACGATGGCCTCGACCTTGCGGATTTCCTCGGCCGTCATCGGCGCGGTGTGGGCGAAGTCGAAGCGGGTGCGCTCGGCATTGACCAGCGAGCCCTTCTGCTGGACGTGCGCGCCCAGCACCTCGCGCAGCGCCTTGTGCATCAGGTGGGTCGCGCTGTGGTTGCGGACCGTGCGGGCACGGCGTTCGGTATCGACCTTGGCGACGAAGCTGTCGCCGACCTTGACCGAGCCCTCGACGACCTGGGCATGGTGACCGAACACGTCGGCCTGGATCTTCAGCGTGTCGTCGACGACCAGGCGGGTGCTCGCGTTGCGCAGCTCGCCGGCGTCGCCGACCTGGCCGCCGCTCTCGGCATAGAAGGGGGTGTGGTCCAGCACGACGACCACGTCGTCGCCGGCATCGGCGCTCTGCACCGCGGAGCCGTCGACGTACAGCGCGACGACCTTGGCGTCCTCGCGCGTGAGGTGCTCATAGCCGTGGAAGGTCGTGGCCGCGCCGGTGTAGGCCAGGCCCTGCGCCATCTTGAACTTGCCGGCCTGGCGGCCGCGGTCCTTCTGCTCCTCGAGCAGGCGGTTGAAGCCGGCCTCGTCGACGGTCACGCCGCGCTCGCGGCAGACGTCGGCGGTCAGGTCCACCGGGAAGCCGTAGGTGTCGTGCAGCTTGAAGGCGGTCTCGCCGTCGACCTGCTTCGCGCCGCCGGCCAGCGCCGATTCCAGCAGTTCCATGCCGGTGGCGATGGTCTTGAAGAAGCGCTCCTCTTCCTGCTTCATCACCTCGGTGACGCGGGCCTCGTCGCGGCGCAGTTCGGGGTAGGCGTCGCCCATCTCCCTGGCCAGCGCGGCCACCAGCTTGTGGAAGAACGGGGTGCGGGCGCCCAGCTTGTAGCCGTGGCGGATCGCGCGGCGGGCGATGCGGCGCAGCACGTAGCCGCGGCCGGCGTTGCCCGGGATCACGCCGTCGACGACGGTGAAGGAGCAGGCCCGGATGTGGTCGGCGATGACCTTCAGCGACGGCGAGTCCGTGTCGCAGTCCCCCGCGCCGGCGCCGTCGACGGCCTGCTTGGCCGCGGCCAGCAGGTTGACGAACAGGTCGATCTCGTAGTTCGAGTGCACATGCTGCAGCACCGCGGCCAGGCGCTCCAGGCCCATGCCGGTGTCGACGCTGGGCTTGGGGAGCTTGTGCATCACGCCGTCTTCAGTCCGGTTGAACTGCATGAAGACGTTGTTCCAGATCTCGATGTAACGGTCGCCGTCCTCCTCGGCGGAGCCCGGGGGGCCGCCGGCCACGTCGGGGCCGTGGTCGTAGAAGATCTCGGTGCAGGGGCCGCAGGGACCGGTGTCGCCCATCATCCAGAAGTTGTCGGACATGTAGCGGCCGCCCTTGTTGTCGCCGATGCGCACGATGCGCTCGGCGGGCACGCCGACGACCTTGTTCCAGATCTCGTAGGCTTCGTCGTCCTCGGAATAGACGGTGACCCACAGCTTCTCGGCCGGCAGCTTGAAGTGTTGGGTCAGCAGTTCCCAGGCATAGGCGATCGCATCCTTCTTGAAGTAGTCGCCGAAGCTGAAGTTGCCCAGCATCTCGAAGAAGGTGTGGTGGCGCGCGGTGTAGCCGACGTTGTCCAGGTCGTTGTGCTTGCCGCCGGCGCGGATGCACTTCTGCGCGGTCGTGGC
>Ga0055524_1001445_pt1 | contig 13608 bp, 13 predicted proteins | sample AraplaCol_mCL_r2_2_FD_55011 | JGI IMG/M metagenome (GOLD analysis project Ga0055524, IMG submission 55011) | Arabidopsis root microbial communities from North Carolina, USA - plate scrape MF_Col_mCL_r2 | ecosystem: Host-associated > Plants > Roots > Endosphere | place: USA: North Carolina...
AAGCTGGAACGCATCGCGCGGCATCGGGTCGCGCATCTGCGATGAGCCATTGATGCCGCAAGGTCAACGCCGTGCGCACGCGCGCGTGTCTACCGCACGCGGTTTCGCCCTCCTACTGTTACCACCATCCGGCGCGCATCGTGCATGGCCGGGATGGAGAACGCATACGTGGACGATCTATCGGGAAAGGTGGCGCTGGTCACCGGCGGCGGCAGCGGAATAGGACTCGCCGCGGCGAAGCGTTTCGCCGATGAAGGCGCGCAGGTCGTTATCACCGGTCGCCGCAAGGCCGTGGTCGACGAGGCGCTGGAGCACATCGGCAACGGTGCGATTGCATGGTCGGCGACGTCGCGCAGATCGCGCACCACGAAAGCGTCGCGCACGAACTGATGCAGGCCTTCGGCGGACTGGACATCTACATGGCCAACGCCGGCGTCAACACGATCACGCATTCCTCGCAGGTGACCGAGCAGGAATTCGACGAGCAGTTCGCGATCAACACGCGCGGCGTGTTCTTCGGGATGCAGCGCATCGCGCCGATCCTGCGCGCGGGCGCCTCGGTGATCCTGACCGGCTCCATCGCGAGCGACCGCTACATGGAAGGCCACGCGGTCTACGCGGGAACGAAGGCGGCGTTGCTGGCATTCGCACGCAGCTGGGCGGTCGAACTCAAGGAGCGCCGCGTCCGCGTCAACGTTCTCAGCCCCGGTCCGGTCGATACGCCCATCCTCGACAAGCTGGGGCTTTCGCCGGAAAGCCGTGCATTGCTCGAGCAGAACGTATCCGCCGCGATCCCGCTGGGCCGCCTCGGCGAACCCCGCGAACTGGGCGACGCCGCGCTGTTCCTCGCATCCGATGCCAGCAGCTTCATCACCGGCATCAACCTGCGCGTGGACGGCGGCATGTCGCTGCTGTGACGCGCGGACGCAATCGATTCCCCATGCGCCTTACGAGCACGCCCGTTGTCGAACGCCCGCTCCCCTCCCCCTGTCCGCGAAGGTGGCAACGGCATGGATGCCCTCCCACCGAAGCATCGCAGGCTCGCAACGGGCGTGCTCTCCCCCGTCCCGCCGACCGTGCATCCGCACGCCGGCCGTGGACCCTTCCCCAACGTTGAGCGAGACCTCATCCCATGAACCACATCACCACTACCGACGGCACGCGGATCTTCTACAAGGACTGGGGCACCGGCCAGCCCATCGTGTTCCACCACGGCTGGCCGTTGTCCAGCGACGACTGGGACGCGCAGATGCTGTTCTTCCTCGCGCAAGGTTATCGGGTGATCGCGCACGATCGCCGTGGCCACGGCCGTTCCACGCAGACCGCGACCGGCAACGAGATGGACACCTACGCCGCCGATGTCGCCGCGCTCGCATCGCACCTGGACCTGCGCGATGCCATCCACGTCGGTCACTCCACCGGTGGCGGCGAAGCGGCCCGCTACGTGGCGCGGCACGGCCAGGGACGCGTTGCCAAGCTGGTGCTGATCGGCGCCGTGCCCCCGTTGATGGTCGGAACGGACGATCACCCGGCCGGTATTCCGAAGGCCGTTTTCGACGGATTGCGCCGCGACCTGGCGGCCAATCGCGCCGCCTTCTACTGGGATTTCCCGATCCCCTTCTACGGTTTCAATCGCGACGGCACGCCGCTATCGGAACCGGTGCGGCAGAACTGGTGGCGCCAGGCGATGGCAGGCGGCGCGAAGCCGCAGTACGACTGCGTCGCGGCCTTCTCGGAAACCGACTTCACGCAGGATCTCAAGCAGATCGACGTGCCCACGCTGGTGATGCACGGCGACGACGACCAGATCGTACCCATCGACGAGTCGGCGCGCCTGTCGGCCAAGCTGCTGCGCAATGCGACGCTGAAGGTGTATCCGGGCTACCCGCACGGCATGTGCACGACGCATGCGGACACGATCAACCGCGACCTGCTCGAGTTCATCCGCAAGTGATCCGGGCGTGCGCCGGCGGCCAGGCTGCCGGCGCATGCACGTTCGTGTTCGATCGTCGTCAGGTCAGGCGCGCGCCCGCGTCCGCGCCAGCGGATCGGGGTGGTGCACGTGCGGCACTTCGCCGCCCGCTGTCACGCGTTCGCGCAGCCAGTCGCCGAAACGCGTGGCGGTCAGGTGCGCTTCGCCCTCCGGCGTCAGCGTGCGGTCGTCGAGGATCGCGCCGTAATACGCGGCCTCGGGATCGGCGATGACGGCGCGATCGTCCAGGTAGGCGTACATCACCCACTGCACGAGCTCGCACAGCCGATGGGTTTCCGGTCCCGCGATCTCGACGGTAGCGTTCGACGGCGACGTACCCACCATCGCGGCGAGTTCGGCGGCCACGTCGTCCGCCGACGCCGGCTGCACGAGCGCCGGAGACAGGTGCACCGGTCCGGTGCCGCTGCCGGGCGGAATGACGTTCACCATGAACTCGTAGAACTGCGTGGCACGCACCAGCGTGTGCGGCACGCTCGAGGCGGCCACCAGCGCTTCCTGCCGCTGCTTGGCCTCGAAGTAGTCGCTGCTGCGCAGGTACGGCGTACCGACGACCGACAGCGCGATGTGATGCGACACGCCCGCGCGTGCGCCGGCTGCCAGCAGGTTGCCGGTCGAGCGCTCGAAGAACTCGCCGACCTGCGGCGCATCGAACGAAGGTGCGTTGGTGACGTCGATGACGGTGTGCGCGTCGCGCAGCGCGTCATCCAGGCCTTCGCCGGTGACCGTGTTCACGCCCGACCGGCGCGATGCGGACACGGCCTGGTAACCCTTCGCCCGCAGACGCTCGATGAGCCGCGTTCCCACCAGCCCGCTTCCACCCGCCACGACGATCTTCATGAGTGCTGTCCGACGCAAGCCTGCGCACATCATGGCGGCGTGCCGGGAACGCGGAAAGGATCTGCCCGGACACCCGGCGTTGCCTGCGAGGCAACAATCGGGCGGCGGGCGCGGGAGCGATCGCTATCGCTGCCTCACTCCACACGCTGGCCGTTCACGCCTTGGGCCTGTCGCGGATGTCGCGCGACCGCGCCACAGGTACCCGGCGCGGGACGTCCAGTGCCGGACACGCGTCAGCAGGGACCTGCCACGCGACCGCGCGTCCTTCGCGTGAATGGGCACGTCGAGGATGATGCGCGTGCCCTCACCGGCCGCGCTCTCGATCGCCAGTTCGGCGCCCAGCCGCTCCGCGCGCTCGCGAATGCCCGTGATGCCCCAGTGACCGCTCGCGATGCGCTCGCCCATGACCAGGGGATCGATCCCCTGGCCGTCGTCGCCCACGCTCACGCGCACGTGTTCTTGGCCGTAAGTGATTTCGAGCATGATCCGTGTGGCCTTCGCGTGGCGGAACGCATTGAGCAACGCCTCGCGCACGATCTGGAACGTGTCGTCCCGCGCCAGGTCGGGGATGGATCCAACGCCGTATACGCGCTGCTGGAAGGCCACGCCGTGATCCCGGGAGAGTCGAAGTCCAAGTTGTTCGAGCGCGTCTGGAAACGCGTCGCCCGAAGGCAGCCTGATACGCAGCTGCATCACGCGGTCCCGCCCCTCCACGAGCAGGCTTTCCGCGGTGTCCAGGGCCTGGTCGAGTTTCGTCCGTATCTCGGAGTCCTGGGGCAGCCCGAAGGTGCAGGACTGCACGCGCAGGATCAGGCCGTGTATGCCCTGCAGCAGGGTGTCATGGAGATCGCGGGCGATGTCCCCACGCTCACGGATCTGCGCTTCGGCGATGGTGCGACGGCGGCTTTCGATCTGTTTCATGCGTACGACGATGATCAGCGCCGTGGCCGCGCACAGCAGCGCAGCGAACAGCACCTTGGCCCAGATCGACTGCCAGAATGTCGGCGGCAACGAGAGTGCAAGGGCGACCGGTGCGCCCGTCCACGCGCCATCTTCCCTGCTGGCCTGCAGTTCAAGCGTGTAATGGCCGGGAGGAAGGCGATCGAGCACGACCTCCCGCCCCGAAACGGGAATCCAGCCGTTGTCCAGCCCGGCGATGCGGTAACGGAATGCAGTGCGGTCCGGAACGACGGGGCCGAGCGTGCGGAACGTAACGGCGAGGCGATGACTCCCTGCAGGCACGCTCAAGCGGCGACCGTTCTGCTGACGGATGCCATCGGCGACAACGGCGTCGATCACGAGCGGGGGAGCCGGTTGCGCCGGCCCCATTCGTCGTGGATCGATGCGATACGTGGCGCCCCGCGTGAGGAACCACAGGCTTCCATCGCCGGTTCTTGTAACGGCGGGCCTGGGCGCCAGATCCGAAATCGGAAATTCGACGCCGCGGAGTTCGCCCAGCAACGTGACCCGTGCTTCACGGTCGCCGTGCCCGATGGCGGACGACCATTGGTCGTGGGCCACATGGACGATGCCCTGGGCGGCGCCCAGCCAGATCGCACCGTCGTCGTCTATCGCAAGCCCGGAGATTCCGCCGATGGGCACATTCCGATCCAACCGCAGGGTTTCAAATGCATCGCGGTGGAACCGCGCCACGCCATCGTTTCCAACGATCCACAGATCGCCGCCGAACTCCGCGATGTCCCGGATCGGGCCCACCGACAGTCCCTCGGCAGGAGTGAACTTTCTGGTCTTGCCACGGAAAAGCAGGGTGACCGACGATCGGTGGCCGATCCAGATCCGGTCCTGCGCATCGCCGTAAAGGCGAAAGATCGGCTCCACGTCCTCCTCGTCGTTGTCGCGCCACGTTACGGCCTGCCACTCCTTCCCGTTGAAGGCATACAGCCCGTTGTGGTCCCGCTGCGCGCCGACGTACAGCGTTCCGGTTGAAGTCCGTGCGATGCCACGAACGACGGCGCCCTTGTCGAGAGGCAACTTGCTGTGTTCCTTCCAGCCACCGTCGTCGTACTTCCACAAACTGGGCGGCGTCAGGGTCGCCAGGTAGGTGTTTCCGCCGATCCCCTGCTGCAAATGCACGATGGAGGCAGGCACACCCTCGGCCTCGGCGAGGATCACGGGCCGCGATTCGGCAGCGGCTTCTGCAGCGGACAGCCTGCGCGAACGATTGGAGCCCGCTGCCGGCAGCACGACACCAACATGCCTCTTCTCATCGACAAAGAGGGTGCTCGAGGCAGGAGGACGGCCTATCAGGTGTAACCCCTCCGAGAAGCCGGCCACCCAGACGTTTCCATTCGAGGCCGAAACAGCCGCTCCACTCGGACTGGGTATTCGTTCGACCGGAGTGCGCGCCAGCCGCATCAGCCGGCCACTCGCATTGATCCAAAGCGTCCCGTCGCGCGCGACAGCCAGTCCGGAGGTTTCGACACCCACGTCGATCACTCTGACCCGGCCCCGGCGATGGATGTCGTCACCTGGCAATGCCGCACTGAAACCCATCAGGCCTTGCGGGCGAGCCCACCAGATGACTCCGTCCCGATCAATCCGCGGATAGGTAACGCCTTCCACCTGGTAGCACACGATGGAGCGCCCCAGCCGGCAGAGGTTACGGTCACCGGACAACTGCCAGTACCAGACCCCTACCCTNGCATCGCCCACCAGTCCTGCATGAATGTCGGCGCTCACCTCGGCGACGGGCGTCAGCGAGCGCAAATCGCGCGAGATCGTGACCAACCGCGACTCCACGACGGCCCACCATCGGGTTCCGTCGAACGCCGCTCCCCACACCTGACGACCATGCGCCTGTGCAAGTTCGACGCTCTCCCAGCGACGACCTCGGAGCTGGTAGAGGCCGCGGGAGGTCGCTGCGAGCACCCTGCCGTCCTGGACTGCGATGTCCCGGACCTCGGTGTTCAAAGGCAGTCCTTCCCCTGTCCCGAAGTGATCGACCGATGCCCGGCCGACCCGTATGACTTCACCTCTGAAGGTGCCGAACCACACCTCGCCGTTGCCCCCCTCGCGTGACGTCATGGTCGTGTCCACGCGGAACGGCGCTCCGTCGGCGCCTTCGACCTCGGAGAACCGGGCACCGTCGAAGCGATGGAGCTTGCCCAGGCTGGATCCGAGGACAATCCCGTCCGAATTGGACACGACGTTCGCGAGCGAAGGCGGTGCGCCATCGCGAGACGACCAGGCCGACCGGACCCAGCCGGCCTCGCTCGGTTGCACCGGTTCCATCACGTCGGTGGGAAGCGGAGACGGCAACTGCATCGCGACCGCTGGGCACGCCACGGTCACGGTCGACAGGAACAGCAGGCCCAACGCGAGAGATCCTCGAATCGTCATTGCAGATTCCCGATCGGGTGGCGGGCCTGACAGGTCATGCGGTTTCCCCGTGGGTCCGTCCCGGAGTGCGGGCGGCGATCGAAGGCGCCAGATGGATCTCGAAGCCGTCGGCGTGTGGCCAGGAATGCGTGCGAACAAACGTGTCGTCGCATCAGCGGGGCCTGGCAAGAAAACGCCGCTCCGAAACGGGTTCAGATGTCGATGATGCCTCGCCGCGCCGCTACGGTGACGGCGTGGGTACGGTCGGCGACGCCCAGCTTGGCGAACACGTTCTTCAGGTGTCCCTTCACGGTTTCCTCGGAGAGTCCGAGTTCACAGGCAACCTGCCTGTTTCCCTTTCCAACCGATACAAGGCACAAGATCTCGGTTTCACGNCCGGTAAGTGGCTCGTCGACGACGTGAAGNGCGATCTCGTCGGCGATACCACGATGGACGTGACGCTGCCCCCCGTGAACATCGCGAATGGCGTCGATCATTTCGGTTCGCAGTCCGCTCTTGAGCAGATATCCGACCGCTCCCGCCCTCAATGCACGCACCGCCTGCACGTCCCCTGCATAGGTCGTGAGTACGATGATCTTGGCGCCAGCGTGAATCGAGCGGATTTCGGTAATGGCGTCCACGCCGCCCATCACGGGCATCTGCAGATCCATCAGCGTCACGTCGGGCAGCAACGAGCGAAAGAGCTCGACGGCTTCGCGGCCGTCACGGGCTTCGCCAATCATCATCATGTCGGCCTGGTTCTCCAGGATGGCGGCGACGCCATCCCTCAGCACCGGGTGATCGTCGACTACGAGAACGCGGATCTTCGAATTACTCATCGCCTGAATTCCCATGCAGAAGAAGTACCCGACTTCACGTCCGCCAGGTTTTTGCTTTGAGCCGGCGCCGCCAGCGCAACCCGTGTAGCTTCCGGCACCCAGGCACGCTGGNCCCGGGCGTTCGGCTGCCGCATTCTGAACCTGCTCACGCATGCCGATCATGGCGGGATGACAAAGCGTCGACAGGGCATGTCGGTGGACTGACCTTCCACACGCTGCTGTTGTCTGATCCGACCGTGCAGGCAAGCTGAAGACTATGCCGCTTCGCGGCGGGCGATCCCACCCCTCGAAAGAGGTGTCTGGACGCCCCTCATCCAGGGGCTTCCGGGCCATGTCGCCGCTTCGGTGACGTCATTGATGTCGTGGAAGCCAACAACCTGCTTCCGCTGCTCGACCTACCGCTTCCTGGTCGTGCGGCCTAGGGTTTGCGTCGGCCTCGAAACGACGAACGCGTCCTGGCCTCCGCGAACCCGACCGCAAGGGGAGAGATCAATGCGCGAAACGATCGACAGGAAGTTGTCGTCTCTCGACGACTCCGTTGTCATGCTGCGCGCACAGGCAAAGAGCAGCGATGCGCTTCTGGCTGCATTCGCGTCCATGGCCGCAATCATTCGATACGAAGCGGACGCGGATGCGCAGTACGTGAACGCCCGTCTGCGCTCCATCGCCTTTGCAAACGGTCTGGATGTCGCGGGCACGCACTCCTTCGGGCCGCAACGTGGATCCGGACGGCGAAGCGGACTGATTGTCATGATCCGCCGCGCATGCGCGGGACGGCGCCTGCTCCGAGGTGCTTCGTGCACAGTGGAGTGAGGATCGACCCCGCCACTTCGGTGCAACTGGACGCGAGGACCTGGCTGGCCATTGTCGGCTCGCTTCCCGATTGCGTGCGCAAACGCGTGAACAAGCGCAGCGGCGAGTACCAGCGATTCGTCGAATCGGTGATCTGGGTCGCGTGGGTCGATGCGCGCTGGCCGGAGCTGCCCGCGGACCGGGGTGCCTGGCGATCGGTTTGCGCACGCTTCCTGCATTGGAACCGGTGCCGATTGTGGGAGGTCGTTGCGCCACATATCGGCCCGGTGGCGTCCGTGCACTTGCTGCAGCGGGCTGACAGAGCCCGCCAGGCGCTGTCGCGCGGGTGTCCGTCGCAAGCCAGAGCGCACGCCCGGCGCCCTGCACCTGCGAGGGCGAACCGTCCCGCTCAGTGACCGGGAAGGTCCGCCAGGAAGTCGAGATTCGCATCCGCTCGATCGGTCGAACGGGTGATCGCCTCCCACGCCTTGGCCGCCTCGTCGCGGGCATGTTCGGCCGCTCGTATCGCCGACAACGCATCGCTGCCGAGGATCAGGTGATGGGGCAGTTCGTCCAGACGCGAAAGATCGAATATCGCCTTTGCGTACCTGTCCAGGTCGCCGATCTCGTGGCCGGCCAGCGCTTTGAGGATGCCGATCACGCGACCCACGCTCGGCTCGTACCCGGGCAACAGCGTGGGCGTGGCAGCCGCGGCCGAGGCGGCCCAGTTCGTTCGCATGCTGCCCGGCTCGACCGCCACCGCATGCACGCCAAACCCGCCAAGCTCCTTGGCGATGGATTCGGTGAATCCACCGACCGCCCACTTCGCCGCGTGGTACGCCGCCATACCTGGCGCGCCCAGTCGCCCCGCACCGGATGAGATGTTGATGATGTGGCCCGAGCGCTGCTGCCGCATCGTGGGAACCGCGGCACGCACCAGGTTCACCACGCCATGGAAGTTGGTGTCGATCTGCGCCTTGAAGTCCGCTGGCGACGTCTGTTCGAACGGCGCAACCATGGCGAAGCCTGCGTTGTTCACCAGCACGTCGAGACGACCGAACTCGCCAAGCGCAGCGTCCACTGCGGCCTGTGCCTGCGCGGGGTCGGTGACGTCGAGCGCGGCGAGCGCCACGCGACCGGCGTACTTCTCACGCAGCTCCGCCGCGGCTTCCGGACGCCTGGCGGTGGCCAGCAGGCGATCTCCCTGCTTCAGGACGTGCTCGGCGATCGCACGCCCAAGGCCACTGGCGCTTCCCGTAATCAACCAGACTTTGGACACGAGGTATTCCCTTGAAATGGACTGGCGCCGACTCTAGGTATGGAGCGCACTCCATGGTAAAGAGGCACGTGCGTGCTCATTTCAGAGTTCTCGAAAGTGTCCGGTTTGAGCCGCGACACGATCCGTTTCTACGTCCGCCTCGGCTTGTTCAAGCCTGCCAGAGGCATCAGGGGCGGTCGAAACGGCTATCAGGAGTTCACTCCCGACGACCTCAAAGTCGCCAGGACGATCCGTGCCGGCCAGGCCCTTGGCCTCAGCCTGAAGGAGATTGCGNAGCTCGAACGCGAACGCCGCGATCAGGGAATTGGCACGCAACGCCGCCTGGAGATCCTTCACAAGCAACTGAGGATTCTCGAAGAGAAGAAAGCGCAGATCGATCATGCCACTGCCTACGTCGCCGCAAAGATCGACTGGTTGAGCGCGGGCGGCACCGGCTCGCGGCCGGCGTTCGGGCCGTTCGAATGCCGCGACGACGGCTGAGTCGGGCGTCAGATGTCGATGATTCCGCGTCGCGCCGCCACGGTGACCGCATGGGTTCGATCCGACACATCCAGCTTGCCGAAGATGCCCTTCAGTAATCCTTTCACGGTCTCTTCCGAGAGGCCGAGCTCCGCGGCGATCTGCTTGTTCGCGTTTCCGGTCGACATCAGCCGGAGGATCGCGATCTCGCGCTCGCTGAGGGCTTCATCGGCGATGTGAAGCGCGATCTCCTTCGCGACTTCGCGATGGACATGGCGCTGGCCGCGGTGCACGTTGCGGATCGCGTCGATCAGCTCCGTCCTCAGGCTGCTTTTCAAAAGATAGCCGACAGCACCGGACTTCAGTGCGCGAACGGCCAGTGCGTCACCCGAGTAGGTGGTCAACGCGATGATTCGTGCATCNGGGCGTTGCGAACGGATCNTGTTGATCGCCTCGACGCCGCTCATGCCTGGCATCTGGAGATCCATCAGCGTCACATCCGGGCGCAATGCGGCGTGGCGCTCGACGGCTTCGCTGCCGTTGCGCGCCTCGCCGACCATCGTCATGTCGGTCTGGCTCTGTAGGATGGCCGCGACGCCTTCGCGGAACACCGGATGGTCGTCGACGACCAGAATGCGAATCCTGGACTCATTCATCTGCGGTCTTGCGCCTGGCGAACGCCAACCTGGCCGGCAACGTCAACAGCACTTCGGTCCCGCCGCCGTCCACGCTGCTGATGGTGAGGCTGCCACCGATCCTGGCGGCGCGCTCGCGCATGCCGACCATGCCGAAATGGCCTTCCCTTCGACCGGTGGCCATCACTTGCGCGGGAATCCCACGGCCGTCGTCGCGCATGCGGATCGCCAGGTGTCGCGCGTCGTATCCGACGGCGATCTCGGCGGTTCTGGCACGCGCGTGATAAGAGACATTGAGCAGCGCCTCACGCACGATCTTCGCGACCTCGGTCGCGACATGGGGATCCACCGCGCGTGCTCGCCCCTCCAGCAGGATGCGCACCGGAATCGGCCGATCGAACGGTGTTTCGGCGACGAGTTGTTCGACGCGCTCGCCCAGATCGGCAGTGGTGTCATCACCACGCAGGTCCCGTGCGCGGTCGCGGGCGTCCACCACCACCTTGTCCGCCGCGTCCAGCGCCGCTTCCAGTTGCCGCTTCGAGACGTTCTCGTCGGGTAGCCGGTCCGCTACCGCCTGGAAACGCAGGATGACGCCCTGGACGCCCTGCAACAGCGTGTCGTGAAGTTCGCGCGCCCTGCGCTCACGCGCTTGCGTACGCTCCTCCAGCCCGTTGCGGATACGAGCGGTGAGTTGGGCAACAAGCAGGCGATACAGGCCCCATAGAACAGGGACCGCCAGCAGCGCGCAGAACAGGATGAACCATGACGTCTGCACGGACGCGGTGCGAGTCTGGAAGCGGCTCCCGAAGTCGACCGCAGTTTCGTGGGGCAACTCGTGCCGACGGCCGCGCACGTCCGGCGACCACCGCTCGAATCGCGAGCCTTCGAATCGGAACAGGCCGCCTCCCGTCGCGAGCTGGAGCAATCGATCTCGTTCCTGCGCCATGGCCACGACCGGTGCTGGCACTTCACTGCCATCGAGCCAGCGCCGATGCCCGTGGTGCACCAACGGACGAAGTTCCTTGGCTGGCGCGGCGAGCGACAAGATCGCCAGGGCGAAGAACAGGAAGGCTGCGTATGACCACCTTGTCATGATTGCTTCGCTTGTAGGAGTTCCAGCCTGGCGGGAACTCATGCTTATGCCCTGAGGTGGGTCAGGACGCCAGCCCCGATCAGGGGTAGCCAGCCCCCTCGGTAGGGCATGGCACGGCGCCTGGCGAGCGTTACCGTCTGCTCATGTCGAAATATGTATGCCGTTATCCCGATGGTGCCGCCGGACTTGGGTTGTTGCTCGCACGAACGTGCTGCGCATCGGCCGCGTTCGGGGTCGCAGCCCTGTTGCCCTCCGCGTCCGCGTTGCCGCACGCCTTGACGTTCGCGGCAGGATGCGTGGCCCTCATGCTGGTTGCGGGCCTTGCGACGCGATGGGCGGCGCTGCTGCTGGGAATCGGAACCCTCGTCGCACTGCCATCGTCCGGTGTGGTGCAGCAACTGTTGCTGGTAGGGCACGCCGGCGGTTGTGGCGCCATCGCGTTGCTGGGTGCCGGTGCCTATTCGATCGATGCGCGGCGCTACGGTCGCCGTGTCATTCACGTCCATGGCCATACCCCTGATCGAGGGGGGCGCCAGTGACCTGCACTGGGCTGATGCAGCTGAGACGTTGTCGACATGATGGAGTCCTCCCCACCGACGCCACGAGGATGTCATGTCGACGATTTCGCCGCTCCGCGACGCAACCGATCATCGGGATACCGTCACCACGCGCCTGACCACCAGTTGGGCGGGCGTCGTTGCCTTCATGACCGTGGTCAGCGAGGGAAGCTTCTCGGGCGCGGCACATCGGCTTGGCGTCGGCCGTTCGGCGGTCAGCCGCAGCGTGCAGAAGCTCGAGGCGCAGCTGGACACGCGCCTGCTGTCGCGCACGACGCGTTGCACCACCATCACCCGCGAGGGCGAGCAGTTCTACGAGAACTGCCGTCACGGCGTGGAGAAGCTCCTGCACGCGCTCGAAGAAATGCGGGACCTGCGCGATGGCCCGCCACAGGGTGAGCTGAAGATCAGCGCCCCATTCGGTTTTGGCCGCAAGGTGGTCGCGCCGCTGCTGGCGCAGTTCAGGGCGCTCCACCCGTCCCTGGCGCTGGAACTCGTGCTGGAGGATCGTGTGAGCGATCTCGCTGCGGAACGCATCGATGTCGCCTTCCGCGACGGCCGCCTGGAAGACAGCCAGGTCATCGCAAAACAACTGATTCCGATGCGGATGCTGGTATGCGCATCCAACGACTATGCGCGGCTGCACGGCCTGCCGACGTCGGTGGAAGACCTCGCGCTGCATGCATGCATCAACCAGCGCCTGCCCAATGGACGGCTTCAGACGTGGGACTTCAAGGTCGATGGCATCGCGCGCAGCGTGACGCCTGCATCGGCCATCGTGGTCAACGATCCTTCCCTGGCGATGCAGGCGGTGCTCGAAGGCCAGGGCCTGGCGCAGCTGGCCGCATACCAGGTCTGCGACGCCTTGCGCGCTGGCCTGGCGGTGACATGCCTCAACGCTCTCGGCCCCGACGACCGGGGGCACTACCTGTGCTATCTGACGCGCCAGCAACTGCCGAAGCGGATTCGGGTGTTCATCGACTTCATGACGACCGGCATCCGTGCGCTGGATCTGGATTGCTCGTTCCTCCTGGGATCCAGGCACCCCGCTCCACCGGTTCCGGGCGCAGACAAGCGGCAAGGCGTTGCTGCCTGATCCGTGCCACCTGCTCCCGTCATGGGCTTGGCCGGCACGCCAAGCCCTATACGGCCGCGAGCTGTCCATCCGCTGCCGTGCGCCGAGGATCGGTTCGACGGAACGCGCGGAATGCCTTGCGGACTTCCTCGACGAAGATCCGGGGCTGTTCCCATGCGGCGAAGTGCCCTCCGCGGTCGACCTGGTTCCAGTAGAAGAGGTTCGGCCACGCCTGCTCCGCCCATGTTCGCGGCGCCTGGTAGAACTCGCCCGGGAAAATCGTGGCTGCCATTGGAAGTTCGATCCTTCCGGCCGAATAGCCGCCAAATCCCGTCCTGAAGACTTCCCAGTAGAAGCGCGCCGACGACGCTCCGGAGTTCGTGAACCAGTAGAGCGAGATGTTGTCGAGCGCCACGTCCAGCGGGATCGCGGGCAACACGCCATTTCCCTGCGTCCATGCGTCGATCTTCTCGAGCATCCACGTGGCTTGCGCGATCGGGGAATCGGCAAGTCCGTATGCCATCGTCTGCGGCCGCGTTCCCTGCAGGTGTGCGTATGCACCATCCACGTCGATGGACGAGGTCAGGCGCTCAAGCGCCTGTCGCTCCTGCGGCGCGAGCACGGTCGGTATTTCCGCCGGGAACACGAGCGGCAGGTTCACATGTGCGGCGACCAGGCCTTCGGGTCGGAGCTGGGCGAGTCGATGCGTG
>Ga0055524_1001450_pt1 | contig 13572 bp, 9 predicted proteins | sample AraplaCol_mCL_r2_2_FD_55011 | JGI IMG/M metagenome (GOLD analysis project Ga0055524, IMG submission 55011) | Arabidopsis root microbial communities from North Carolina, USA - plate scrape MF_Col_mCL_r2 | ecosystem: Host-associated > Plants > Roots > Endosphere | place: USA: North Carolina...
CTCTTTTCTTCGAGCAGGAAGCGCATCTCGATCCACGCCGCGCACTGGCCAGACTAGCCGGCAGGCTCCGCGAGCGTGGCGTCGTCTTCCATTTCGGCGGATGCCAGCCGCAGGACCGGCGGTTTGCCGGCGTGCTCGATTGCACCGGGCCAGCGGCGATACCGCGACTTTCCGGCCTGCGCGGCGTGCGAGGCGAAATGCTCTATCTGGAAACTGCGGATATTACCCTTTCCAGGCCGGTCAGGATGCTGCATCCCCGCCATCCGATCTACATCGTGCCCCGCGACGATCACCGTTTCATGGTCGGGGCGACGATGATCGAGGCTGACGATGACGGACCGATTACCGCGCGTTCGCTCATGGAATTCCTGAACGCGGCCTATGCGCTGCATCCGGCGTTTGGCGAGGCGCGCGTTGTCGAGACCGGGACTGGCATACGTCCGGCGTTTGCCGACAACATTCCGCAAGTCATCGAGACGGAGGAGGGGCTCGCGATCGCCGGCATGCATCGGCATGGCTTCCTGCTGGCGCCCGCCATGGCGGTGCGGGCCGCCGATATTCTCCTCCAGCGGCATTCACTTCTGAAAGGCTAACCTCATGAAACTGATAATCAATGGCGAAACNCAGGTCTGCGAGGCNGTAACCCTGGCCGAACTCCTTCATGTTCTGGAATACGAGGGCGACTGGCTNGCAACCGCCGTCAANGGAGATCTCGTGCATCGCGAGGACCGAGCCGATCACCGGCTCGACGATGGTGACCGNATCGAAATCCTGTCCCCGATGCAGGGAGGTTGATCCATGCTTTCTCTTTATGATGCTGCACTGTCTTCGCGGCTTCTGCTCGGCACCGCGCGTTATCCGTCGCCGGCCGTCCTTGCCGAGGCGGTCAGCCGGTCCGGCGCGGAGATTGTCACNGTCTCGCTTCGCCGCGAAACGGCCGGCGGAAAGACCGGTGGANCCTTCTTCGAACTCATCCGCCAGCTCGCGGTCCGCGTCCTGCCAAATACCGCGGGATGTCACAGCGCGTCCGAAGCGATCCTGACCGCCAAGATGGCGCGCGAGATATTCGGTACCGACTGGATCAAGCTCGAGGTGATCGGCCACCACGACAGTCTCCAGCCGGATGTATTCGAACTGGTCGAAGCCGCACGCATTCTTTGTGCGGAAGGGTTTTGCGTATTTCCCTATACGACGGACGATCTGGTGGTGGGTGAAAAGCTGGTCTCCGTCGGATGCCGGGTCTTGATGCCCTGGTGCGCGCCGATCGGTTCTGCGGCCGGTCCGCGCAACCCTTCCGCGCTCACCGCCATGCGGAGCGCCTTTCCGGACATCCCGCTGATCGTGGATGCGGGGATCGGAAGACCGTCGCATGCGGCAACGGTGATGGAATTCGGCTACGACGCGGTGCTGCTCAACACGGCGGTCGCCGTCGCAGGCGATCCGCCTGCCATGGCTGAGGCGTTTGGCAAGGCGATCGAGGCCGGAAGGCTCGCTTATCTTTCCGGCATGCTGGAGCCGCGCGACATGGCGGTACCGTCCACCCCGGTTGTCGGAAAGGGCGTTTTCGCATGAGACTCGATCCCTTCTATCTCATCGTCGACAGTTCCGAATGGATCGAACGTCTCGTGCCGCTGGGCGTCAAACTGGTGCAACTGCGGGTGAAGGATCGCCCGGACGAAATCCTGCGCCAGGAAATCCGGCGTTCGAAGGCCGTTTGCGCAGCGGCGAAGTGCCAGCTGGTTGTCAACGACTACTGGAAACTGGCGATCGAGGAGGGATGCGATTTCATCCATCTTGGCCAGGAGGATCTTGGGGAAGCCGACCTTGATGCCATTCGCAGCGCCGGCCTGAAATTCGGCCTTTCCACACATAACGCGTCAGAGCTCGAAACGGCGTTGGCTGCGAGGCCCGACTATGTGGCGCTCGGTCCGGTCTATCCCACCATTCTCAAGCAGATGAAATGGGCGCCGCAAGGCCTGGAACGGATCACAGACTGGAAGAGGCGTGTCGCGCCGTTGCCGCTGGTGGCGATCGGCGGGTTGAATGTCGACAGGCTACAGGGCGTATTCGACGCGCGCGCCGACACCGCGGCCGTTGTCACCGACATTACCTTGAACGTCGATCCAGAAGCGCGGACGCGCGAATGGATCGAACGCACGGCACCGTGGCGTTAGGGAGGTGCCGCCACGCGATGCGAGCTTTTGGAAGGATATACAAGTAGATAGCATCCCTAGTGCTAATGTATCTCTTCACTGGCGGGTAGTAAAATGCTCTACAGTGAGCGCCGTTTAAAGGCAAACCACCTGACCCTGCATGGGCTCCTTTGCCGCCGCGGGGATGCGGGCCTTCTTCCTCTGCCGAGTTGCTGACTAGCGTCGCGGGCCTCGCAGATCCAAGAGCCGCCGAGCAGTCACATCTGACAGACCGCTCACAATCGACGAAAGTCGTTACCGCACCCGGAGGCAGTACACGATGGCAGCGCAAAGATATAGCCGTCGCAAGAACCTCAATATTTACTGGACGGTGTCGATAAAGTCGTCGGACAGCCGGCCGTCGTCAATGGGTTTGTCATGGACATGCTGACCGCCGAGGAGGCGGATAACTTGGTAGATCTGCTAAATCGCGGCAACCAAGCGAGCCTCTGGTGTTACGCTGAATGGTTCTAGAGGCAACCGGCTGCCGCACATTGCGGTGCAACTCGCGCTGGAACGCGGCTACTTCGTCGGAGCATCAATACGGAACGGCGATGGTTTACAAGGTGGGAATATCGTTGTGAAGTTCCAGTCGGACCATCGAATCCTTCGACGTCGAATGCCGGCGAAGTTGTTTGTCGCAACCGCAAAGGAAAATCTATGTGGCGGTGGGTTCTGCTGTGCAGACTATTCCACACCAAAATTCCTGCGCCATGATCGTGCCGCTGGATAATCCCTCGTCGGATCGATTCGCGTTAGAACTTTGCGAAGCCTTCCATCTCGTTCGGTCGTTTGGGCGGGGTCGATATGCTGGACCTCAATTCCCGCCAAGAATATTGAGGGCGTCTTGCAATCTAAGCGCAGCCAGCGCCCTCGTTGCCTCGTCGACGGGCCATCCGGCCCCCATTGCCGCCGACAGCAGGGTGACCTCGGTGTGAAGCTCCAGTCTCTCATAGAGGGGCTCAAGCGCCTCTCTGGCGGTGACAAGATGCTCGTCTGGAGGCGTGATAGGAGTCGGAGATACCGTTGGCATTCTGCGTCCCTTCCTAACGGTTTTGGAACCTGATTGGCCATGGTTCCAAGTGAATGGCTGCCGACGCCGATGCGAACATGACCAATTTGGAGGGGCCAGCACTCAGGAGTAAAAGGTAAAACGAAGAGTGTAGGTCCGCCATCATACTTGTGTATGCGCAAATTATACGGAGGCAGCACACAGGCGGGCTGCTAGGGAGCTATGCCCGGCTCAGCCACTCATTTCGAGCATGAAGGGTGCCCACGTTGCTCCGTGCTCTCCTAGCGGCGCAAACGGCTTCCAAGGTAACGCAGTCCGGGACGACGTTCTATCTGGTTGATGTCATCGACGTGGGAAGAGGAGCGCGCCGAAGGCATCTCATCGCGAGGAGCGGGTGGTGGTCTGATTTCTGGTAGCCGGCCCCGATGAACGGCTAAACCCCCGTATAAGTCGTCTCCTCCTCTTCGCTACTCGATCCTTCCTCGAGATCAATAGCAGGTCGAGCGGCGTCCTGTTACGGTCAGGGTACTTCTCCCGCGCGGCAATGTCATCGAGCTCACGAAGGCGTTCAACACGCCTCCTGATGCCTACATCAATGACAGACTTGAGGCCATTCACCAACGATAGGTGCCGGCGAGCCGATGGGTCGGACCGTTTGCCTAAGGATTGAGACCATGACACATGAACTCCACCGCATCCAAATCGAACTGGTCCCATTGACGCTGTTTCCCAGCGCATATGGGGAAGCTGGGCCTTGCGCTCCGGGCTCTCCGCTCCACACACCGCCCGATATTTCATCATGGCCGCCTACGGACTTGGAGGCCCATTTGATGATGTTCTCCGTCATGCCATTCGAAACGATCAAGTCTCCCTGGGGACAAGCGCTGCACGCCCAGAGATCTGCCTTTACCCTATATGTTACTGGAACCCAGTTCGGTCTTCTGTGCTACTCCGTCGGGCTTGTCCGTCTGTTAGACGGCTTCGGGATCTCTGCCCTTCAGTGATTTCCGCGACATGCCGTAAGCCGGGTTTGGGTCCAGAATTGAGGATCATCGAGCTTGGTGCCTAGCACCTTTTAGCTCGTGCAGGCATCTCCGTCGCCTCGTCCAGTTTCCTGGCGCACGATTTCGCGGCACGATCGATGCGCTTGTTGCTTTCGCCACTGCCGCCCCGTTGGCCCGATGGCTGCGACGTGAACGTGAATTCAGCTTCGGCCGTACCTCATCGTCTCGTGACGGAGAAGCGGGCCAGGTCGACGGCCTTCAGCCTGAGACCTGCCCAGGCTGCGAGAGCTTCAGCCAGTTGTTGGTCCAATCAGTTTCCCAACATTGCCATTTGGTCGGCATGCATTGCGCCAGCGGTTTCGTCTCGTTCGAGAGGCAGGGTGAACAGAAACACTGCCCCACGTGGTTCACCAGCGGTGGCCCACATTCGACCGCCGTGAGCCTCGATAATCGAACGGCAGATCGCCAGGCCCATGCCCATGCCGCTCGATTTGGTCGTGTAGAAAGCCTCAAAGAGACGATCCACTGTCTGCGGGTCAAGGCCCGGACCCTTGTCGCGTATCCTGACGACAACGGTTCCTGAGGCATCTGCCCCGGTGCTGATGAGCAGTTCGCGCTCTTCCTCGTTGATGCTGCTCATCGCCTCGATTGCGTTCATGATCAGGTTTAGGATCACCTGTTGTAGCTGGACGCGGTCTCCTTCCACCAACGGGAGGCCCGCCGCGAATTCTGTCTGCAGCGTGACGCCGTGGCGGAGCACTTCACTGCCGGTCAAGGCAATCACGTGACGAATGGCTTCATTGAGGTCGAACCGCTCCTTGCGAGCCGGCTCCTTCTTGATCAAAGCACGGATCCGGCCGATGACATCGCTGGCTCGATTGGCGTTCTCGACGATCCGGCCCAGCGCCTGTGTCGTCTCCTCCAAATTGGGCGGATGGGTTCCGAGCCAGCGCAACGCCGCCTGGGCGTTGGTGAGCGATGCGGCGAGCGGCTGATTGACTTCATGGGCGATGGACGCTGTGAGCTGGCCCATTGTGGCGACGCGATTTGCATGAGCCAGTTGCCCTTGTACCTCGCGCAAGGCTTCCTCGCTCTCCCGTAACGCCTCTTCGGCCTGCCGCCGCTCCGTCAGATCGAGGACGAAAGAGACACCTTCGTTCCTGCTTTCTTCTAGAAGTGCACCGCCGATCAGCACGGGCAGGCGGGTGCCATCTTTCCGAAAATACTCCTTTTCGAACGGCTGGACGGCCCCCATCATCTTCAGCTCTGCGACGGTCCGTGCGTCGCGGTCGCGCCATTCGACCGGCGTCAGGTCCGTCCAGGATAGCCGACCCGAGGCAAGGTCCTCTCGGTCGTAGCCCAACATGCGGAGAAACGCGTCATTGGCTTCAAAAATGCGACCTTCGATATCCCAGATGATAATGCCGATGATGTTGGCCTTGACAAGGCGACGGAACCTGGCTTCGCGTTCAGCGAGATCGCGGTACAACCGGGTATTCTCCAGTGAGATTGCTGCCTGCGAGGCGAGCAACTTCAGCACCGCGATCCGAGCTGGCGCGAAGACCCGAGGGGCGAGGTTATTTTCAAGATAGAGTACCCCGGTCAGTTGGCCCTGATTGAGCAACGGCGCACAGACGATAGAACGAGCACGGTGCCGACAAATATATGGGTCCGCGGCAAATGGATTCTGAGCTGCTGCGTCGTCGAGGACCACGGTTTCGTTCGTGCGCAAGATATAACGAAGGAGCGATTGTGGCAGCGTAAACTCTGTGACGATCGCGTCGAGCATCTGCACCGCGACCGCTTCACCGCAAGTCGTGGCCTCCGCCGCGATCCGTGACTCACCGCCGCGCGGCAGGATCAGCAGGCCGCGCTCGGCGCCCGCCTGCTCAACGGCGGTGCGCAAGATCGTGTCGATCAGCTTTTGAAGGACGATTTCGCCTGACACGGCTTGCGAGATTTTGATGACGGTTGCGAGGTCGAGTTGCTCGACCGGGGCACCAATAGTGCTTGTTGGAGCGGGACTGCGTTCGTCCCCTCTCAGGTCCGGATAGAGCTGGTCGAGTTGCCGCACCTTACCGTCGGCACCCCAGCGTAAATAGCAGCCTCGCGCGTTGCGGAGATAGAGACGAGTGAAGTCTTCGAAGCCTCCCAGCGCATAAAAGCGGGCGGCGAGTTCATATGCGAGGGCTTCATGATGAAGGAAGCCGTTGGCGCGCGCTGCGCGGATCGCTTGTTCGTATAGGCGCACGGCGTCGATTTCGCGGCCTTCAAGGCGCGCTATCTCGGCGCCGACAAGTGCGGCGCGATTCTCGAAGTTCTCCGGGCAATTCTTCGCATAGATCTGAAGCTGTCGGTGGTGGAAAACCAGAGCCTCCGTATGCCGCGCCCGCTGGTCTGCCACAGCATCGTCGCAGCACGCGGCGCGGGCCAGGGCACCGTAGAAATGATGCTCCGGCGTCTCTTCGAAATGCGCTACGGACGACCATGGCAGCCTCTGCGCCCGCAACGACGCATCGACGGCCGCCTCATAGTCGCCGGCGAAGAACCGGGCCTGGAGTTTTCTGACGAAGTAGCAGATTTCCGCAAGATTCGGATTTTCCGAAAACCGGCGTTCGATCTCGAATTCGTCAAATCCGTCGTCGTCAAAGGAACCGAATTTCCGGGTCAACCCGCGCAGCGTCCGGACGAGCCCGAGCTGCGCGCTGGTGAGATCTACGACGAACTGGAACTGCACCTTTTGCGCAAATGCGAGGCCGGTCTCCGCTTGGTGTTGCACTTCCATAAGCGGATCTCCTGCTGCCAGCAGATTCGAATTCAAACTGGCATAGCTGTATCCGGCAAACGTCAGGTCACCGCTCTGATCGGCAATTTCAAGGGCTCGCCGCAACATGTCGCGGCCGATTCGGACATGTCTCGTCCACGGAATGACGTGAGCCCCGAAGTCTTTGTAAGTCCTGGCCTGAAAGCGTTTCAGGTCGCGCTTTTCGACCAGTTGGCAGCCTAGCTGACCGAAGCGGAAACCGGCCTCATAGTCACCGAAGCGCGGCCCAGCAATATAGCCAAGCGACACGTAATGGTAGCAGGAGCCGTCGCTGTTGCCGCGCTCGAGGCTCAGATTCACAGCCAGGCAGATTGCCATACATGCTAGGTTCGCGTCGGTATGCCATACCGCCCCCACGAGCCGGGCGAGAATATCCAACGTCGCGGAGGATGCTGGGTCGCTCATCAATGGCAGATCAATGAGATCCTTGATCGCGCGGCTCCCGAGCTGCAACCAGATCCGGTCGTATTCTCGTTGCACCTCCGCGTCGGCCGGATGCGGCGACCAGTCGACGCCGAGATACCGCCTCAGATATTCGAGACCGACGTCTGCGGAGCGGCTGGTTTGCCCGAGCGCAGCATAGAGATCAATGCGCAGGCAGGCGACAGCAGCCTGGTCGTCGGCGCCGACAGCACAACTGGAAAGCTGGGCTAACCGGCCCTCCGCATCCGGCAGAGCGCCAAGCAGGAACTCGCATTCGGCCCGGTTCAGTTCAAGCGCAAACGCCAGTTGGTGCTGGCGCTGCCACCGGTCTTTCGAAAGCATCATCGTGCCAGCAACGAAATAGCTCAGAGCGGAAGCGTATGCCGTCGAGGCCTTGGCGCGCTTGCCGGCCATCAGATTAAACTCTGACAGTTGCTCGCGCTCCTTAGCCGAGTTGATCAGTGCGGCTCCGCGATTAAGCTGGCTGACAATCTCGAAGACATGATCGTCAATCCGCTCCGGCGTAGTATTCGCCGCAAGTCGTCTGCCTATGCGAAGGTGTAACTCGCCGCGTCGATCCTCCGGGATCAGCGAATAGGCGGCTTCCTGAACGCGATCGTGGACGAACCGGTACGTGCCTGCCAGACGCTCGAGCAGTTCATGAGCGACGGCAGGCCACAAGGCCCCGGCGACTTGCTCCTCCGGGATCCCGAGCACGAGTGAAAGCACCCTGATATCTGCGGTGTTTCCAAGACAGGCGATCTGCTGCAACGCCTCCCGCGTTTCGGGCGGCTGACGCGCGAGCTTGCCGACCATGAGATGCACGACGTTGTCGGTGTATCCCATGGAGTGAATGCGGCTGAGATCCCAGGACCAGCATGCCGCGCGATAGTCGAAAGCGAGCACTCCCTCTTCGGCGAGCGAAAACAGGAACTGACGGACGAAGAACGGATTGCCGCCGGTCTTGTCGTGCATCATTCGGGTGAGCGGGGCCGCACGATCAGGCTGACAGTGGAGCGTATCCGCGATCAACTGCTGGAGATAGTCCTCAGTGAGCGGCGCAAGCGTGATCTCCGCGACCTTGCCGCCCGCGGTCTTGATCACGTCAAGCGTCCGCATCAGCGGATGGGCGGCAGTGACTTCGTTGTCGCGATAGGCACCGATCAGCATGAGGTGTTGCAGATCCGACCGGGTCAGCAGATCCTTAAGCAGATCGAGCGTCGCTCCGTCAAGCCATTGGAGATCGTCGAGGAACAGCGCCAGCGGATGTTCGGGCCGGGCAAAGACACTGATGAACCGCCGGAATACCAGTTGGAATCGTCGTTGCGCGTCCTGTGGTGGAAGTTCCGGGACCGGCGGCTGGTCGCCGATGACGAGCTTCAATTCGGGGACGAAATCGACCATCAGCTTTGCGTTCGGTCCCAGCGTCTCGCTCAGCGCCTCGCGCCACGGTGCCAAATCCGCCTCGCTCTTGGCGAGGAGCCCTTTCAGCAGACCCTGAAAGGCCTGCGCCAGGGTCGCGTAGGGGATGTCCCGTTTGTACTGGTCGAACTTGCCGGACGCAAACAGCCCGCGCGGCGGCACCAGTACCTTGTGGAGTTCGTTGACCACAGCCGACTTTCCGATGCCGGAATAGCCAGAGACCAGCACTAACTCCGGCGCCCCGCCCAGCACCACACGGTCGAAGGCAGCGAGCAAGGTTTCGACCTCATGCTCCCGCCCGTATAGCCTTTCGGGGATCAGCAGCCGGTCTGCGATATCGCGCTCGCCGAGCGGGAACGCCTCAATCCGCGATTCCATTTCCCATTGGCTGAGACAGCGCCTCAGATCGTGCTCGACGCCGCCTGCCGTCTGGTATCGTTCCTCGGCCGTCTTGGCGAGCAGCTTCATGACGATGGCCGAGACTGCCGGTGAAACGTCCGCCGTCCGCTCCTTGGGCGACATCGGCTGTCGTGCAATGTGGCAATGCACCCATTCCATCGGGTCGGAAGCGGCAAAGGGCAGGCTCCCGGTCAGCATTTCGTAAAGTGTCACGCCGAGCGCATAAAGGTCGCTGCGGGAGTCGATCGAGCGGTTCATGCGCCCGGTCTGCTCGGGGGCCATATAGGCAAGCGTTCCCGCAACCACTTCGGGCGGCTCGAGCGCTTGCCGCTCGCGGGATAGGCGTGAGGCAATGCCGAAGCCGGTTAGCCGCACCTCGGCGCACGTGCCCGCTACCAGGATATTGGCCGGTTTGATGTCCTTATGGACCAGGCCGCGCTGGTGGACTCTGCCGAGCGCAGCGGCGATGCTGATCGCTAGGCGCAAGAAAAGTCCGGTTTCCATTGCCGCTCCGAGCCGGCGGGCGAGCGGCTCGCTGCCCGGATCTTCAAGCACCAGCATGGTCCGGCCGCCCTCGCGCACCAACTCAAGCGGTCGCACCGCCCACGCGCTATCGAGCTCATCCTTCAATCCGTATTCATGGTCGAGGCGGCCGAGGCTTGAAGGCGTCGGATACTCGAGGGCCGAAATCACGACCAGAACCGGGTTCCACGTGCCGTCGGCACCCAGGCGCCGTTGCCTGTGGAACACGCGATCACCGTCCTCCCAAAGAACCTCCAAACTCCCATCTCCACCAACGCGTTTCGGAGATCCGTCCGGTCAAATTGGCCAAAGCGAGCACATATGACGAACCGCAACCACTTCCTCACTTCTTACCACATCTCGCCTGCCCGTCCCAACAACGAGGCCATCACCCGCCCGGTCGATACGTGGTCCACCTCTAGGAAAGACCGCCCAGCGGCTGCTGGGCGGTCGGGCGGGTCGTGGACCCGTAGAGCTTCGGATGGAGGGAGCGCCGAAGCTTGGTGGTAGCAACGGGGGGATTCGCTACCTGTCTCGCGAGGCAACGACTAGTCTAGCGATGGAAGGGACGACGCGACATTATACTGTGGTTTCGCTTTGCGATACCTTGGAATACCGGCACGGACACCCCTCAGCAGAACTTCTGCTCAGCGACTCATGTCGGCGAAGTCATCCTGGCCCGCAATGACTGGGGCGATGGTCTGCTCCTCTAACCCCGCGCATGGGTGCCGTCAGTTCGATTCGGTGTCGGTTTCCGTGTTGGAGTCGAAAGTGTCTTGCAGGGACTGAGGCCAAAAAGAAGCCTCCCGCGGGTGGGAGGCCAAGGCGGGCCGATCGGTAGCGATCCGGCCTGGGAGGAGGGGGAAATGAACGCGCACCATAGAGGAGGGCTTCCGCAGGGGCTATTGGCCACCAGGAAGGATCGATTACCAATGAGCGGGGGATGACCTATACGCGCAGCCAAGACCTTTATCAGTTCGTTTGAGTCTTTCCTGGCGCGAGCATCAGCTTGTCAGCCATACGCGCGAGTTCGGGCAGGGATCTGGTGCCCATCTTCTGCATGACCTGGCTGCGGTGAACCTTCACGGTAATCTCGCTGACGCCTAGAGCGCTGGCAATCTGCTTGTTGAGCCGTCCTGTCACCACCAAAGCCATCACCTCGCGCTCCCGTGGGGTCAGGCTAGCGAAACGAGTGCGCACCGTCGCCAGCGCCTTTTCATTTTCAAGCCATTCGCGGTCGCGCGCCAGGCCGATGTGAATGGCGTCGAGCAAGTCCTGGTCTCGGAACGGTTTCGTCAGGAACTCGACCGCGCCCCCTTTCATCGCTTTGACAGACATGGGGATGTCGCCGTGCCCGGTGATGAAGACAATCGGCAACTGAATGTTTTCTCTCGACAGCTCGAGCTGAAAATCAAGACCGCTTTGTCCCGGAAGCCGGACATCGAGTACGAGACAGGTCGGTCCATCGGGTCGCCCGGACGTGAGGAAGTCGCCCACGGAAGCGAGGAGGTTGACGGCAAAGCCGACCGAACGCAGCAGACTCCCAAGCGCCTCCCGGACCTCGGGGTCATCATCGATAACAATGATGGTCGCTAGCGCCTCGGTCAATCGTCAGAACCCGCAATGTGAATCGACGTTGGCATAATTTACTATCTACGCCTATTGGCCACGAGATGAGTAAACGAATGCCGAAATCGGGTTTCCTTTCGCACGCCACCATGCGCGATAATCACCCCGGCCACAAGGGTGGATGCCGGCGGCCGCAAACGGCGTTTTGCGCATCGTGGAGCGGCCAGCGTCGCCGGCGAACGAACCTTCTGTCGGGGCGCGTCGGTTGGTTCGGGTAGAGTAGGCAGCCTGCAGGACGGCTCTCCACCCTTTCGGCGCGGGCACATTCGAGATGACCGTCCTCCAACCCACATTTTATGCATTAACGAACTTGCCACGCGTATGGCTCTGTTTTCGCAGCGCGCGTCGGTCTCCTCTTTTCCATGTTCCGCGCGTTCACATTCCCAATCCGTCGCAGAACTGTTTAGACAGCGTATACGAGCGTATAGCTTGCGGTGCCTTTGTCGCCGCCCGATAATAAGTCCATCCAGCAATTTGCCATAACGCCATTTAGGCGCGACGCCCATCGGCGAAGTCGGGAGGCGGCGGTGCCAACCAAGAAACCTCTGATTGCGATCGTCGACGACGACGAGTCGATGCGGGAGGCTATCAAGGGGCTCATAAGGTCGATGGGATTTGACGCCGAGACCTTTTCATCCGCGGATGATTTCTTGAGATTCCCTGATATCCGCCGCACGGCCTGCCTTGTGACTGACATCAATATGCCCGGAATGAGCGGGCTCGATCTGCACCACCGGCTGGTCGCGCTGGGCAAGAGCGTTCCGACTGTTCTGATCACCGCCTTTCCGGAAAAGAATGTGCGCGCGTCTGCGTTGGGCGCGGACGTCGTCGGCTGCCTGACAAAACCGTTTGGCGAACAGATTTTGCTTGATTGCATCCGTTCTGCGCTAGTTCTCAATAGCGAGGGCGAAAGCGGTTCGTGAGGTCGGAAATTCCAACGGAATTTCACATCAGACGGCTTCGACGAAACTCCGACCTCTCAGCTTCGATCTGCCGCAAGCAGGTCAAGGGAACTTAGGCGAGGGGCGGTACCACTGGCAGGCGCGGGAACGCCGGTGCGGAGCGCATCCAATCTAAAACCGACCGCGTCACATCTAATGTGACCTAAAACGCGAGCTGCAACTGCGGCGTCGCTTCAGATCTGCGCCGCTCCAGCGAAGACAGCGACACGCCGAGCAGACGGATGCCTTTTCGCGGCGGGAAGATTGGCGCGAGAAGCATATCGACCACCTCCTCAAGATTGGCAATTGCTGGCAGTGCTGACGGAACTGTCTTGCTACGGGTGATCTGGCTGAAGTCGGCATACTTGACCTTGAGCGTCACCGTCTTGGCGCCGATTTCATTGGCCTCGCAATAGCCCCAGACCTTTTCGATCAGCGACTGAAGCCCGTCGCGCGCGGGTTCATAAGAATGGATGTCGGCAGAGAAAGTGTCTTCCGCACCGACGGATTTCCGCACCCGGTCCGGTCTGACCTGGCGATTGTCGATGCCGCGGGCGATGCCATAAAAATACGGCCCTGACTTTCCGAAATGTTCGACGAGGAAGTCGAGNGTTTTCTCCTTCAGGTCCGCTCCNGTTTCGATCNCGAGCCGATGCATCTTCTCGGCCGTTGCCGGTCCCACGCCATGGAATTTCTTGACGGGAAGCTGTTCGACGAAGGCGGGGCCGTTCTTNGGGGTGATGACGGCCTGGCCGTTCGGCTTGTTGAGGNCGCTTGCCATCTTGGCCAGAAACTTGTTGTAAGAAATTCCCGCCGACGCGTTGAGCCCCGTCGCCGCCTTGATCCTCGCTCGGATCTCTTCGGCGATCTCGGTCGCAATCTCCATGCCCTTCAGGTTTTCGGTGACGTCGAGATAGGCCTCGTCGAGCGACAGTGGCTCGATCATCGGCGTGTATTCGGCGAAAATCGAGCGGATCTGCAACGACACGGCTTTGTAAACATCAAAGCGCGGCTTGACGAAGACAAGGTCCGGGCATTTCCGCTGGGCGGTCACCGAAGGCATGGCGGAATGGACGCCGAATTTGCGTGCCTCGTAACTGGCGGCCGCCACGACCCCGCGGGCAGCAGGACTGCCGACAGCAACCGGCACACCTCGCAGCTCCGGATTGTCGCGCTGCTCGACCGATGCGTAGAAGGCATCCAT
>Ga0055524_1001468_pt1 | contig 13460 bp, 16 predicted proteins | sample AraplaCol_mCL_r2_2_FD_55011 | JGI IMG/M metagenome (GOLD analysis project Ga0055524, IMG submission 55011) | Arabidopsis root microbial communities from North Carolina, USA - plate scrape MF_Col_mCL_r2 | ecosystem: Host-associated > Plants > Roots > Endosphere | place: USA: North Carolina...
GAGGCGACGGAAAGCTATTTCCCGGAATTCAAAGCCGCAGCCATCGCCATGATCCGCGCTCAGGGCGCGATCGTCGGCTGGACCGCCCATGTCGACGACATACTGGAAAGCATTATCCATGCCTGACACGACCCGCGAACTGCTGACCTCGGGCGGCTGGAAGGCGCTGGAATTCGGCCCTTTTCGCGACGCGGTCACCATTCACTGGATCCGGCCCTTCGAGGGCGATCAGCCGGGCGTGGCGCTGTTGAAATATGAGCCTGGCGCCTCCGTTCCCCGTCATCGTCACGAGGGGCTCGAGACCATCCTGGTGCTCGATGGCGTTCAATCCGACGAGACGGGCGATTACTCCAGCGGCAGTTATATCGTCAATGCGCCGGGCAGCGAACACTCGGTCTGGAGTGACCCCGGCTGTGTCGTTCTCATCCAGTGGGACCGGCCCGTGAAGATACTCGAAGACGATATTGCCTGAACCCGACGTCGGAATTGGAGGTCTTTCCGACGATCAGGAAGGACATGAACGTCAGAGCAGCATCGAGGCTCCGCGATCGATATAGGTGTCCAGGAACTGTTCGAGCCGGGGGTTTCTCGGCCGTTTGAAGACGTCCTGCGGCGGGCCGGTGAACAGCACCTTGCCGTGATCGAGAAAGACGATCTGCTGGCCGACCGTCGCGGCAAATCCGATCTCGTGGGAAACGACGACCATCGTCATGCCCTCGGCGGCGAGATCGCGCATGACGTTCAGCACTTCGCCGGTCAGCTCGGGATCGAGCGATGAGGTCGGCTCGTCAAACAGCATGATCTTCGGGTTGAGGGCGAGTGCCCGGGCGATGGCGACGCGTTGCTGCTGACCTCCGGAAAGCTGCGACGGATAGTGCCCTGCCCTGGCCTCGAGGCCGACCTTGACGAGCTGGGCCATGGCCCGCTCCTCTGCATCCCTACGGCTCATCTTGTGAACGGTCTTCAGCGCTTCGCTGACATTGCCGAGCGCCGTCATATGCGGCCAGAGATTGAACTGCTGAAAAACCATCCCGATCTGCGATCGTATCCGCCGGTTCGCCGCCGCCGGCACCCGCTCACGGACGCCTTTGGCGTTTTCCGTAAAGCCAAGCACCTCGCCATTGATGGCGATCGTCCCCTTCGTCGATTCCTCGAGAAAGGCCATGCAGCGCAGCAACGTACTCTTGCCGGAGCCGGACGGGCCGATGACGCAGGAAACCTGTCCCTGCACGATATCGAGGTCGATGCCGTGCAACACGGTGGAACCGCCGAACGTCTTGACGAGATTTTTGACTGCGATCGCAGGAACGCTCATATGTTGAAAAACCTGAATCTGGAGAGTTTCGTTTCGGCGAGATGACCGAGCCAGCCGGTGATTTCGACGAGCGCCCAATAGAATAGGGCAAGCACGAAGAGCGCCTCGACGAAGGCATATTGCTGCGAGCCGATCGCACTCAGCGTCGCCGTCAATTCCGGCACGGTGATGATGGACAGCACGGCCGTCTCCTTCATGAGGATGATCGTCATGTTGATCGAAGGCGGCAGCACCAGCATGGTCATCTCCGGCAGCAATATGCGCCGGATGATCTGCCCTTGTGTCAGGCCGACGCACAGGCCGGCCTCGATATGTCCCTTCGGGACGGCGGCAAAACCCGAGCGGAAGATCTCGCTGAAATAAGCCGCGCCGTAGGTGGAAAGGCCGATGATGCCGGCCGGGATCGGATCGAGTGACAAGCCGACGAAGGGCCCGCCGTAGTAGACGAGGAATATCTGGATGAGGAAGGGCGTGCCGCGCAGCACCGCAATGACAATGCCGAACGCCTTGTCCGGGATGACGCCGCCAAAACGTCTGGCAACGGCGATAAGGAAGCCGAGCGCAGCAGCGACTGGCGTGGTGACGATCCAGATGAGGAGGGTAAGCCATGCACCGCTGACGATATCGGGCAGGTTGTTGAAAATCACATTGATGTCGAAGGTCATCGCGGCACTCCCGGCAGGGAGCGTTCGATCAGGCCGCCCGCAAGGGCGACGATCCAATTGATGACGAAATAGATCAGCCCTGCGGACGCGAAAATCTCGAGCGGCAGGAAGGTGCTGCCGGCAAGGTCCTGGGCCATGCGCGTCAGCTCGATGACCCCGACGACCGAGACCAGCGACGACGCCTTCAGGATAAGGATCGCTTCGTTGACGAGCGCCGGGAAAGTCAGGCGCAGGGCGATCGGGGCCTTGATCCGGCGGAAGATCTGAACGGGAGTCATGCCGACCATTTCGGCAGACTCGACAAGACCCATGGGAACGCTGGCAAAACCGCCACGCAGATTTTCAGCCTGATAGGCTGCCGTACACAGCGAAAGACCAACGACGGCCGCAACGATACTCGGCACGTTGAGGCCAATCGCCGGCAGCAGGTTATAGATCAGCAGCAGTTGCACCAGCAGCGGCACGCCACGAAAAAAACTGATGAAAATTTGCGCCGGCAGGACGAAGAGCTGCTGTCGCGACAGCAGCATGGCGGAAATAACGATCGCGATCGCAAAGCCGATCAGGATAGAAACCACGCTGATCGTTACCGTGTAGATCGANGCTTGCAGAAGCAGTTCGAAAAGTTTGATGGACATGGGCGGTGTTTGCCTGGCGCTGCGGCCGTGAGCTCTGATGCCACGGCAGATTGCGCCCCGACCATTGGCGGGGCGCGTTCGTTCACCGGTGGCTCATCAGAATGCCGGATCCTTGACAGCATCAGGCGTATCGAAAGACGCACCAAACCACTTCTTCTGCAGCTCCGCCATGCGTCCATCTGCCTTGATCTTGAGCATCGCGGCATCGATCGCATCCATCAGGGGCGCATGATCGGCATCCTTGAGGCCGATAAAGCCGAAATAAGACTTCTTGCCGAATGGCGGCAGAACGACTTCGAACGTGCCCTTTCGCTGGCTGGCGACGAAGGCGATATTCGGTAGCGAATTGGCAACGCCGGCAATACGGCCGGCGGCGAGATCGGCGTAGGATTCGGTAAAGGCGGGATATTCACGTACGTCGACTTTGGTCGGCAGGGTGGCGGAGAACTCCTTCAACTGGTCGAGCTGAGCGGTTGCCTTGCCGACACCGATCGTCTTGCCGGCAATATCCTCCGGCTTGCTGATCGTCGTATCGCCAGCCTTCTTCAAAATGGCAATCGTCGCTTCGGCGATCGGCGGCGTGAAGCGATAGCGCTCCAAGCGCTTCTTGGTAATTGTTGCAGGACCTGCGACGACATCGAATTTGCCGGCCTCGAGCGCGGGGAAGACACCGTCCCAGGGAAGGGCGACCCACTCGATCTTGACGCCGAGTTCCTTGCCGATCTCGGCAAAGAGGTCGACGTTCAAGCCCGTATGTTCCCCGGCATCGATATAATCGAACGGGGCAAAAGCTGTTTCGGTGCCAACCTTGAGGGTGCCGGCTGCCTTGACGGCCGCAAGCGTGTCGGCTGCGTGGGCGGAAACGGCTGCTCCGATGAGGAACGCAGCGCCGACCAGACCCTTCAGCAGTGAATTTGCCTTCATGATCATCTCTCCAGTTTTCATTCCCCCGGTGGAGGAGTTTTGGTTCTCGACTTCGATTTCCTCTGCGCGGATTTCTATGCTCCGCTTTTGACTATACAAATAGATATAGGCGGGCCTAGAGTGTCAATGTAAAAGACGAGGAACGCAAAATTTGTGCCGGGCGGCAGCGATCTGCACCGGCGCGACCCGACCGTTCCGGAACTTATGATCGTTGACGCCGGATGAGGTGCGGACTTGGTATCGATTTACCAGCGTATTTTTACGGATATCGAGACGAAGATCATCAGCGGCATTTGGCGGCCGGGTGACTGCATTCCCGTCGAGCGCGAACTCGTGGCGCAATATCAATGCTCGCGCATGACGGTCAGCAAGGCGCTGTCGGCGCTGGCCGAGCGCGGCATGATCGTCAGAAGGCGCAAGACCGGTTCGTTCGTCGCCTCCCCCCAGATCGACCGCACGGTGATGGATATCCAGGATATCAGCACCGAGGCGGAACTGGCCGGGCACGAACACCACTTCGAAATCCTCGCCCGCAAGATCGAGCGCCTCGGAGAGGCGGAAGCGCAGCAGCTGTCGGAAGCTGCCGATGCAGAAGTCCTCAGGCTTCAATGCCTGCACATCGTCGACGGCAGACCGAATGCCATCGAGCGGCGCATCATCATGCTTGATGCCGTCCCGCGGGCGAGAGAAGAAAGCTTTGCCTCAACTCCCCCCGGCAAATGGCTGCTGCAGGAGGTTCCCTGGTCCAAGGCCAAACATGTCATTCGTGCCGTTTCGGCCGATAGTGCGACCGCCCGAATCCTGCAGACAGAGAAAGGCGAGGCCTGCCTTAGCCTCATCCGCCAGACCTGGCAGAATGGCCGCACGGTGACTTATGTCGAGTTTGTCCATCCAGGCAACCGGTTCCAGTTTGCGGGGACCTTTCATCCGATGGCAAATTGAGTGGCGCAAATCACGAGAGGCTCTGCAAGTGACCGATGAGCGCTTCAAGACGATCCCGCTGAAGAGTTTGCAAGCCTTCGAGGCCGTGGGGCGCTGCGGCGGCGTGACGGCTGCGGCACTGGAGCTCAAGGTTTCGCCAGGGGCCATCAGCCAGCAGATTCGCAAGATCGAGAGCTTTCTGGGAGTTTCACTTCTGGAGCGCAGCGGACGAACCGTCGAGTTGACCGCCTGGGGCCGGCTCTATCATCAGGAGATATCGAAGGGGTTCGAGCAATTTGCGCGCGCCGAACAACTGCTGGAAAAGGCGCGCAATGAGACGGCACTGGTCCTCAGTGCGCTGTCCTCTGTCGTCAACAAATGGATCGGCAGGCGCATCTTCGACTGGCAGGCCCTTCATCCCGACGTGCAGGTGAGAATCATCGGACGCGACAAAGAGCCCCGGATCGGCTTCGATGATGTCGATTTCCGCGTGAGCTATGGGTCGGACGTGCTGCAGCACGAACATTATACCGAACTGTTTCGGGATTGGGTCGTGCCGGCCTGCTCGCCGGCGCTGATGCAGGATCGCGCGCATGCGGCTCGCGATCTCTTCGAACAGCCCCTTGCTGCATGTCGAGTGGGAACGACACTTCACTCCCTATCCCAGCTGGGCGGAGTTTGCCGCCAAGGCCGGCGTTTCCTTCGATGCGTCGACATCAGGCCTCTCTTTCACCCTGTCGAGCAGTGCGATTGACGCTGCCGTCAACAAACGCGGCGTCGTGCTGGCGCAAATGTCGATGATCTCAGATGAGCTCGCGGCGCAAACGCTCGTCATTCCGGTCGACATACGCATTGCACTGCGTGAAAGCTATTTCCTCGCCTGGGATCGTGCGGCGTTGCAGAAGCCGCATGGGCGCGAATTCCGCGATTGGCTCGTTGCTATTTCCCGTCAGCAGGCTGTGGCGTCGGCGCCCAAGCCAATGCTTTAGAAAAACTAAAACGGAACCCAGCTGGGCGATATTGATGAAAATTTGCGCCGGGCGATAATTCGCTCAGTCGCCTTGCGTTGGCGGCATGACCCGACAAAGCAGGAGAGCTCAATGGCGCGGACCGACAAGATGAAACTCGGGACTTTCGTCTATACCTTCGGCTTTCATCCTGCCTCCTGGCTGCATCCGGCAAGCGACGTCAAGGGCGCCAACGACTTCGCCCATCTGCTCGATGTCGCCAAACGATCCCAAGCGGCGAAATTCGATTTCATGTTCATGGCGGATTCCCCCGCCGCTGCCGTCGGCGACGCCAATGCGCTTGCCCGCATTCCGACCAAGATGAACCGTTTCGAACCCCTCTCGCTGCTTTCGGCTCTGGCGGTCACCACCAGCGATCTCGGTCTCGTGGCGACCGTCTCGACCAGTTACTACGAGCCATACAATGTCGCGCGTCTGTTCGCCTCGATCGACCATCTGAGCAAGGGCCGCGTCTGCTGGAACGTCGTCACGTCAGATCACGACGAAACCGGCTACAACTTCAACCGCGAGGGGCTCGACCCGCATGCTCTTCGTTATGAGCGCGGCAACGAATTCGTCGATGTCGTGTTCGGTCTTTGGGACAGCTTCGAGGAAGGCGCACTGCTTCTCGACCGTGAAAACGGTGTCTATTATGACAAGGACAAGCACCATACGCTCAATCACAAAGGTAAGCACTTCCAGGTTCGCGGACCCCTCAACATCGCGCGAACGCCCCAGGGCCGTCCTGTCATCGCCCAGGCGGGCGGTTCGGAACCCGGAATAGACATGGCGGCGCGAACCGCCGAGATCGTCTTCAGCCTCGCATCGAATATCGAGCGTAACCGGGCCTTCTACGAAAACGTCAAGCGCCGGATGCCGGCCTATGGACGCGATCCGGACGATCTGAAAATCATGCCGGGCATCGTGATCAATGTCGGTGAAACCGANGCCGAGGCAAAGGCCAAGGTCGATTATCTGATCGACAAGATGCATCCGGATGTCGGCCGATTGATGCTCTCCGAATTCCTGGAAGCGGACCTGCACGACGTCGCTCTCGACAAGCCCTTCCCTNTGGATCGGCTGCCGGCGGCGCCGAAGGGGTCACGCGCTCTGTTCGACGAGCTGGTCGATTTCGTGAAAGGCGGCCACACCGTCGGCGAACTCATCCGGCACTATGCCGAGAAACATACCGGAAACGGTATCACCGGCACGCCGTCCCAGATTGCCGACTTCATGGAGGAATGGTTCGAGACGCGCGCCGCCGACGGCTTCATCCTGATGTTTCCGACCTTGCCGTCGAGTCTCGACGACTTCGTGCGGCTGGTCCTGCCCGAGCTTCGCCGCCGCGGGCTGTTCCGCGAGGAATACGAGGGCAAGACCTTGCGTGAAAACCTCGGTCTTTCAATGCCTGTAAACCGCTTTGCCAAAACGAAAGAGTCAGCCCGATGAGTGCCGAGGCTTTGATCAGCGAGGCGGACTTCAAGCTTTCGATGCGTCATCTGGCAGGGGCGGTCAGCGTGATTACGGTCGGCGACGGGCAAGACCGCACCGGCTTCACCGCAACCTCGGTGTCCTCGCTTTCGGCGGCGTTGCCTTCCGTCATCGTCAGTGTCAACCGCGCGTCTTCCTCATGGCCGGCGCTGCAGCGGTACGGCTGCTTCTGTGTCAACGTGCTCGCCGCCGACCAGCAGCAGGTGGCGCAATCCTTTGCCGGTCTCGACGGGCGAAAAGGCGCCGAACGTTACGGCGACGCAGGATGGTATCGCCTCAAGACGGGTGCTGCCGCCCTTGAAAATGCCCTGACGGTCCTGGACTGCAAGCTCGAAACCGCATTCCACTACAATTCCCATGCGATTTTGGTCGGACATGTCTGCGCGATCGAAATCCGGCAGGACATGGGACCCCTGCTTTACTGGCGCGGTGGCTATCATCAACTTCCGGCGGAGGCCGATCGCAGCGGTCTAGCGAAGGCGCTCGGATAATAATCCGATCGAGGCGACATCCGCGTTGGCGAAGGCAAGTCTGAGGTAGCGCTCCTGTCCCTCCCCAAATAGGCGCCGGGCAAACAAACTATGCCGGCTTCCCTGGCGAGCTTTTCGGCAACCTCTGAAGACGATCGATCGGCGTGGGGATGGCGGACAAAGGCAAAATAGGCGCCGATCGCTCCGATCTTCCAATCCGGCAGCCCGGAAAAGACCTGCCTCAACGCATCGGCCCGGCGGGCGATCTCCAGCCGATTGCCGGCCCGCCAATCGGCGAGCGCCGGGAGGGCCGATGCAACGGCGATCTGAGCCGAGCGCGGCGCGCAGATCTGCATATTGTCCATGACCTTGGCGATCTCGGCGATGAGCTTGGGGCCTGCCGTGATCGCACCCAGTCTNTGACCGGGAATGCAGAAGGATTTCGAAAAACTGTAGAGAAGAACGAGNGTGTCCTCCCAGTCCGGNTCGGACAGCAAAGAGTGCGGCCGCCCATAATCCTCGCCAAGGAAATCGCGATAGGTTTCATCGAGGATCAGCCAGGCGCCATATTTCCGGCAGAGGACGAAAAGCTCGTGCAGCAGGCTTGGCGGATACACCGCTCCGGTGGGATTGTTGGGTGTCACGACGGCAAGCATCTTCGCGCCGGCCGCAAGTGCAGCCTCGGCCGAACGCGGATCGGGAAGGAACCCGCCGGCGGCGGCGCAATCGACCAATCGACGCCCGATGCCCAGCATCGACAGCGTCGTGTCGTGATTGAAATAAAAGGGATTGGTGAGCGCCACCGTATCGCCGGCGCCCGCAAGCGCGATCGCCGCACACATGAAGGCCTGATTGCAGCCGGCGGTGATATGGATATTGCCGGCGGAAAGCTCGGCGCCGTAAAGCTCGGCAAGGTGAGCCGCATAGGTCTTGCGCAACAGAGGTTCGCCCTCGATCGGCCCGTATCCGGTCATCGCCTGTTGACCGGCCGCCTCGGCCAGAAGACGAAGCATNTCCGGATGCGCGGGATAGCCGGGGACGGCTTGCGACAGATCGATGAGCGGTCCTTTTTCGCCNTTGTATTCGCGGCTCCAGGCGACGACCGAAGGAATAGGCGGGGCAGAGAGGCGGGCAACGAGGGAATTGGGTTTTGCAGCGATCATGTCGATTTCTCTTTGATACCGATTGCTACAACGATACCAATTGCTTTCTCAACCTCTTTGTCTGACGAGACGGACCTGAAGCGGAGACGCAAGCGCATGGTGTGGGACAAAACGCGGCTGGAACAACTGCGGGCAGAATTTGCGGACGCCAATGGCGGCGAGATCTTCGACGAGAAGTTTCGGAAAGTGGCGGAGAAGATCATCTCCAAGAACGGCACGAGACTGGCGCCCTATGCCGGAATACCGACTTTCCTCAGCGCGCCTTACATGCAGGTTGCGGCCGAGGATCCGGACTTCGGCAATCTCCAGGTTGCGATCACCGGCATCCCCATGGATCTTGGCGTCACCAATCGTCCAGGCTCGCGCTTCGGACCGAGAGCGCTTCGCGCTATCGAAAGGATCGGCCCCTACAATCACGTTCTCGCCACGGCGCCGGTCTTCGATCTTCGGGTCGCCGACATCGGCGACGTGCCGTTCCAGAGCCGTTACCGGCTGGAGCTCAGCCACGACGACATCGAAAAACGCGTCGGCCAGATCGTCGATGCCGGCGTTGCCCCGCTTTCCGTCGGAGGCGATCATTCCATCAGCCATCCGATTTTGAAGGCCATCGGTCGGCAGCAACCGGTCGGCCTCATTCACATCGATGCCCATTGCGACACAAGCGGCGCCTTCGATCAGACGAAGTTTCATCACGGCGGACCGTTCCGCAATGCGGTGCTGGACGGCGTGCTCGATCCGACAAGGACGATCCAGATCGGCATCCGGGGTTCGGCGGAATATTTGTGGGAATTCTCCTATGCGTCGGGAATGACGGTGATCCACGCAGAAGACATCAGCGGAATGGGGATTGCCGCTGTCATTGCCAAGGCAAAATCCATCGTCGGCGATGGCCCGACTTATCTTTCTTTCGACGTCGACAGCCTTGATCCGAGCTTTGCGCCCGGCACGGGCACGCCCGAGGTCGGTGGATTGACCACGCGTGAAGTCCTGGAACTGATACGCGGGCTGAAAGGGATCAACCTGGTGGGTGGGGACGTCGTCGAAGTCGCCCCGCAATATGACGCAACGACCAACACGGCCCACGCCGCAGCACAGGTGCTCTTCGAAATTCTGAGCCTCATGGTGTTTAGTCCGTCGATCGGCAAACGCTAAGGCCGACCTCTCGGTCAACTCTGGCAATTGGACGGATGGACCACCGCGGCACCTTTTCGCGACATGCTTAGTGAAGCGTGCCGCTGATCACCATTTTTGACACGAACGCGGATAGCAGCTGGCTGTCAAAATGACCTGGCGAATTCATCATGATGTTGATCGCCTCAGCTTGTGAGAAAGCGCGCTTATACGGCCTGATTGTCGTCAGGGCTTCATACACGTCGCAGATGGCCGCGAGCCGGGCTACGTATGGGATATTCTTTCCCGCGAGCCGACTAGGATAGCCGGAGCCGTCGAATTTCTCGTGGTGATGGCGGCAAATGTCGAGCACCTGCTTGGGCACATCGGCGACATGAGAAACCAGCTCATATCCCCGCTGAGGATGCCCGCGAACGAGACTCATTTCCTCAGCCGTCAGCTTGCCGGGTTTCGTTAAAATTTCGTCGGGGAGCGCCATTTTTCCAAGATCATGAACCAGGCCGCCAAGTCCCAGTACCCGTACCTCCTCTTCACCATGACCGAGGCCGCGCCCGAGAGTGATCATCAACGCGCTAACCGCCAGCGAGTGGAGGAACGTCAACTCATCCTTGTCCTTCAGCCTCGCGATTGCGATGAGTGCACCGGCGTTGTCGAGGGCTGCAGACATGATCCTCTCCACAGCAGAGCTTGCCGCATCACTGGCAAAAGTGGCTTTGATCCTGGCGTCAGCCAGCATGTGGCGAATTTGCGGTCTCGTATCCTCTACGCATTGTCTCGCCTGCTTGATTTCCCGCGCCGAAAACACGGCGCGGAGCTGGGCGTCAAACGCAACCCGATCGATTTCCTGTGGCCCACCTGGTTCGACATCCGAGCCTTTTCTGACGTCAATGACGACAGTCATCAGGCGACGTGCCATCAAGCTCTCAACCTGACCGGCCGATGAGATCAGGAACGGTTTGAACCGGCGTGTCGTATCTTCTCCATGAATTTCAACATCCTCGACATACATTCCCACCCGCAATTGACTCACATGTATTCTTTTTCGCATTTCTAATCCGATTCAGAATGACCTTGGTATCAGCGTAGTGTCGGGTATCGGATGGTCCTGGCGCGGAAATCCCGCCATCCGGGGTCAAGAGGGGCTGAAGGCTCTCGCAGAGGTGTTATTGTTGCTGAGCCGCTGTCCATGCTCCCTACCAAACCGACTTTCAGATCAGGTTACGAGGTTGATTAGATTTTGATCGAATGGACGCCGGAAGCCGAGCTTCGCGTATGAAAGGTTTTCTCCACCATTCTGACTCCTTTTCGAAAGCAGTGAGATTGACCTGATGTCACGTCATTCTCTAAAGACTGTGAACATACAATCCTAAGTCGTACCCTTGAGAGCGCCGGAGCGTGAGCCGCATAATTTTCGAGAGTAAGAAATCAGCTTATCGGATATGGTTCGGAATGCGTTGCAATGTCCCCATCTGGCCGTCGCCGCACAATGGAATTTGGCGTAAGAGATGATCGGTGGCGATAAATATGTTGGCTCCGTAGGAAAAGCATCGCTCGCGATCATCGCGCTGATGTTTCTGTCGCTGATCACCCTCTTGTCGCTCTGGCTGGTATCCAGCTACGAGACAACTGTGCGCCGTGGCGACGAGCGTGTCAGCGCCGCTTCCAAAATCGTTGCAGCCAACGCGAACTGGTTGAATTCCCTTGCTCGTGAGACCCTGCACCGGATCGATGATACTCTGGGGCCGAGCACATCTTTGCCCGGCCCGGATCGCCTGCGCGATCTTGCCGCTGCCGTCAACGACCTCCCGCCTCTGGCGACTGCCTATGTCATCGGGGCCGACGGAAAAACGCTCTTCTCGAATGATCGCGATATCAAGCCGATCGACGTTAGAGACCGCGACTACTTCGTCCGGCTGAGAAACGGTGCCGACGAATATACATCTTCGCTGATCATCAGCCGCCTTAGCCAGCGGCAGATATTCGTCTTCAGCCGCAGGCTAGAACGAAACGGCGTGTTCGCCGGCGTCGCCGTGATTGCCTTCGACGCGAGCATTCTAAGGCCAATATGGGACGCAGTCGCGTTAGGCGAGAACTCGATCGTCAGCCTCATCAGACGCGACGGGCAACTTATCGCCCGATACCCGGAACCCGACGGACCGGTCGATATGCGAAACCACAAGCTGTTTACCGACTATATGAGGAAGGCGACATCAGGCACCTACCGCTCCGTGTCGCCAGTCGACCATGAGGATCGCTTGGTCGCATACCGGATCCTCGAACGCACCCCTTTTGTGGCCATTGCGTCGGCAGACATCCATGTAATCATGCAGCCCTTCTGGGAGGATGCCAAAATTGCGGCTTCGTTGATCGCCTTCGCCCTCATCGGAGCTTTGGCAGCCGCTTTGTGGATCCAGAATCTCATCAAGGTCGACACATTGCACACCAGGCAGCTTGCGGATGCGTTGCGGTCAAATGAAACGCTCATGCGGGAGATACATCACCGAGTGAAGAACAACCTGCAGACGGTGATGGCCCTGTTGCGCTTACAGGGTTTTGAGCAGGAAGCCGTTCAAAAACTAAATCAGCGCATTTCTGCGATGTCCGCCGTTCACGAGCAGATGTACGGCTTCGACCAGTTTAGCGGGATATCCGCGCGCGAATTCATTCCATCCTTCGTCAAGACGCTGGTCGACGTCCATGGTCGCGCCGTGTCCGTCGCCTTTGAAATCGACGACATCGTCATTGCTGCTGACAAGGCAACGCCGTTTGCCCTCCTGCTCAACGAGTTGATTGCCAACAGCATGAAATACGCGTTCGAGGGCCGAGAATCCGGAAATATTCGCGTCATGCTGCACGCGACAGAGGGAGAGCAATCCAGGCTGACCGTCGCAGATAACGGGATCGGATTCGACGGTCGATCGGACGAACCCGGAATGGGGACAAGGCTGATTAAAGCCTTTATAAATCAACTGCATGGCGAGGCGGAATACTACCGCGAGGACGGGACGCAGTTTACGGCGACACTCAAGCTCACTGATTGAGCGAGCATCAACTCGATGCCTGCGTCCCTGCGCAATGCAGGCCTTCTATGCCTGCTGCATCGGGGAACACTTTTCGTCGCGCTTGGGCGACCCATCTTCCAGAATGCACTGCCGCTGGTGCGCGATTTCCTCGACCGCAGCTTGTCAGATGTCACCGGGAGAAAGACATGACGAATGTTCCAAGCATAGCTCGCATCTGGCGCGGCCGCACGAAGCCGGAATTCGCTGACGAATATGAAGCCTACAACCGGGCAGTGGGAATTCCTCCCCTGTTAAAGACAGCGCTTGGCGTTCAACTGCTGCGCGAAGACCGTGAGGATGAGACGTGGTTCACGACAATTTCGTATTGGGCCGACATGGAATCGATGACCGCGTTTACGAAAGGCGATCCACAGCAGGTTCACCATTTAGAGCGGGACGCAGAACTACTTTGCGAACTTCCCGAGCGTATCCAGATACACAAGATAGTGGTTCCGCCTAGGCTGCGCTGAGAAGACCCCGCCCTTCGCACATCTCCGTGACGTCTCTGCTCATATTGGAAGATCATACGCGTGACGTCGCCAAGAAATCCAAAACGTTTTGGCTTGACTCCAAAAACGTTTTGGAGAATCTTTTTCTCACTTCGGGAGGAAGACCTTGGCCAATCTCAAACAACTCGCGCAATCGCTGGGACTGTCGATCACCACTGTGTCGC
>Ga0055524_1001486_pt1 | contig 13369 bp, 13 predicted proteins | sample AraplaCol_mCL_r2_2_FD_55011 | JGI IMG/M metagenome (GOLD analysis project Ga0055524, IMG submission 55011) | Arabidopsis root microbial communities from North Carolina, USA - plate scrape MF_Col_mCL_r2 | ecosystem: Host-associated > Plants > Roots > Endosphere | place: USA: North Carolina...
GATGCCAGTGCGCAGCAATCGGCGAACTCGGTTTCGCTGTTACGCTTGAATGTGGGTCGGCCCCGCGTGCGACGAGTAATTGCCTTGAATCGTTCTCCAATCGGGTCGCCCTGCTTCATGGTCGAAACGAACAAGGAATAGAGATGGATGTATTGAACGGAGTGTCCGCCGCGTTCGGCGGAGCCATCGCTGGCTTGCTGGCGATCCTGCTTACCTGGACGAAGTGGCGGGAGCGGCATTGGCTGCTCCAGAGCCGGCGACGCAAGGCATTGCGGAAGCTGCTCCAGGAGTCGAAGTGGCGAGGCGCAGGCGCACTCGACTATCACTTCGCGATGATCGACGCTTTCGGATCCAGCGTTGAGCCTCGCGACCTGGTTCACATTGAGACCAGGCAGGATCCCGTGCGGTTGCTCGTCGATCGCATTCAAGCAGGTCCGTGGGTCAAGCTCGATGCGACCTCCAACACCTACCAAGATGCCCGGAAACGGCAACGCTTCTTTCCAGGCCCTCCGAGATTCAGCACGGTCTCGCTCGTGACCATGTTCGCGGCCTCGATCTCCGGGGGCGTCGCAGCGATGGGGGCACTGTATGGCTGGACCGAGAACTGGTTCGTAGGCGCGATGGTCTGCGGCTACGGGGTTCCAATGATGTTCGTCTTCGGGGTGACCTCGTTCAAGGCCGACGCGGCCCAGCGCGTCGTCAGCGCTACACGATATCCGCCTGCGGAACCGATGCCGTCCTGCGACAGCGTCCACGAGAAAAGAGCAAGGAAGGGCGCAAGAAGATCGGCGAGGAAGGCTGTCCCGGACGCGGCGCCAGCCCAGGCGCTCGGCAGCGCCGAGGCTGCCGGCTCGGCGGCGGGGCTCTCGTCTGGCTCATGACTCGCGCGCTCGCTCTGTCCAACGGGCGCCCGCTCACGACTTGGCGAGCAGCCACGGCTTCGAGCCTAAGGAGCAGAGAACAGGTAAGGACTCAAGAGCTTCAAGTGCTCCTGAGTGGGGTTGTTCCAGCTGAAGCCTCCGCGTTGCCACGACACTGTTCCGACGAGCTTTCCGGTAGCCGCTCCCCAGGCCAACAGCTTCTCCATCATCAGGTCGTGTGGATAGACGTAGATGTTGTCTCCATGTCGGAAGGCGATGTGCAATCCCTTGCCACAGTACTTCCTGTCAATTCCAAATCGTCCCTTCTGCTGGACCTTCAAGAAGGTCTTGCCATCGATATGGCTCGCGATGAAATCGGCGCCCAGCCAGTCGTCATTGAGCGGGATGCAATTGAACCCGTAGTCGGCCAACCGCGCGGCGATCTTGTGAAAGTTGTAGCTTTCCTTCTGGGGTGCATTGAGATCGCGATACGCGATCTGCTTGAACTCCTTGCTCATGCGGATGCCCTCCTCTTCGCCGACTGCTTCGCCGGCGTCTTCCCTTCGTCGTAGAAGATGGCATCGAGCATTGCGGCTCGGCCGTTCCAAGCCGCTCTTTCGACGGGATCGGAAGGCTCATCCGATTGCCACCACGGTGCCTGCCTGAGCCGAAGGATCACCTCGTTCCAGTAGCGGTCATAGGTGAGGTTGTGCGGCGTCATTCCCACGTCCTCCGCGAGCTTCACCTTGTTCTTGGCGTCAACGCAGATGAAGACGTCCGGTCGCTTCATCGCAAGCAATCGAGAGGCAGTCCCCAGTCCGTCCCGTCCATTCGGGTACGCAGTCAGATACTGCGCGATGAAGGCATCGAAATGTGCTCTTCGCACCTCACCGACTCGCGGAATCTCGTCCAGTGCGAGGGAGAGCGCCTTCTCCTCATTGTTGATGAGCTTGTAGAAGGTGCCGGCGCCCCGCATGCTCCCAAACCATTTGGGATCCGCAAATGCCTTGCTCTCCAACCCGGCGACGCCGCGCCGCGCATCGATCGGGATGTCGTTGAAGTGCTGGTGCTTCTTGAACAGATCTCTGACGACCTCAAGCATGGCAAGACGGTCCTTGAAGCCATGCGTCTTCTCCTTCTGAAGCTCGGTCAGGTACTCATCCCATTCCATTGACATCACCCGTGATCGCACGGCTGGCTTTGCGCTGGGTTGATCTCCGAACACATCGGCGATTCGCTCCAGCTCACGCTGCTTGTGCTTCCACCGGTGCCGGTAGTTGTCCGCCTCCTGTTGGCTGACGGTGGAGGCCAGGCCTTCGTACGCACGGATCGCCTTGAGGATCTCGTCCTTCAGTTGATCTTGCCCATCCTTGCTGGAAACGAGGATTGAAAGCTCACTGTTTCTGGTGAGCGCCCCCATGGTGAGGTTGGGGCTTCCAATGATGAGCTCCCATGCGTCGTCGCTCCAGAAAAGATAGACCTTGGGATGGAAGACACCGGTGGGTTGAAGGACGAACTGCACCGTTCTTGAGCCAACGAACGCATCGAGGACGTCCGGGTCCGTCTGATAGAAGTGCGTGCCGATGATGGCGCGCTCGATCCGGTCGCGACGTTTCAAGAGCGACTGGAACACCTCGGTGCTTGAGGAGGCCCAGGCAGTCGCAATCGAAACATGGGGGTAGGCGTCGATCAGACGCAAGAGTTGCTTGTTCAGATCGGCGCTTCTTGAGATGACCTTCATATTCCTCCCATTGCCATTGTTGTTTCTTGATGTCAGGCCAGAGCCAGTTGTCCATCGCTGCTGAATCGATGTCCAAGCACCTGACCGCACGAAATGTGCGCAATCAATGTAGGGGTGAACTCGGCGGGATTGAAAGACGTGAGAGGACGGCAATGGGCGCTTCGAGGAATACTTTGCACGGCGACACCTGGCGTTGATTCCACTCCCCTTCCCTTTCGCCGCGCGCTAGCATTTCCCGATGTGCTACAGCGCCCGCATCCAACAGGAATGGAAGACCTTCTGCTCGCGTCTTGGGGTGCGTATTTCCCTTGCGGAGTACGTCGAGCTTTTCTGGGAGCGAGCCCAGGGCCGCAAGGTGCCGATTCCGAAGGTGATGGAGGCGATGTTCGCCGCGCCTGCGGATGACGAGGAGCGTCGCGCCTGGGAGGCGGTGCTGAGCTACCGGGGCACGCGCACGCGGGAGATCGAGCAGGAGCTCTTCGACTTGCGGCGGCGCCTGGCGGAGGCCGAGCGCAAGCTGGCGGTGAAGGTGACGAAGTCGGCGCAGGACGGCCGGCGGATCGCGCTGAGCAAGATCGAGCAGCGGCTGCGATGGCTGGGGGATCTGGGGCGGGACTGGCCGACGCAGGAGCAGGATGCGCGGATCTATCCGGGCTGGTACGTGCCGGTACTGGTGATGGAGGGCGGGGAGCGCGTGCTCAAGCCGATGCGTTACCAGTGCCGGCCGGCGGGCAAGCCGGCGTTCCATGACACCAAGTACCCGGGGACGTACAACGCGCGGCGGGACGCGCTGGACGGTTACTGGAAGGGGCTGTTCGGCGTGAGCCACGGGGTGATGGTGGCGGACGCCTTTTTCGAGGTGGTGGAACGGGACGGCCGCAAGGAGGTGCTGGAGTTCAAGCCGCGCGGGATGGGGGAGATGCTGGTGGCGTGCCTGTGGTCGCGGTGGGAGTCGCCTGGCGAGGCGGGAGAGCGGGCGCTGCAGTCCTTCGCGGCGATCACCGACGAGCCGCCGCCCGAGGTGGCGGCGACCGGGCATGACCGCTGCGTGATCCCGCTGAAGGAGGAGCACCTGGACGCCTGGCTGGACCCGAAGGGGGATCTGGCGGCGATGCAGCGCATCCTGGACGACCGCGAGCGGCCGTACTACGAGCATCGGCTGGCGGCGTGATGGCGAACTCGCGGCGATTTCAAGCCCGGCGCCAGCGGCCTGAACCGCCGGCCACCAACGCGCCGAGGCCGCCTGCGGGGCCGATGAAGGCGCCGACGATGGGTTGGTCCTTGATCCACCAGAAGATCTGGACGATGCCTGCCGAGGACTGCGCCGAGAAGATCTCGAAGCGCATCTCCTGGCCCTCATAGGGGCTGAGAAAGCCCTCGCCCCACGGTCCGCCGCCGGCCGCGCTGGCGGTGCCCGCGCCGATTCCCCAGCACTCGCCGCTGAACTCCCACTTCTCGTCGTTGGCGAAGTTGATTCGAGCGATCACCTCGCCCCAGACGCCGGCGAAGGTCAGCCGGACGGTGCCGCCGTAGGCGTGGTCGCGCTGGTGGTGCTGCGCCTCGAGTGACTTGAGCCGTTGTTCGAGTTGAAGCCGTTGCCGCGCTCGCGCCACGTCGGGCGATTGGCCGAGCGCTGCCCGGCTGTTGAATTCGGCGAGCGCCCAGGCGGCGGCGGCCTCGCGTTCGATGAGTTCCTGTTCTGTCACGGTTGCTCCCTTGATGAATGGCGAGCCCGGCGCGGCGATGCAGCCGAGCCGGGCCGATGGATTCTCAAACGGGGGGTCTTGCGCGCTGAATCCCTAGACCGAGGCCTCGCCGCGGCAGGACGGGCGGCGGCGCGTGGGGGCAGGTCTTTCGCTCGCGGAGGTCTTCGAGCTGAGGCAATTCGAGAACTCGATAACGACATCGGGCGGCGGGTTCGCCGGGGCGGGGTTCAAGGGAGGCGGTGCTCGCGATACTCGGCGCTCGTCTTCAGGGAGAGAGCCGAATGGCCAGAAAGAAGAAGAGCGGCGCGCGGGAGGTCATCGACCTCTTCGCATTGACGCCGTGGTGGGCCTGCGTGGCCTTGGCGGCGGTGGCGTACGTGGCACTGCATGCGTGGGCGCCGCCGGCGGCGGACCCGGCGCAAGGCATTCATCAGCTCGACAAGCTCTACCTCGGCATGGCGCTGCGGGCGTTCGCGATGGTGGGGCAGTACGCGGTGCCGGGGATGTTGCTGATGGCGGCGGCGGTGTCGGCAGCGAGGCGATATCAGCGCGGGAAGCTGCTGGAGGACGCGGCGCGAGCGCAGGACGCGGCGGCGGTGGACGGCATGACCTGGCACGAGTTCGAGGTGCTGATCGGCGAGGCGTTCCGGCGCAAGGGCTATGTGGTGGTGGAGACGGGCGGCGGCGGCCCGGACGGCGGCATCGACCTGGTGCTGCGCAAGCCGGTCACGAACGGCAACGAGACCTACGTGGTGCAGTGCAAGCACTGGAAGGCCTACAAGGTCGGCGTCGACGTGGTGCGGGAGCTCTACGGCGTGATGGCGGCCAGAGGCGCGGCGGGCGGGTTCGTGGTGACGTCGGGGAGGTTCACCAACGAGGCGATGGCGTTCGCGCAGGGGAGGAATGTCAGGCTGGTGGATGGGGGGAGGTTGAAGGAGCTGCTGGACGGCGCGAGGACGGGTGGGCCTGGGAAGGCGGCCGTCGGACGCGATCAGCAAGCGGACGCGGAGATGACGATGGTCGTCTGCCCGCTTTGCTCAAGCCCCATGGTCAGGCGAGTCGCGAAACGCGGACCCAACGCCGGCGAGCGGTTTTATGGGTGCTCGACGTATCCGGTTTGTAGGGGGACGAGGGCGGGGTGAAGAGCTGGTTGCACCCGGACGATTCAATACGACAGGCTACATGCATCATCGTCGAATCAGTTTCACCAGCCTTCTAGCCAAATCGTCCAAATCGGAATCTCGCCGCAGTTCACACTCCCATACGGTATATACCCTCCAGCCCAACGAACTAAGGCGCTCGTGCGCTTGTCGATCCCGCTCCTTATTGGCGCGCAACTTGGGAATCCAATAGTCCAGATTTGACGACGGCTGCTTCCCCCTCGGGCACTCGTGACCGTGCCAAAAGCATCCGTGAACGAAGAGAACGGCATGCCAGCGAGGAAAGGAAAGATCTGGCGTGCCCGGGAGCGAGCGATCGCAGATCTTGTATCTCAGTCCTCGGCGATGCAACGCATGGCGAATGCGCACTTCCGGCCCGGTACTCTCGCTCTTTACCCGACGCATCAATTCGGATCGTCGCTCCTTGCCCAGAAGGTCCGTCATCACGATTCTCCAGCGGCGCGAGCTCCTGCAACGAACTACGTCGACGGCCTTCGGCGCCCAAGTGTCCATCCCACTGCCCGCACATCTCTTCTGAAGAGGCTCTGCGCGTCCCCATCGCAGCTCGGGTCAGTACGCCCCCTAAACCACACGCGAACACTTAAACTCAACGCCCAGGGAGTACGACTTGCGCGAAGCAGAGCGAGACATCAAGAGCCTGAAGAAGGCCGCTACCACCATGCTGGCAACCGAGCCGCCTGGGGCGAATCCTTGGGCATCCAGCGCTAATGTAAGGCTCATCCAGCCTTCGCCTCCTACCGCCGTAGGTCTAGGCGATTCGGACGTACACCTTCAGGCCTCCCGCGCAACCATCGGGAGGCCAGTTGGAATTCTCGAAGCAGCGAGGGCGCCTCGACCGTGTCCCTTCGCCTTGCAAGTGGACACGCACGCCGGGCCTCGCAATATGACAGGCACGCGTTCATTGCCATCTATGCACCTTTTCGAGTGCAAGACTGGAAGCGCGAATTGGATTCGTTCCACCAACATCAATATTCCTGCCAAAAAAGGCCAAGTTAAATGACAGAGCGTGCGTCCTTCCCGCAAGACCAATACGAAATCACGAAATTTGAACTTCAGCTGGTATCCGGCGCGGGGCACTCGCCCAAAAAGCTTGGCACGACGTGGATTATCGAAGAAGCTTCTGGGCATCTGCGCTACCAAGGCAAAAAGGGTCCGGCCGCACAACTATATCTCTACAAGCTCTCTGGCGATATTCTTTCCTTAGCAGGCACCGCAGATCTGGGCGTAAATGTCAAGCGCCCGGAATTGGTAATCTCAATGCTCGAAAGAGCTAAGGCGACGGAAGGTACAGTCGTATGTAGTTTCCGTAGCGCACCTACTACCCGCCTCGCAGAGCTCCTAGATAACTTCCGAGGGCTTAAATATGTTCTAGAGGTAAATCCGACCCGGGCGTTACAATTCGAGAGAGCCCGCGACGGAGTCAAAATCATCCCGCCGAAATTACGAGCGGAGAGGGCTGCTTGGGCCGCAATTAAGCTTCAGCGCCCAAACGGTTCGACAAACTGCTTTGTAGCCAACCTTGGTAAGGTTCAGTTCGGTAACAGCGGGCAGTCAACATGCTTTGCACTTTCCTTCGGGCGAATTACCTCCTACCAGCGCGGCGTGCTTATCGGCATTACCTCCGTCACCCCAGCCGACAAGTTGAAAGATTTAGCACAGTTGTTGGCATGGACACGTTGGATTCGCTTGGCGGTTCGCCGGGTGGTGCGGGACGGCTCCCCCTCCTCGGAAAAAAAGGGGGCGTCTGTCTCCGGTGAAAGGACTCAGGGCCAGCCCCTGATTAAGGTCCGCGCAAATCGGCGACTTGCGTCTGCTCACGACATCAGAAGCGCGCAGCAACGCGCCTCGTGGCAAGAACTTGGCGGCTCCCTTAGAGGGATGCTTACTGAAGGACGGGACACCCTGAATGTCGTTGAATTATTCGCCGGTGCGGGCGGGATGGGTATTGGCTTTCTCAATGCACGCTCGGCCGAGGGAAAGAGGTATAGGGTCACCGGTTCGGCAGAGATTCATCCAATCTACACCCAAACGCTGCTGAGGAACCATCGCTACATGGAGTCGAATGGCCTCGTCCCACGCGGCTCAACTCCCAAAGACTGCGTACCAACCGATCTTTGTAAGCCGATTGCACGGGCCCACTTGGCTGACATGTCCACCCAGCTCGGCGACGTCGATATTGTGATCGGTGGGCCACCTTGCCAGGGATTTTCGAGCGCGAACCGGAACAGTTGGTCGAGCTCGAATCCCAATAATCGCTTAGTGGACGCCTTTATGGACTGCGTTTCCTTGATGCGTCCGAAGGTGCTTCTAATGGAAAACGTGCAGGGAATCCTTTGGACGCCCAGAGACGGCACGGGCGCCAGCCCCAGCGTGGCGACTCATGTGCTTAACCGGTTCAAAAGGATGGGATACCACGTATTCCCCAAGCTGCTTGACGCGGTCTGGTACGGCGCCCCTCAAAACAGAAATAGGTTCTTCCTTTTGGGATTACATCGGGATCTAGGCTACCGAAAAGAAGATTTCGGCGAGTGGGGGCCATTCCCGATCCCGACGCATGGTCCCGGTACTGGCGTAGACTTTGTGACGGTCAAAGATGCTATCAGCGACCTGCCAATGTTATCGAACGGACATGACGCCCTGGAATGCCCCTATAAGGATAATGTTGACCGTTTGAACAGCAACAAATTCCTCCGGAGCATGCGAAAGGGAGCGCCAGAAGGAGTGATTTGGGACCATATAACATCGCGCCATTCGGACTATGTGATCGAGCGATACAAGCAGATTCCGGCTGGCAAGAATTGGGAAGCGGTTCGCCACCTCATGACCAACTACGCGGACGTCGATAGGACTCACAGCAATATCTATCGCCGCCTCGCATGGAATGAACCATCGATTACCATGGGTCATTATCGGAAGAGCATGATTATTCACCCTTCTCAAGATCGGGGACTCTCCTTGAGAGAAGCGGCGCGTCTACAAACCTTTCCAGACTGGTTTCGTTTCGCTGGTTCCAACGAAGGTGTGTCGCAGGGCGGCCTAATTCACAAACAACAACAGCTAGCGAACGCCGTTTGCCCGAACGTAACCAAGGCGGTCGCCGAATTTCTACTGCGACTATAGTCCAGTAAAGATATTGTATCCAAGTTTCGACTATACACATTCAATCAATGCTGACCGTCGGTAGTCTTTTTGCGGGTATCGGAGGATTCTGCAAAGCTTTCTCTGCTGAGAATTTCAAAGTCCTTTGGGCCAACGAATTGGACCCATTTGCCGCCGCCACATACAGGGCGAACTTATCGGATGTGCGGCTATATGAGAAGTCCATCGAAGAGCTTTCGGTGCTTCACGACGGTTTGCAGGCGGTGGACGTCCTGACGGCGGGTTTTCCATGTCAACCATTTTCGGTGGCCGGTTCACAGAAAGGATTTTCTGACCCAAGAGGGAAGGTATTCTTTGAGATCGTACGCATTCTCAAGGAGTTCGGCCCGCGTCGACCGAAGATTGTGGTTCTAGAGAACGTTCCTGGGCTACTGTTTCACGCAAAGGGAACCACATTCTCGAAGATGGTAAATTCCTTGCAGTCCGCAGGTTACTGGTTTATGCCCCCCAGGTGCTACCAGATCCTGAATACGATGAATTTTACCGACATACCGCAAAGCCGCGACCGACTATTTATGGTGGCCTTATCATGGGATTACTTCGAAGAATTTTCCTTTGAGTTTCCTGCGCAACAAGTTGCGACGACAAGGCCCGTACGAGATTTTCTCGATCTGCATCAGAAGGCCGACGAGGCTCTGTACTTCGATCCGGAGTCGCGCTGGGCAAAGCTTTTCGAAGAATCCATGAAAGAAGGCAACCCTGATGGGGTCTATCAACTCAGAAGATATTATGTAAGAGAAAACAAGAGCGACGCCGTTTTCACGCTAACCGCCAATATGGGCGAAGGGGGGCACAACGTCCCGACAATTAGAGACGATTGGGGTATTAGAAAGCTATCTCCAGAGGAGTGCGCTCGCCTACAAGGTTTTGAAAGTGGAAGTTTTCACTTTCCTGAGGACATGTCCAGGACACAACGCTATCGGCAAGTGGGCAATGCCGTTACCGTTCCGCTAGTACGATTACTTGCCCGCGAGTGCAATAGAATCTTGAAATAAAGGGAGGTAGAAATGCTTGGATGGAGTTTTCCGCCTAATGCGGACGGCGAGGACGAGGACCTAAACAATCCTGGGATTGAGAGCTTTAAGAATGCGCCCCTGACTTCGTTGGCTCGAGAGATCTGCCAGAATAGTTTGGACGCCCGCCATGCCCAAGCATTGGCGCCGGTCGAAGTTCATTTCTCGCTTCTAGACTTGCGTACGAGCGACTTTCCTGATATCAATGAGTTCCGTGACATTATCCGAAGGTGCCGATCCGAAAGGCCGGACAGCAAAAAATTCCAGCAGTTTTTCAGGCGGGCAGAGGAGATTGTTGAAGGAGAGAGCGTGCCGTGCCTACTTATCTCCGATTACCACACTACAGGCCTACGCGGGGCAGAAGGTTCGAAGGGCACTGACTGGTACAAGTTGACTCGCACGGTCGGAAGCTCCGATAAGGGTGGTGGTCTCGGCTCCTTCGGCATCGGAAAGTTTGCTCCCTTTGCAAATTCTGATTTGCGTACGGTCTTCTATTGCACGTTGAACACAGACGAGCAACACGCATTTCAGGGAGTGGCCCGACTTGTCACGCACAAATCTGCCGAAGGTTCGGAGACGCGCGGTACCGGCTACTTTGGCACCAAGGAGAAGAATCGACCGATCTTGAACAGAGCCCAGATTCCCTCATTTCTAGTGCGCAAGGTCGTCGGCACAAACATTCTGATTTCAGGCTTCAAAGGCTCGGAGCAATGGGAGTCGGAGATCGTTCGAGCAGTTGTCGATAGCTTTTTCTACGCCGTTTGGGACGAGAAGCTTGTAGTCCGGGCCGGACGTACCGTCATCAATCGTGGCTCCCTTCTGAGCATTGTTGCAAATCTCAACAGCGACCCTCGGCAACCCAGTCTGACACCCGCCTACCTCGAGGCGCTGACGTCCTCTGATTCGCAAGAATTCATCAATAAGGACTTCGAGGGACTAGGACAGATCAGCCTAAAGCTAATCTCTGGAAAGAACCATCCGAGACGCGTTGCAATGGTGCGCGGAAGCGGGATGAAGATTTTCGACAAGGGCCACTTTCATACCCCGTTGAGGTTTGCTGGGGTGTTCAACGCCGTTGGCGAGAAGGTCGATGCGTTCTTGAAATCGCTAGAACCACCACAGCACGATTCCTTCGAGCATGAGCGCGCTGATTCGCCGGCGGAGGCGAAGGCTCGCTTAAGGCGTCTCTACGCCTGGATTAATGCCCAAGTAAAATCTGTCGCGGACGGTGACGCGGACGAGGAGGTCGAAATCGAAGGCGTGAGTAAATATCTGCCCGATGACGTCGACGATGCTCCGAAGAAGGCAACATCGGGGCCGACAGACGACCGCGAAGAGGCTGCCGACGAGATTCGATTTGTCGTTAAGCCTCGTGATGGATTCAAGGAGCGAGTGTCAGATTCGGTCGGGCCTGCCGGGACAGATGGCGAGGAACTTGTGGGGGGAGAAGACGTCGACGACGGCGAAAATGACGGACGCCGCAACCCTGACATTTCAACCGGAGACGACGGTCCCTCTGGAACCGAAGGTGACGGGGGGAGGGCCGGAGGAGATGGCGATTCGATTGCGCCAGTTTACGTACCTATTGCGCTTCGATCTCAGCGGGTTTTCAGTTCGGACGCGGCGAGCGGAAGTTACGTTATCACCTTCGAGCCGGAGGTCAGCGGAAACGGAATGCTCTTTCTTAACGCAATTGGAGAGGTCGGAAGCGAGCGAGTACGCATCGAACGAGCTCGTCTAGTGGAAAGCAATACTCCGGTCGACGTTGCCGGCCCTGGCCAAATCGGCCCTTTTGAAATGCAGGCGGGCAAGAAGACCTGGATCGAGATCAGGCTGGTGGGCGCGACGCGTTGCGCCTTGGGAGTGTCAGTTCATGCAAATTAATCCTCGTCTTTACCCTCACCCGGTGCTGGCATGGTTTTCCGACGACTACCGTGCGGCGATTTTTCAGTCGGCGTTCGAGGTATCGGGCAATAAGGCATTCTACAAGATTCAAATGACCTGCCGCACGTCGAGCCGGTCGCTGACCCGTCTCATCGCGGAGAAGCAGGCCGCGTACGCTGTACATATTGAATGCCCCTCCACTCGATATCGCTCTCTGTTCACCTCTTTCGATCACACCTTTGAGATCGACATACCGGTAGCGGACATCGACGCCAAAGTCGAGGTTTGTCGGCTAATTGTCGCGAATCAAGAAATAAATAATTACGCGAGCGACGAATTTCATGCCGACTTCACCGGGCGAAGTTTCAATCTGATGCGCGGGGATGTGATGGCAGTGGACGACAACGTCACCTTTTATGCCGACAAGAAGGCCGACGACTTGGCGAAATTGCCTTCCATATTTTCAATTAGGAGATCGAACGAACCGGATGCGCCGACACTGAACGCCGATTTCATGCATGACCGCATCGTCGTCCACCTGGCTCCATCGACGCACGACAGGTTCGCAGCTCTGAATAGCGACGAGTTGCTACGGAGTACGCTTTCTGCGACCATTCTCGTTCCAACCTTGGTCCTTGCTTTAGAGAAAATGATGAGGCCCGAGGATCGTGAGGCGCTTGTAGATCTTCGCTGGTATCGCACCGTGGCAAAGAAGCTGAAGGATCTCGGAGTTGACGTCGATACGCTGTCGGAGGCAAGTGAGAGTAGCTTGGTGCTCAGCAACCGGTTAATCGGCGATCCACTGTCGGGCGCCTTCGATGATCTGACCCACGTGCTCCTCAGAGCGGAGGACTGAAGTGCAAAATTTATCTGTCTTTCGTGAGAATGCGCTCGGACAACTTGCGGCTGATATCCGCATCAACTTGGAGCGCTATAAGAGCGAAACGTCTTGGGTCGACGAGGTCTTTAAGGGAAGAGTCTGGTCCGCCCCGTCCAAAATATTTTCTTTGGCCGAGGACCTCTTATTGCTTCCAGACAAGACCGGCGATCACGACCTCGAGAACGCGCAGCGGCTTTACGAAGCCATGCACGGACTAACGTTGATTCAAGCAAGCGATCCGCGCCTGTGGACCTATCTTGCGCATGTAACGTTTTGGCCATACATGAGGAGACGCTGGCCAATTGAGAGACGAATAAAGCAAGACGACCTTGAGACCGCCTATGGGTCCGTGGTGGATCGGTACTTTTTAATCGGTGATCGCGCTCGGGGAGTTACCAGAAACGGGATTGCCCGACTTTGGTGGTCCGGATATACGTGTTACGTCGAGGGTCAAAGCACTCAGCAGTGTTTGGCCTTGGCCCAGCCGCTGTTTGCCAAGCAGGACGTCTATGCGTCGTTTATGGAAAGAGCGTTTTCCAAGAATAGGCCACTGATGCAGGCCATCCTGCGCCCGCTACTCAAGCGCTATATGGACGGCAGGCCATTTGACGAACGAAAGGATGTTCGCGACTTGGCGAAGCACCTCGTTCTAGTGGGCGGCGTCACAATTCTCGATGCTATTGATCCTTTGAGCATCGAGTCGATTGTGGAAGAGTTCATACAGAAGCGGGAAGCATCGATCGCATAACCACAGACATTACCGTCGACTTGATACGCGCTCAGCAGCAGACTCGAAGTGGGACTCGCGGGCGCTTTCTGAAACATCGCTCTGACGCGGTGAAACTGGTAGGCCGTACAGGACTTGAACCTGTGACCAAAGGATTATGAGTCCTCTGCTCTAACCAACTGAGCTAACGGCCCCCTGGGGGTAATGCGCATATACGA
>Ga0055524_1001489_pt1 | contig 13351 bp, 5 predicted proteins | sample AraplaCol_mCL_r2_2_FD_55011 | JGI IMG/M metagenome (GOLD analysis project Ga0055524, IMG submission 55011) | Arabidopsis root microbial communities from North Carolina, USA - plate scrape MF_Col_mCL_r2 | ecosystem: Host-associated > Plants > Roots > Endosphere | place: USA: North Carolina...
AGCGCCTGCACGCCCATGCCCAGGTTGTGGATCTCCAGCCGCTTGCCCGGCCCCATGCCGCGCACGCCCTTGTGGATGTTGTAGGTCGCCACCCGCAGCCGGCCGACGCTGTCCGCGGGCGAGGTGTCGGTGGTCGCGGAATTGGCCACGGCCGCGTGGCGCGGGGTGCGGCGGATCATGCGGCGCTCCCGGCCCGGCGGGCGCGCTGCGCGGGCAGCTGCAGCACGGCCTCGGCGTTGGAGGGCGAGAAGCACAGATCGGCGGCCTCGCGCCAGGGCAGCCAGCGGTAGCGCAGGTGCTCGCGCGGCGCCAGCGTCACCGCGGTGCCGGCCGGCACCGTCAGGCCGAAGACATGTTCGGTGTTGCGGCTCACGCCCGGGGCGTAGCGGTGACGCCAGACCGGATAGATCTCGTAGACATTGACCAGGCCCCAGTCGTCGAGCGCGCCCGGGGCCAGGTCTTGCACGCGGATGCCGGTTTCCTCGAGCACCTCGCGGCCCGCGGTCTCGACCAGTGGCTCGTCGAGGTGGTCCTTGGAGCCGGTCACGCACTGCCAGAAGCCGGGCCGGTCGGCGCGTTCCAGCATCAGCACGTCCAGCGCCGGGGTGTGGATCACGACCAGCACCGACTCGGGAATCTTGTAGGGGCGCGCGGACGCATCGGCGTCGGTGTCGGCGGCGGCCGCCGGGGGCATCGCGGCAGGGGCGAGAGGCACTTCGCTCATAGCGGGCAAGCATATCCCAGCGTCATGGCGCGACCGGCGCATGCCAGGCCTGGCACGCGGCCGACATGGATGCGGACGAGCGGGACAAACAGTCGACAACAACGGGCGCATCGCGGTTTCCGACATGAGCGGCGCCGAGTCCCGCAACGCTTGTTCACAAGCGCGGCACAAGGGCGCCGGCAGATGTGCGGCAGGAAATATAGAAAGTTTGTAGAGCCGTCGGCCCTGGTCGCTCATGTGGGCATCCGCCGTGCCGGCCGCCGGAAGAATGGGCTCACCAAGCACACACCCTGGAGGGGTCATGACCACGGTTTCCCAGATCAACGGCACCGGCGCCGCGCCGGTCGCGTCGCGCCAACTCGTCAACCGGCCGAGCGGCAGCTTCGAGATCAACGCCCGCGAGTACGGCAGCGTCGCCGCCGGCGCGATCGGCTTGGCGCAGGCCGCCTGGCAAGGCGGCGAGAACGCGGTGAGCAGCGTCGTCCATTGGAGCGAGGAAGGCCTGCAGGCGCTGGAGGACGGCGCCAAGGCGGTGGGCCACGCGGTCTCGAGCGGCGCGTCCGAGGTGGCGGAACTGGCGGGCGAGGTCAAGGACGCGGTGGCCAGCGGCGCGAGCACCGTGATGAAGGAGGCCGGCGAGCTCGGCAGCAGCGTCGGCGCCTACCTCGCGGCGGGCGCCGTCGCGGGCAAGGCGCTGGTCGACGAGATCCTCTGATCCTGCGCGCCGCCGCCCTCGTCCGGTGCGCCCGGGTGAGGCGCTCGCGCGCGCCGGTTCACCCCCTCGCCCTTCCGGAGCAGTGTTTCTGCGGGCCTCGACCGACTCGGTTTTGCTAAGGACCGCCAATCTCACGTCGTTTCCGGTCATCGATCGGGCGGTTTCAGCCCGGAACACTGCGGGCTTCCTTGGTGAACCCCCTTTGCCCATGTCCGATCCCCGCTCTCTGCCGGCCGCTTCGGCCGCGATGACCGCCTCGCCCCTCCCCCCGTCGCCGTCGCCGTCGCCGTCGCCGTCTCCGACCGCGACCTTGCCGCCAGCTCAAGGCACCCCCACGTCGAGGGCCGATCGCGCCGGACGTCCGGCGGATGAGGGGGTGGCCCCCTCGACCAACGGCGATGAACAGCAGTCGCCGGCCTCTTCTGCAACGGCCCCGGCGGCCGACACGACGATCCCCGACTGCCCCGCCTCCGACGCGCCGACGCCGGCCAACGCCAACATCGACGCCCAGAACACCGCCGTCACTTGCGGAACGAGGTCCGAGGTGACACCCGGCGCGGCGACCGACGACGACCGCGGCCCCGTCATCGGCTGGATCTGGCCCGGCGCGGGGCTGATCACGCCTTGGGCGTTCGGGGTGATGGCCGGCGGCCTGCGCGGTACTCGCGATGACGCCCCCTTCGCTCCGGCGCATGCCATCGGGCCGGGCCGGCCCACGAACCCGGCGACGCCGGGGGAGCCCGCGTCGCCCGCCAATCCCTCCGACCCCGGCAACTCCGGCAACTCTGGTAGCTCTGGTAGCTCCGGCAACTCCGGCAGCTCCGGCAGCTCCGGCAGCTCCGGCAGCTCCGGCAGCTCCGGCAGCTCCGGCAGCTCCGGCAACTCCGGCGGCTCCGGCAGCTCCGGCGGCTCCGGCGGCTCCGACGGCTCCGGCAACTCTGGCGATGCTGGCAATCCAGGCAATCCGGCCGATCCCGCTGGCCCGACGGACCCGACCCGGCCTACGGATCCCACCGACCCGACGAACCCCTCGCAGCCTGGGGATCCCTCCCATCCGGAGGATCCTTCGCAGCCCGGGAACCCCACTCGTCCGGGGGACACGGGCCACCCCGAGGACCCGTCTCGCCCGGCTGAACCGCCGCTGCCGGAGGATCCCACCCGCCCCGGAGGGCCCTCCGAGCCCGCTCAGCCCGGCGGGGATCCGACGCCGCCCGTCGACCCGTTCGAGCCGGATCCCGCCCTGCGCCCGGGGCCTGTTCGGCTCGCGCTGGCGCAGGACTCCGGGATGTCCGCCGTGGACCACCGCACCCGCGACGCGCGGGTGATCGTGTCCGGGCTGGCGCCCGACGCGCACTGGCAGTTCAGCCTGGACCTCGGCCAGACCTGGCACGACGGGCAGGGCAACAGCGTGGACGCGGCGCTGTTCACCCGCGACGGCCTGCACACAGTCCTGGCGCGGCAGGCCAATGCCCACGGCAGCAGCGGGCTCAGCGCGCTGCGCCTGGCCCTCTACACCCACGCCGCCGACCTGGACCTCTCGTCGCAGCCCGGCCCGCAGTCGGCGCTGCACCGCATCGTCGACCGCGCCACGATCGCCACCGGTGTCGCGCTCACCGCCACCGAAGCCGCCCTGACCCCGCAAGACCTCCATGAATTGCGCCTGCGCCTGGGCGGCGATGGCTTCGATCCGCTCAACGACCGCCTCCGCCTGGACCGCGACCTGGACCTGAGCCGCGACGGCCAGGCGCAGGGCGTGCGCATCGGCGGCCTGGACGGCCTGGCCTACCGCTACGACGCGGCCACCGCGTCGCTGGCGATCTGGCGCGCCGACGGCAGCGCGCTGACCGGCTCCGACGCCGCCGCGCTGACCAACGCGATCCGCCTGAACAACCTCCAGACCCGGCCGCGCGACGGCGAACGGACCGTCACCCTGAGCCTGCTCGACGTGGCGGGCAACGTCAGTGCCGACGCGCAGGTGTCGGTGATGGTGGACACCCGCGTCCCCACGCTGGACTTCAATGGCGCCCGGCCCGGCCTGGACGCCGACATCGTCTTCCGCACGCTGACCGCGCCGCGTGCCCTGCTGCCGGACGGCGCCGGCCTGCGACACGCCAATCCCGACGCGCGCTTCCAGCAGGTGACGATCGACGCCGGCGGCGCCGGCGCGAGCCGGGACGACGTCCTGGGCAGCCGGGTGGGCGGCACGGTAACGGCGCTCGATCAGGCCGCCACCTCCTTCACCGTGGCCGGCACCGCGTGGCACGCGAGCCGCGCGGCCGACCGCTTCGTGTTCCGCCTCGAGGACGGCGGCTGGGCCAGCGCCGCCCAGACGCAGGCGCTGCTCGAGTCGCTGACGCTGGGCAGCGTCGCCGCGCAGCCGCAGGAAGGCCCCCGGCAGTTCAAGGTCACGGTCACCGATCACCTCGGCCGGACCGGCTCGGCCACCAGCGTCCTGTTGCTGGACACCACGCCGCCGGTCCTGGACCTCAACGGCGCGGCGCCGGGGCTCGATGCCAGCCTGACGGCCGTGTCGGACGTGCCCATCGGCGTCACGCTCGGCCTGCCGACCCGGAGCCAGGTCACCGAGAGCAGCGGCGTCGTCCAGCTGCAGCTCAAGTTCACCAGCGCGGTCGCCGGCGCGCTCGCGCCCACCAACAACTACCCGCCGAACCTGCGCAACGACACGGAGATCTTCGGCTTCTACGACCTGGACAAGCCGGACCAGCTCCTCTTCATGGACAACCTGGGGCAGCCATTCAGCCACTCGGCGGTGGGCTGGTTCCCGGGCCTGCTGATGGACATGGTCTACACGCGTCCCGGCGACGGCTCGGTGGTCGTGACCATCACGCCGAACATGACACTGACCGAGAACGTCACGCAGACGCTGCTTGAGCGTCTGGCCTACAAATGCGGCATCGGCCAGGTCCCGGGCGTCCGCCAGGTGGAGATCACCGCGACGGACCGCGCCGGCAACGTCAGCATCGTCCCCACGGTGGCAACGCTGGACGTGAAGCCGATCGGCACGCCGGTCGTGCAGCTCGGCCGCGGCAGCGACACCGGTGCGTCGGCCCATGACGAACTCACCTTCGCCAACGGCAGCGCGGCCTCGCCGCTGACACTCGCCGGCTTCGCCGCGGCGGCCGCGACGGTGACGCTGTTCCGCGATGCCGACGACAACGGCCTGCTCGAGGCGGGCGAGGCGCTGGGCACGGTGGTGGCGGACAGCGCCGGCCGCTGGCAATACACGCTCACCGGCGCCGCGCTCGCGGACGGCACGCATCGCTTCGGCGCGGTCGCGAGCGGCTTCACGTCGGCGCTCCTGGCGGTCACGGTCGACGCCAGCGCGCCGGACAGCGTCATCGACATCGGCAGCACGGTGCGTCCCCGCCCGGTGCTGGGTGGCAAGACCGAGGCGAATGTGAGCGTCACCGTCGAGCTCGACACCGACGGCAACCTCGACAACGGCTACGAAGTGCGCTACCTCACGCGCGCGGACGCCGACGGGCGGTGGCAGCTGGACACGGCCACCGCGACACCGGTCGCGGGAGCGGCGCGTCGATTCGACGGCGGCGACACGGTCCACCTGCGCGTGCTGGCGACCGATCGCGCGGGCAACGTCACGACCCGGACCGCGAGCGCCGTCGCTGCGGACACGGTGTACAGCCTCTCGGACGGGCAGCTTGTCGACGGAGCGTACGGCACCACCCAGCTGGTGTTCACGGTGACGCGCGGCGGTGACCTGGGCGAGGCGGGCAGCGTGCGCTTCGCGGTGGACCGCGCGTCCACGACGGCCAGCCAATCCGCCGACGAACTGGCCGGTGGCATCGACTTCTCCGGCCCGAGCGCCGGCCTGCTGAGCTTCGCGGCCGGCGAGACCGTCAAGACGATCCGCTTCACCGTCCAGGGCGAGCGGGGGGTGATCGAGGAGGTCGGGATCCGGCTCGAGGCGCCGGTTCACGGTCGGATCGACGACGGCCTGGGTATCGGCAGCCTCCCGGTGGTCGACCTGGACCGGCTGCAAGGCGTCGAAGCACGCGTCCTCCGCGGCGTCACGTCACGCGCGCAGGCTGAGCTGTCGACCGAGCCGTTGATCGACGGGCCGGACGACGGCGGCATCGTCGACGACGGCCGGACGATCGCGCCGGCCGCGCTGTGGGCGAGCGACCCGCTCCATCTCGTGATCGCGGGCCAGGCGGTGGTCTGAAGCGCTCGTCGCGGCTGCGGCGCGGTCGCCCGCCGCGGCCGTGACGGGGCGCCTCAGCCGAGCCGCGCGGCGAGCCGCCGCGCGAGCGCCAGCGCCTGTGGCAGCCCGGCCGCCTGGACCGCGGCGTCGGTCTCGCCGGACAGGCGCTCCAGGGTCGCCACGAGCGCCCGGGCCTGCTCGACGGGGTCGACCGTCTCGATGGCGGCGGCGGTCGCGCCCGGCAGCGGCAGCTGCGCGATCAGCCGCTGCAGCCACCCCGCGAGCCGCTCAGCGCGGCTGCGATCGGCGCGCGACCACACGGCGCCAGTGGCGCGTTCGAGCACCAGCGCGCCGACCGCCCCGCCGCTCGCGTCGCGCAAGGTCAGCAGCTGCGACGAGCGATCGTTGCGCTCGATCCGCCCGCCGGCCAGGCCGCCCGGCGTCCATCGCAGTTCCAGTCCGGTCAGCGCCAGCGCCTCCATCAAACGGGGCCGCGCCTGCTGCCACTGCGCCTCGACCTCGGCGATGGAGGCCACCACGGCGGAGGACCGGCCAAGCGCGAGCAGCAGCCCCTCCGCGCCATGCGGGTCCGTGTCGAAGCGCGCCAGTTGCTCCAGGCGCGCGGGCAACTCCGTCTGGCCCAGCGTCGCCTCCAGGCGTTGCCGCTGCTGCTGGTGGTACCAGCTCGGCCCGAGCTGCTCCTGCTCGGCCATCAACTGCCCGAGCCGGCCATGCGCCGCCGCCTGCAGCGAGCGCGACTGGATCGCCTCGCCCAGCGCGAGCGCCTGCTGCGCGGCCGCCACCGCCTCTGCACCGCGGCGCAGCTCGCTGACCAGCAAAAGCGTCTGCGCCTGCAGCCAGCGATAGCGGCTGCGGCGCGAGAGATCCTCGGCCTGGAGCGCCAGCGCCAGCGCGTGGTCGAGGGCGCCGCTGTCGCGGGCGCAGCGCGCGTGATGCCACATGGCCTCGGCCTCGTAGTCGCGGTGCCCGACGGCGCGCGCGTCGGCGCGGGCCTCGTCCAGGCGCGGCAGCGCGGCCTGCGGGCCCTGCGTCGCGCGCAGCGACACCGCGCGGTTCAGCGCGATCTTGGAGCGCATGTAGGGGTCGTCGCCCAGCTGCGGGTAGTGCAGCTCGGCCTGGTCCAGCACGCGACCGCCGCGCGCCCAGTCGCCCAGCGCGAAGCACAGGTGCGCCAGGCCGATGCGGGCCAGGCAGGCCCAGCGGGTCTCGTCGTCGGCCAGCTCCAGGGTCTGGCTCCAGGCGTTGCAGGCCTGGACGTAGTCGCCGCGCTGGTAATGCATGCGGCCCAGCGCCTCGCTGAGCTCGGCGGCCTCTTCCAGCAGGCGGTGCTGCAGCGCGCGCGCCAAAGCGCGCTCCAGCTCGGCCTGGAGTTCAGGCCCGCGGCCCCAGCGCTCAAGGATGAAGAAGGCGCCCAGCAGCGCCTGGAAAGGCGGTTCGTCCTCGCGCGCGATCAGGCGCTGGAGCCGCGGCAAGGCCAGCCCGGGGCGGCGCATCACCAGCCGCTCCCAACGCGCCTGCGGCGACAGCGCCGTCCGGGTGACGGCGCCACCGCCGCGCCGCGCGCCCGCGGGACGCGTCCGCCCGCCCCTGCCCTTGCCGCCGCCCTCGCCCCGCTCGCCGATCGCCATGTCCATTCCGTCCGAAGCCGCCCCGTCCGGGGGAAGGCGGAAGCATAAACGCCTGAGGATTGGCTTCATCAGGCTAGCGCTCGGCGAGGGGAAACGTCGGAGCCCCACCTCTTCAAGTCATGGCAGGGGCCTATGACTGACATGAACCTGCTATTCAGCTACAGGATTCACACCCGTTTCAGCCATCGCCCCTCAGGTTCGGACCTCGGAGACTGCCGGCATTCCATCCCTCCGTGCTAGTCGCCATGAACGCCGCTCCGACCCCCTCGCCCAGCCAGCCCGAACCGGCTACCACCTCCTCCACCTTCCCCGCCTCGCCGGCCACCGCGCCGCATCCGCGCGCCCTCCCGCCGTCGTCCACCCCGGAGAAAAACCGCCCGCTGCCGCGCCCGAGACGCGAGGCCGACGACGAATCGACGCCCGCCGCTGAGGCCGAGACCGCGACTGCAGCGTCCACCAGCGACGAGGCCGCTGCCGCAAGCGACGCGCCGGCGCCGGCCGAGTGCCTCCCCCAAGCCACGTCGCCGGAGAGCGCCGCATCGAACGCCGCCGACTGCGGCGGCGCGCGAGCGGACACGCAGCGGTCCGTCGCGGCGGCGTCCGCCGGCCCAGCCGAGGGCGGCTGGGTCTGGCCCGGTGTCGCGCTGATGGGCGCCAGCATCGCGGCGGCCGCGAGCGGTGGCGGCGGCGGTGGCGGCGCCCACGGCGGTGCCGGCGACGGCCACCCGCCGCGTCCCTCCGATCCGCAGCCTCCCGTCGACCCGGGCCCCCCCGACGTCCCCCGGCCGCCGGCCGACCCGGTCGTCCCGGTCGAGCCCGAACAGCCGGTCCATCCGGCCGACCCGGAGCTTCCCTCCGATCCGATGCCGCCGGTGGACCCCGTCAGACCCGAGCAACCGGTGGATCCCGTTGTTCCCTCCGACCCTGATCACCCGGTTGATCCGATTCATCCCGTCGACCCGGTCGATCCGGTTGTCCCGGTCGATCCGGTTGACCCGGTCGATCCGGTTGACCCGGTCGATCCGGTTGATCCGGTTGATCCGGTTGATCCGGTTGATCCGGTCGATCCGGTCGATCCGGTCGATCCGGTCGATCCGGTCGATCCGGTTGATCCGGTTGATCCGGTTGATCCGGTTGATCCGGTTGATCCGGTTGATCCGGTTGATCCGGTTGATCCGGTTGATCCGGTTGATCCGGTCGATCCGGTCGATCCGGTCGATCCGGTGGATCCGGTTGATCCGGTGGATCCGGTCGACCCGGTGGATCCGGTTGATCCGGTTGATCCGGTCCCTCCCCCGGACGCGCCCCATCTCGCGCTGGTTCACGATTCCGGCCTGTCCGCCACCGACCTCCACACCAACGACGCGCGCGTGAGGATCTCCGGCCTCGCGGACAAGGCGACCTGGCAGTTCAGCCTGGACCTGGGCCTGACCTGGCAAGACGGCCAGGACGACACCATCCCCGCCTCGCAGTTCACGCAGGACGGCGCGCAGACCGTCCTGGCGCGACAGATCAATGCCCAAGGGGCCAGCGAGATCACCACGCTGCGATTCGTCCTCCAGACGCGCGCGGACGATCTCGATCTCTCCTCGACCGCAGGGCTTCAGACGACGGTCACCAGCGTCGTCGACCGCTTCCAGCTGGCGCCGGGCGTCGCCCTCACCGCGACGCAGGACGCGTTGACCGCGCAGGACCTCAGCGCGCTGCGCGTGCGGATCACCGGCGTCGGATTCGACCCGATCAACGACAAGCTCCAGCTGGACCAGGCCCTGGACCTGGACGTCAGCACGGCCATGGACAACATCGAGATCGGCGGCCTGACCGGCCTCTCCTACCGCTACGACGCCGACACCGCCAGCCTGTCGATCTGGCGCTCCGACGGCACCGCGCTGAGCGGCTCCGACGCCGCGGCGCTGTCCAACGCGATCCGCCTGAGCAACACCATGGGTCGTCCGCGCGAAGGCGAGCGCGTGATCGCGCTGTCCGTGGTCGACCTCGCCGGCAACGTCAGCGCCGAGTCGCAGGTGTCGGTGGTGATGGACAACCACGTGCCCTCGCTGGACCTCAACGGCGCGCTGGCCGGCGTCGACACCGAGACGGTGATCCACGACCTCGCCACGCCGCAGCCGCTGCTGGCACCGGGCGGCACGCTGTCCCACACCAATCCGGACGCGACGTTCCAGCAGGTGACGATCGACATAAGTGGCGAAAGCGTCAGCCCGGACGACCACCTCGGCTGTCTGGACGGCGGCGTGATCACCCAGCTGGGCCAGGTCGACCTCACGATCACCGTGGCCGGCGTCCAGTGGCGCGCCATGGCGCTGGCCGATCGCTATCAGTTCATGCTGGCCGACGGCTCGACCGCCAGCCTGGCACAGACGCAGGCCCTGCTGGACTCCCTGCGGCTGATCGACACCTCGCCGCTCGCGCTGGAAGGTCCTCGCTCGTACCAGATCACCGTCACCGACCACCTCGGCCGGACCGGCACGGCCACGAGCCTGTTCATCGTCGACCGCACCGCCCCGGTCATCGACCTCAACGGTCCCGCGGCCGGCCTCGACCGGACAGTGACGGTGTCGCCGGGCCTGCCGATCGCCTTCCCGCTCGCGATGCCGTCCAAGACCGAGATCACCGAGGCGAGCGGCATCGTCCGCCTCCAGTTCCGCTTCAGCAGCGAGGTGGACGGCGCCTTCGTCGCGACGGATGCGGGCGACCCCGCCAACGCCGACCGCCTGGAGCGCTTCGGCCTGTATGACCGCGCCAACCCGGAGCAGACCGCCGGCATGCTGAGCATGGGGGCCGCCTCGTCCGTCGAGGCCACCACCTCGACGGCCGGACTGCGCTACGGCATCACTTGCGAGCGCTCGCCGGACGGCACGGTGCTGTTCACCGTCGTCCCGTCGATGACGCTCACCGCGGACATGACGCGCGCCCTGCTGGAGCAGCTGGCCTACAGCGCCGGCGCGGGCGCCGTGGTGGGCAACCGCCATGTCGAGATCACCGCCACCGACGTGGCGGGCAACGTCAGCGCCGTGGCCTCGCAGGTGACGCTGGAGGTGCGGCCCGCCGGCACGCCCGCCATCCTGCTCAGCCGCGACAGCGACTCCGGCCTGTCGCCATACGACGGCATCACCTCGGCCAACGGCTCCGCCGCGTCGCCGCTGATCCTCAAGGGCTACGCCGCAGCGGGAGCGACGGTCACGGTGTTCCTCGACGCCGACGGCAACGGCGTGATGGCCGGCAACGAAGTCCTGGGCACGGTCGTGGCGGATGGAGACGGCCGGTGGGAATTGCAGCTCGCCGGCGCCGGGCTCGAGGACGGCGTGTACCGCTTCGGCGCCGTGGCCGATGGCCTGACCTCCGGCGCGCTCGAGCTCACCGTCGACACGCATCCGCCGGCCAGCGTGGTGGCCATCGGCGACACGGTCCAGCCCCGTCCGGTGCTGTCCGGCACGACGGACGCGCGGGTCGAGGTGACCGTCGAGATCGACACCGACGACAACATCGCCAACGGCTACGAGCTACGCTACGTGACCCACTCCGACGCCGCCGGCCAGTGGCGCGTGGACACCGCCACGGCCACGCCGGTGGCGGGCGAACGCCACCGCTTCGACGCCGGCGACCCGGTGCACGTGCGGGTCACGTCGGCCGACCTGGCGGGCAACGTGACGGTGAAGACCGCCGACAGCGTGACCGCGGGCGCCACGTACAGCATCTCCGACTCGCATGTGATCGAAGGCACCGACGGCAGCCGCGAGATGGTGTTCATGGTCACCCGCGACGGCGACCTGAGCGAGGCGGGCAGCGTCCGTTTCGCCGTGGACCGCGGCGCCAGCTCGGCCGGATCGAGCGGCGCCACCCTCGCCTCGGCCGCCGACTTCAGCGGCGCCAGCACCGGCCTGCTCAGCTTCGCCGCGGGCGAGACCAGCAAGCTGGTCCGCTTCACGGTGAACGGCGACCACTACCGCGAGGTGAACGAGAAGGTCGTCGTCCGGTTGGAGGACGCGACGGCGGGACGGATCGCCGACGGCCTGGGCATCGGCAACATCAACGAGATCGACGTCAACCGGCTGCAGGCGGCCTACGGCCTGCGCGACCTGAACCCGCACCAGAACGACTTCGCGATCCGGGTGCGGCGCGATTCCGACAACGCCGAGCAGGACATCGGCTTCGACCTCAATGGCGAGCTCGACCGCACCGCGTTGCTCGACTTCGTCGGCCGCGGCGCCTCGGACAAGGGCTTCGTGACGCAGTGGTACGACCAGTCCGGCAACGGGCGTGACATGACGCAGACGGACCTGGCCAGGCAGGGCGTCATCGTCGACGCGGGACAGGTCGTGCAGCGCGCCGATGGCTCAGCCGCCATCAGCTTCAACAACGGTCGCAACGGCAAGAACAACGACTACATGGTGGCCAACGGCGTCGCGGCGGACGACTGGCGGAGCGTGGCGGTCTACACCAAGGTCCAGTCCGAAGGCACGGGCTTCGGCACGCTGTTCAACCTGGGTGGCACCGACAACGACCGGCTCAGCAGCCATTACCCCGCCTGGAACAACTACTACTTCGACGTCATGACAGCCAGCGGGGATGGTCGCCTCGTGCAGCCGCTGCCGTCGAGCAATGCGCTGCTGGGCCATGCCAATGACGTCGTTTTCGAGGCCCACGCCGGGAACGCGGGCGCCGGCACCGCCTCGCTGAACTACGTCGATGCGAAGCAGGTCATCTTCGAGGAGGGGATCCGGGTGGCCTCCGACGGCACGCTGCCGAGTCAGTTCCCGACCAGTGCGCAGTGGAAGCTCGGCTGGCACGGCAACTGGGCGAATGGCACGGACACCGCCTATTACCAGCAGGCCATGTACAACGAGTTCCTCGTCTTCCTCGACAAGGACGGCACCGCCACGCCGGCCGTGCAGTCGCTGCTGGGCACCGCCGGCAACGACGTGCTGACCTACTCGGGCGAGCGCGAGGTGAGCCGCATCGACGGCCTGCTGGGCCATGACGCGCTGTACGTCTCGGGCGATGCGAACCTCGACTTCGGCGCCTTCTCCGGCGGCGTGAAGGGCCTGGCTCAGGTGTGGATGGACAACGGCGCGGCCAACACGCTGACGCTGACCTCGGCCACGCTGGCGGCCAACGGCGATGCGCCGCTGGTCGTGCAGATGGACGTGGGGGACCGGCTGATCCTCGATGGCCGCGAGTTCCAGCACAGCGGCGACCACCTGGAAACGATGGTCATCGGCAGCCAGCGCAACGACGTGATCGTCGCCAGCTCGCGCAACGACGTGCTGATCGGCGGTGGCGGCGCCGACACCTTCCGCTGGCAGGCCGGCCAGACCGGCCATGACACGGTGCTGGACTACAGCAATGCCCAGGGCGACCGGCTCGACCTGACGCAGCTGCTGCGCGGCGTCCCCGCCGGCGGCGAGGACCGCTTCATCCGCCGCGGCGTCGATGCGCAGGGCCAGGTCGAGCTGTTGATCGACGCCCACGGCAATGGCGACTTCAACCAGCCCGAGCTGACGATCACGCTGGCGGACCTGCGGCCCACCGACACGATCACCGTCCTGACCGGGGCCGGCCAGGCGGTGCTCTGACGACCCGGCGCGGTTGGCGCGGCACGCGCCATGCCGCCGCGAAAACGACAACGCCCCGACGGCCTGAGCCTCGGGGCGTTGTTCCTGGCGACGGTGGCGGGAAGGCCACCGTGCCCGGCGATCAGGCCGAAGCCGCGCCCGGGTTGCGCAGGCGGATGTGCAGCTCGCGCAGCTGCTTCTCGTCCACGTACGACGGCGCGCCGGTCAGCAGGCACTGCGCGCGCTGCGTCTTCGGGAAGGCGATCACGTCACGGATGGACTCGGCCTTGGTCATCAGCGTGACCAGGCGGTCCAGGCCGAAGGCCAGGCCGCCGTGCGGCGGCGCGCCGTACTGCAGCGCATCCAGCAGGAAGCCGAACTTCACGCGCTGCTCCTCGGGGCTGATGTTGAGCGCCTCGAAGACCTTGGCCTGCACGTCGGCGCGGTGGATACGCACCGAGCCGCCGCCCAGTTCCCAGCCGTTGAGCACCATGTCGTAGGCCTTGG
>Ga0055524_1001504_pt1 | contig 13221 bp, 8 predicted proteins | sample AraplaCol_mCL_r2_2_FD_55011 | JGI IMG/M metagenome (GOLD analysis project Ga0055524, IMG submission 55011) | Arabidopsis root microbial communities from North Carolina, USA - plate scrape MF_Col_mCL_r2 | ecosystem: Host-associated > Plants > Roots > Endosphere | place: USA: North Carolina...
GTATCGAGGCGGGTAATCATGTCGCCCGGCTTGATGCCGGCGCGGTAGGCTGGCGAATCCTCGATCGGCGCCACGATCTTGATATAGCCTTCGTCGCTCTGCGCGATTTCGATGCCGAGGCCAACGAACTTGCCCTGCGAGCCTTCACGCAGTTCGGCATAGGCTTTCTTGTCCAGGTAGGCGGAATGGGGGTCGAGAGAGGCGACCATGCCGGAGATGGCTTCGGTCAGCAGCTTTTTGTCTTCGACCGCTTCCACATAATCGGACTTGATCAGGCCGTACACATCGGCGAGCTGCTTGAGCTCTTCCAGCGGCAGGCCCGGGTCGGCCTGCTTTTGTGCCATCGCGGAAAACTGCAGGGATACCGCTACCCCCGCGACTACGCCAAGGCCGATCAGGCCAGCGTTCTTGAGTTTCTTGCCCATGTGTCACCTGTTCCAAATACAGCGGTTAACTCGTCCGCCATTGGAATTCAGTATAAACCTGATTTCCAGCAATCGTAGCTGCCAGCATGGAATAAAACCTTTTAAAAGCCACGATAAATTCATAACTTTGTAGGTGTTTGCCAATGTGTTTACCAGAGTAAGTATTTGTAAGAAAGGCAGATCGGCCGGCATCCCGGGCCTACACTGGGTTCGCTATTTCTCTCTACCCGAAGTGGTTTCGGCCCGCGGCACTCCCGCGGGCATCTTTTTTTCCGGAGCAATCATATGAAACTGATACGCACTGCCCGTGCAGCCTGGCTGGTATTGGCCATGGCCGTCGCCCCGGCCTTTGCCGTGCCGGTCATGGACATGCGCGCCGAAGACCTGGTGCCCATGGCCTCCGAATTCCGCAAGTCGCTCAACCTGAATGCCAACCAGCAAACCCTGTGGGCCAAGGTCGAGAGCCAGAGCAAGGCATTGCTGCGTGAGCGCAAGGCGCGCCGCGAGCGCCTGCAGGAAGCGACCCGCCAGGGCTTGCAGGCCCAGAATGTCGAACTGCGCGACCTGCAGGCTGGGCTGGAAGCGGAGCAAGCCGCCACGGCAGCCGAAGACCGCCAGTTGCGCGAATGGTGGCTGGGCATCAACGATGCACTGGACGATGGCCAGCGCCAGGCAGCGGCAAAGTTTCTCGTTGACCAACTTATCCGCATGGAAGATGGCCCCGGCGGTGGGCGCGGCGAACGGCCAGCGGGCGAGGAGGGCGGCCATCGGGGCGGGCATGGTGGACGCGGCGGGCCGGGCGGCCCAGGCGGTGGAGGCGTCAGCATCGGCGGCGGTTCCGGCCGCGGCATGTAGCAAGTATCGTAAAGTAACAATGGCGGGGGCCCTGTGCCAGCCGCCGGGGTGGGGATTACAATGCCTGCGCGGCGCCAACCGGCCTGCCGCGCGCAACATTGTCCATTCATGAAGAAGTTGATCCCTTTCGCCCTGGTCACCCTGGGAGCGGCCACCGGTGCCGCAGCCCAGCAGGAAACCGTCAAGCCCGCCGATAAAGTCATCCCCCAGGTGACCATCAGCGGCGGCCGCCAGGACGATATGACGGAACGCCGTAATTCCACGGCAGGCAAGCAGGTCTTCGGCCGCGAAGAACTGGACCGCAACGGCGACAGCAATATCGGCGACGTGTTGAAGCGCCTGCCGGGCATCACCCTCGGCGGGCGCGCCGGCCGCGGCGGCGAAGTGCGCATGCGGGGCCTGGGCAGCGGCTACACCCAGGTGCTGGTGAATGGCGAGCGGCCGCCGGCCGGCTTTTCGATGGAATCGCTGTCGCCCGACCAGGTCGAACGCATTGAAGTGATGCGCGGCCCGGTGGCGGAACACAGCACCCGCGCCATCGCCGGCACCATCAATATCGTGCTGCGCGACGGCTACCAGATGCGCGACATCCAGGTAAAGGCCAGCGACCGCATCGAGCAGGGCCGCCATTCGCCCGAACTGTCAGTGACTGCGCCTGGCAAATCGGGCGCCTTGAATTACACCTTGTCGGCTTCGGTTAATGTCAACCGCCAGCACGACAGCAGCAGCACCCACAACACGGAAGTTGAAGCGGACGGCGAGCTGGCCAAGGAACAATTCCTGCAAAGCGAAAGCGCCGGCAGCAACAAGGGCCTGCACCTGACGCCGCGCTTCTCCTACAAGTTCGAGAATGGCGACACGCTGAATTTCCAGACCTTCCTGATGCACCAGAAGTCGCGCAGCGCCGCGCAGACCAACCTGTCGCAACCGGTTGGCAGTCAGCCGCCGGAGTACAACCTGGCGCAGCAAACCAGCGATGGCGACGTCACCTTCCTGCGCGGCTTCGGCAACTGGGTGCACCGCCTGCAGGGCGCCAGCAAGCTCGATGTGAAGTTCGGCTTCGGCCTTGGCAAGCGTGACAGCGATTCGCTGCGCTACCAGTACGACACGCAAGGCACGCTGCTGGACCGCTTCACCGACACCGATAAAACGAAGGACAAGAGCCTGAACACCGGCGGCAAGTACACCGCCCCGATCGGCGCCGGCCATCTGCTGGCTGCCGGCTGGGACCTGGAAGCGAGCCACCGCGAGCAGGTGCGGGTGTCGCTGGACAAGAACGGCAACGCGCAATTCGCCGACTCCGGCGACAACCTGACCGCCGATACCCGCCGCGCCGCCTTGTTCGCGCAGGACGAATGGGACATCACGCCGCAATGGTCGGCCTACGTCGGCGCGCGCTGGGAAGGCATCCGTACTACCTCGGACCGCAGCAGCGGCACCATCGGCAATACCAGCAAGGTCTTCAGCCCGCTGCTGCACGCGGTGTGGAAAATTCCCGGCTACGAAAAAGACCAGGTGCGCGCCAGCCTGACCAAGAGCTACAAGTCGCCCAATGTGCAGGACCTGATCGCTGCGCCGTTCCTGTCGCGCCTGAACAGTGCCACCAGCCCTGACCGCACCGGCAACCCGAACCTGAAGCCGGAACTGGCCACCGGCCTCGATCTCGCGTATGAGCACTACCTTGGCCGCAGTGGCATCGTCAGCGTCAGTGGTTTCGTGCGCAATATCGACAACTTGATTCGCCGCGAGCTCGCGCTGCAGCAAACCGAGCTTGGCCCGCGCTGGGTTTCTTCGCCGGCGAATATCGGCAATGCCCGCGCCAGCGGCATCGAACTGGAGGCCAAGTTCTCGCTGTCCGAGCTGATGGAAAACGCACCGCAGATTGATTTCCGCAGCAATTACAGCCACTTCTGGTCGAAGGTCGACGGTATCCCGGGACCGGACAACCGCCTTGACCAGCAGGCGAAGCAGACAGCCAACCTGGGCATGGACTACCGACTGAAAGACCTTCCGCTCACGCTTGGCACGAGCTACAACTGGACGCCGGCCATCCGCACCCGGACCAGTGACAAGCAAGTAGTGGAAACCAGCCGCAAACGCGTGCTGGACATGTATGCGCTGTGGCGTTTCGACGGCCGCACGCAAATCCGAATCAGCGCCAACAACCTCTTGGCGGATGATGCAACCGGGTACAACCTGGTCAACGCAAATGGGCTCGCCGTACAAGGAGCCACGCTGAACCCCACTTACACCCAGTGGAGCGTTCGACTTGAAACCAAATTCTAAAGGGACAAAGAGAGTGAAACGACATATCCTGAGCACCATCACCCTAAGCCTGATGGCGGCATTCGCCCACGCAGGCGGTCACGAAGGCCACGAGCATACTTCGGCACCGACTTCCGGCATCGACACGCAGTACATCGACAAGAACGTGCGCGCCCAGGACGACTTCTTCGAACATCTGAACGGCGGCTGGCTGAAGGCCACCGAGATCCCGGCCGACAAATCGAGCTGGGGCTCCTTCGCCAAGCTGCGCGACGACACCCTGTTCCAACTGCGCGACCTGATCCAGGGCCTGCAGGGCCAGAAAGGCCTGAAAGGCGACGACGCCAAGATTGCAGCGCTGTACGCTTCCTACATGGACGAAGCCAAGCTGGAAAAGCTGGGCGCCAAGCCGCTGGCCGGCGAGCTGTCCAAGATCCGCGGCCTGAAAGACAAGAAAGGCATCCCCGCGCTGATCGCCCACTNCAACAAGTCCGGCGTGCCGGCGCCATACGGCGTGTTCGTCAGCCAGGATGCGCGCAACTCGACCCAGTACGCCGCCCACATGGGCCAGTCCGGCCTGGGCCTGCCAGACCGCGAGTACTACCTGAAGAAAGACGACGCCAAGATGGCGGACGCGCTGGCCAAGTACGAACTGCATGTGGCCAAGATCCTTGGCCTGGCCGGCAACAAGGATGGCGCTGAAAAAGCCAAGGCCATCGTGGCGTTGGAAACCGAACTGGCGAAAGCGCAATGGTCGCGCGTCGACAACCGCGATCCGGTCAAGCGCTACAACAAGATGGAAATCAGCAAGCTGGCCGAAATCGCGCCAGGCTACGACTGGAAGGCATCCCTGGGTGCTACCGGCATCGCCGCCAAGACCGACACCGTGATCGTGGCACAGCCAAGCTACATGACCGAATTCGCCAAGCTGGTTGAGAGCACCCCGCTGGAAACCTGGAAGGCCTACTTCGAATGGCACCTGCTGCGCGACGCCTCGCCATACCTGTCGAAGGACTTCGACCAGGCNAACTTCGCCTTCTACGGCACCGTGCTGACCGGCGTNACCGAGCAGCAGCCACGCTGGAAGCGCGGCGTCGGCGTGGTGGAAGCTTCGATCGGCGAAGGCATGGGCAAGCTGTACGTGGCCAAGTACTTCCCAGCCGAACGCAAGGCGCGCATGGAAGAACTGGTGAAGAACCTGCTGGTGGCTTACAAGCAGAGCATCGACAGCATCGACTGGATGGGCCCTGAGACCAAGAAGCAGGCGCAGGAAAAGCTGTCCAAGTTCACCCCGAAAATCGGCTACCCGAACAAATGGCGTGATTACAGCAAGCTGCAGTTCAAGGAGGGCGACCTGTTCGGCAACCTGGGCCGCGCTGCCGAATTCGCCTACAACCGCAACCTGGAAAAGCTGGGCAAGCCGATCGACAAGGAAGAATGGGGCATGACCCCGCAGACGATCAATGCCTACTATCGTCCAACCGCCAACGAGATCGTGTTCCCGGCCGCCATCCTGCAGCCGCCGTTCTTCGACATGAAGGCTGACGACGCGGTCAACTACGGCGCCATCGGCGCTGTGATCGGCCACGAAATCTCGCACGGCTTCGACGATTCCGGCTCGCAGTACGACGGCGACGGCAACTTGCGCGACTGGTGGACTGCCGAAGACCGTGCAGCGTTCAAGGTCAAGGCCGATGCCATGGTCAAGCAGTACAGCTCCTACGAGCCGGTGCCTGGCTATAACATCAACGGCAAGCTGACCCTGGGNGAGAACATCGCCGACAACTCGGGCCTGGCGATTGCCTACAAGGCGTACAAGATCTCCCTGGGCGGCAAGCCTTCGCCGGTGATCGACGGCTTGAGCGGCGANCAGCGCGTGTTCATGGGCTTCGGCCAGGTATGGCGCACCAAGATGCGCGAGCAGCANGCGATCGTGCAGATCAAGACNGACCCGCANTCCGCCGGCCGCTTCCGCGCCAACGGCACCGTGGTCAACCAGCCAGCCTTCTACGAAGCCTTCGGCGTGAAGGAAGGCGACAAGATGTACGTGAAGCCGGAAGACCGCATCATCATCTGGTAATCATTGTTTTGCGAAAAAGCCACGCAGCCGCGTGGCTTTTCTTTCAACGTTTCACCCCGGCGTGCTAGAGTCGCGCGATACCGTCATATCTACCTAGGAGGGTAACCTTGAAACGCAAGATCCTGAGCGCCGTCATCATCGGCCTCTTCGCTGCAAACGCCGCTATCGCGGCCGGCAAGCCTGCACAGAAATCCGGCATCGAAGCCGCCAACATGGACAAAGCCGTCCGTGCCCAGGACGACTTCTACCAGCACCAGAACGGCACCTGGCTGAAGAACACCGAAATCCCAGCCGAGCGCTCCACTTGGGGCACCTTCGTCCAGCTGTCCGATACGGTCCAGGCGCAACTGCGCACCCTGATCGAAGAAGCCGCTGCCAAAGGCGGCAATGCCGACGCCAAGCGCGTAGGCGACATGTACGCCGCCATGATGGACGAAGCCCGCGCCGAGCAACTGGGCCTGACCCCGCTGGCTGGCGAACGCGCCCGCATCGCAGCCCTGAACGACAAGAAACAACTGGCCGCCCAGTTCGCGCACTTCTCGCGCATGGGCGTGAGCAGCCCGTTCGACGTCGGCATCCACCAGGACAACAAGGATTCGACCCGCTACGTGGCCGACCTGTCCCAGTCCGGCCTGTCGATGCCTGACCGCGACTACTACCTGAAAAAAGACGACGCCAAGCTGGCCGACACCCTGGCCAAATTCGAAACCCACGTTGCCAAGATGATGGCGCTGGCCGGCGACAAGAACGCCGCCGCCACCGCAAAAGCCGTGGTCAACGTCGAAACCCGCATCGCGCAGATCCAGTGGACCAAGGTCGAGCTGCGCGACCCGGTCAAGGCTTACAACAAATACGAAATCGCCAAGCTGAAAGAACTGATGCCTGGCTTCGACTTCGACACCTGGTTCGAAGGCGTGCATATCAACGGCAAGGTGAAAGACGTCATCGTCAGCCAGCCAACTTACCTGCAGGCGCTGGACAAAGTGATCGCCGAAGTGCCGATGGAAGACTGGAAGGCCTATATGGACTACCGCTTGCTGGCAACCTTCTCGCCGGAGCTGTCCAAGGCCTTCGTTGACGAAAACTTCTCGTTCTATGGCACCACCCTGAGCGGCGCCACCGAACTGCGTCCACGCTGGAAGCGCGCCGTGTCCCTGACCGAAGGCTCGATGGGTGAAGCGGTAGGCAAGCTGTACGTCGCCAAGCACTTCCCGCCGGAAGCCAAGGCCCGCATGGAACAGCTGGTGAAGAACCTGCTGCTGGCCTTCAAGCAAAGCATCGACACCCTGGAATGGATGGGCCCTGCAACCCGCAAGGAAGCCCACGCCAAGCTGGCCAAGTTCACCACCAAGATCGGCTACCCGAACAAGTGGCGCGATTACAGCGCGCTGGAAATCAAGCGCGACGACCTGGTAGGCAACGTGATCCGCTCCAGCCAGTTCGAACACGAACGCAATGTGAACAAGCTGGGCAAGCCTATCGACCGCGACGAATGGCTGATGCCACCGCAGCAGATCAACGCCTACTACAACCCGGAGATGAACGAGATCGTGTTCCCGGCCGCCATCCTGCAGCCGCCGTTCTTCGACATGAAGGCTGACGACGCGGTCAACTACGGCGGCATCGGCGCCGTGATCGGCCACGAAATCTCGCACGGCTTCGACGACCAGGGCTCGCAGTTCGACGGCGACGGCAACCTGCGCAACTGGTGGACCGAAGAAGACGGCAAGCGCTTCAAGGAACGCACCGGCATCCTGGTCAAGCAGTACGGCGAATTCGAAGCGCTGCCAGGCTACAAGGTCAACGGCGAGCTGACGCTGGGCGAAAACATCGGCGACAACTCCGGCCTGGCCGTGGCCTACAAGGCCTACAAGCTGTCGCTGAAGGGCAAGAAAGCGCCTGTGATCGACGGCTTCAGCGGCGACCAGCGCTTCTACATGGGCTGGGCGCAGGTATGGCGCACCAAGTACCGCGATGCTGCGCTGATTTCGCGTATCAAAGCCGACCCACACTCGCCAGGCCCATTCCGCACCAACGGCACCCTGCGTAACCAGCCGGGCTTCTACGAAGCCTTCGGCCTGAAGGACGGCGACAAGCTGTACCTCGCGCCAAAAGACCGCGCGATCATCTGGTAAACCGGCACTGCAGTGTCTGACCCGCGGGGTCAGACACTGGCCCCGCAACCGCCGCGTATCGGGTGTCAGACCCTGCGGGTCTGACACCGGTTTACCGGTTCCAATGGACCCCCAAATGAAAAAACACCTTCTCGCCGCCGCCGCTGCAGCGCTGTTGGCAACAATGGCCAGCGCCTCCGACAAATCCGGCATCGAACTCCAATACGTCGACCCCGCCATCCGCGCCCAGGACGACTTCTTCAAGCACCTGAACGGCAAATGGCTGGCCACCGCCGAAATCCCCGCCGAAATGTCCAGCTGGGGCGTATTCGAAAAACTGTTCGAAGACATCCAGCCGCAACTGCGCAAGATCATTGAAGACAGCGCCCAAAGCGCCGACACCGCCGACAAGAAACGCATCGGCGACTTCTACGCCGCCTTCATGGACGAAGCACGCCTCGAGCAACTGGGCGTCACGCCGATCCAGCCCGAACTGGCCCGCATCGCCGCCCTGACCGACAAGAAGCAACTGCCAGCCCTGTTCGCGTACCACAACCGCCACAACTTCGCGGCGCCGATGGACATGGGCATCCACCAGGACAACAAGGACTCCACCAAATACGTGGTGGACTTCGTGCAGTCCGGCCTCGGCATGCCAGACCGCGACTACTACCTGAAAAAAGACGACGCCAAGATGGCCGAGACGCTGGCCAAATACCAGGCCACCGTTGAAAAAATGCTGGCGCTGGCCGGCGACAAGAACGCTGCCAGCCAACGCCCAAGCCATCGTCGCCTTCGAAACCAGGATCGCACAACTGCACTGGACCAAGGTCGAGCTGCGCGACCCGGTCAAGGCCTACAACAAGGTACCGGTCGCCAAGCTGGGCCAACTGATGCCAGGCTATGACTGGAACGCCTACCTCACCGCCCTGGGCATCGCCGGCAAGGTCGACTACGTGATCGTCAGCCAGCCAAGCTACCTGAAAGCGCTGGACAAGCTGCTGGCCGAAACCCCGCTCGACACCCTCAAGCCATACTTCGCCTGGAACGTCATCCGCGCCAACGCACCGTTCCTGTCCAAGGACTTCGTTGAAACCAACTTCGAGTTCTACGGCAAGCAACTGGGCGGCGCTACTGAAATGCGTCCACGCTGGAAGCGCGGCGTCTCCGCCACCGAGAACGCGCTGGGCGAAAGCATCGGCAAGGTCTACGTGGAGCAGCACTTCCCAGCCGCCAACAAGGCGCGCATGGAAGAACTGGTGAAGAACCTGCTGGTGGCCTACAAGGACAGCATCGACAAGCTCCCCTGGATGAGCGCCAAGACCAAGAAGGAAGCGCAAACCAAGCTGGCCAAGTTCACGCCAAAAATCGGCTATCCGAACAAATGGCGCGACTACAGCGCGCTGACCATCGACCGTAACGACCTGGTCGGCAACGTCACCCGCGCCACTGAGTTCGCAGTGCAGAAGGAACTGGACAAGCTGGGCAAGCCGATCGACCGCGACGAATGGGGCATGACGCCGCAAACCGTCAACGCCTACTACAATCCCGAGTTGAACGAGATCGTATTCCCGGCCGCCATCCTGCAGCCGCCATTCTTCGACGCCAACGCGGACGACGCGGTCAACTACGGCGCCATCGGCGCCGTGATTGGCCACGAGATTTCGCACGGCTTCGACGACCAAGGCGCGCAATACGATGGCGACGGCAACCTGCGCGACTGGTGGACCAAGCGCGATCACGCCAACTTCAAGGCCAAGACCCAGATGCTGGTCAAGCAGTACGGCGCCTTCAGCCCGGTCAAAGGCTACAAGGTCAATGGCGAGTTGACGCTGGGCGAGAACATCGCCGACAACTCGGGCCTGGCGATCGCATACAAGGCCTACAAGCTGTCGCTGGGCGGCAAGCCCGCGCCGGTGATCGATGGCTTTACCGGCGAGCAGCGCTTCTACCAGGGCTGGGCGCAAGCATGGCGCGCCAAGTCGCGTGAAGCGGCGTTGATCCGCCAGGTCACCACCGACCCCCACTCGCCGGAGGAGTTCCGCGCCAACGGCACCCTGCGCAACCAGCCAGGGTTCTACGACGCGTTCGGAGTGAAGAAAGGCGACAAGATGTACCTCGCGCCGAAAGAGCGTGTGATCATCTGGTAAACCGGTAAGTCGGGGTCCGACCCAAGGCTCAGACCCCAAAGGTCTCAAAGCCGCGAGCCGGGCGCGGATGGTGTCTGACCCTGCGGGTCAGACACCGGTTTACCGGTTCAAAAAGGCAAAAAAAAACCGCTCCAATCGAGCGGTTTTTTTATACGCGGAAGAAAGAGCTCAGCCCTTGCTTGGCTCCGCAGCCGGCGCCTCAGCAGCCGGAGCAGCCTGCTTAACCTCAGGCTCCTTGAACTTGCCACCCGACTTATTCGCCATGAACACCACAGCGCGCGCCACTTCCACATCATCCAGGTCAGGATTGCCGCCCTTGGCAGGCATTGCACGCAGGCCTTCGATAGCATGCTTCACAACAGTGTCATAACCCTGGGCAATACGAGCACCCCAGGCGCCGCTATCGCCAACCTTAGGAGCACCAGCAGCGCCGGAACCATGGCAAGCCGCGCAGGTCGCGGTGTAAACCGCTTCACCGGTCTGCAGCACCTTAGGAGCATTGACGTCTTTCAGGGTAAAGCCGTTGTCCGCAACAGGCTTCAGACGAGCAGCAACGGCTTCCGCGCTTTGGCTTTCAGAACCCGCACCAGTCAGTTTTTCCTGGGTCACAAACTGCACCAGCAAAACGATGCCAATGATGGTAACAGCGAAGAAACCTACAACGGCAGCGACCAGCTGCTTAGGCGTTCTGATAGCGGATTCGTGGCTCATGATTTCCTTAGGACAGTTTTTCGAAAGCTGCTGGAGGGTTATCTTTTTGGCATTTTAGATGCCGGGCCCTCGTCAAACCTGCGATTATAGACGGAAACCCCTAGCTATGGAATGGATTTCCGGCTATCCTTCGTGTCTCTTCAGCATCAGCAAAGCGGCTGTAGCTCAGTGGATAGAGTATCGGCCTCCGAAGCCGAGGGTCGTGGGTTCGATCCCCGCCAGCCGCGCCACCAATCAACAAAACGTATGCGAAATTGTGATGGGAACCATAACTTCGCCGTTTGGCAAAGTTATGCGTCCAAATGCGAGTGGCAAAATTATGCGTCCAGCTCACTTGACCTCATCGCCAAACAGCTTCTGATTTGACTCTTTGAGCAGGCGCTAACGTTCAGCAAGTATGTGCCACGGAGATGATTGCCAGGTTAGCGCACGTCTCGTTCTCGGTGGAGCTCTGCCGAGGCACTGATTCGTTGGGTCGATTTCAATGTTGAATTTGTGATAGTCAGGCGTGGAACACGTTGCCGTCAGCTCCGCGTGCACTTTTTTCAAGTGAAGCTTTTTCGTTGCTTCGCCCAGAATTCTTAAAAATTGAGTTCTCGTCTTACAGAAACTAGAATAATCGGTTGACCGTTTGGAAAAGGCATGTTCTGATTTCGATATTAAAAATTGGAAATCGAATGAACGCAAAAGGCCGGCTCTCACTCTTACTTTCTGAAGGTTTTTTTGCCTCACAGGTTCCACCTTGCTTCACATCTGTCGGCTTTGCAGCTAAATCGGAAGCCTTGGGCCGTGAATGGGACGAGATAAATAGCGCCAAATGCTTAGAAGAAGCGGCGTATGAGCGTTATTCGGTTGCTCGTGCCGGCCATGCGCGACGCCCCATCGCTATCGTTAACCCTGTCCCGCAATTCTATTTATCTAGATTGATCGCAGGCGAATGGAGCGCCATAAACAAGATCCTTAAGAAGTCACGTCTATCTCTTAGTATTCCTTCCATCGACCGAACTGGTGGGCGCTCCATAAAAATAACAGGTGTCAAAGACGTCCACGAGCAGCGATTGTTGCGTTCCTCTGGAATGCGCTATGCACTTGATAGCGACATAACTCAGTTCTTTCCAAGCATTTACACCCACTCTATTGCCTGGGCAATGGAGGGGAAGGAGCGCGCCAAGTCACGTGTGGTTCGAAATGACAAATCGTTGTTGTGTAATCGCTTAGACGAGTTAACACGCTACACCCAGCAAAATCAAACAATGGGTATCCCCATTGGCCCCGATACTTCGCACATTATCTCGGAGATTGTTGGTTCCGCTATTGATGCAGATCTTAGGGCTAAACTCGGTTCGTGGCCAAATGGTCTTCGTTATGTTGATGACTTTTCACTTTACTTCACGACCGAGAGTGAGGCCAGTAAAGCCTTTTCCGTTCTTGCTGAAACGCTGCAAAAATATGAATTAAAACTGAATATTCAGAAAACTCGGATTGGACGAATGGTGGAGTTTTCGACAGAGACTTGGGTTCACCACTTCGATACATTTGATTTTTCGCAAAAGAAAGAAATTCAGCGATCTGACTTGCATCGCTTCTTCGGTCTTGCATTCTCATTAGCGAAAAAATTTGATGATGAGAATGTTATTCAGTACGCACTTCGGCGCGTTGAAACCGAGATTGTAAAATCTCAAAATTGGGAAGTGCTTGCGGCATATCTGATGCGCTGCATGGATGCCTACCCCAATACGATACCCGAATGTGCAACAATCGTAGACACATATAACAGGGTTCTTCGGCGGAAGGATTTTGACTTGCGGCCATGGAAGGCCTTCATATCGATGCAAATCGCGGAGAATGCACCTTTTTCAAGACATAGCGAAATTGCCTGGTTGCTTTGGCTGGCGTTACGATTAGGTGTTGTAATCGATTCAAAAGCAACGTCTGCGCTTGAATTGACGACAAGTTCAATCTGCCTTTGTCTCGCATTACATCTCGAAAGTAACAATCAACTAGCGAAACAACTCGCGAGAAAGCGACTGCCTCAGGTGAAGGGGGATAGGGTACTCTTTAGCGAACATTGGTTACTTGCGTACCAAGCAGCCTTCAACAATTGGCTTCCTGGAGCGAGAGATGAAGTTCAGAAGGATCGGTATTTCAAGCATATGTTAGAAAAAGGGGTGTCGTTCTTTGATCCGACTATAGCCGCTCCAATGTTGTTCTCGTTACGTCACGAACGGGGCGACGACAACGAACATGTCCGGGAATTACTGGATAGCGATGACGATGTACATGAACACTTCGAATTTATCGACACACGTGTCGACTACCTTGGCCGACGCCGCAAAGCTGAAGAAGATGAAATTGATGAGCTCATCCAATACCTTCAAAGTAAGGACGATTGACCTGATTTACTGACGAATTCTTCATCGACTTCATAAACCCTGACCAAGCCACGAACGATGGGCGACGGCTCCAAGCGTCATCCTTTCAAAGGCATCACGTTTGCCGCAAGGGGGCGGGAGCTGTCAACAACTTGGCGCGTTCTGTCAGGTCAAACCTGAGCGCCTACAGCTTAATCTTCAATTCATTGAAAGTCTGGCGGATTTCGGGTCTTGCCAACGCCAGCCCGG
>Ga0055524_1001510_pt1 | contig 13181 bp, 13 predicted proteins | sample AraplaCol_mCL_r2_2_FD_55011 | JGI IMG/M metagenome (GOLD analysis project Ga0055524, IMG submission 55011) | Arabidopsis root microbial communities from North Carolina, USA - plate scrape MF_Col_mCL_r2 | ecosystem: Host-associated > Plants > Roots > Endosphere | place: USA: North Carolina...
TCAAGGGCTGCAACGCAATCGCCCTTGATGATCGTGTCGACCCAAGAACCCGGCTTGACGGAAGCCTTGAGGTCGGCAAGCGGAAAAACAGACGCCATTTAGATACTCACTCATACGCTTTACGCTTAACTGTCCGTTATGGTTACGCAAGTTGGTTACCAAAGACTGAAGCATCGACCCGTTTCGGGAAAATATTCGGGTTTGCGCGTAGGAGAGAGGCAGGCACAGGCCGGTGCCTNCCCCTTTCATTCCACGACATGAAGGCTATGGACGTGCCTGCTGTCTTCAGGTGCTTCGGCCCGCTCGATCATGCCATAATCCCTGATCACCTGGCCTATACGCAGGCGATAGTCTGCGAAAATGCCGTTGCGGCCGGCCGTCTGGGCCGCGCGATGGGCCTCGAGATTGCGCCACTCGCGAACCGCCTCTTCGTCCCTGAAGAAAGAGAGTGAGAGGATCTTGCCGCGCATAGTCAGGCTCTCGAAACGCTCGATGGAGATGAAGCCGTCGATCTTTTCGAGTTCGGATCTGAGTTCGCCGGCCAAGTCGAGATAGCGATGGCGTTCGCCGACATAGGGGATGACTTCGAAGATGACGGCGATCACGGCAGCACCAGTCTCGCATGTGGGGCCGAGACATTCTTCAGGAAGATGCGGTCCTCTTTCAGGATGAAGCGTTCACGGCGGGCGAATTCGTAGTTCTCCCGACCGAGCGGATCGGCGGCAAGCCTTGCGCGATAGGCCTCATAGGCTGTCAGGCTTTCGATGTTGTAGACGCCGTACGCCGTCGTCGCGGAACCCTCGTGCGGGCCGAAATAGCCGATCAGGTCGGCGCCGTTTCTCGGGATCGCCTGCCCCCAGTTGCGGGCATATTCGGCAAAGGCATCCTTGCGGAACGGGTCGATCTCGTAGCGGATGAAGCAGGTAATCATCGTTTTCTCCTTTCGTGTGAGAAGCGTTTTCGCACATTGCCGTACGAGAATGCTTCGGTTACGATCGAAGTATGAAAGAAGGGCCTGACATTGCTCAGATCGGCGCGCTGATCGGCGATCCGGCGCGCGCCAATATGCTGGCGGCGCTGACCGGCGGGCGTGCGCTGACGGCAACCGAACTTGCTGCGGCTGGTGGCATCACCCTGCAGACCGCAAGCACGCACCTTTCAAAACTCGAAGCCGGCGGCTTGCTGGCGCAGCGCAAGCAGGGGCGACACCGCTACTTCACGCTCGCCGACGAGGCAGTCGCGCGGCTGATCGAAAGCATGATGGGCCTTGCGGCAAGCCGAGGGCATCTGCGCCATCAGCCCGGTCCGAAAGACCCGGCGCTGCGCAAGGCGCGTATCTGCTACGATCATCTGGCGGGCGATTTTGGCGTGCGCATGCTGGACAGCCTCGTTGCCTCCGGGTCGATCGATGCCATCGGCGACGGGCTTGCGGTGACGGNGAAAGGCGAGAGCGATCTGCAATGTATCGGCATCGATGTCGGCAGCCTCAAGTCCTCCCGCCGGCCGCTCTGCCGCTCCTGCCTCGACTGGAGCGAACGCCGCGCCCATCTTGCCGGCAGCCTCGGCAAGGCGCTGCTTTCGAATTTCATGGAGAAGGGCTGGGCAAGGCGGATACCGGAAAGCCGCTCTGTGGTCTTTTCACCCGAGGGCGAGCGGCAGTTCCTCAAGCTCTTTCCGCTGGAAGGCTAAGGCGCGACAAGCGTATTCCCGAATGGTTGCGAGCGACCATGGTGTAAGACGCGCTCAGGTACCTACAATTTTGAGAATTCAGCCGACGATGGCAAAAGCTTCACGTTCGCCGCCCTTCTGGGCGGGTTGCGGGGCACGTCCGATCCACTGCACATGCTTCTGCAGGATGGCGGCAGCCTCCTCGGCCTTACCCTGGCGAAGAGCGGCAAGGATGGCCCTGTGATCGTGATCCGTACGTTTTTCCCAACCGGATCGCCAGGCCGAAAACAGGAAGCGGGCACTTGCCGCATGGAGGTCGTCGATCGAGGCGAGCAGGCGCGGCATGGCGCAAGGGGTGAGGATCAGACGGTGGAAGCGGCGGTTCGCCTCTTCCCAGGCATGCACATCGGCAGCGGCATCACCTTCGCGTGTCGCCTCCTCCGCAGCGTCAAGAATGGCGGGCGTCAAGTGGCGGCTGGCATGTGTCAAAGCAAGCACTTCGAGTGCGGCGCGCATTTCAGCGACCTCGCGCACCTCGGCGAGATCAAAGGAGGCGACGCGAACGCCACGGCGCGGCTCGCTGATCGCCAGTCCCTGCGCCTCCAGCCGACGGAAAGCCTCGCGCACCGGCACATGGCTGGTGTCGAACTCCTCGGCAATATGGTCCTGTCGAAGACGAGCGCCAGGCGCAATCTCGCCATGGACGATGCGCTCTGCAAGCACGCGGGCGATGCGCGCGGTGATGGTGTCTTCAGGTTCCCTGCTCATTGCCATCAAGTAGCGAGCCCTGCAGGACTTGTCGAGGTGGGACGGAACCTGCTCCCGGCAAAGCTGCCCGCACAATGCATTCCAGCCATGCCGTGCAGCCGATTGAGCTTTCGCCGGCCATCGTGTAAAGCCGCATCATCCCCGAATAAGGCATGAGTATATGGACGGCTTCGACCTCATCATCTTCGACTGCGACGGCGTTCTGGTCGATTCCGAAATCATCGCTGCCAACGTGGAATCGGTGCTGCTGACCGAAGCAGGCTATCCGATCAGCGTCGAGGAGATGAACGAGCGCTTCGCCGGCCTGACCTGGCAGGACATACTCTTCCAGATCGAGCGCGAGGCCAGCATTCCGATCTCGGCGTCCCTGCTCGACAAGTCGCAGCAGATCCTGGATGTGCGGCTCGAACAGGAAGTACAGGCTATCCCCGGTGTCGAATATGCCGTCGGCCGCCTTCCGATGAAGCGTTGCATCTGCTCCAATTCCTCGAGCAAGCGGCTCGACATGATGCTTGGCAAGGTCGGCCTGAAGCAGCTCTTTGCGCCAAACATCTTCTCCGCCAAGGATCTCGGCCCCGATCGCGCCAAGCCGAAGCCGGATATTTTCCTGCATGGCGCCAGCCAGATGGGCGTCGCCTTCCAGGACTGTCGTCGTCGAAGATTCCACCCATGGCGTTCATGCCGCGCGTGCGGCAGGCATGCGGGTTATCGGCTTCACCGGCGGCTCGCATACCTATCCATCGCATGCCGACAAGTTGACGGATGCGGGCGCAGAGACGGTGATTTCACGCATGAACGATCTGCCCGGCGTTGTCGCCGCATTGGCGGAGTGGGAAGGCGTGCTTTAAGGGCGCAGCCTTGAAACTCGAGCGGAAGAAATCCGCACCGGGAGCCCGCAACCTGCGGGCTTTTTTGCATCTAGGGTGAAGTTTGTCGCGCGGCAGCATGCACCACGCCAATGGGCGCGTTGGGTCTCGCAGGAGTGATCAAGCGGCCGATGCTTCAGCTGCTCTTCTTCTTCGAGTTCTTTGCGTTCTTGGAGGGCTGAGTGTCGAAACCGACATTGACGCGCACGAGAGCACCGGAGCCGACCGGCATCTTGATGCCTTCATGGCGGAATATGACCTGGGTCGCCGGTGCGCCGGCCGGGATCTGGGCTGGGAAATTCACGACTTCGGACGACAAAACATCCTGGCCATCCAGCACCGAGATGCGGATCGGCANGGTGACCGGGCCGGAGGCGCCGCCCGGGCCGGCGACGAGGCGAAGCTGCGCCACGACGGTCATCGAAAGTGCCGTATCGTTCAGCGTGCACTGGCGGGTGTAGTCACCGAAGGATGCCTGGAAGACCACTTGCTGCGGGTCGCCGGTCTTTGCGCCCTTCGCGTAGGTGCGATAGATCGCATCCTGATCGCGCATGAATATCTGCGGGCAAGCGCCCTGAACCACCGGCGCGACCCTGCCTTGTGCGGTAACGCCGGTCCCGATCGGGGCCTGGTTCGACGAAGGATTGGTCGGTGCGACNGGCATGATCTGGGCATCGCCNTTCGGCTGAAGNGGCGCCGGGCCGGTTGCCGCGGCGGTCGCCTCAGGCTTGCTGTCGCCGCCGAGGCCAAGCGAATTGCAGCCGGCAAGGGCGGCAAAAAGCGATGCAGAAACAATGAGACGCGAGACCTTGCCGAGCACGATATTCCACCCCTTGCAGACGCTTTTCTTCTAGGTGCTTGCGACTTTCCCGCAAGGCCTTTCATGACAGTTGGCGATGGTCTATATCAGCGGCGCAAAGAAAAATCGATTGGGTAAGCACCGTTTTGATGCACTTTTCGGCGCCGGATGCGGGCAACTTCAATAACATACCTGCGGCAATGCCCCGGCGAGCCGGCAAGCTCCCTCTTTTCAACGCGGCGACTGTCCGTTTTTCGCGCGGAAACTCTCCAGCCATAGATCAAGGATGACGAACGTGGACTATATCTCGACCCGCGGCGAGGCCCCTTCCCTCGGCTTTTGCGACGCCCTTCTGGCAGGGCTGGCGCGCGATGGCGGGCTCTATGTACCGCGCAAATGGCCGAGTTTTTCCAAGAAGGAAATCCGGGCGCTGCGCGGCAAGACGTATCAGGAGATCGCCTTCACCATCCTTTCGCCCTTCACCAATGGTGAAATCCCGGACGAAACCTTCCGGGCGATGATCGACGAGGCCTACGGCACTTTCCGCCATCCGGCGATCGCGCCGCTGNTGCAGACCGGCCCGAACAGTTTCGTGATGGAACTGTTCCACGGCACGACGCTCGCCTTCAAGGATGTGGCGATGCAGCTTCTTGCCCGCCTGATGGACTACGCGCTGGAGAAGCGCGGCGAGCGGGCAACCATCGTCGGCGCCACTTCGGGCGATACGGGTGGTGCCGCGATCGATGCTTTTGCCAACCGCGAGCGCACCGACATCTTCATCCTCTTCCCGCATGGCAAGGTTTCGCCCGTACAACAGCGCCAGATGACGACGTCAACATCAGGCAACGTGCACGCGCTTGCCGTGGAAGGCAATTTCGACGACTGCCAGAACCTCGTCAAAGCCATGTTCAATGACACGGCCTTCCGCGACAACGTGAAGCTCTCGGGCGTCAATTCGATCAATTGGGCCCGCATCATGGCCCAGATCGTCTACTATTTCACGACGGCGATCGCACTCGGCGGGCCGGACCGGAAGATCTCATTCACGGTGCCAACGGGCAATTTCGGCGATATCTTCGCCGGCTACTGCGCCAAGCGCATGGGACTGCCGATCGACAAACTCGTCATCGCCACCAACGAGAACGATATTCTGGCGCGCATGCTGAAAACCGGCCGCTACGATATGAAAGCGGTTAAGGCTACGACTTCGCCTTCCATGGATATCCAGATATCCTCGAACTTCGAGCGGCTGCTGTTCGAAGCCTATGACCGCGACGCCTCCAAGGTTCGCGCCGCAATGGAAAGCCTCAAGCAATCCAATGGTTTCGAAATTTCGCCCGAAGCGCTGAAATTCATCAAGAAGGATTTCCGTGCCGGTCGCGCAAGCGAGCGCCAGGTGGCAGAAACAATTCGCAAGACCTATGAAGAAACCGGCTATCTCCTCGATCCGCATTCCGCGATCGGCGTCTTCGTCGCCGCCAAGAGGGAAAAGCCGAATACGCCGATGGTGACGCTTGCGACTGCGCATCCGGCGAAATTCCCCGCTGCCGTAAAATCCGCCTCCGGTATTGACCCGGCGCTTCCGACGTGGCTTGCTGATGTGATGCACAGGGAGGAGCGCTTCCAGATCATCGAGCCCGAGCTCAAAGCGGTTGAAACCTTTATCGGCAAGCATGCCCGCAGCTAGATGACGGCAAGCGCAGAAAGATAGCACATGACAGTTGAGTGCACCCGGCTCAAATCCGGGCTGACAGTAGTCACACAGACCATGCCGCACCTTGAAAGCGCTGCGCTCGGAGTCTGGATCAAATCAGGTTCGCGTAACGAGACGGAAGACGAACACGGTATTGCCCACCTGCTCGAACACATGGCCTTCAAGGGAACGGCACGCCGCTCCGCCCGCGAGATCGCCGAGGAAATCGAGGATGTCGGCGGCGAAGTGAACGCTGCGACCTCCACCGAAACGACCTCTTATTATGCCCGTGTCCTGAAGGATCACGTACCGCTCGCCGTCGATATCCTCGCCGATATCCTGACGGAATCCGCCTTCGAGGAAGAAGAGCTGGAGCGCGAGAAGCAGGTCATCCTGCAGGAGATCAACGCGGCCAACGACACGCCCGACGACGTCGTCTTCGACCGCTTCTCCGAGGTTGCCTATCGCGGCCAGACGCTCGGGAGACCAATCCTCGGCACGCCGGAAACCGTCGTTTCCTTCACGCCGCAGCAGATCCGCACCTATCTCGGCCGCAACTACACGACCGACCGGATGTTCGTGGTGGCGGCGGGCGCCGTCGAGCATGACGAATTCGTTCGCTTGGTCGAAGACCGCTTCGCCAGCCTGCCGACCACGCCCAATGCGCCGCCGGTCATGGAGCCAGCGCGCTACATCGGCGGCAATGTGCGCGAGCCGCGCGACCTCATGGACGCGCAGATCCTGCTCGGCTTCGAGGGCAAGGCCTACCACGCCCGCGATTTCTACTGCTCNCAGATCCTCGCNAATATCCTCGGCGGCGGNATGTCNTCCCGCCTCTTCCAGGAAGTGCGCGAATTCCGCGGCCTCTGTTATTCNGTCTACGCCTTCCACTGGGGCTTTTCCGATACCGGCATCTTCGGCATTCATGCCGCAACCGGCGGTGAGAACCTGCCGGAACTGGTGCCCGTCATCATCGACGAGTTGCACAAGTCGGCCGACAGCATCCATCAGAAGGAAATCGAGCGCGCCCGCGCGCAAATCCGCGCCCAGCTTCTCATGGGCCAGGAAAGCCCCGCCGCCCGTGCCGGCCAGGTCGCCCGGCAGATGATGCTCTACGGTCGCCCGATCTCCAATCCGGAGATGATGGAGCGCTTGGAAGGCATCACCATAGAGCGTCTGACCGACCTAGCGGGTCGCCTGTTCTACGACACCGTTCCGACGCTTTCGGCGATCGGTCCGCTCGAGCAGCTNGCCCCGATGGAAGACATCACCGCCTCGCTTTCGGTCCCGGCACCGAAGACGAAGCAGGCGAGCCTCTGACCGACACATCCGTTGCGCCGAGGGGTATCGATGCCAAAATCGGTTTTTCGGTTCCTATCGCGACAGCCTGAAGCGGTCGAACTCGAAAACGATAAATATGTCCTGCGCCTGCCGCGCTATCAGGATTTCAGCCAGTGGCACCGGCTTCGCGCCGATAGCCGCCGATTTCTGGAGCCCTGGGAGCCGACATGGCGGCGCGACGAGCTGACCGAGGGATCGTTTCGCGCCCGAGTGATCCGCGGCAAACAGGAATATGCTTCGGGACAGGCAGTCCCGCTCTTCATTTTTCTAAGAAAGGACATGACGCTCGTTGGCGGCGTCACCATCGGCTATATCCGCCGGGGTGCGGCCCAAAGCTGCATGATCGGCTATTGGATGGGCGAGCGTTTTGCCGGCCAGGGCCATATGTTTGCCGCACTTCAACTGGTTATTCCTTATATCTTCGCCGGGCTTGAGTTGCACCGTATTGAAGCAGCCTGTATTCCAGACAATGCACGGAGCATTCGCCTGCTTGAGAAAGCCGGGTTCCAGCGGGAAGGCTACCTGCGCGGATATTTGAAGATCAACGGTCAGTGGCATGATCACGTGATGTTTTCACGTCTGGCCAGTGACGCGGATACAGGCAGGAAACCCAACAGCCGATGAACAAAGACCGCATGCTGCTGACGTCACCGTCCGGACGAGTGATCACGGTGATCGCAGCCCTTCTCCTGTCGGTATTCGCCCTTGCGGCGGGAACCGTGCAGGCGGCCGAACCGGTGAAGATTTCCCGCGACGATACTGCGCTGGACCTGACTGCCACGACCGAAATCTACGCCAACCAGGGCGAAGCCTTCCAGGTTTCCACCGCGGCCGGCGCCGATGGTATCCGCCGGCGTATCGAAGTGCGCGCAAGTTCGGAAAACCATCAGGGCGACTGGGCAGTCTTTGCGCTTGCCAATGTCTCGGAAGAGCAGCTTGAGCGCGTCATCGTCGCGCCGCACTTCCGTCTCGTCAATTCCAAGCTGTTCTGGCCCGATCTCGGCTCGCAGCGCATCATTGCCATTACCCCCAGCGAAGGTTTTGCGCTCGACCGCCAGCCGAGCGACGAAGCTGACGTCTTCCGCATCACGCTGAACCCCGGTGCCGTCATCACCTTCGTGGCTGAGCTTGCGACACCCGACCTGCCGCAGATCTATCTGTGGGAGCCGGATGCTTACAAGGACACGATCAACGCTTTCACGCTCTATCGCGGCATCGTACTCGGCATTGCCGGTCTGCTGGCGGTTTTCCTGACCATCCTTTTCGTCGTCAAGGGAACCTCGATGTTGCCGGCGACGGCGGCACTGGCCTGGGCGGTGCTCGGCTATATCTGCGTCGACTTCGGCTTCCTCGGAAAGCTGATCAGCGTCGCCTCGGCGGATCAACGAATATGGCGTGCCTGTGCGGAGGTGGCGCTCGCCTCGAGTTTCGTGATCTTCCTCTTCACCTATCTCAATCTCAACCGATGGCATGTGCATCTGGGTTACGCCACGCTTGCCTGGGTGCTGGGTCTTGCGCTGCTCTTCGGCGTTGCGATCTATGATCCGTCGATTGCGGCCGGCATTGCTCGGCTCTCCTTCGCACTGACGGCGGCGACCGGCCTCCTGCTGATCATCTACCTCGGCTTCAACCGCTANGACCGCGCCATCCTGCTTGTGCCTGCCTGGGCGCTGACGCTTGTGTGGCTGTTTGGCGCGTGGATGACGATCACCGGCCGGCTCGACAATGACATCATTCAGCCCGCACTCGGCGGCGGTCTCGTCCTCATCGTGCTCCTGATCGGTTTCACGGTCATGCAGCACGCCTTTGCTGGCGGCGCCTTCCAGCAGGGCCTGTTCTCCGATCTCGAACGCCAGTCGCTGGCGCTGACGGGCTCCGGCGACATGGTCTGGGACTGGGACGTAGCGCGCGACCGCGTCGTCACCATTCCCGATGTTTCCGTAAAACTCGGGCTTTCGCCGGGCACAATGCATGGCGCGGCGCGCAACTGGCTGCCGCGGCTGCACCCTGACGATCGCGACCGTTTCCGGGCAACGCTTGATGTGCTCCTGGAACATCGCCGCGGCCGGCTGAACCACGAGTTCCGCATCCGCGCCGAAGACGGGCACTTCCATTGGCTCCTGATCCGTGCCCGGCCGGTGCTCGGCTCGAACGGCGAAATCATTCGCTGCGTGGGCACGATCGTCGATGTGACCGAGCAGAAGAATTCCGTCGAGCGGCTGCTGCACGATGCGCTGCACGACAACCTGACGGGCCTGCCGAATCGGCAGGTCTTCATAGACCGCCTGCAGTCGGTGCTGACGCTGGCACCGGGTGGCGAGACGTTGCGTCCGACCGTGATGGTGATCGACATCGACCGCTACAAGCTGGTCAACGATTCGCTCGGAGTGGCCGCCGGCGACAATATCCTGATCGCACTCACCCGGCGTCTCCGCCGGCTTCTGAAACCGCAGGATACGCTGGCGCGTCTCTCGGGCGACCAGTTCGGTCTCATCCTTGTTTCCGAGCACGATCCGGCCAAGGTCGCCGATTTCGCCGATGCGATGAGCAAGGCGATCATGGTACCGATCAATTTCTCCAACCGCGAGATCATCCTGACCGCCTCGATCGGCCTTACCTCCTGGGTGGACCAGCAGGAAAGTGCATCCGGCCTGCTCAGCGACGCCGAGCTTGCCATGTATCGTGCCAAGCGCGCCGGTGGCAACCGCGTCGAGCCTTTCCAGCCGGCCTTCCGCGATTTCGGCACCGACCGCCTGCAGCTTGAATCGGATCTGCGCCGCGCCATCGAACGCAAGGAACTTTCGATGGTCTACCAGCCGATCGCGCGGCTGGAGGATGTCGAGATTGCCGGTTTCGAGGCGCTGATGCGTTGGGAACATCCCAAACGCGGCAATATCCCGCCCTCGGAATTCATCCCGATCGCCGAAGCTTCCGACATCATCGGCGCGCTCGGCATCTTCGCGCTGGAACAGGCGACCAACGACCTGATGGGGTGGCAGAACCAGACCGGCGAACTACCGATCTTCGTCTCCATCAACCTCTCCAGCGTGCAGCTTCTCAACAACGAGCTTTACGACGACGTCCGCTCGGTGCTGGCGAAAACCCATTGCGATCCTTCAAGGCTGAAACTGGAACTGACGGAATCCATGGTGATGGAAAATCCGGAACAGGCCCGTCTCGTTCTGCAGAAGCTGAAGGAAGCAGGCCTTGGCCTGGCGCTTGACGATTTCGGCACAGGCTATTCTTCGCTTGCCTATCTCACCCGCTTCCCCTTCGACACGATCAAGCTCGACAAGGCGCTGGTGCGCGACAACAGCGACAAGAAGGCAACCGTGCTGAGATCGGTGATCTCCATGGCGCGCGAGCTCGAGATGAAGGTGGTCGCCGAGGGCATCGAATCCAACGAGGATGCGATCGAGCTTGCCAAGATGGGCTGCAGCTATGGCCAGAGCTATCTCTTCGGTCCGCCGATGCCGTCGGAATCGGTGCTGCGACTGCTGAGGGAACGGTTTCCGCTGACGAAGCGGGCCTGAGCGGATTTGCCACAGAGGAATGCGGGGAGGACGCGGTTTACCGCCTTGCCCTCCCGGCCATGACAGTTATTCTGCCCGAAAACACAACCGGGAGGCCCCTTATGATCCTGCATTGCGTATTCATGCGGCTGAAGAGCGCCATGACACCAGATGACAAGCAGGCGCTATTCGACGCCATCGTGGCGCTGAAGCAGGTAATTCCAGGCATTCTGGATATCAAATACGGGCCGAATGTTTCACCCGAGGGGCTGCATGGCGGCTTCGTCGACGGATTTGCAGTGACCTTCGAGAGCCCGGAGGCCCGGGATACCTATCTCGTGCATCCCGAGCATGTGGCCGTCGGCGAGCGTATCGTCACGTCAACGGATGGAGGCCTGGCCGGCCTCCTCGTCTTCGATCTGGTTCTCTAATATTCCTTGATCAGCTCGATTTCGCCATCGCGGCCGAGAGCTGGTCAACATTGTAGCGGAACATCTTCTCGTAGGTCGGCGCCGGGCCTTTGATGTCCGACAACGATTCGACGTAAAGCTCACCGCCCGGTTTGGCTCCGGTGGCGGTGGCAACCTGTTTGACGAGCCGCGGATCGTTCGAGTTTTCGAAGAAGTAAGTCTTCACGCGCTCCTGCTTGATCTGCTCGATCAGCTTGGCGACGTCAGCGGCAGACGCTTCGCTTTCAGTCGAAAGTCCGAGCGGCGCCAGGAAGCTGACATTATACTCCCGGCCGAAGTAACCGAAAGCATCGTGGCTGGTCAGCACCTTGCGGCTGTTATCGGCGATCTTGTCGAACTTGGAATGGGCATAGGCATCCAGNTCGTCGAGCTTCTTNGTGTACTTTTCGGCATTGGCCTTGAAGGCTGCCGCATCGGCCGGATCGGCAGCGGACAGCGCTTTTTCGATGTTGGCGACCCAGATCTTCACGTTCACGGGGCTGTTCCAGACATGCGGATCGGTGACGGTCTTTCCGTCCTCTTCCATGGTGCGGGTGTTGATGCCCTCGGAGACCGTGATGGGTTTGCCCTTGTAGCCGGAGGCGGTGATGAGGCGATCCATCCAGCCTTCCAGCCCCTCGCCACTGACGAAGGTGACCTTTGCGGCGTTCAGCGCTTTGGCATCGGCCGGCGACGGCTCGAATTCATGGGGATCGCCGTTCGGGCCGACGAGACTCGTGACCTTGACGTGATCGCCGCCGACCTGGCGGACGACATCGGCAAGCACGGTGAAGGAAGCGACGACCTTCAGCGTTTCGGCCGAAGCCGGCACGGCCGAAAGCACCATCAGCACGGGCAAGGCGGCGGAGAGAAGCAGTCTGCGGGATATCATTGATGGCTCCTGTGATCAGCCCTTCAGATGCGGGCGGGGGAAGAAACGTCGGGCAAGGCCCGACGGCGCGAAGAAGATGGAGAGCCCGTAAAACAGCGCCGCCGTCATGATGATCGTTGGGCCGGAGGCAAGCTCGAGGTAATAGGACGCGATGAGGCCGAGATAGCCGGAAGCTGCGGCGCTGACCGCTGCTGTCATCATCATGGCCGGCAGACTGCGCGACCAGAGCTGGGCGATCGCCGCCGGCAGCATCATCAAGCCAACGGCCATCAACGTGCCGAGCGCCTGGAAGCTCGCGACAAGGTTCAGCACCACCAAGAGAAGGAAGAGAAAATGATAGACCGGGCCTCGCCCGGCGACGGCACGCAGGAAACCCGGATCGAAACATTCCGCGACCAGAGGTCGGTAGATGACCGCTAGTGCCAGCAAGGTAACCGATGTGATGGCGCCGATCTGCGTCAGTGCCGGTGCATCGATGGCAAGGATCGTGCCGAACAGCACATGCAGCAGATCGATGTTGGAGCCTCGCAGCGAGACGATAAGCACGCCGAGGGCCAGCGAGGCGAGATAGAAGCTCGCAAAGCTCGCGTCTTCCTGAAGCACGGTCATGCGACTGACGACGCCGGACAGCAGTGCGACAGAAAGGCCNGCGACAAGNCCGCCAATGCCCATTGCAGTCAGCGACAGCGAGCCGGCAACGAGATAGCCGATCGCCGCCCCCGGAAGCACTGCATGGCTCATGGCGTCTCCCATCAGGCTCATGCGTCGCAGCATCAGGAAGACGCCGATGGGNCCGGAGCCGAGACCAAGGCACAGGCAGGCGACGAGCGCGCGGCGCATGAAGCCATAATCGGCAAAGGGAGCGAAGAAGATATCGTAGGCCNTCATGCCGCCGGCTCGCAGGCTTCGGCATCCTCGTCCCAACGTTCGGCCATGGCGCGAGCCTCAAGCAGATTGGCTGACGACATGACCTCCTGCGTCATCCCCCAGCCGATCAGCCGGCGGGCGAGCAGCAGGGTTTCCGGGAAATGCGCCCTCACCTGCTCGAAATCGTGGAGCACGGCGATCACTGTCCGGCCGTCGCCGTGCCAGCGGGCGATGATATCGAGCAGGTCCCTGGTCGTGCGGGCGTCGATGGCGGTGAAGGGTTCATCGAGCAGGATGACACGGGCATCCTGCAACAGCAGGCGGGC
>Ga0055524_1001514_pt1 | contig 13166 bp, 10 predicted proteins | sample AraplaCol_mCL_r2_2_FD_55011 | JGI IMG/M metagenome (GOLD analysis project Ga0055524, IMG submission 55011) | Arabidopsis root microbial communities from North Carolina, USA - plate scrape MF_Col_mCL_r2 | ecosystem: Host-associated > Plants > Roots > Endosphere | place: USA: North Carolina...
GGGATGACGGTCACGGTGCGGCGGTGCCCCACGGTGGGAGGGGGGCGGAGGTTGCTGGCGGGAAAGCGGGGAGGCGCGGGGGCAGAGAACCAAAACAAAAAGCCCAGCATTTCTGCTGGGCTTTTCGATGAAACTGGTGGGTGGTACAGGGATTGAACCTGTGACCCCTGCCGTGTGAAGGCAGTGCTCTACCGCTGAGCTAACCACCCCTTGCTGCTGCGACACCGTTGTTGCTTCGTGTCGTGCAGTGGAGAANCGAGATTATGCCGATGGGTCAGTATCTTGTAAAGCCCTTTTTCGAACTTTCTGCAAAAAAGTTGTGAGGGNCGAGGNACTGGGCTATTGGACNGTCGCGGTGGCGGGCACTTCGGCCGGCACTTCGATCTGCCAGACCGTCTTGCCGCCGCTGGCCTTGTCCAGTTCCTTGAGCACGGCGGCGTGCGCGGTGATCTCGGTTTCGGTGGCCAGCAGCACAGGCAGGGTCAGGGCCGACAGGTCGGCCGTGGCGCGGGCCTCGCCGCCCGTGGCGCCGCCGTCGAGCATGTCGATGACCAGCGAGTTCTGGCCGCGCGTCATGGCCAGGTAGACCTCGGCCAGCAGTTCGGCGTCGAGCAGTGCGCCGTGCAGCGTACGGTGGGCGTTGCTCACGCCCAGGCGGTCGCACAGGGCGTCCAGCGAGTTGCGCTTGCCCGGGAACATCTGGCGCGCTTCGCGCAGGGTGTCGATCACGTTGGCCACGTGGCTGCGGAACGTGGGCAGGCCGTGCAGCTGGAATTCCATTTCCAGGAAGCCCATGTCGAACGCGGCGTTATGGATGATCAACTCGGCGTCGCGCACGAATGCCTGGATCTCGTGCATGACCTCGGCGAACTTCGGCTTGTCGGCCAGGAAGTCGCCGGTCAGCCCGTGAATGGCCACGGCGTCTTCGGGCACGTCGCGCTCCGGGTTGATATAGAAGTGCAGGTTGCGGCCGGTCAGGCGGCGGTTCACCAGTTCCACGCAGCCAATTTCGATCAGGCGATCGCCGGTGGCGTGGTTCAGGCCGGTGGTTTCGGTGTCGAGGACGATCTGTCGCATGGGGCAGGATTGTAATCGCTTGCTTGGGGGTGCCGGAGATCGGCGCCGGTAAAAGGCGCTGATGAGGACGCCGCCGTCAGGCGTTGAGCGACTCCACGCCCCGGTTGGCCAGGCGGTCGGCGCGTTCGTTGCCGGGGTGGCCGGCGTGGCCGCGCACCCAGTGCCATTCGATCACGTGCGGCTGGCGCACTTCATCAAGCATCTGCCAGAGGTCGGCGTTCTTGACCGGCTTCTTGTCGGCCGTCTTCCAGCCGCGCGCCTTCCAGCCGGTAATCCATTCGCTGATGCCTTTCTGCACGTACTGCGAGTCTGTATAGATATTGACGACGCAGGGCCGCTTGAGCGCGCGCAGGGCCTCGATCACGGCCATCAGTTCCATGCGGTTGTTCGTGGTCGGGTTCTCGCCGCCGAACAGTTCCTTCTCGTGGCCGCCGGCCACCAGCACGGCGCCCCAGCCGCCGCGGCCGGGATTGCCCTTGCAGGCGCCGTCGGAGTAAATCGTGACTTCTTGCATTGACTAAAATCTGTTGGGCCCGGCGCTAGTTGCCGGGCGTGGTCTTATGGTGCTTGCCGTGGGTGCCCGTGGGCGTGGCCACGGGGGCGGATACCGGCGTGAGCGCGGTCTTGGGGTTCTTCCAGGCCGGGCCCACCAGCCGGATGTTTTTGACGCGCTTGACGGCCGAGATCATGTACGTGGCGCCGAAGATCGGCCACCAGCGGTCGCCGGCCTTCTCCATGAACGCGGCGCGCTGCAGCCAGCGGTCGGTGCGGTAGGGCGGGCAGTAGCAGCCAAAGCGCCCGCGGATGATCTCGAAGCCCAGCAGCTTGAGCCAGTCCTTGATCCGGACGAAGCCGATGGTCTGCGCGTCGCTGGGCAGGAACGGCGAGGCGCCCAGCCGGTTCAGGCCCTGGCGCGCGCCCCACAGGCTCATCGGGTTGAAACAGGTCACCACCACGCGGCCCTCGGGCATCAGCACGCGCGACACTTCGCGCAGCACTTCATGCGGATCTTCCGAGAATTCCAGGATGTGGGGCAGGGTGACCAGGTCGATGCTCTGCGTGTCGAATGGCAGTTCGTCGAAGCGGCACAGCAGCTGGCGGGCATCGGGATGGGTCTGGCGCGGGCCGTGGGGGCCGGCGCGGTCGTCCAGGGCCAGCGCCGTGAACGGCATGCGGTTCTCGCGCAGCGTGTCCATGTGCGGCATGCCCATCTGCACGGCGTGNTAGCCGAAGATGTCTGCCACCGTCCGGTCATACTGCCGCGCTTCCCAGCCGAGCATGTACTGCCCGGGCGGCGAGGCGAGCCATTCTTCCCAATCTATAATCGGTCGGTTGGACATAGGAGCACACATGTTGAAAGTGGAGCCGATCCCCGCCTTTCAGGACAACTATATCTGGGCCATTCACGACGGCAAAAGCGCCGCCGTGGTGGATCCAGGCGAGGCCGAGCCGGTGGAGCGCTTTCTGGCGCAACGCGGGCTGGCACTGGGCGCTATTGTAATCACGCATCACCACGGCGATCACCAGGGCGGTGTGGCGGCGCTGCTCGAACGCCATGCCACGGGGCCCGACGGGGCGCCGCTGCCGGTGGTCGGGCCGGCCGGCGAGCGCATCGGCCACCGCACCCAGGCGGTGCGCGAAGGCGATACGGTGACGCTGGACCATCCGCCCGCCAGCTTCCAGGTGCTCGACGTGCCGGGCCATACCGCCGGCCACGTGGCCTACGTGGGCGACCTGCCGGGCGCTGGCCCGGTGGTGTTCTGCGGCGACACCCTGTTCGCCAGCGGTTGTGGCCGGCTGTTCGAAGGGTCGCCGGCCCAGATGCTCACCTCGCTGGACAAGCTGGCCGCCTTGCCCGGCGCGACCCGCGTCTATTGCGCCCATGAATACACGCGCAGCAACGTGCGCTTTGCCCAGGCCGTGGAGCCGGGCAATGCCGACCTGTCCGCCTGGTCGGCGCGCGTGGACGCGCTGCGTCAGGCCGATACGCCGACCGTGCCCACCACGGTGGCCCTGGAACGTGCCGTCAACCCGTTCCTGCGTTCGCGCGAGCCGGCGGTGCGGCAGGCAGTACAGGCGCAGGGCGGCGACGTCAGCACGGACGCGGCGGCGTTCGGCGCGCTGCGCGGCTGGAAGGACAATTTCCGGTAAGACATTGAAGACGTTAGGGGCGGCGCGGGACAACCCGCGCCGCATCTTCTTTATCGGAAGATGTCCAAATTGCATCTTGGGGAAAATCTCATTGACGCCAACCCGCCTTTTCCATAGGATCAGGCCAAATTTTTGGCGTCACTTTCAGAGAACTTAATGCGATTTGGTCGATTTCTGGCGGTAGTTGCGTGTGCCGCGCTGCTTGCAGCCTGCGCCAGCACACCCACACCGCCTGCCGGCGAGATGGCCGGCACACCGACCGCCCTGGAATCCGGTCCGCCCAAGGACCCGCTCAATACCCTGAACAGCACCGGCCGCGCCGGCTCGCTCTCCAGCACCACCGTGGTCAATGTCGACCAGGTCAGCGTGGACTGGCTGCGCGGCCCGTCCAGCGATATCTGGGACCGCATCCGCAAGGGCTTTGGCATGCCCGACCTCGAGGGCACGCTGGTCGATGACCGCACCCAGTGGTATGCCGCCAAGCCCGACTATATGGAGCGGATGGTGGGCCGGTCGAGCCGCTACCTCTACCACATCGTGGAGGAGCTCGAGCGCCGCAAGATGCCTACCGAGCTGGCCCTGCTGCCGTTCGTGGAGAGCGCGTTCAACCCCCAGGCGGAATCCACGGCCAAGGCGGCCGGGATGTGGCAGTTCATCCCCAGCACGGGCAAGTCCTACAACCTCAAGCAGAACATGTTCCGCGACGAGCGGCGCGACGTGCTGGCGTCCACCGACGCCGCGCTCGACTACCTCTCGCGGCTCTATGACATGTTCGGCGACTGGCACCTGGCGCTGGCGGCCTACAACTGGGGTGAGGGCGCGGTGTCGCGGGCCATCGCGCGCAACCAGGCGCGCGGGCTGCCCACCGACTACGCCAGCCTGACCATGCCGAACGAGACGCGCTACTACGTGCCGAAGCTGCAGGCGGTGAAGAACATCATCGCCAACCCGGCCGCGTATGGCGTGAAGCTGCCCGAGATTCCGGACCACCCGTACTTTGTGACGGTCACCACGTCGCGCGATATCGACGTGGCGCTGGCGGCCAAGCTCGCCAACATGCCGCTGGACGAATTCAAGGCGCTGAACCCGTCGTTCAACCGNCCGGTGATCCTGGGCGCGGCCAATCCGCAGATTCTGCTGCCGTTCGATAACGCGGAGCGGTTCCAGTACAACCTCAACACCTACCGCGGCGGCCTGTCGAGCTGGACGGCGCTGACCGTGGACAGCCGCGAACGCGTGGAGGCGCTGGCGGCGCGGCTCAATGTCGATGCCGACACGCTGCGCGAGATCAACCGCATTCCCAAGGGCATGCGGCTGAAGGCGGGCTCGACGGTGATGATTCCGCGCACCGGCCACCATGACCAGGACATCAGCGCCTCGCTGGTGGACACCGCCATGCTGGCCGTGGAGCCCGACGTGCCGGACGCGCGGCGCGTGGTGGTCAAGGCGGGCCGCAAGGATACGGTGGCCTCGGTGGCGCGGCGCTATGGCGTGTCCGCCAGGCAGGTGCAGTCGTGGAACAAGCTGTCGGGCAGCAAGCTGGTGGCCGGGCAGAGCCTGGTGCTGATGGTGCGGCCCAACTCGCCGGCGGCGGCGCGTGCCGAACGTGGCGACGACGGCGACGACACGCCGGCGCGCGCCGCGACGGGCAAGGCCCGCGGCAAGGCGCAGCCGGCAGCCAAGTCGGCCAGGAGCGAGAAGGCCGAGCCGCGCAAGCGCATGGTGGTGGAAGCCTCGTCGCGCAAATCGGCCGCCAAGCCAGCCGGCAAGGCTACGGCCACGCCGGCCAAGTCGGCATCGTCGAAGACCAGCAAGGGCCATACGCGCTAACGCGGCGTAGCCATACGCCGACGCGCCGGGCGGACCGTCATGGTCCGCCTGCGCGTGCGTTGCGCCCGATCAAGGACCCATCCCGCCTTGCCCGGCCACAGTGACGGCTTTCCATCCGGAGCCGCCGTCACATGGCACTTTCCCGAGTTTTTCTGACATTGCCGCTCGTCGTGGCTTGCATGGGCGCCGCGTGCGATACCGTGCGCGACGACGCCGAGCCGCAACATCCGATACCGAAGCTGATGGCCCACCGGGGCGGCACGGCCGATCACCCCGAAAACACGCTGGTTGCCATCGAATCGTCGCTGGCAGAGCGGGCCGACATGATCTGGCTGTCGGTGCAGTTGAGCGCCGACCACGAACCGGTGCTGTACCGGCCCGCCACGCTGGACGCGCTGACGAATGGCAGCGGCAGGGTGGCCGACTGGAGCGCTGCGGCGTTGGCCCGGCTCAACGCAGGATGGCAGTTTGCCGAAACCATGGCCGACGGCACGCGGCACTACCCGTATCGCAACCACCCGGTAGGTATTCCGACGCTGCGCGACGCGTTGCAAAGCATTCCCGCCCACGTGCCCGTGGTGCTGGACATGAAATCGAACCCGGCCCAGGCGCTGACGGTGGCCGTGGCGCAGGTGCTGACCGCCGAGAACGCGTGGGGCCGCGTGCTGATCTATTCCACTGACGCCGAATTCCAGCGCACCTTTGCCGCCTGGCCCCGGGCGCGCCTGTTCGAGTCGCGCGATACCACGCGCGGCCGGCTGGTGCGCGCCACGCTGGGGCAGGCCTGCGGTACGCCGNCGACGTCGGGCACCTGGGCGGGCTTCGAGCTTCGCCGCGANGTCGAGGTGGTGGAGACCTTCACGCTCGGGCAAGGNCGATCGCCNGTCNACGCGGTGTTCTGGACCGATGCGTCGGTGCAGTGCTATCGCCAGGCGTCGCCGGTGAATCTGGTGGCGTTTGGCATCCACGACATGGCTGGCCTGTGCGAGTCCAAAAGGCTGGGGCTTGATGCGGTCATGGTAGATTCTCCAAAAAAGATGGCCGGCATCCGGGACCAGCTGATGCGGAACCCGGCGCTGTGCGGCAAGTAGTGTGGCCAGCAGTGCGGCAACAGCGCCCCGCGCCGGCAGTCGCCGCCACTCCAGCCCTGGCTGCCGCCATCGGTACCGCATTCACGACAGATGACAAAGCGGAGGAGACACATCATGACGGCAAGCCGCGCGCTGCACGCGCGCTCCCTGTCCGACAAGGCAGGATTCTGGGCCGAACAGGCAGCACGGATCGATTGGGAAACCCCGTTCGAACGTGTGCTGGACGACAGTCACCCGCCATTCGCCCGCTGGTTCGTCGGCGGGCGCACCAACCTTTGCCATAACGCGATCGATCGCCACCTCGCGGCGCGCGGCGACCAGCGCGCGCTGGTCTATGTGTCCACCGAGACCGATGCCGAGCGCGTCTACACCTACCGCGAACTGCATGACGAGGTGAGCCGCATGGCCGCCATCCTGCTGGCGCTGGGCGTGGGGCGCGGTGACCGCGTGCTGGTCTATATGCCGATGATTCCCGAGGCGATGTTCGCGATGCTGGCGTGCGCCCGGATTGGCGCGGTGCATTCGGTGGTGTTCGGCGGGTTTGCCTCGGTAAGCCTGGCGGCGCGCATCGACGACGCGAAGCCGAAGGTGATCGTCAGTGCCGATGCCGGCTCGCGCGCGGGCAAGGTCGTGCCGTACAAGCCGCTGCTCGACGAGGCCATCCGGCTGGCCGGCCATCATCCGGACAAGGTGCTGCTGGTGGATCGCAAACTGGCCGACATGCCACGTACCGACGGGCGGGACGAGGACTACGCCGCCTGGCGGGAAAAGGTGGCCGGCCAGCCCGTGCCGTGTGTCTGGCTGGAGTCGAGCGAGCCGTCGTATGTGCTCTATACCTCGGGCACCACGGGCAAGCCCAAGGGCGTGCAGCGCGACACCGGCGGCTATGCGGTGGCGCTGGCTACCTCGATGGCCTATATCTTCTGCGGCCAGCCGGGCGACACCATGTTCACGGCCTCGGACGTGGGCTGGGTGGTGGGCCACAGCTATATCATCTACGCGCCGCTGCTGGCCGGCATGACGACGGTGATGTACGAGGGCACGCCGATCCGCCCCGACGGCGGCATCCTGTGGCGCATCGTCGAAAAGCATGGCGTGAACATCATGTTCAGCGCGCCCACGGCCATCCGCGTGCTCAAGAAACAGGATCCGGCGCTGCTCCGGCGCCATGATTTGTCCAGCCTGCGCCTGCTGTTCCTGGCGGGCGAGCCGCTGGACGAACCGACCGCGCGCTGGATTCAGGACGGCATCGGCAAGCCAGTGGTCGACAACTACTGGCAGACCGAATCGGGCTGGCCGATCATCGCCATCCAGCGCGGCGTGGAGGCCTTGCCCGCGAAACTGGGCTCGCCCGGCGTGCCGGCCTATGGCTATGACNTGCGCATCGTGGACGAGGTGACCGGCGAGGAATGCCCNCCGAACCAGAAGGGCGTGGTGGCCATCGACTACCCGCTGCCGCCTGGCTGCATGACCACGGTCTGGGGCGACGACGAGCGCTTCGTCCGCACGTACTGGTCGTCGGTGCCGAACCGGCAGTGCTATTCCACGTTCGACTGGGGCGTGCGCGACGAAGACGGCTACGTGTTCATCCTGGGCCGTACCGACGATGTGATCAACGTGGCCGGGCACCGGCTGGGCACCCGCGAGATCGAGGAAAGCCTGTCGTCGCATCCGGGCGTGGCCGAGGTGGCCGTGGTCGGCGTGCAGGATGCGCTGAAAGGGCAGGTGGCGCTGGGGTTCTGCATTGCCCGCGATGCCAGCCGCACCGGCTCCGAGGCCGACCGTCTGGCCTTCGAGGGCGAACTGATGAAGACCGTGGAGCNGCAACTGGGCGCGGTGGCGCGGCCGGCACGCGTGTTCTTCGTCAACGCGCTGCCNAAGACGCGGTCTGGCAAGCTGCTGCGGCGCGCCATCCAGGCGGTGGCGGAAGGNCGCGATCCGGGCGACCTGACGACNATCGAGGACCCGACGGCGCTGGATCAGGTGAAGACCGCATTGGTGCATCCGGCCGGTTAGCCGTCAGTCGTATTCGTCGCGCGGCCTGAGCACGGCTCCGGATGACGTAAAAAGCACCGGAGCCGTTCAACCCCTTCGAAATACCGCTTGCCACGCGCCCGTCCCCGGCCTAATATTTTAAGCATAAAATATTTAACCCTGATGTGATCCTCGCGGCGGCGTGGCCGGTGGCGGGCAGGAGACGAATCAAATGCGTGTGCTCTGTATCGGTGGCGGGCCGTCCGGCTTGTACTTCGGCCTGCTGATGAAGCTGCAGGATCCGTCCAACGAGGTGGTGGTGGTGGAGCGCAACCGCCCCTACGACACGTTTGGCTGGGGCGTGGTCTTCTCCGACGCCACGCTGGAGAACCTGAAGCAGGCCGACCCGGCAAGCGCGGCCGAGATCAACGCGGCCTTCAACCACTGGGACGATATCGACATCCACATNGGCGGCCGGACCATCCGCTCCGGCGGCCACGGCTTNATCGGCATCGGCCGCAAGCGCCTGCTCAACATCCTCCAGGCGCGCTGCGAGGCGCTGGGCGTGAAGCTGGTGTTCGAGACCGATGTCAGCGACGACCAGGCTCTGGCGCAGCAGTACCAGGCCGACCTGGTGATTGCCGCCGACGGCATCAACAGCCGCATCCGCACGCGCTACGCCGACACCTTCGCGCCCGATATCGACACCCGCCAGTGCCGCTTTGTCTGGCTCGGCACGCACAAGCTGTTCGACGCGTTCACGTTCGCGTTCGAAAAGACCGAGCATGGCTGGTTTCAGGCCCACGCCTACCGGTTCGACGACAGCACATCCACGTTCATCGTCGAGGCGCCGGAGCGCGTGTGGCGCGCCGCCGGCATCGAGCAGATGAGCCAGGAAGAGGGCGTGGCGTACTGCGAGACGCTGTTCGCACGCTATCTGGACGGCCACAAGCTCATCAGCAACGCCACGCATCTGCGCGGCTCGGCGAACTGGATTCGCTTTCCGCGCGTGATCTGCCACCGCTGGGTGCACTGGAACACGCTGGCCGACGGGCGTCGCGTGCCCGTGGTGCTGATGGGCGATGCCGCGCACACGGCGCACTTCTCGATCGGGTCTGGCACCAAGCTGGCGCTGGAAGACGCGATCGACCTGGCCAAGGAGATCGGCACGCAGCGCGCCACCGGCGTCGATGGCCTGCCCGAAGCGCTGGCGCGCTACGAAGCCACGCGCAGCGTGGAGGTGCTGAAGATCCAGAACGCTGCGCGCAATTCCACGGAATGGTTCGAGAACGTCGAGCGCTACGCGGGCATGGCGCCCGAGCAGTTCGCCTATTCGCTGCTGACGCGCTCGCAGCGTATTTCGCATGAAAACCTGCGCGTGCGCGACGCGGCCTACGTGGATGGTTTCGAGCAGTGGCTGGCCGCGCAGGCGGGCGTGCCGGCGCACACGCTGAAGCTGCGGGCCGATGCGGGCGATGCGGCGCTGCCGCCGATGTTCACGCCGTTCACGGTTCGCGGCGTCACGCTGAAGAACCGCGTGGTGGTGAGCCCGATGGCGATGTACTCGGCGGTCGATGGCGTGCCGGGCGACTTTCATCTGGTTCACCTGGGCGCGCGCGCGATGGGCGGCGCGGCGATGGTGGTGGCCGAAATGACCTGCGTGTCGCCCGAGGCGCGTATCACGCCCGGATGCCCGGGGCTGTGGAACGACGCCCAGCGCGATGCCTGGAAGCGCATTGTCGACTTCGTGCACGCGACCGGCGACGCGAAGATCGCCATCCAGCTTGGCCATGCGGGGCGCAAGGGCTCCACGCAGCTTGGCTGGGAAAAGATGGACTATCCGCTGGCCGAGGGCAACTGGCCGCTGGAATCGGCCTCGGCCCTGCCGTACCTGCCTGGCATCTCGCAGGTGCCGCGCGAGATGACGCGCGACGACATGGTGCGCGTGCGCGACGACTTCGTGGCCAACGCGCGCCGTGCGGCCGAAGCGGGGTTCGACTGGCTCGAACTGCATTGTGCGCACGGCTACCTGCTGTCCAGCTTCATCTCGCCGCTGACCAACGTGCGCACCGACACGTACGGCGGCACGCTGGCCAACCGGCTGCGCTTTCCGCTCGAAGTGTTTGCCGCCGTGCGCGCCGTGTGGCCGCAGGACAAGCCGATGTCGGTGCGGATTTCGGCGCACGACTGGGTGGACGGCGGCATCACTGCCGACGACGCGGTGGAGATCGCCCGGGCGTTCAAGGCCGCGGGTGCCGACATGATCGACTGCTCGTCCGGGCAGGTAAGCCCCGACCAGGCGCCGGTCTACGGCCGCATGTACCAGACGCCGTTTGCCGACCGCATCCGCAACGAGGCCGGCATTCCGACGATTGCCGTGGGCGCCATCTTCGAGGCCGACCACGTCGACAGCATCGTCGCCGCCGGCCGCGCCGACCTCTGCGCCATCGCGCGACCGCATCTGGCAGACCCTGCCTGGACGCTGCACGAGGCGGCCCGGCTCGGCTTCCGCGACGTGGCGTGGCCGAAGCAGTACGTGGCGGGCAAGCGGCAACTGGAAACCAATCTGGCGCGCGCGGCTGCGTACGCGCAGCAACCGGGGAAGTGACGATGACACTCCCCTTGCAAGGCCAGCACGCGCTGGTGACAGGTGGCGGACGCGGTATCGGCGCAGCCATCGCGCGCCGGCTGCTGGAAGACGGCGCCAGCGTCACGCTGGTGGGGCGCGACTGCACCGTGCTGGATGCGGCGATGCAGGCGCTGGCACCGCTGGCCGTGGCAGGCGCCAAGCTCGGCACGGCGCCAGCCGACGTGACCGACCCCGACGCCATCGGCGCGGCATTCGCCCGGGCCGCCGCCGAACGCGGGCCGGTAACGCTGCTGATCAACAACGCCGGCCAGGCGCACAGCGTGCCGTTCCTCAAGACCGACCTGGCGGTGTGGCAACGCATGCTCGACGTCAACCTGACCGGCACCTTCCTGTGCACCCAGGCCGCGCTGCCGNNGATGCTGGNGGAAGGCGCGGGCCGCATCGTGAACGTGGCGAGCACGGCGGGGCTGGTGGGCTACGGCTACGTCAGCGCGTACTGCGCGGCCAAGCATGGCGTCATCGGCCTGACGCGGGCGCTGGCACTGGAGCTGGCGCCCAAGGGCATCACGGTCAATGCGGTGTGCCCGGGCTATACCGAAACCGACATCGTGCGCGATGCGGTGGCGAACATCGTGGCCAAGACCGGCCGCACCGAGGACCAGGCGCGCGCCGAACTGGCCGCCCGCAACCCGCAGAAGCGGCTGGTGCGGCCCGACGAGGTAGCCGACGCCGTGGCATGGCTGTGCCGTCCGGGCGCATCGGCAATCACCGGGCAAGCCATCCCGGTGGCCGGCGGCGAAGTAATGGCGGGTTGAAATGCTTGATTGGCTCCCCTCTCCCACGCAGTGGGAGAGGGGTCGGGGGAGAGGGCACAGCGCTTCAAGCCACGGCGGCGGCATCGTGAACGGCCGACCCTCTCCCCCAGCCCCTCTCCCGCGAGCGGGAGAGGGGAGAAACACAGACTGTGGGCGGGAGAGGTTGAAATACTTGTTTGGCTCCCCTCTCCCGCGGGCGGGAGAGGGGAGAACAGAGACTGGAGTGAGACAACAGATGACCGACATTGCACTGGATATGCGCCATCACCGGCGCGCATTCGCCAGCTATCAGCCGAAGCACTTCCTGTGGTCGGTTTCGGCCGACGGCAAGGTGGCCACGATCACGCTGAACCGGCCCGAGCGCAAGAATCCGCTGACGTTCGATTCCTACGCGGAGCTGCGCGATCTGTTCCGCGGCCTGTGCTATGCCACCGACATCAAGACTGTGGTGGTCACTGGCGCCGGCGGCAACTTCTGCTCGGGCGGCGACGTGCACGAGATCATCGGGCCGCTGACGCGCATGTCGATGCCGGAGCTGCTCGACTTCACGCGCATGACTGGCGACCTGGTTAAGGCGATGCGCGCCTGCCCGCAGCCGATTGTCAGCGCGATCGACGGCATCTGCGCCGGCGCCGGCGCCATGATGGCGCTGGCCTCTGACATGCGGCTGGGCACCGCGCAGGCCAGGACGGCGTTCCTGTTCGTGCGCGTGGGCCTGGCCGGCGCCGACATGGGCGCCTGCACGCTGCTGCCGCGCATGATCGGGCAGGGCCGCGCCAGCGAGCTGCTCTATACCGGGCGCGCGATGAGCGCCGAGGAAGGGCTGCAGTGGGGCTTCTTCAATGCCCTGCATCCGTCCGATGCGGTGCTGGCCGAGGCCCAGGCGCTGGCGGCGCAGATCGCGGCGGGCCCGACGTTCGCCCATGGGGTGACCAAGAAGCTGCTGCATCAGGAATGGAACATGGGGCTGGACGAGGCCATCGAGGCCGAGGCCGAGGCGCAGGCCATCTGCATGCAGACGCGCGATTTCCGCCGGGCCTACGACGCGTTCGTGGCGAAGCAGAAGCCCGTATTCGGAGGCGATTGAGGAGCCAGCATGAGCGACAAGACGTATCTGGACCTGCCGTTCTTCGATGACGCGCACCGCTCGCTGGAGCGCGAGCTCGATGCCTGGAGCACGGCGCATCTGCGCGATATCGACCACCACGACGCCGACGCGGCATGCCGCGCGCTGGTGCGGCAACTCGGGCAGGCCGGCTGGCTGCGCTACTGCGTGCCGGCGGCGTTCGGCGGCGCGTTGCCCGCGCTCGACTCGCGCGCGCTGTGCGTGCTGCGCGAGACGCTGGCACGGCACGACGGCCTGGCCGACTTCGCCTTCGCGATGCAGGGGCTGGGCTCGGGCGCCATCACGCTGGCCGGCAGCGACGCCGTGCGCGAACGCTACCTGCCACGCGTGGCGCGGGGCGAGGCGATTGCGGCGTTTGCGCTGTCGGAGCCCGAGGCCGGCTCCGACGTGGCGGCGATGCAGTGCAGCGCGCGGCTGTCGGCGGACGGCAGCCACTATGTGCTGGATGGCGCCAAGACGTGGATCTCGAACGGCGGCATTGCCGACTTCTATTGCGTGTTCGCGCGCACCGG
>Ga0055524_1001519_pt1 | contig 13128 bp, 8 predicted proteins | sample AraplaCol_mCL_r2_2_FD_55011 | JGI IMG/M metagenome (GOLD analysis project Ga0055524, IMG submission 55011) | Arabidopsis root microbial communities from North Carolina, USA - plate scrape MF_Col_mCL_r2 | ecosystem: Host-associated > Plants > Roots > Endosphere | place: USA: North Carolina...
CTCTCCCTCGAACTTGGGCTACCGCCCAGACCATGGGGCCATCGATCTGATGCATCCAGACCGAATTGTGCGACATACAAGGGGCCGGGGGAGAGGGTGCGGCGGTGCAAATTGCCGATGTCGCGTCTTGCATCGCCCGCCCTCTTCCCCAACCCCTCTCCCACGCGTGGGAGAGGGGAGCAGCGTGCCGGTGCGATCAAGCTCGTTCACGGCTGACACGACAGCTTCTTGTGATCTGGGGCAAAGGTGACGATCGACGCCGCACGATAGCCTGTCAAATTTCCGTTGCGGTCCAGCCAGGCACTCGCCCAAGCACACATCGAGTCGACGCGCGTGCCGAATGAGAAAGAACGAGCATCATGAGCATGTCAGCCTTCACACGCCGCCCGCGACCGCAAGCCGCCGTGGGCATCCTGCTGTTAGGCCCATTTCTGGCGGGCATATCCTCGTTGGCCCACGCCCGGGGGGAGCAATGCACATATACGGCAAGCAGCAATTCAATCAGCTTCGATCCCGTCAGCAGCCCGCGCGACACGCCAATCGGCGGCGCGCTCAGCGACGTCATCACGATGACGAATACCGTGAGCTGCCCGTCGAATTACAGTTACTCCTCGCCATGGAACTCGGGCTTCTATCTTCAGATTCGCTCTCGGTCGCGTGTCTCGGCCGCTGTGCCAGGAGTGTGGGAAACGAACACGCGGGGCATCGGCGTGCGCGTCATCAGCCTGGACTACTCGAACGGCCACGTGCTCTCGCAGGTGGGCATGGGCATCCAGGACAATTTCGGACCCTGGGTGGGCCGAACGACCTCCCCGTACTCCGGCACGTACCGGTTCTCGTTCCAATTGATAAAGACGGGGGAGGTAACCGGTAGCGGGCAGATCAGCGTGGGATCGATGTACTACCTGATGAGCCACAACGTCCGCGATGACGTCACGTCGCGGCCCCTGGTAGCGATGGCCCTGGCGCCGACTCCATTCACTGCGCGCACGTGCACCGTCAGCACGAGAGGGGTCACCGTTGACTTGCCACCCATGGGCGCCAATACATTGGCTGCTGTCGGCGGCAGCCAAAGCAGCACACCGTTCGTGATCGGACTGCGGTGCGATCAGAATTTCAACGTATTTGTGACGATGACCGATGCGACAACGCCGGCCAATCGCACCGACACCTTGACACTCGCAGCCAACTCGACGGCGCGCGGCGTAGGCGTGCGAATGCGGGACACAAACCAGGCAGCGGTCCGGCTCGGCCCCGATTCGCCGGTGGCCGGCAATACCAATCAGTGGCTGGTGGGACCAGCCACCGACATGATGACCATTCCGATGACCGCCGAGTATGTCGCGACCGGTGCCGTCGAGCCCGGCATCGTGCGGGCGCTGGCAACCTTCACCATGAGCTATCAGTAGGCGGAAGCCTGCCGTACGCTTGCTCGCTCCCCTCTCCCGCCAGGCGGGAGAGGGGCCGGGGGAGAGGGCGCGGCGGTTCAAATTGCCGATGTCGCGTCTTGCATCGCTCGCCCTCTCCCCCAACCCTCTCCCACGCGTGGGAGAGGGGAGCTGACATCAGCCGTTCTTACACCACGAACGGCAGTTGCCGCTGGCGCTTGCCTGTGAGGCGGAACAGTGCGTTGGCCACGGCCGGGGCGATGCCCGGCGTGCCTGGTTCGCCCAGGCCGGTGGGGTTGTCGTTCGACGGCACGAAGAACACGTCCACCACGGGGGTGTCGGGCATGCGCGGCGGCGGGTAGTCAGGGAAGTTGCTGTTCTTGACCGCGCCGTTCTCGATTTCGATGGCAAAGCCGGGCTTGGTCATCGACAGCCCGAACACGCAGCCGCCCTGAATCTGTGCCTCGGCGGTCAGCGGATTGACCACGCGGTTCGCATGCACGCCGGCCGTCACGCGATGCACGCGCGGCTCGCCCTTCACCACCGACACATCCACCACGTACGCCACCACCGTGCCGAACGACTCGTGCACGGACACGCCCCAGGCATGGCCCTTCGGCAACTTCTTCTTGCCGTAGCCGGACTTCTCCACGGCCAGTTGCAGCGCGGCGCGATGGCGCGCGTGCTTCTTCTCGTCGAGCCGTGCCAGGCGCCAGGCCACAGGGTCCTGCTTCGCGGCGGTGGCCATTTCGTCGGCCAGCGTTTCCTTGACGTAGGCCGTGTGCGTGTTGCCCACCGAGCGCCACCACAGCACCGGCACCTCCACCTTGGGGTGATGCACGTGCAGCTGCAGCGGCAGGTCGTAGTCGTTCTCGACAATGCCTTCGGTCATGGTGGCGTCCACGCCGTTCTTGACCATCATCGGCTCGAACGGCGTGCCGCTGATGATCGACTGGCCGACGATGGTGTGCTGCCAGCCCACGACCTTGCCCTGCGCGTCCACGCCGATGCGCGCGCGGTGCACGTGCAGCGGACGGTAGTAGCCGCCCTTGATGTCGTCCTCGCGGCTCCACATCACCTTGAGCGGCTCGGTATGGCCGTTGGCCACCCAGGCGCGCAGCACGTTGGCCGATTCCACGAGGTAGTCCGACGTGGGCACCGCGCGGCGGCCAAACCCGCCGCCCGCCATCATCGTGTTCAGCGTGACCTTCTCCGGCGGCAGCTGCAGCGTGCGCGCGATGGCGCCCTGGTCGATGGTCTGGAACTGCGAGCCCACCCATACCTTCACGGCCGTTACCTTGTTGCCGGCCACTTCGGGCTGCATCGTGCAGTTGAGCGGCTCCATCGGTGCGTGGGCCAGGTAGGGCACGCGGTATTCGGCGTCGATTACCTTGGCCGCGCCCGACAGCGCCGTGTCGATGCTGCCGCCTTCCAGCGGCCGGGCCACGATGCCGGGCTGGGTGGCCAGCTTGCTGAACTGGTCGAACAGCGCAGCCGTGCTTACGGTCGAGCCCGTGTCTTCCCAGACGATCTCCAGCGCCTCGCGCGCGGTCTTGGCCGGCCAGTAGCCATTGGCCACCACCGCCACGCCGGTGCCGCCGCGGTCCACGTTCACCAGCATGACGTCGGCCACGCCCTTGATCTTGCGCGCCTTGTCGGCGTTGAACGTCTTCACCTTGCCGCCGAAGCGCGGCGGGTGGGCCACCACGGCCACCATCATGCCCTTGAGCCGCACGTCCATGCCGAACACGGCATCGCCATGCAGCTTCGCGGCCGCATCCAGACGCGGCGTGGGCTGGCCGACGATGCGGAACTGCGCCGGATCCTTCAGCTTGACCTGCGCCGGCACCGGCAGGCTCATGGCCGCCGAGGCCAGCTCGCCATAGGTAGCGCGGTTGTTGCCCGACGTGACCACGCCCAGCGCCGTGGTGCAGCTTGCCGGGTCCACCTCCCACTTTTGCGCCGCCGCGCCAATCAGCATGGCGCGCGCCCGCGCACCGAGTTCGCGGTATTGCTCGAACGAATGGTTCAGCGCCGTGGAGCCGCCCGTCATCTGGATGCCGAACATCGGATCCTTGTACGCGTCGCCGGCCGGGGCCAGCACCGCGCGCACATTCTTCCAGTCGACGTCGAGCTCCTCGGCCAGCGCCATCGGCAGCGCCGTATGTACGCCCTGGCCGAATTCCAGCCGGTTCACGGCCACCGTCACCGTGTTGTCCGGCGCGATCATCAGGAACGCCTGCGGCGCCGGCACGGCCTTGGTCGCGCCCTGCGCCTGGGCACCCGTGCTCACGCCCGCAATGCCGAGCGCAAACCCGCCGCCCGCCAGGCCGGACACCTTCAAAAAGCTGCGCCGCGACAGCGTGGCCGGGGCTTCCGGCTGTGTCGCGGGCGCACCGCTACCGCCCGCCAGGGCTTCAATGCCTCGAATACGCATGGCAGTCTCCCTCAGGCCTTGACGGCGATCGCGCGCGCGGCATCGTGAATGGCGGCGCGGATCCGTTGATAGGTGCCACAGCGGCAGACGTTGCCGGCCATGGCCTGGTCGATATCGGCGTCGGTGGGCCGCGCCTTGCTGCGCAGTAGACCCACGGCGCTCATGACCTGGCCGTTCTGGCAATAGCCGCACTGCGCCACGTCGTGCTTGAGCCAGGCAGCCAGCACGGCCTTGCCGATGCGGTCCTCGCCCATGCCTTCGATGGTGCCGATCTTGCTGCCGGCAGTGGCCGAGACCGGCATCACGCAGCTGCGCGTGGCCTGGCCGTTGATATGGACGGTGCAGGCGCCGCACGCCGCCATGCCGCAGCCGAACTTGGTGCCGGTCATGCCGAGGTTGTCGCGCAAGGCCCACAACAGTGGCGTGGACGGATCGGCGTCCACCTCCACGGTCTTGCCGTTGATGGTGAGGGTAGTCATTTTCGGGGGAACTCCTTGGGTGCTTGGCCCAGACGTTATTCGCGTGTTCACCGGGCGAATCGGACGAATGGCGACAGCTTTTCCCTGGCCCACCCGGCAAACCCGTGGAGCATAGTAGAAATATGAAATCCTTGCGCAGCGACGCTCGCTTTATGTTGCGCGCACCCTATTTGGGATTATTCCGAAGTCAGGAACAGATACAGGGCGTCAAGGTCGGTGGCGTTCATTTGTGCGAACGCGCTGAACGGCATCACGCGGCTGACGTCGGTGCCGTCGGGCCGGCGGCCGGTGCGCATCATGTTTGCGAACTGCTCGGCGCTGGCGTACGTCTTCATCACGCCGCCGTGCCGCAGGTTGGCTGCGGGCGGCCAGTCCGGCGGCGCGCCGGGGATATGGCCGCCGCGCAGGTCCACGCCGTGGCAGCCCTTGCAGGAATTGGCCACGTAGGCCCCGTACTGCGCGTTCACCGCGGCCGCGATGGCGGGCGACGGCGGCAGCGTGTGGTTGATCTTCTCGGCCGCGTCCTTGATGACCCCGGCCCCATAGAACCCCTGGATGAACCACGGGAAATGGACTTCGCCCAGCTTGCCGTCGGCCGGCGGCAGGCTACGGACATAGGCCACCAGCGCGGCAAAATCCTCGTTCGACAGCCGGTTGTAGTCCTCGCTGGGCATCACCAGCAGCGGCCGCCCCGACGGCGCCACGCCGTGGCGGATGGCGCGGTCCCAGTCCTCGGGCCGGTAGGTGTCGATGGCAGGATTGGCGCGGGTCAGGTCGGGGGCCCGCACGCGAAAGCCGTTGGCTTCGTCGAACACCTGCCGGCCGCCGCCGCTGGCGCCGTGGCAGTCGGCGCAGCCGCGCGAGGCATACAGGTACTTGCCATGGGCGATGGACGCGGCGTCGGTCGGTATCGGCACCGGCTGCACGGCCACCTCGATCTTGCGCTGGAGCTTGCGCCCGCCCCACCAGTACGTGCTGCCCACCGCCAGCACCACGAACACCGTGAAACCCACCAGCGCGCCGCTGGCAATGCGGAAGAATCGCTTGACGTCCATCGGTGCCCTCCGTGAGCGGCCATCGGCAAAGCGCACGCTGCGCCGCCCGATTGAAACGGGCCGGCCGCGCCTGTTCCGTGCGGGATCGTACAGAACCCAAATTCAAGCGATCGGCGATACCCCGCGCGACTCGCGAACCCTACCATTCGCAATCAGGCAAACGCCCATTTTCCACATACCAACTTCGAGGACTATCATGAAAACGTCACTTTTCTGCACCGCCGCGGCCGCCTGTGTGCTTCTGTCCGGCGTTTCGCTTCAGGCCGGCGCGGCGGAATCCGCCGATCTCACGGTAACCGGCACCATCCGTCCGGCAGCGTGCAACATCACGCTCGGCAACAACGGCACGGTCGATTTCGGCACGATCTCGGCGCAAAGCATGAGCAGCACCGCCCTGACCGAGCTGACCAACGACAGCATGAGCCTGCAGATCACCTGTGACGCCTCGACGGCGGTGGGCATCGACCTGACCGACAACCGCGCCGACAGCAAGATCACGGTGGCCGACGTCGAGAACGCCCAGCTGTTCGGCCTGGGCAAGTCCGGCGAGACCAATATCGGCGCCTACGCCATCGAGATTCCGGGCCAGGGCTCCGCGGGCAGCAACACCACGTGGTCGATCAGTTCGGCCGACGGCACCGGCAACTGGTCCTCGGTGGCCAATAACAGCCGGACCCGCACGGACCGCATCTACTCCTGGAGCACCGTCGGCGCCGCCGCCACGACGCCGAGCACGTTGACCACCGTGACCCAGCCGCTGCGCGTGCGTGCCTGGCTGAACAACACGACGAACCTGCCGGTCAGCAGCAACATCTCGCTGGATGGCTCGGCCACCATTACCGTGGTCTATCTGTAAGCCTTTTCCGTCCAGCCCCTGCCGCCCCCGGGCCAGCCAGCCCGGGGGCGCGTCACATTTGGGCCCGGGGCCACGCCCCGACGCCCGGCCCATACCAAAATTCGGCCGCAAGCGCCAGCCCCAACAAAGCCTTGCAGTTGCCCCTATCTCCCCTGTCGGATTCCGCCTGGCGCGACTAAAGTGCCACCTACGCTAGGCAGGGTGCGACCATCGCATCCCGGCCGGCCACAAGCTTTCGGCGCGCGCCGCGCGCCACGCCACCCCGACAGAGATGACGCCAGACTCGGCCGCACGCCCCTCGCACCTCCCGCCACTGGTCCGCCATGCCTACTGGCGTCCGCTGCTGCTGGCGGCGGCCGGCTATTTCGTCCTGGCTTTGGCGGGTCTCTGGCTGGCGCGCACCCCCGGGCACGCGGCGGCGGTCTGGCTGGCCAACGCGTTTGGCCTGGGCCTGCTACTGCATCGGCCAAAATCCGAGACCCCCGCGCTGCTGGTGGCCACGTTCGCGGCCAATATCGCCGCCGACCTGCTCGGTGGCCATGCGCCGCTCGACGCGCTGCTGCTGTCAAGCGCCAACCTGCTGGAACTGGCCGGATCGGTCGTGCTGCTGCGCATGGTGGTGGGCCACCTGGCCGCCACGCGCACGGGCCAGCTTGGCAGGTTTGCGCTGACGCTGGGCGCGGCATCCACCATCGGCCCGGCATTGAGCGGCCTGCTGGGCGCCTGGGTCATTGCGTCCCGTTTTGGCACGCCCTTCCCCAAGGTCTGGTGGAACTGGTGGAACGCGGGCGCCGTGGGTACCGTGATGCTGCTGCCGCTGATGGTGTCGATCTCGCGCGAGCGCGTGCGCGCCACGTGCCAGCGCGCGGTGCTGATCCGGCTGGTGGCGCTGTTCGCGTTGTGCGTGGCCATGGGCGCCGGCGCGATTCGCGCAGGACACGACCCCTTCGTGGTGATGTCGCTCCCGCTGGTCATCGTGGCGCTGGCGAGCAACCCGTTCGCCACGTCGCTGCTGACGCTGCTGGCGGCGCTGGCCGCCGAATGCCTGGGATTCCTCTCTGGCAGCGAGTATCTGATATCGCGCTCGGTGCCGCTGTCCGGTGCGCTGATCATGGTCTTCCCGGTCTGCATTGCCCTGATGACCGAGCAGAACCGCAAGGACCGCCTGGAATTGCGCAGCAGCGAGCGGCGCTTCCGGCAAGCGCTCGAACACTCGGCCATCGGCATGGCGCTGGTGGGTGTGGACGGCCGCTGGCTGATGGTCAACCGGTCCCTGTCGGACCTGCTCGGCTACAGCCCCGACGAGTTCCACGGCCTGACGTTCCAGTTGATAACCCACCCCGACGACCTGGCGGCCGACCTGCGCTTGCTGGAGCGCCTGCTGGCCGGGGAAATCGACGCCTATCGCCTGGAAAAGCGCTACCGCCACAAGGACGGCCACTATCTCTGGACGCTGCTCGCGGTCTCGCTGGTGCGCGACGACCATACCGGGCGCCCCGACCATTTCATCGCGCAGGTGGAAGACATCCACACCCGCAAGCTGGCGCAGGAGCAGCTGGAACAGCTCACGCGCCGCACGCAGCTGGCCGTGGAGGCCGGTGGCGTGGGTATCTGGGAATGGGATTTCTCGCAGGCGCTGATCACGTGGGACGCGCGCATGCACGCGCTGCACGGCACCGCGCCCGAACTGGGGCCGCCTACGCTGGCGCAATGGATCGCGATGGTCCACCCCGAGGATGTCAGCCGCGTCAGCACCGAAATGCGCCAGGCCATCCGCGGCATACACCGCTTCGACACCGAATACCGCGTGGTGCGCCCAACCGGCGAGATCCGGCACGTGCGCGCCATGGCCACCATCTCGCGGCATGAAGACGACAGCACGCGCGCGCTGGTGGGCACGAACTGGGATATCACCGAGCAGCGCAGCCTGAACCGCGCGCTGTTCGAGGAAAAGGAGCGGCTGCACATTACCCTGCGCTCGATCGGCGATGCCGTGATCTGCACGGACCGCGTCATGCGCGTGACGTTCATGAACCCGATTGCCGAGCAACTGACCGGCTGGAGCATGGACGCCGCGATGGGGCAGCCGCTGGACCAGGTCTTCCGCATCGTCGACGAAGACACCGACCTGACGATTCCGAGCCCCGTGGAGCAATGCCTGGAAACGCTGCGCCCGGCTTACCTGCAGGAAGGCGCCGTGCTGCAGAGCCTGACCGGCGAGCGGCACGACGTGCAGGATTCCGCCGCCCCGGTGCTGGCCAACGATGGCAGCGTGCTGGGCGCGGTGCTGGTGTTCCAGGACATCACCACGTCGCGCGCGCTGCAGCGCGAGCTGGCCCACTCGGCCACGCACGACGCCCTGACCGGCCTGCCAAACCGCGCCTGGTTCGAAAAGCGCCTGCGCGAAGCGTGCGAGCAGGCGCGGCTGCACGGGCACCGCGCCGCGCTGTGCTTCATCGACCTGGACCGCTTCAAGATCGTCAACGACACCGCCGGCCATGGTGCCGGCGACGTGCTGCTGCGCGAACTCGGCTACGTGATCCGCCACCAGGTGCGCCCGGACGACCTGCTGGCGCGCCTGGGCGGCGACGAATTCGCGCTGCTGCTCAAGGATTGCAGCATCGAGCATGCCGAGCAGGTGTGCTCGAAGGTGATCGACGCGGTGCGCGAGCGCCGCTTCCCGTGGAACGGCCGGGTCTACGACGTGGGCGCCAGCATCGGCATCGCGGCCATCGACAACGACGTGCCGCCCGTGAGCGAACTGATGAGCCGCGCCGACGTGGCGTGCTACGCGGCCAAGGCGGCCGGCCGCAACCGGGTATCGGTCTATCGCCGCGACGAGAGCGACGCGCGCCGGCACCACCGCGAACTGGAGGTGGCGGCGGGCATCCACTCGGCGCTGGAAGCCAACCGCTTCCGGCTCTATGCCCAGGAAATCCGCTCGCTGCACCCGGGCCAGGGCGACGACCGCCACGTCGAGATCCTGGTACGCATGGTGGACGAACAGGGCACGCTGATCATGCCCGGCGCGTTCATCCCGGCCGCCGAGCGCTACGACCTGATGGGGCATATCGACCGCTGGGTGATCCGCAACGTGCTGCAGCAGTATGGCGAGCGCCTGGCCGGCGTGCCGGGGCTGTCGGTATCGATCAACCTGTCGGCCAACTCGCTGGGTGAACCGTTCCTGCTGCCCTTCCTGCATGCGGCACTGGAAGACTCCGCGCTGCCGGCCGATCGCATCCGGCTGGAAATCACCGAGACCGCGCTGATCAACAACATGACCGCCGCCAGCCGCGTGGTGGCCGACATGCGCAGCGCGGGCTGCACGGTGGCGCTGGACGACTTCGGCTCGGGCCTGTCGTCGTTTGCCTATCTGAAGCAGTTCCCGGTGGACTACCTCAAGATCGACGGCAGCTTCATCCGCAACCTGGCCCGCAACGCGGTGGATCGCGAAATCGTGAGTTCCATCAACGACATCGGCCACCGCCTGGGCGTGCAAACCGTGGCCGAGTGGGTCGAGGACGAGGGCACGCTCCATACGCTGCGCGCCATCGGGGTGGACTACGCCCAGGGCTACGCCATCGGCAAGCCCATGCCGCTGGAAGCCTTTCTCGACACCTGCGAGAACACGCCAGCCTGACCGTCCGATTTGCGGAGGCCTGGCGCGCGGCTGCGGCGGCCGTCAGCGAGCCGCGCCCGCGTTAGCCCGACATCACCCGCACCCCACACGCCGTTCGGAAATCCGAACGGCGTTTGTCACGCTGCGTCCGGTTTTCCGAACGCCACTGCCGCGCCGCCCAAAAAATCCCTTTGTATTCATCGTTTTACATCTGTATCCAGCAGCCGTCCGGCTGGCACGGCTCGTGCACTCTTGGCGCGCCGCATGACAAATGGACCGGTTCGCGCCGCCCCCGCATCAACGCGTGAGCCCGGGCCAGCACAAAGGAGGATGTACCCACGATGACAAAACGACTGCCAACCCTGATCTTCATCGCGATGCTGCTCGGCGTACTCGTCGGCAGTGCCGCCCACAACATGGCGCCCGACGCGGCCACCGCGAAATCGATTGCCGACCACCTGTCGATCCTGACCGACGTATTCCTGCGCATGATCAAGATGATCATCGGGCCGCTGGTGTTCGCCACGCTCGTGTCGGGCATCGCCAGCATGGGCGACGGCAAGACCGTCGGNCGCATTGGCCTGAAGGCAATGGCGTGGTTCATGGCCGCGTCGATCACCTCGCTGCTGCTGGGNCTGGTGATGGCCAACCTGCTGGCCCCGGGCCACGGCATGAANCTGCCGCTGCCGGCCGCCGACGCCGCGTCGAACCTGAAGACCGGCGCGCTGAACCTGCGNGACTTCATCGCCCACATGTTCCCGAAGAGCTTCGTGGAGGCCATGGCCACCAACGANGTGCTGCAGATCGTGGTGTTCTCGCTGTTCTTCGGCTTCGCGCTGGGCACGCTCAAGGACGGCGTGGGCAAGCCCGTGCTGGCCGGCATCGACGGCCTGGGCCACATCATGCTCAAGGTGACCAACTACGTGATGGCGTTCGCGCCGTTGGGCGTGTTCGGCGCCGTCGCGGCCGTGATCACCGCGCAGGGCCTGGGCGTGCTGGTGGTATACGCCAAGCTGCTGGGCAGCGTGTACGCGTCGCTGGCGCTGCTGTGGATCGCGCTGATCGCCGGTGGCTACTTCTTCCTGGGCCGCGACGTGTTCCGCCTGATCCGCCAGCTGCGCGCGCCGCTGATGATCGGCTTTGCCACGGCCAGCAGCGAATCGGCCTACCCGAAGGTGATCGACCAGCTCAACCGCTTCGGCGTGAAGAGCCGCATCACGAACTTCGTGCTGCCGCTGGGCTACTCGTTCAACCTGGACGGCTCGATCATGTACACGTCGTTCGCCGCGCTGTTCGTGGCGCAGGTGTACGGCATCGAGCTGTCGCTGTCGCAACAGATCACGATGCTGCTGGTGCTGCTGGTCACCAGCAAGGGCATTGCCGGCGTGCCGCGTGCCTCGCTGGTGGTGGTGGCGGCCGTGCTGCCGATGTTCGGCCTGCCCGAGGCCGGCATCCTGCTGGTGCTCGGCATCGACCATATCCTCGATATGGGCCGCACCGTGACCAATGTACTGGGCAATGCCATTGCCACGACCGTTGTCGCCAAAAGCGAGAACGCGATCGGCGCACCGGACCTGTCCGACGAGGCTGACACCTCGGCGGACGATACCGGCCTGACACCCGTTCAGGTCCTGGCCAGCAAGTAATATCTGCACCAGTTGCGCCGGAGGCCCGGCTGCCGATCAGGCAGCCGGGCCTTTTTGCATTCCGGGGCCGCGCCGGCATGCAACCCCGGGGTAATCGCGAGGCGGCACTGGCGGCGGGTGTGGTAAAACGTCGCCTTGGCCATCGGGCACCTCCGCCTCGCATCCGCCCGGAACGTCACTTCCGGCCGCGCGAACTGCCTTGATCGCCACCTGGCAGCCTCCGCATTACCGAATCCGCATGATCTTGTCCCCCTCCGATGGCGCCCGCACGTCCCCGCCGCCATGGCGGCGTGCCGCCCCGTTCGTCGCCCTGCTCGCACTGGCCGCGCTGGTCTCGGCGGCCGGCTGGCTGGGCTACCGCTACACCTACGACGCCGCGCTGGCCCGCCAGGCCGAACGCGGCCAGGTGCAGATGCGCCTCTACGCCCAGGCGCTGGAAAGCGAGCTGGCCCGCTACGACTACGTGCCCAGCCTGCTGTCGCTCGACGCCCGCATCGAGGGGCTGCTGCGCCAGCCCGCCTCGGCCGAGCGCGTGGCCCAGGCCAACGCCTACCTGGCGGCCCTGAACGGCCGCGCCGGCACGCGCGTGATCTACCTGCTCGACGCGCGCGGCAAGGTGCTGGCCACCAGCAACTACCAGCGCCCGGACAGCTATCTCGGCGAAGACCTGAGCTTCCGCCCCTATTTCCGCGCCGCCGTGGAGGGCCAGCTTGGCCGCTTCTACGGCGTGGGTACCACGCGCAGCGAATCGGGCTACTACCTGTCGGCCCCACTGGGCGACCGTGACCGGCCGGTGGGCGTGGCAGTGGTCAAGATCGGGCTGGAGCCGCTGGAAAACCGCTGGCAGGGCAATGACAGCCAGATGCTGCTGGCCGACGAGAACGGCGTGGTGATCCTGGCGTCGGACCCGTCGTGGAAACTCGCGGCGCTGCGTCCGCTTTCGGACGAACAGCGCGCGCGGCTCGACCGCAGCCTGCAGTACAACCGCGCGCCGCTGCCGCAGCTGGCGCTGTCCACGGTGCGCCCGCTGTCGAACGGCCCGGCGCAGGGCGGCGACGCGCTGGTGCGCCTGCGGCAGGGGCCGCCCATGCTGGCGCAGCACCTGGCGCTGCCGGGCACCGACTGGGACCTGACCCTGCTCACCAACACCTCGCAGGCCCGCGTGGCCGCGCTGAACAGTGCCGCGCTGGCCGGCGTGCTGACCGCCTTCGTGCTGCTGCTGGGCGCCGCCTGGAACGTGCGGCGCCGCATCATCGGCGAGCGGCTGGCCGCGCGGGCCGCGCTCGAAGCGGCCAACAGCGAGCTGGAACGCAAGGTGGCGGAGCGCACCGCCGACCTGTCGGCCACCAACCAGCAACTGCAGGCCGAAGTCTCGGAACGCATCCGTACCGAAACCCACCTGCGCCAGGCCCAGGANGGCCTGATGCAGGCCGGCAAGCTGGCGGCGGTGGGCCAGATGTCCACCGGCATCGCGCACGAACTGAACCAGCCGCTGGCCGCGCTGCGCACGCTGAGCGGCAACACGGGCAAGTTCATGGCGCGCGGCGACTATGAGACCGCGCAGGGCAACCTCGACAAGATCATCGGGCTGGTCGAGCGCATGGGCCGCATCACCGGCGCGCTGAAATCGTTCGCGCGCAATCCGGCG
>Ga0055524_1001524_pt1 | contig 13106 bp, 12 predicted proteins | sample AraplaCol_mCL_r2_2_FD_55011 | JGI IMG/M metagenome (GOLD analysis project Ga0055524, IMG submission 55011) | Arabidopsis root microbial communities from North Carolina, USA - plate scrape MF_Col_mCL_r2 | ecosystem: Host-associated > Plants > Roots > Endosphere | place: USA: North Carolina...
TTAGCACTCGTCAGCTCTTGCAACAGCTGCTGGGCCTTTTCTTCAGCGTGCTTGCGTTCAGTGATGTCACGCACCAGGCCGGTGAACATGCGGCGGCCGCCAAGCCACATCTCGGTCACGGCCAGGTCCATCGGGAACAGGCTGCCGTCGCGGCGCTGGCCCTGCACTTCGCGGCCCTTGCCGATGATGCGTTTTTCGCCTGTCGTCAAATAGTGTTGCAGATATCCGTCGTGCGCCTCCCGGTGTGGCGCCGGCATGAGGATCTTAACGTTCTTGCCCACGACTTCCGACTCAGGGTAGCCGAACATGCGCTCGGCGGCCGGGTTCACGCGGTCGATCGTGCCGCGTTCGTCGATGGTGATGATCGCATCGACCGCGGTTTCAAAGATCGCACGCATGCGCGCTTCGCTTTCCTGCAGCGCGCGTTCAGCCTGTTTGCGAGCACTGATGTCGTGGATGGTGGCCATCACCATCGGCTGCATATCCTTGTCAGGCAATGGCGACAGGCTCACTTCGACCGGGAATTCGCTGCCGTCCTTGCGGGTCGCGAAAAGTTCGACACCGGCTCCCATGGCGCGAGGGTGCGGGCGCTCGAAATAGCTGCCGCGCAGTCCAACGTGTCCGTGGCGGAATCGTTCCGGGATGAGCGTTTCCAGTGACTTGCCTTGCAATTCACCGGGACCGTATCCGAACAGGGTTTCAAGGGCTGGATTGACCAGGACCAGTTGGCCGTCCTTGTCGATAATCAGCATTGCATCTGTGGCCGAAGCCAGCAGCCATTGCAAGCTGCGTTCCGCAATCGTTGAATGGGTCAAGGCCGGGTCCTGTCGGTTGTCAAATCCTGTCATCCTATGATTGTAGCGCCCCCTTGGGCAAGTGGCCAAACTGGGGCTTCCCGATATATCTCATTCAAACTTGACTTAGGTCAAGCAGGATTGGTGACGCGGCTCAAGATGCCCGCTACAGTTCTCCAAAAATGGAGACTAGCCATGTTACCTGATGAAATTGACCGCTGGATCGCCGTCCTGCGCCAGCGGCGTGCGGTGCTGGCTGGACGAGATTCCGCTGAAGTGGCGGCAATCGACGCTGCCCTCGAACGATTGAAAAACGGGACCTTCGGTCAGTGCCTGCGCTGCGGCCTTGCGATTTCGGCTGGACGCTTGCAAGCGCAACCCAGCGCCGCGACCTGCCTCGCTTGCCAGGAGCAGCAGGAGCGCCAGCGCGCTTTCATCTCGCTGCCCACAGGCTAGCGCGGCTTCCTTACATAAGGCTTGCAGGCCGGCCCTCGCCCCTCCGCACCGTTACAGATATCGCGCCGGCATTGGACAGCGCCAAGCATGCCAGGCGCTGGACAGCGTTTGAAGACTTCCGCATATTGCTGCTGGAACGCTGCACGCTGACGAAGAGTCAGCGGGCCCGGTTTCGCTTTAGTCCTGGCCGCTGTGGCGCGCGGCATGCCGGCAGTGCGCTGGGACAACGCAGGCGTCGCACGACGTGTGGCTTGACGCCGCGCCGCCGAGTTGCGCGCCGACAGTGAGGCCGATGACCGCAATGAAAGCGGTTTTGCAGGCGCCAGCGCGGGAGAAATGTCGGCCGCCGCCTGTGCTGCAGCGGCGCGGCCGGCAGCCAGCGACTGCGCTGCACTGGGTGGCCCTGGCATTGCAGGAGCCTGGGGAGCCGGAAGCGTTGCAGCCACTGCCATCATGTCCCGCTCCACCGCTACGCGCTCGACGATGACCGCAACCCCGCCCACCAAGCCCGCCAGCAGCGCGCCGCAAGCCATCCAGAAGGCAGGGCCGCGCCACTCGCCCAGAGGCGCGTGCGGTTGGCCGGCGTGACTGTCCGCCGCTTCCCCTGAAGGCGGCGCGGGTTCCTCAGCCCCACTGTGCGCGTGCTGTTCCGTCATAAGCAAAACATAGCAACAATTGCATCTGAATGTCGCATGCTTGTAGTGGCGTTGCCAACTGGGCTAAGATAGTTACTCGGATGCAAATGGGAACCACCCCGAATGAAAAGCTTCCAAGGCTTCTTCCGTGACCTGGGACTCCAGCGCAAATACCTGCTGGTGTCGCTCTTTACGACGATTGCGGCGATGCTGGTAGCTCTGTTTGCGCTTGCCAGTTATGACGTGCTGGTAGCCCGTCCCCGCATCGTCAGCGAAATAAGCAGCCGCAGTCATTTGTTGGCGCTCAATTTCGATGCCGACCTGAACTTCATCGACCGCGGCAGCGCCGTCCGCAAGCTCGAATCATTACGCGCCAGCCCTGAAATTTCCCAAGCCTGCCTGTTCACCGCCGACAAGCGCGTGTTCGCGCAGTTCAATCGGGACCGGGCGGCGCTTTGCGTTTGGCCAGAGCATCTCGAACAAAGCGGCCACAGATTCGATGGCTTCGAGCTTTCCATCCTGTCCCCAATCCGCTTTGAACGCGAGACTGTCGGCTACCTCGCGCTCGACTACCAGCTGCCATCCACACTGGAGCGGATGCGCCAGTATGGCCTGGTGCTCGGCGTGGTCTTCCTCGCCTTATCGTTCGGCGGCATCCTGTACTCCTGGAGTTCGCGCCGCCTGGTCACCACACCGCTGCTTGCGCTGTCGGCCGTAGCCGACGAAGTCACGCGCGAGCAACGCTATGACTTGCGTTCGCCGGTTGCCAGCCAGGACGAAGTAGGCAGGCTGGCGAGCGCCTTCAACGCCATGCTCTCCACCATCGCAGCGCGTGATGCGGCCCTGCGCCGCAGCCAGGCACTGCTCAATAACATCGTCGAAAAATCGTCGGCCGTGATTTACGTGAAGGACTTGGAGGGCCGCTACCTGATGGTAAACCACAGCTTCCGCATGCTGCTGCCGCCCGGATCACCGGAGCCGCTCGGGAATACGGACGACGTTTTGTTCGCCCACGACATGGCGCAAGCGGTACGCCAGTCTGACCGCGCCGTCGTGGCCAGCGGCCGCGCTTCCAGCCACGAGGAAACGTCTGCCGGCACAGTCGGCGGCCCACGCACCTATATCTCGGAAAAATTCCCCCTGATCGACGAATTCGGCCAGATCTGGGCACTCGGCGGCGTTTCCACCGACATCACTGACCGCAAACGCAGCGAGCTGGAACTGGAGGACCTGGTCAACGTTCGCACGCGCCAGATCGCCGACACCAACCGCGAACTGGCCGATTCCCTGGGCAACCTGCAGCGCGCGCAGGAAGAACTGGTGCGCAGCGAAAAACTTGCCGCGCTCGGCTCCCTGGTCGCAGGCGTGGCGCATGAACTGAATACGCCCATCGGCAACAGCCTGCTGGCGGTGAGCACCCTGCTCGACCAAAGCAACGCTTTTGCGGCCAGCATTGAATCCGGCGTAAAACGCTCCGTCCTGCAAAGCTATATCGGCGACGTCAACAACGGCAGCCAGATCGTGCTGCGCAACCTGCACCGCGCTGTCGACCTGGTGGCCAGTTTCAAGCAAGTGGCCGTGGATCGCGCCACGTCGCAGTGCCGCGAATTCCAGCTCGATGAACTGGTATCAGAAATCCTGCTGGTGCTCATGCCGACGTTCAAAAAGTCCGGCGTCCGTGTGAGCCATGAGATCCCGCCGGGCATCGTCATGACCAGCTATCCGGGGCCATTTGGCCAAGTGCTGATCAACCTCGTCAACAATGGCCTGATCCACGCATTTGAAGGCATGGAGAATGGCGAGATCAAGATCACCGCAGCAACGGTCGGCGCTGGGTCGGTGGCGGTCACAGTGCGCGACAACGGCATCGGCATCGCACCGGAAAACATGGGCAAGATCTACGACCCATTTTTCACCACCAAATTGGGACGTGGCGGCTCCGGGCTTGGCCTGAACATCGTCTACAATATTGTCTACGGCCTGCTGGGCGGGCGTATCGACGTGAAAAGTGCCCTCGGCGAGGGCACTAGTTTTATCCTGACTTTACCTACAAGGGTTTGATGACAAGCACCAGCCCCGATGCATTCGCCCGTCTTGGGATTGAAAGCACTGCGGACGAAAAGACGATCCGCAAAGCTTATGCCCGCGAACTGAAACTGATTGACCAGGAAACGCAGATCCAGGAATTCCAATCCCTGCGCGAAGCATACGAGTTAGCCATCAGCTGGCGCAAAGCCGTCACAACTTCTGCCGCACCGGCAACACTCGCCGTCGATAATGAAGCACAGGAAGCATATGAGTGGATGGTGGCCGCTGTCGCCGTCATTTCCGGCGGACGCCGCATCGCCGACGAGACAATCTGGATCGATGACCTGCTCGAACAATTGGCCGAACAGCAGCCGATCGGGCTGGACGCCGGCTGGCAACTGGAAGCCGCAATCGGGCGGTTGCTGGCAGAGGGCTGGAAGCCGGGCCATGACGCGCTCCTGCTCGCAGCAACCCAGTACTTCAAATGGGCCGAGCAAGGGACCTGGCCTAACCCAATGGTTGCCGACGCATGGTTCGAACGCCTGTTCCTGCAGCGGGAACGCGAAACCCTTCGCGCCCCGTTGATCAGGGTGATACGGGACCTGCGCCAGACTCACGAACCCGACTTGGGGAAACTTCGGCGCGACCACAGCTACTTCGAACACCTCGCGACACACTTCCCCAACCTCACACCTATGATCGTGGACATGAGCATGCTGAAGCGTTGGCGCGAACTTGCCGATCCTTTAGGCAGAGCGCGTGACGTATCGTGGGTTCCGACGGCGGATGAGGAAAACGAATCGCTCACGTGGACAATCGTTCGAACGGTCTTGATTCTGCTGACTATCCTGGGCTGGGCCTCACTGTACAGGTAACCGGATTGCCCCCCTGGTTGCATGAAAATATTAATGTTTTTTTAAAACTCATTCTTGAAAAAGCTTCACGCGAGCACTACGATGTAAATCCGGCCGATTAATCGTCGGCTCAGTTTCTGAATCCTTCCTTCATATTTGCACCTTACCGACGCGAAAATTCTCTACCTAATGGGTGGGTTGCTATTGCTCGCCCTTTTGAATAACTTTTATTTTGATAAAGGTCAATCATGACTACGAAGAATACTGGTTTTTATGGTGGTGACGGTGGTTCGGAATTCACCGATACGCACGACGTAGATAGCTGGGGCCGTATTACCCAGATCTTTGTCCGTCATGGTTCGGAAGTCGATTCGATCGCCACCACCTTTGCGAACGGGCAATACCTGGTGCATGGAGGAACAGGCGGAGATCTGAGCGTGATTAACCTGGATGACGAAGAATTCATCACCAAGGTGGAACTGCGCTCGGCAGCCCGCCTCGACCAGATCACCTTCTACTCAAGCTTCGGCAAGAAATACGGTCCATATGGCGGCAACGGCGGTTCGCCCTCAACAGTCGATTTCAAGGGTGATGCGCTGCAATACTTCTTCGGCCGTAGCGCCGCCAGGATGGACGCAATCGGCTTCGCTTATGGCAGCAAGCCCCCTGTCACGCCGGCCTCCATCACGCGCACCAACGCGGTCGGCGGCAGCGGCGGATCGCCGTTCAACGACCTGGCCAGCAGCGGCTACCTGCTCGGCAAGATCAAACAGATCAAGATCCGCTCTGCGGCCCGTGTCGACAATATTCAGACCACTTACGACGGGATCCAGGGCAGCCCCATCACCCTCACCCACGGTGGCGACGGCGGCGACGATCACCCGCCCTTCATCCTGAACGACAATGAATTCATCACCCAGATCTCCGGCCGCTCCGGCGCAAAACTGGACCAGATTAAATTCACGCTGAATACCGGCCGTGAATCAATGGCTTATGGTGGCGACGGTGGCTCGCCATTTACCATTAACGTAGCTGGTTCTGTATTAAAAGCCTTTTATGGCCAGTCCGGATCGGAAGTCGATCAATTGGGTTGCTATTTTGCGGAGGCCATTCCGGAAAGAATTGAAATTCAATCCCTGACATTTGATATGCCGAATTTCATAATCTCAAAATCAACCCCGACGTCGATTATGACAGTCAAGCTCACGAATAACCAAAGCCAGCCTCAAACTATTTCCCAGACCAGGTCAATCAGCTACACCGATACGGACACCACAACCATCAGCATCACTAACGAAGCATCGGTTTCGTTCAAGGCTGAAACCAATTTCTTTGTCACCAAGGACGAACTGACCGTCGGCTACAAACTTGGCGTCAATTACACGACCCAATCGACCGAAAGCAAGACGACACAGACCTCGTTCACCTTCTCGGCCACGGTCCCTGGCAACAGCACGATCACTGGGTCGTGCATCGCAACCACGGACACCTTCAATGTGCCATGGACGGCGACTGCGCTGGTGTACTACCAGAACCAGTCGAAGCCCGAGAAGATCAACAACCTGCAAGGCGTATTAAACGGCGTACAGGTTTCCAGCCTCTCCGCAGTCTATAGCTAACGCCGCCAACGGTTAAAGGGCTCACGATATTCTGCGAGCCCTTTGCCGGAAAGCTGAATGCTGATTGTCGCAAAGATGGTGCGTTGACAGTTCGGCGCCTTGAGCCCAAACAGGTGAGAGCATAGGGCAATTCCGGAAGACGCCGCGTGGCACGGAACAGGCAGTCAATGCAATTGAACGGTTGCGCCAGAAATAGCGCGCAAACAAAAAGGCCTGCGCAAACGCAGGCCTTTTGTCATGCTGAATTCTGGTGGGAAGTACAAGTTTCGAACTTGTGACCCCTGCAGTGTGAATGCAGTGCTCTACCCCTGAGCTAACCTCCCAAAGTGGCGCTATTATAGACTAGGGGTACGCCAAACACAAGTTCCCTTGACCGCCTTGTCCAGGCCATCGAGCAAATCCTTGTGTGCAGCTTCTTCCGCATCACTTGCACGCAAAATCATAACGTCAGCCAGTGCAATCTCTGCCATGGCGATGCCACTGCCGGTATCTTCGATGACGATGTCCATGCCCAGGCTGTTCTGACCACGGGTCATCGCGAGATAAACGTCGGCGAGCAATTCCGCGTCCAGCAACGCGCCGTGCAGCTTGCGGTGGGCGTTGGAGATGCCAAAGTGTTCGCACAGCGCATCCAGCGAGTTCCGCTTGCCGGGGCGCATTTCCTTCGCCTGCACCAGCGTATCAATCACGCCGTTGATATGGGTATCGAAGGCCGGCAGTTTGAGCAGGTTGAATTCGTGATTCAGGAAGCCAAGGTCGAATGGTGCGTTGTGGATAATGACTTCCGCGCCCTGGATGTACTCACGCAGCTCTTCCACCACCTCGTGGAAGCGCGGTTTGTCGCGCAGGAATTCGGTTGTCAAACCGTGGACCGCCAATGCGCCCTCTTCCGAGTCGCGATCAGGATTGATGTAGCGGTGGAAGTTATTCCCGGTCAGCTTGCGTTCGAACAGTTCGACGCAGCCAATTTCAATGATTCGGTTACCCTGTTTAGGGTTAATGCCGGTGGTTTCGGTATCGAGGACGATTTGACGCATAAATTCACGAAAATGTTCGTAGCAAGCGGCGAAGTATAACAGGCCTTATTTCTTGCGGACCGATTCCACGCCCAGGTTGGCCAGTTGGTCGGCGCGTTCGTTGCCAGGATGCCCGTTGTGGCCACGCACCCAGCGCCAGTCGACCGTATGGACGGCCTGCGCTGCGTCAAGCGCCTGCCACAGGTCGGCGTTCTTGACCGGTTCCTTGGTGGAGGTCTTCCAGCCGCGCGCTTTCCAGCCGTGGATCCACTCGCTGATGCCCTTCTGGACGTATTGGCTATCGGTATGCAGGACTACTTCGCAGGGGCGTTTGAGAGCCTTCAGTGATTCGATCACCGCGGTCAGCTCCATGCGGTTATTGGTGGTATTCAGCTCGCCGCCGAACATTTCCTTCTTGGCGTCGCCCGCGATCATCAAGGCGCCCCAGCCGCCGGTGCCAGGATTGCCCTTGCAGGCGCCGTCGGTGTAAATCTCTACTTTATCCATCGAGTCTTTCTTTGTGTTTGTTGGTGGCCGGGACGGGAACGCCCGCCTTGGCCGTTTTCTGCTTCCAGGCCGGCCCGATCAATCGCATGCCTTTCACGCGCTTGATCGCCTGCACCATGTACACGGCGCCGAAATACGGCCAATAGTTCGGGCCGGCGCGGTCCATAAAGTTATAGCGGGCCAGCCAGCGCTCCGTGCGGCAAGCCGGCGCGTAGCAGCCCAAGTGCGTGTGGCTGACGCCCATATTCAGCAATTTTAGCCAGTCTTTGATACGCGGCATGGAAATGAACTCGCCTGCTTGCGGCAAATAGTGCGATCCGGTCAGCCGCCCCCGAACCTGGCGCAGGCCCCACAAGCTCACCGGATTGAAGCCGCAGACGATCACCTGGCCTTCGGGAATCAGCACCCGTTCGACCTCACGAAGCACCTGGTGCGGCTCGGCGGAGAACTCCAGCACATGCGGCAACACCACCAGGTCCATACTATTGGTTGCAAATGGCAGCTCCACGCTATCCAGGGTGACAGCTACCGCGCGGCCACTGCCGGAGCGGCGCGGATGCAGGCGGATGTCGGCCAGCCACTGGTGCGGCATACGATTGGCTGCCAGCGCATCAATCTGCGGCATGCCAATCTGCACGGCGTTGAAGCCGAAGATATCCGCCACCATCTTGTCCAGGCATGCCTGCTCCCAGGCGCGCACGTATGCGCCTGGCGGTGTTTCCAGCCATTTATCGAACGCTATAATGGATTCGTCGGATGTTGCGCTATCCATGCATTCCCTTTATTGAGCCCATGAGCAAACCTGTTTCCGTTCTTACCGTTCCAGCCTTTAGGGATAACTATCTTTGGCTGATCCACGATGGCCACAATGCGGCAGCCGTCGATCCCGGCGACGCTGCGCCCATCCTTGCCGCCCTGAAGCAACACGGCCTGACGCTTACCGCCATTCTACTCACCCATCATCATGCTGACCACATTGGCGGCGTGCCGGGGCTTTTGGCGCAATTTCCGGTACCTGTTTTCGGACCACGCCAGGATGGCATCGCGGCCGTCACCGAACCGCTGGGCGAAGGCGACCAGGTCAGCGTCCCCGGCCTGGATTTGTCGCTGCGCGTACTCGACGTTCCGGGCCATACCCGCGGCCATATTGCCTATGTGCGTGACGGCTCTGAACCATGGGTATTCTGCGGCGACACCCTGTTTGCCGGCGGCTGCGGGCGTTTGTTCGAGGGTACTCCGGCGCAGATGACTGAGTCACTGGGCAAGCTGGCGGACCTGCCGGAAGCGACTAAGGTATTCTGCGCCCATGAATATACACTCTCCAACTTGCGCTTCGCGAGCGCCGTGGAGCCCGGGAATACTGCTTTGCAGGCCCGCGTAGCTGCCGATTCCGCGACCCGGGAGCTTGGAAAGCCGACCGTGCCGAGCACTATTGGCCTTGAACGGTCCACCAATCCCTTCTTGCGTTACCGCGAACCTGAAATTGCGTCCAGCCTCCGTAAGGCCGGCAGACTGGCTGGCGGCGAGCCGCCGGTCGCCATCTTTGCGGCGCTCAGGGAGTGGAAGAATACCTTCTAATTTAAGGAGATTTATGCAGACCGTCCGCATGTACGTAGATCCGATCAGCCCTTTCGTGTGGCTGGCAACCAAGCAAATCGCCCGCATCGAGGCAGCTGGGGTGAAGGTTGAGATGGTTCCAGTCTTGTTTGCCGCGATGCTGAACAAGCATGGGCTGGTTGGGCCGGCAGAGGTTCCGGCCAAGCGCGCGTTGACTTTCCGGGATGTGATGCGTCAGGCGGCGGCGCAGGGATTGGAATTTGTGGGCCCGCCTGGGCACCCGTTCAATCCTTTGCCGATGCTGCGCATGGCCACCGCGATTTCGGATCGCGTCTCGCGCATCTCGTTCGTTACAGCAGTGATGGCCGCGACTTGGGAACTGGGGCAGGATGCGCAGGATTTTGATGTACTGTCCCGCGTGGCGCGTGACTGCGGCCTGGACGGGGAAGCGCTGGTGGCTGCGGCGGGGACGCCGGAGGTAAAGGCGGAGCTGGCGCGGGCGACAGAACAAGCCATCAGCGATGGCATTTTTGGCGTGCCGAGTTTCGTCTATGAGGGGGAATTGTTCTGGGGCGCGGACCGGATCGACAGCCTGCTGCGCAGGATTGCGGGCCATCGCATCGACGAGGCCCGCTTGCAAGCATTTCTTGATCGGCCGCCGTTGGCGACCCGTAAAGCTTAGATTTCTTCGTACAGCGGGAGCGTCAGGAATTCTTCAAACGCTTCCGACGTCGACATCTTCTCGAAGATAACTGCAGCGCGATCGTAGGCTGGGGTGGAGCCATCCGGTGCGGAGGCTTTCACCTTCGGCAGTTCTTCAGGAATCATCGCGCGAACCATATCAGCGGTCACCTTGCGGCCATCTTCCAGCACGCCCTTGGAAGAACGGATCCACTGCCACACCTGCGAACGCGAAATCTCCGCAGTTGCTGCGTCTTCCATCAGGTTATGAATCGGCACGCAGCCATTGCCATTCAGCCAGCTGCCCAGGTAGTGGATGCCGACGTTGATGTTGTAGCGCAGGCCAGCCTCGGTAATCGGCGCTTCCGGCTTGAAGTCCAGCAGTTCAGCCGAAGTCACTTCCACGTCCGGACGCTGTTTGGAAATCTGGTTCGGCGCATCGCCCAGCACTTTCTTGAACTCGCCCATCGCCAGTTCGACCAGGCCTGGGTGAGCAACCCAGCCGCCATCGTAGCCGTCGGTCGCATCGCGCGCCTTGTCGTTGCGCACGCCGCCCATCGCCACTTCGTTTTTCTCCGGATCGTTCTTGATCGGGATCAGGGCAGCCATGCCGCCAATCGCCGGCGCATTACGCTTGTGGCAGGTCTTCAGCAGCAGCAGCGCGTAGGCACGCATGAACGGCGACGTCATAGTCACTTTCGCGCGGTCGGCCAGGCAGAAGTCCTTATCCAGCTTGAATTTCTTGATGCAGCTGAAGATGTAATCCCAACGGCCAGCGTTCAGGCCGGAGCTGTGCTCGCGCAGTTCATACAGGATTTCGTCCATCTCGAAGGCTGCCAGGATGGTCTCAATCAGCACGGTCGCCTTGATGGTGCCTTGTGGCAGGCCCAGTTCATTCTGGGTCATCACAAAGATGTCGTTCCACAGGCGAGCTTCCAGGTGAGATTCCATCTTCGGCAGGTAGAAGTATGGGCCGGCGCCGCGCGCCAGCTGCTCTTTCGCATTGTGGATCATGAACAGAGCGAAATCGAAGATGCCACCCGAAACACGCTTGCCATCGACGGTCACGTGCTTTTCATCCAGGTGCCAGCCGCGAGGACGCACCACCAGGGTAGCGGTCTTTTCGTTCAGCTTATAGGATTTGCCGTTCTGCTCCAGGGCGATGGTCTTGCGAACCGCGTCCTGCATATTGATTTGACCGGTGATCTGGTTATCCCAGTTCGGCGTGTTCGAATCTTCGAAGTCGGTCATGTAGGAATCAGCGCCCGAGTTCAGCGCGTTGATGACCATTTTGCGTTCCACCGGGCCGGTGATCTCTACACGGCGGCATTCCAGCGCCTTAGGGATCGGTGCAATCTTCCAGTCGCCATTGCGGATATGCGCGGTTTCAGCCAGGAAGTCAGGACGCTCGCCGGCATCCAGGCGCTTTGCGCGCTCGACGCGCTTGGCCAGCAGCTCCTGGCGACGCGGTTCGAATTCGCGGCTCAGCTTCGCAACAAGGGCGAGTGCCTCCGGGGTCAGGACGCGCTCGAAACCTGGCTTGATCTCACCTGTGATTTGCATACCTGCTGGCAGAGTAATGCTCATGGTCTTTCTCCGTTATAGATGGTTAGTGTTGTGATTCGATGTTTTCCAGTATATTGACTAAAAACATAGAGAAACAAGACTAAAACGCACTTCATCTGTGCGTTTTAGTCATAAGTGAGGAAGCATGGGTCAATTCAGGCAAATTTCCACCTTTGTAGAAGTGGTCAACCGGGGCAGCCTGTCGGCAGCTGCCCGCGCAGAAGGTATCGCGCCGGCCGTTATAGGACGCCGGCTTGACGCGCTGGAGCAACGGCTTGGCGTCAAACTGCTCCAGCGTACCACGCGCAAGCTGGCGCTGACGGACGAAGGCGCCGCCTTCCTTGAGGATTGCCAACGCATCCTGAGCGAGCTGGAAAGCGCCGAAGCCGCCGTGGCAGAACGTAGCGCGCGCGCCACGGGCCACCTGATTATTTCCGCCCCGGCAGGCTTTGGAAGGCTGCACGTAGCGCCGCTGATCCCCTCCTTTTTAGCGGAGCACCGTGACGTAGCGGTGACATTGAACCTGAGTGACCGCGTAGTCGACCTGATTGGCGAAGGCGTGGATGTGGCGATCCGCATCGCCTCGATGTCCGATTCCAACCTGGTCAGCCTGAAGCTCGCCGACAACCACCGGGTCGTCGTCGGCACGCCAGCCTATCTCAAGCGGCACGGCATCCCGAAGACGCTGGACGACCTGTCAAAGCACAACTGCATGACCATCAGCAGCGAAGGCAGCCAGCGCGGATGGACCTTCCGCCAGGGCGACAAAAACGTAACGCTGAAAATTGCGGGGAATATGAGCTGCAACGACGGCGCCGTTCTGCACGAATGGGTATTGGCCGGCAAAGGCCTGGCGTGGCGATCCATGTGGGAAGTAGGCGCCGATATTGAGGCAGGACGATTGAAACCGGTGCTCAACGAATTTTCCGCGCCTGGCAACGACATTTACGCAGTGTTTGCGCAGCGTCGCCACCTCCCCCTGCGCATCCGCGCCTTCGTCGACTTTTTGCGCCACACCTACGCGCAGCCCGGCTACTGGCGCAAAGGCTGAGCCCGTGTCCCACCATGGGGTCACACCCGAAATGGGACACGAACTCATGTGCTACTTCGGCTCAGGCCGTGTCTCAATTCGGGTGTGACCCCAAGGTGGGACACGGGCTGAAGTGTAGGGGCGAAAAAAAATCCTCCGATTCGGAGGATTTTTTGTCGTTTGGATCCGTCTCGATTACAGAGGCTGGATGTTCGACGCCTGCTTGCCTTTTGGGCCGGAGGTCACGTCGAAGGATACGCGCTGGTTTTCCTGCAGCGACTTGAAGCCGGTGCTTTGGATAGCCGAGAAGTGAGCAAACAGATCTTCGCCGCCTTCATCAGGGGTAATGAAGCCAAAACCCTT